>Ga0308156_1002310_pt1 | contig 17506 bp, 15 predicted proteins | sample PhyAR2_FD_201041 | JGI IMG/M metagenome (GOLD analysis project Ga0308156, IMG submission 201041) | Phyllosphere microbial communities from UC Gill Tract Community Farm, Albany, California, United States - DLSL A.R2 | ecosystem: Host-associated > Plants > Phyllosphere > Unclassified | place: USA... | reverse complement strand
TTGTTGCCAACTGCGCCATCGAGCCATTCAGAAAAATCTTTGCCCAATACCGGATGACGAACACCGTACTCAACGAAAGCCTGCATGTAGCCCAGTTTGTTACCGCAGTCATGGCTCACACCTTTCAGGTGATAAGCTTCAACGGTCTCTTTTTCCATCAGCATAGCGATAGAGTCAGTTAACTGAACTTCGCCGCCTGCACCTGGAGGCGTTTTCGCCAGCAGTGGCCAGATATCAGCAGAAAGAACATAACGACCAACAACGGCCAGGTTAGATGGCGCTTCTGCCGCTTTTGGCTTCTCAACCACACCAACCATTGGTGCGCTGTCGCCTGGGTTCAGTTCTGCGCCCTGGCAATCTACAACACCGTACGCCGTCACATCAGCAACCGGCTCAACCATGATCTGGCTGCGGCCAGACTCTTCGTAACGGCTCAGCATTTCTGCCAGGTTATCTTTGGTTGGGTTAGATTCGTATTCGTCGATGATCACGTCTGGCAGGATCACGGCAACTGGCTCATCACCCACTAATGGATGTGCACACATAACCGCGTGGCCCAGGCCTTTAGCGATGCCCTGACGAACCTGCATGATGGTGACGTGTGGCGGGCAGATTGACTGGATTTCATCCAGCAGCTGACGCTTAACACGTTTTTCCAGCATAGATTCCAGTTCGAAGCTGGTATCGAAGTGGTTTTCGATGGCGTTTTTAGAAGAGTGAGTCACCAGCACAATTTCGTTGATGCCGGCAGCAATACACTCGTTAACGACATACTGGATTAACGGCTTATCAACCAGCGGTAACATCTCTTTCGGAATCGCTTTAGTGGCTGGGAGCATGCGCGTACCCAGACCCGCTACCGGGATTACCGCTTTTTTTACTTTGGACTTATAGGCAGACATTAAGATACCTCTCTTATAGGCCGTTCAAGTTAATACTTGATATGTCGGTTTAAATTCGGAAATGAGTATATCAGTTAGTATCGAACGGATTTATCCTGGAAGAACTGAAACCGTCGAAATTAAGACTATTACCCAAGTGTAAAGCTAACTTCTGGCCCTGTCTCCAGCGCCAGATCAAATTAATTTTTGCTGTTTATTCTTCAGCCGATAGCATCAGACGAATGCGTCCGCCTGCGCCCCAGACGTGGCATTGCCAGTTTTCGGCACGCTGACTGATCTGATTAAGATGGGTGCTTCCCATGGTGCCCAGAGGCACGCCGTTGCTGAGTTGAATCTGATGGGCATGAACGTGAAGCGTGGCGTTTAAACCGGCTGAAACCAGGATGAGATTTTTTAAACCGCGGTGATAATAACCAACCAGTAACGGGAACTGACCGCTCAGGTTGGCCTGCCGTAACAGCAAATTGACCTGTCTGAGCAGGCCATTGAGTTCCGGCAAGCGCTGTTTCTGTCCCGACAACTGCTCCTGCAGCAAGCCGTTGAACAGCGCACGCAGCAGCAACGCGGCCAGTACTCCATTGTCGCCCGCCCGGGTGACGTCCAGACAGTAGAAAGCCAGGTCTTTATCTGAGAGGGCTGCAATATCCAGAACCAGGCCAGGCTGCTCGGCCATGGTGAGCTGGCGGTAGTTGACCCGACAGTTGGCGATGGTTTGTTGCACTGGCGGCTGAAGCTGCTTAAGCAACTTGGCGGCCGCTTTCGGATCGCGCACCAGCGCATCCCAGTCCTGGAACAGCTGTTCATCCTCCTCCACTTTAGAGGTGAACATTGAGGGATAGAGACACTCATAGACCGCTTCACGGAAGCGCTCAAAGTTCTTCAGCGGTTTCAGCAGCACATCCTGCACCCCGAGGCGTAGCACGTGGGCGATATCAGACATGTTTTCGGTTGCCGAGATGATCAAAATCGGCACCGCATTGCCACGGGTACGAATATGTTCAACGAACTGGATACCGCTCATGCGCGGCATCTCCAGATCGCAAATTATCAGGTCGACAGTATGCTGTTGTAATTGTGCAATTGCTTCCAGACCATCTTCCGCTTGTAACGTCACAGCACCCATCGATAACAAAAATTGGTCCAGCAACGAACGGAAAACAGCCTCATCTTCGACAATGAGTATCTTTTTGCCGATTAGTGGTTTTTCCATTCTTTCCCCCTGCGTACCAGATATTTCAATAGTGGTTCATAAAACGCAGTTGCGCCTTTCAGAATTGCCCGAAGTAACATCTGTGAATGAACAACCTGATTATCTGCCACGGACCAGTGGTAACAGTTCATCCATTTTCTTCTCAACGGCGGCCTTGCCTGCCTCGATAGCCTCTTCAGCGCGGTGAAAGTCCAGCGTCGAAATTTGCGGACAAACGGGCTGAATCAGGACATCGGGCGGATCGCCTGCCATACGATTTCGCTTCAGGCGATTTTCCAGCACCTGGATAGAGGTGGTCATGATCTCCATCGCTCCCGGTGTCTGGGACGCACGACGCTGGCTAAAATTCACCAGTCGCTGTCGCAGCTTCCCGCTCCAGCTCAATGCCACCGCGGCGGCTTCTTCTTCACTGTTCTGGGGTGTCACGGAAAACAGGTCCTGCTGCATCAGATGTGCGTCGTGCTGCAGGTCTACGGCGATAACAATGTCAGCGCCCAGGGCACGCGTTAATGAAATCGGCACCGGATTGACCACGGCACCATCCACCAGCCAATACCCATTGTAGCCCACGGGCGGTAATAAACCTGGCATACTGCAGGATGCCCGCACCGCCTGATGCAAATCGCCCTCGGTCAGCCACAGTTCACGGCCGGTACTGAGGTTGGTCGCGACCACGCCAAAGGGTTTACCGCAGGTCTCAATGGTGTCATTGGGGATTAACTGCCGGACGTGATTGAATACCCGCTCGCCGCGCAATAACCCCCCGCGCTGCCACGAAACATCCATCAGGCGAATCACATCCCAGTAACGAAACGCGCTGACCCACTTTTCCATCAGCGGCAAGCGGTTATTAACATAGGCCGAGCCGACCAGCGCGCCGACTGAACATCCCGCCACCACATCGACTTCAATTCCGGCGTGCTCAAGCGCCTTAATTACGCCGATATGCGCCCATCCTTTGGCCGCTCCAGAACCCAGAGCCAATCCAATTTTTACCTTTCTCATCTGTGTCTGGTCCTGCCGTCAATACATAGCGTCACAACGTAGGGTCAGCTAACATAGCGCGCTGGTTTATATCGACTCATCACCTTCAGGAGATCACGTGTCAGACATCTGCCCATGTTGTAGCGGAGAGCAGTATAGCGTATGTTGCGAGCCCTTTCTTAAGGGTACCCAAATTCCTGTTACAGCTGAACAACTTATGCGTTCACGTTATTGCGCCTATGTTCAGCAGAACGCAGATTATCTGGTTTCTACCTGGCATCCTGCCAAACGTCAGCCCGCGCTGGCAGGGCTTTTATCTGAAAGTTTTCAGGGCACTGAATGGCTAAGCCTGAATGTAACTCGTTGTAATCATGGAAGCCATGAGAATGAAGCTTTCGTCACCTTTTTTGCGCGATACCGCGAGAAAATGACCATTCAGGCCATTCATGAGTGTTCACGCTTTCTTCGTGAGGATCAACGCTGGTACTATGTCGACGGAACGGCGCCCCAGATTGGCCGTAACGATCGGTGCCCCTGCGGCTCCGACAAAAAATACAAAAAATGTTGTGGCTAAGCCAAAGGCAACCGCAACGGTTCTACCCCTAATGCTTTGACAGGACTCTGATTGAGATGCAAGCGCAAACCATGCAAAGAAAAGTTTTACGTACCATTTGTCCCGATGCAAAAGGTCTGATCGCCAAAATCACCAATATTTGCTACAAGCACGAGCTGAATATTGTGCAAAACAATGAGTTTGTTGATCATCGCACCGGGCGTTTTTTTATGCGCACAGAGCTGGAAGGGATCTTTAACGACAACACCCTGCTTGCCGATCTCGATAGCGCCCTGCCTCAGGGTTCAGTCCGTGAACTGCACAGCGCCGGCCGCCGCCGCGTGGTTATCCTGGTGACCAAAGAGGCACACTGCCTCGGCGATCTGCTGATGAAGAGCGCCTTTGGCGGTCTGGATATGGAAATTGCCGCGGTGATCGGCAACCATGACACGCTGCGTTCGCTGGTTGAGCGTTTCGATATTCCTTTCGTGCTGGTCAGCCATGAAGGCCTGACGCGCGAAGAACACGATAGCCGGATGGTTGAAGAGATCGATCGTTACCAGCCTGACTATGTGGTGCTGGCGAAATATATGCGCGTGCTGACCCCGGCGTTCGTGCAGCGCTACCCTAACCAGATCATCAATATCCACCACTCGTTCCTGCCAGCCTTTATTGGCGCCCGTCCTTATCATCAGGCGTATGAACGCGGCGTGAAAATTATCGGTGCAACTGCGCACTACGTAAATGACAACCTCGACGAAGGTCCAATCATTATGCAGGACGTCATCAATGTCGATCACAGCTACACCGCTGAAGAGATGATGCGTGCCGGTCGTGACGTTGAAAAGAACGTGTTAAGCCGCGCACTGTACAAAGTGCTGGGCCAGCGCGTGTTTGTTTACGGTAACCGAACGATTATTCTTTAATCACGCCAGTGGCTGAATTGCCTGAGGATTCAGCGCTACGGGCAAAAAGTGGGCAAACAGATGCTGTTTTGCCGATGGGCGCTTTACACCCTTATCGCATTTGGTATGATGCGCCCCGCTTTAAGACATAAAGATTCAGGCCATGGTGGGATTCCCGAGCGGCCAAAGGGAGCAGACTGTAAATCTGCCGTCACAGACTTCGAAGGTTCGAATCCTTCTCCCACCACCATCTGAATCGTCTTTTTGCCAGCATACCGTAATCCCTGGTGGGATTCCCGAGCGGCCAAAGGGAGCAGACTGTAAATCTGCCGTCACAGACTTCGAAGGTTCGAATCCTTCTCCCACCACCATCTTGCATATCGCACACAATCCCAAACTAATATCCAGGCTTCCTGTTCTGCGGGGAGAGGGATGAGAACCTTCGATTAAGGTTCGGGTCGAGCCTTGCGAGACAACGCGCTTCAGCGCGGCCCGAAGGGTGAGGCGCAACGCGCCGAGTAATCCTTCTCCCACCACCATCCTGCATATCGCACACGATTCCCAAACTAATACCTAAACTTCCTGTTCTGCGGGGAGAGGGATGAGAACCTTCGATTAAGGTTCGGGTCGAGCCTTGCGAGACAACGCGCTTCAGCGCGGCCCGGAGGGTGAGGCGCAACGCGCCGAATAATCCTTCTCCCACCACCATCTTGCATATCGCACACAATCCCAAACTAATATCCAGGCTTCCTGTTCTGCGGGGAGAGGGATGAGAACCTTCGATTAAGGTTCGGGTCGAGCCTTGCGAGACAACGCGCTTCAGCGCGGCCCGAAGGGTGAGGCGCAACGCGCCGAATAATCCTTCTCCCGCCGCCCTCTCCTGTTTTAACCTGCTGTTACTGCTTATCTCCCCCCTGCTCTGTTGGTCTGTCCCTGCCCTCTCGTATCATCTTCCACGCTTCGGTCATGACTTTTTCAGTAAAAATCGCTACCATCCCAGCCTATTACTCGCTGAACAATGGTCGATTCCATGAAATTTGTTTCATTTAACATCAATGGGTTGCGTGCCCGTCCGCATCAGCTCCAGGCACTGGTCGAGCAACATAGTCCGGACGTCATCGGCCTGCAGGAAACCAAAGTCCATGACGACATGTTCCCGCTGGAAGACGTGGCGAAGCTCGGTTACAACGTCTTTTATCATGGTCAGAAAGGCCATTACGGCGTTGCGCTACTGACGAAGGTACAGCCGGTAGCAGTACGCCGTGGCTTTCCCGGTGATGATGACGATGCACAACGCCGCCTGATTATGGCCGAAATCCCCAGCCCGATTGGCGACATCACGGTGATTAACGGCTATTTTCCGCAGGGCGAAAGCCGTGACCATCCGACCAAGTTTCCGGCCAAAGAGAAATTTTATCGCGATCTGCAACGTTTTCTGACCGACGATCTGCCCGCCGACAAACCGGTGCTGATCATGGGCGACATGAATATCAGCAGCACCGATCTGGATATTGGGATTGGTGAAGAGAGCCGCAAGCGCTGGCTGCGTACCGGCAAATGTTCATTCCTGCCGGAAGAGCGTGAGTGGATGGATCGGCTGCTGGCCTGGGGACTGGTGGACACCTGGCGTGAACATAATCCTGAAACCGCCGATCGCTTTTCGTGGTTCGACTACCGCTCAAAGGGTTTCGATGATAACCGCGGTTTACGCATTGATCTGGTTCTGGCGAGTAAAAACCTGGCGGCCCACTGCGTAGAGAGCGGCATTGATTATGCTATCCGCAGCATGGAAAAGCCGTCGGATCACGCGCCAATCTGGTCCACCTTCCGCTTCTGATCGACGCGTTTTAACTGAAGGTCGCGTGGCCGACTGCCACGCGACGACTATTTGACTATTTTCCAGATCAGATTATTGGTGCCCAGCGAGTGTTCATCACGCGCGCATTGCAGTAACACTCCTTCCGATTTCACCACCGCCCCTTCGCTGTAGTTACGATTATCAAAAATACAGCAGCGCAGACAGTCCGGCTGACGCCGTTGTCCCTGGGTCCAGACTTCCGGCGGCAGGTCGACTACCACGTCAGTGTTGACACCATTGTCGCTGTCCGGCGGCGGCTGATGTCGGCTGTTGGCCTCTGCGGCACCGCCAGCCAGCGTCAGGGCCAGCACCATTAATAATGAAAAACGTCTCATTCCGTCTCCTTGACTTTACGCTTTGTTTTGCGCACCGGACGTTTTTGTCCGGTGGACGGTAAGCCCCGAAAGGCATGCACCGCAGGCTGTTGCCGCGCCTGATGAATCAGTCCGGTCAGGGTCTGCACCAGCGGCTGCATGAACTCATCATAGCGGCAGGCCTTTTCACTGATCCGGGTCAGGGTGGATTCCCACTGCGCGGTCATATCCGGGCGTGCAGCCAGATCGGGTAACGAGTGGATCAGGGCACGTCCGGCCTCAGCTGAGTGGATATAGCGGCCCTTTTTCACCAGGAAGCCTCGACGAAACAGCAATTCGATAATGCCGGCGCGGGTCGCTTCCGTTCCTAAACCATCGGTCGCACGCAGCACTTTCTTTAATTCTTTATCCTGAACGAAGCGGGCAATTCCGGTCATCGCCGAAAGGATGGTGGCGTCCGTAAACGGACGCGGTGGCTGAGTCTGCTTCGCCAGCACCTCACCGCGCTCACACAACAGCTCATCGCCTTTGGCGACCACCGGCAGCGGCATACCATCATTCTCTTCATCCCGCTCTTTGTTACCGAGCAGTGCCCGCCAGCCCGCTTCTGCCAGGAAACGCGCTTTGGCGACGAATTTGCCGCCGGCGATCGCCAGTTCTATCACGCATTTGCGGAACACCGCATCCGGACAGAACTGCATCAGATACTGGCGCGCCACCAGCGCATAGATATTTTGCTCGTTCTCACTCAGTTTCACCGAACCGGCGCGGGCAGTCGGGATGATCGCATGGTGCGCATCGACCTTTTTGTCATCCCAGCAGCGGTTACGGCGATCGGCGTCAAAATCAGCCGGCGGCGTCAGCTGCGGCTGATGGGCCTGAATGGCATTGAGTACCGCATGGCGGCCGGCGAAATGCTCTTCCGGCAGATAACGGCTATCGGAACGTGGATAGGTGATCAGCTTATGGGTTTCATACAGCCGCTGGCAGGTATCCAGCACCGTTTGTGCACTCAGGCCGTAACGCTTCGCCGCCTCAATCTGCAGGCTGGATAAAGAGAACGGTAACGGTGCACCTTCGTTTTCCCGTTTATCGCTGTAGGCGGTAACCGCCGCTGGCTGGCCGGTGATACGCGCCACCACATGATCAGCCAGCGCCCGCTTCAGCAGACGCCCCTCCTCATCCTGCCACGGCTCACAGGCTTCGCTCGGCACCCAGCTGGCGACGAAACGCACCTCATCCGGCGTGACGATGTGGGCTTTTACCTCGAAGTAATCTTTCGGCAGGAAATTCTCTATCTCTTCATCGCGCCGCACCACCAGCCCGAGCACCGGCGTCTGCACCCGACCCACTGACAGCACGCCATCGTAGCCGGCACTGCGCCCCAGCAGCGTCCAGGCACGGGTCATATTGATGCCGTACAGCCAGTCGGCACGGGCGCGAGCCAGCGCTGAAACGCAGAGCGGAATAAATTCCCGGTTCTCCCGCAGGCGGTTCACCGCGCGATCCACCGCCTGTGGATTGAGATCGTTGATCAGGCAGCGCTGTACCCGACTGCGCTTTTCCGCTGGCAGGTTGAGATAGTCCAGCACCTCATCGACCAGCAACTGTCCTTCGCGATCGGGGTCACCGGCATGCACGATCTCACTGGCCTGGGCCAGCAATCCTTCCACCACTTTCAGCTGTTTGGCGACTGACGGGCGCGGCTTAAGCTGCCACTTTTGCGGAACGATCGGCAGGTCGGCTAACGACCAGCGCGCGTAACGGCTGTCGTAACTGTCGGGTTGCGCCTGCTCCAGCAAATGCCCGACACACCAGGTCACCACCTGATCGTTGCCGCAGGCGATAAACCCATCGCCGCGTCGATGAGGTTTTGGCAGCACATCGGCAATGGCCCGCCCAAGACTGGGTTTTTCCGCAATAAACAAACGCATTGAATCAGGTAATCCTTAACATCAGGGAATAACAGTGATAACCGGTTGTTCGCTGTTGGCTGCAAATATGGCGGCTATGTTAGCCTGGCAAGGCGTCTGGCGTAAGCGTCACGGACCGGGATAGCGATCATTCGCACAGGAAGCGTTCAATAAGCAGGGCCAGAGGATGCCCTGCCGGCAGGTTCAGAATAAGGGTCAGAAGTAACTGACGAAAGGCGCGGTGTCGGGCGGCAACACGGTGGTGCTGGACTTCAGCTGCGGCGTGCCTAAATAGAGGAAGCCGACAATTGCATCCTGTTCCCGGCAGCCGAATGCCTGGCGCACCGTCTGATCGTCGGTCCACGGGCCGCTGCGCCAGATACCATTATAGCCCTGCGCTGCTGCCGCCATCTGCATCGCCATCACTGCGCAGCTGGCGGAAGCAATCTGCTCCCAGCGCGGCACTTTCGGGTGGGGTTCACAGTGTGCCACTACGGTAATGATCATTGGTGCGCGAAACGGCGACTGACTGGCCTTGTTGATCGCTTTCTCATCCAGTTGCTTATCACGTGCTGCCTGCTCCAGCAGCTGACTCAGCCGATCGCGGCCCTCATTTTCCACAATAATAAAGCGCCAGGGTTGCAGCGTGCCGTGATCCGGTGCGCGCATACCGGCACGCAGTATATTTTCCAGCGCCTCGCCGGCGGGCGCCGGGTCGGTCAGACGTGATGCCGAACGACGGTTAACCAGTAACTCCAGTGCATCCATGTTTTTTCTCCCGATCGCATTGATGTTGCAGTAATCCTGGCACAGTCAGATTTTTTGTAACAGTCGGCGGTGAATTCCTGCTGACTTTTAGCACGCTGCTCTTTAGGATGAGCTCGTCGGGGAAGCCTGGTACGCGCGGCGGCCACTTCCGGCTACATGAATATGGAGAGTCTGATGCGCACATTGTGGCGAATTATTGCAGGTCTGTTTCGCTGGACTTGGCGGGTATTAAATTTTATCAGGGAATTCATTCTGAATATTTTCCTGATTTTGTTGATTGTGGTAGGTGTCGGGATCTGGCTGCAGGTGAGCGGATCGGGCGGCAGTTCAGCGCCGATGCAGCAAGGTGCGCTGCGGGTCGATCTCAGCGGTGTGCTGGTCGATAAGCCTTCGGTCAGTAATCGGCTGAGCAAAATTGGCCGGCAGTTGCTGGGTGCCAGCAGCGATCGGCTGCAGGAAAATTCATTGTTTGACGTAGTTGATGCGATTCGTCAGGCCAAAACGGACAATAACATTAAAGGCATGGTGCTGGATTTACGCGACTTTGCCGGCGGCGATCAGCCTTCGCTGCAGTACGTTGGTAAAGCACTGCGCGAATTCCGCGACAGCGGCAAGCCGATCTATGCGCTGGGCGACAGCTACAGCCAGGCGCAATATTATCTCGCCAGCTACGCCAGCAAAATCTACCTGTCGCCGCAGGGCACGGTCGATCTGCACGGGTTTGCCACCAACGGCCTGTATTACAAAACCCTGCTGGAAAAACTGAAAGTCACTTCCCATGTGTTCCGGGTCGGGACCTATAAATCTGCGGTAGAGCCGTTCCTGCGTGACGATATGTCACCTGCCGCCCGCGACGCCGATAGCCGCTGGGTGGGTCAGCTGTGGCAGAACTACCTGAATACCGTGTCAGCGAACCGTCAGATTACGCCAGAGCAGCTGTTCCCGGGTGCAGCGGCGGTGATTGCCGGGCTGAATGCGGTTAAAGGCGATACTGCGCAGTACGCGCTGGATAACAAGCTGGTGGATGCGCTGGGTTCCCGTGCCGCCGCCGATCAGGAGCTGGTGAAAACCTTTGGCCTTGATAAGCAGAGTAATGATTATCGCAGCGTCAGCATCTACGACTACGCGGTTAAACCGGCCTCGGCGCAGGATGGCAACATTGCTGTGGTGCTCGCCAGCGGCGCGATCATGGACGGTGAAGAGACGCCAGGCAACGTCGGTGGCGATACCACCGCCGCACAGATTCGCGATGCGCGTCTCGATCCGAAAATTAAAGCCATTATCCTGCGGGTTAACAGCCCAGGCGGCAGCGTGACCGCCTCTGAAGCGATTCGCGAAGAGCTGGCGGCGGCGCATGCTGCCGGTAAGCCGATTGTGGTATCGATGGGCGGCATGGCGGCATCCGGCGGCTACTGGATTTCGACCCCGGCCAACTACATCGTGGCCAACCCCAGTACCCTGACCGGCTCTATCGGTATTTTCGGCGTGATCAATACGCTGGAAAACAGTCTGGATGCGATTGGTGTGCACACTGACGGTGTGGCTACCTCACCGCTGGCTGATATCTCCACCACCAAAGCGCTGCCAACCGAAGTTCAGCAGCTGATGCAGCTGACCATCGAAAATGGTTATCACAACTTTGTGGGTCTGGTGGCGAAGTCACGCAACAAGACGCCTGAGCAGATTGACGCCATCGCGCAGGGCCACGTCTGGACCGGTAGCGATGCCAAAGCCAATGGGCTGGTCGATGCACTGGGTGACTTTGACGATGCGGTTAAGAAAGCCGGTGAGCTGGCAAAAGTCAGCAAACCGCAGCTGAGCTGGTATCAGGATGACCCGAGCTTCCTCGATATGATGCTGAACCAGGTCAACGCCTCGGTACGCGCGGTGCTGCCGAATCCGCTTAAGGCCTGGCTGCCTGCGCCGATGCTGGATGTGATGAGCGCGATGAAAGCCCAACCCGGTCTGTTTGATCATCTTAACGATCCGCAAAACCGTTACGCCTTCTGCCTGAACTGCGGCGACGTGCGTTAAACTGTGCGATAAACCTCGCAGCCCGGCCGATGGTCGGGCTGCTTTTCCCCGCCTTTCCCCTTATACTGCGCGTTTTACGGCAAGTCTGAGTTCTATAATGCAAAAGAAAAACATCTACGTAGCCTACACTGGCGGTACCATTGGTATGCAGCGATCGGCACAGGGATACATTCCGGTTTCCGGCCATCTGCAGCAGCAGCTGGCTAACATGCCTGAATTCCACCGTCCCGAGATGCCCGATTTCACCATTCATGAGTATCAGCCGCTGATCGACTCGTCCGATATGACGCCGCAGGACTGGCAGTCAATCGCAGAGGATATCCGGCAGAATTATGATCACTATGATGGTTTTGTGATTCTGCATGGCACCGATACCATGGCGTTTACCGCGTCGGCCCTCTCCTTCATGCTGGAGAATCTGGCTAAACCGGTTATCGTCACCGGGTCGCAGATTCCGCTGGCGGAGCTACGTTCAGATGGGCAGCAAAACTTATTGAACTCGCTGTATGTCGCGGCCAATTATCCGATCAGCGAAGTGTCGCTGTTCTTCAACAATACGCTCTACCGCGGCAACCGGACCACCAAAGCGCATGCCGATGGCTTTAATGCTTTCGCTTCGCCTAACCTCTCCGCGCTGCTGGAAGCCGGTATTCATATTCGCCGCCTGAATACCCCGCCTGCACCGCAAGGCCAGGGTGCACTGATTGTGCACACTATTACCCCCCAGCCGATTGGCGTGGTGACCATCTATCCAGGCATCTCGGCCGATGTGGTACGCAACTTCCTGCGTCAGCCGGTAAAAGCGCTGATCCTGCGCTCTTACGGTGTCGGCAACGCGCCGCAGAATGCGGAGTTCCTGGCAGAACTCCAGCAGGCGAGCGAGCGCGGTATCGTGGTGGTCAATCTGACCCAATGCATTTCGGGCAAGGTCAATATGGGCGGCTACGCCACCGGCAACGCGCTGGAACATGCTGGCGTCATCAGCGGTTTTGATCTGACCGTTGAGGCAGCGCTGACTAAGCTGCACTTCTTACTCAGCCAGAACCTCTCCGCCGATGAAATACGCAGCAAAATGCAGCAAAATTTGCGCGGTGAACTGACAGAAGATTGAGACGGAGCGACTTGTAATGAAACGCGCACTGATCATTATTGATATCCAGAATGATTTTTGTCCGGGCGGCCCAATGGCCGTCCATGAAGGCGACCAGACTGTTGAGGTCGCCAACCGCTATGCGCGCACCTTCATCCAGAACGGTGAACCGGTGGTCGCGCTGCAGGACTGGCATCCGGCTGACCATGGCAGTTTCGCCTCGGTCTCCGGCGAACCGGTGTACACCCTCGGCGAATTAAACGGTCTGGCGCAGATCTGGTGGCCGGATCACGGCATTCAGGGAAGCCAGGGGGCCGATTTCCATCCTGGCCTCGAGCGTTCGCTGTTTGATGCGGTGTTCCATAAGGGTCAGGACCAGGATGTTGACAGCTACAGCGCCTTCTTCGATAACGGCCATCGCCGCAAAACCGAACTCGACAGCTGGTTACGCGAACGCGAGATCACGCATCTGGTGGTGCTGGGACTGGCGACCGACTACTGCGTGAAATACAGCGTGCTGGACGCGCTCGAGCTGGGCTATCACGTTGGGGTGGTCAAAGAAGGCTGTCGCGGCGTGAACCTGAATCCCGAGGACAGCGAGATCGCTTTCGCGCAAATGACCGCCCAGGGCGCGGTGCTGATATGAAAAAAGCTGGCGCTAAGCCAGCTTTTTTTTGCCGGTAAAGGCGGGTCAACCGTTGACGGTGAAGGTGGCTCACTCAGTGCAGGTTGAGGCGGGTCACGTCTGAGTCGATGCCGAACTCTTCTTTAAGCTGCTTTTTCGATTTCGTGACCATCTCACCGTCTTTGCCAATCGTCATGTGCTGCGGGCTGTCGTTATGCCGCGCCTGCCACAGCATCACCAACTGCAGGCAGTTGTCGCGCTGTTCCTGCGTTAGCGCTACGCCATCCGGCCATTTCCCAATCTCTACCGCCGTCGCCAGTCGCTGATAGACTTCCGGCGTCATTGCGGCGAGCATCGCTTCAAGTTGCTGCTTCATCGCCATTATCCTTTGGTCTGTTCGCCCTGCTCGTCAGTAAAATTCAGTGAGGCGGAATTGACGCAATAGCGTTCTCCGGTCGGCTGCGGGCCATCAGGGAAGACGTGTCCCAGATGTGCGTCACATTGACCACAGCGAATCTCAATGCGCTGCATGCCGTGTGAATCATCTTCAATATAACGAATCGCGTCGTCGCTCACCGGCTGGTAAAAGCTCGGCCAGCCACAACCTGAATCATACTTGGTCTCAGACAGAAACAGCGGCGCGTTACAGACCAGACAGTGGTAAATGCCTTCCTGTTTGTTGTGCAGCAGTGCGCCACTGTAAGGCGGCTCCGTTCCGCGATGCTGGGTCACATAACGCTGCATTTCTGTCAGCTGCGCAATTTTTGCTTCGGGTGCGGTGTCTTTAGCCATTTTTAAGATTCCGGAAGGTGCCATTCTGAAAATTTCGACTACTATTCTAACAAATGATCAACATAAGACGGGTCTTTTTTCGTGCTCACCCTTTCAGTCCGACGTCTGCAACCCGGATTTGTGACTTCGATCACCTTTTATCCGGAGCATCCCTATATATTCGGCGATTGATTAAACGAAGCGCGATATCATTGGCGGTCCGCAAGCGATTGCGCATCGAATAATTCCTTTCAGGCGAATTGACCTGTCGCAACAATTGACACGATTCCGCTTGACGCCTAGTAAGGTTTTTGTAATTTTACAGGCAACCTTTTATTCACTAACAAATAGCTGGTGGAATATATGACTATCAAAGTAGGTATCAACGGTTTTGGCCGTATCGGTCGCATCGTTTTCCGTGCTGCTCAACAGCGTTCTGACATCGAAATCGTTGCAATCAACGACCTGCTGGACGCCGATTACATGGCGTACATGCTGAAGTATGACTCTACTCACGGTCGTTTCGACGGCACCGTAGAAGTTCAGGACGGCGCGCTGGTTGTTAACGGCAAGAAAATCCGTGTTACCTCTGAGAGAGATCCGGCTAACCTGAAGTGGGACGAAGTCGGCGTTGACGTTGTTGCTGAAGCAACCGGTATTTTCCTGACCGATGAAACTGCACGTAAACACATCACTGCAGGCGCGAAGAAAGTTGTTCTGACTGGTCCATCGAAAGATGACACCCCAATGTTTGTTCGTGGTGCAAACTTCGACAAATATCAGGGTCAGGATATCGTTTCTAACGCATCGTGCACCACTAACTGCCTGGCTCCACTGGCAAAAGTGATCAACGACAAGTTTGGTATCGTTGAAGGTCTGATGACCACTGTTCACGCAACTACCGCTACCCAGAAAACCGTTGATGGCCCGTCTCACAAAGACTGGCGCGGCGGCCGCGGCGCATCTCAGAACATCATCCCTTCATCAACTGGCGCAGCGAAAGCAGTGGGTAAAGTTCTGCCAGAGCTGAACGGCAAACTGACCGGTATGGCTTTCCGCGTACCAACCCCTAACGTCTCCGTCGTTGACCTGACTGTACGTCTGGAAAAAGCGGCCTCTTACAAAGAAATCTGTGCTGCTATCAAAGCCGCTGCAGAAGGCGAGATGAAAGACGTGCTGGGCTATGTTGAAGATGACGTGGTTTCTACTGACTTCAACGGCGAAATCCTGACTTCAGTGTTTGACGCTAAAGCCGGTATCGCGCTGAACGACAACTTTGTGAAACTGGTTTCCTGGTATGACAACGAAACTGGCTACTCAAACAAAGTTCTCGACCTGATTGCGCTGGTTTCTGCTAAATAAGGCAGCCAGACATCATTGAGAATAAGGGCGACTTCGGTCGCCCTTTTTTTGATCCGCTCAGGAAGGAATCGAACATGCAAGATAAACTGTTTTCTCTGCCGGTGGTGACGCAGATCTCCCCTTACCTCTCGCAGCGTCAGGTCGGAGAACTGCCGGCGATTATCGTCAGTCATCCCAAAGTACGTGCGGCTCTGACACTGCAGGGCGCCCATCTGATTGCCTGGCAGCCCAGCGGTGAGCAACCGGTACTGTGGCTCAGTGACAAGAGCCAGTTTGCGGCCGGTAAAGCGATTCGCGGCGGCGTGCCGATCTGCTGGCCCTGGTTTGGCCCGGCAGGCGAACCGGCGCACGGCTTTGCCCGCAATCAGCCGTGGACGCTGTCAGCGCATGATGAAAATGAAGATGGTGTGATGCTGACGCTGGTGCTGGAAAGCAATGCTCAGACGCTGAAGCTGTGGCCGCATGAGTTCACCTTAATTGCCCGCTTCCGGCTCGGCCAGCATTGCGAAATCGAACTGGAAGCGCACGGTGACTTCGAAGCAACCGCCGCGCTGCACAGTTATTTCACCGTCAGCGATATCAGCGGCGTTGAAGTGTCAGGGCTGGGAAACAGCTATATCGACAAGGTAAATCAGGGTGAGATCGGCAGCAGTGACGGTAAGCAGCGCTATCCGGGCCGGATTGACCGCATCTTTACCGCAGCCGAAGACTGCTCAGTGATCAACGATCCGGCTGCTCAGCGGCAGATTGAAGTCTATCATCACCATCACAGTGACGTTGTTACGTGGAATCCAGGGGTTGAGCTCTCCTGCAGCATGGCCGATATGCCGAATGAGGGCTACAAGACCATGGTTTGCGTCGAGACGGCCCGTATCAACAAGCCACTGCGCAGTGCAGGCGAAAAGCCGGCCCGTCTGGCCACCACCTTCCGCCTGAAGAAAAAAGTCAGCGGCGAGGCGGTTAAGGCTTAAACCACGTCGAGCGGCAACTTGTGCTGCGGTGCCGGATAGCGCTGGTTGATCAGGCTGAGATCGTCCTCTGTCAGAACCACCTCCAGCGCCGCAGCATTTTCCTGCACATGGGCGACAGAACTGGCTTTGGGAATGGCGATAACCCCAGGCTGACGGATTACCCACGCCAGCAGTAGCTGCGCCACGCTGATGCCCTTTTGCTGTGCAAGCCGGGTCAGTTGTGGATCGCTGAACAGGCTATCGCGTAGTCGTCCGGCCTGTGCCAGCGGACAATAAGCCATGATCGGCAGGTTTCGCTGCTGGCAGGCTGGCAACAGATCATATTCAATGCCGCGTGAGCCAAGATGGTACAGTACCTGATTGGTCGCGCACTGCGCCCCACCCGCTTCATCCCACAGCTCAGCCATATCATCGGTATCGAAATTAGAGACGCCCCAGTAGCGGATTTTACCCTGCTGCTGCAGACGTTCCATCGCCCGTATCGTCTCTTCCAGCGGAACGTTACCGCGCCAGTGCAGCAGGTAAAGATCGAGGTAATCGGTTCTCAGGCGGCGCAGGCTGCGCTCGCAGGCCCCGATAGCATCCTGCTCACCGGCATTCCACGGATAGACTTTAGACACCACCAGCGCCTGGTCACGACGCCCCTGCAGCGCTTCACCCACTACCTGTTCGGCAGCGCCGTCAGCGTACATTTCCGCCGTGTCGATCAGGCGCAGACCGCATGCCAGTCCGGCCTGCAGCGCAGCGACTTCGGTTGCACGCTGCGCCGGATTTTCGCCCATATACCAGCTGCCCTGGCCGATCACCGGCAGAGAGTGATGGCCGGCAAAATTGATGAGGTTACGCATTCCGCTCTCCCGCCCCATTATGAGGCCCCATAAAAGAACAGAGGGCATAAAATGCCCTCGTTTAGTGCGTTATCAGAAGGTGTAACTGACGCCGGTCCAGAGTGTCGCCTGGCCGCTTTTATCAATCATCGGGCTGTCTTTGATTTCGCTGTCGAAGCGGGTATAGCGACCGACGACGCCAACGTTCCACTCCGGCGAAATCTGATAGCTGGCGCTCAGCTCGACATAAGGTGACCAGCTGTCATCCGGATTGTAGCGGCTGATGCCGGTACGGGCGCTTTCATGGCCGGAAACACCGTAGTAATAACGGTTTTGATTGGCACTGTTCCACATCGCACCAATACCTGGCGTCAGGCTGAAATCACCCATTTCGAAACGGTAAAGGTAGGTTAAGTCCC
>Ga0308156_1002306_pt1 | contig 17525 bp, 16 predicted proteins | sample PhyAR2_FD_201041 | JGI IMG/M metagenome (GOLD analysis project Ga0308156, IMG submission 201041) | Phyllosphere microbial communities from UC Gill Tract Community Farm, Albany, California, United States - DLSL A.R2 | ecosystem: Host-associated > Plants > Phyllosphere > Unclassified | place: USA... | reverse complement strand
ACCGCGTCTTTGTTGTTCAGCTGGGAACGCAGCGCATAGCTGCCGGACCCCATTTCGATACGCGCCACGTCGCGCAGGCGGACCACCGTACCGTCCTGCGTCGTTTTCAGGACAATATTGCCGAACTCTTCTTCAGTATGCAGACGGCCCTGGGCGTTAATGGAGATCAGGAAATCGCTCTCTTTCGGCAGCGGCTCGGCGCCAAGCTGCCCGGCGGATACCTGCACGTTCTGCTCCTGCATCGCCGTCACCACGTCCGACGCGGTCAGCCCGCGGGCCGCCACCTTGTTGGGATCCAGCCAGACGCGCATCGCGTACTCACCCGAGCCGAAAATCTGGATCTGGCCGACGCCCGGCAGGCGCGCCAGCTCGTCCTTCACCTTCAGCGTGGCGTAGTTACGCATATACAGGGAGTCGTACTTACCGTTGGGCGAAAACAGATGCACCACCAGCGTCAGCGTCGGGGACTGTTTCTGGGTGGTAATGCCCAGGCGCCGCACGTCTTCCGGCAGACGCGCTTCGGCCTGCGCGACGCGGTTTTGCACCTGCACCTGCGCCTGATCCGGGTCGGTACCCGGACGGAAGGTGACGGTGGTGACCAGCACGCCGTCGGAGCCCGCGACGGACTTCATGTACATCATGTTCTCAACGCCGTTGATCGCCTCTTCCAGCGGCGTCGCCACCGTCTCGGCAATCACTTTCGGGTTGGCGCCCGGGTACTCCGCGCGTACCTGCACGCTTGGCGGCACGACGTCAGGATATTCGCTCACCGGCAGGAGCGGAATGGCGATTAACCCTGTGATAAAAATCAGAATCGACAGCACCGCGGCAAAGATCGGCCTGTCGATGAAAAAGCGGGAAAAGTCCATGGATGGATTCTCAGGTCAAGGGATCAGTTGAGGGCGCTGGTGGCGGTCATGGCAACGGTTTTCGCGTTAACCGGCATCCCCGGCATAAACACTTTTTGTAAACCCTCGACGATGACTTTATCGCCAGGGTTCAGCCCCTGCCGCACGATGCGTAAACCGTCTGCCAGACGGCCCGGCGTAATGTCACGGCGCTGCGCTTTCCCCTCTTTATCGACGATATAAACGTACTTACGATCCTGATCGGTCAGCACCGCTTTGTCGTCGATAAGCGTGGCTTTGAACTCCGCGCTGCCCGGCAGGCGGACGCGGGCAAAAAGTCCCGGCGTGAACTGACGCTGGGCGTTATCCAGCAGCGCGCGCATGCGGATGGTGCCGGTACTTGGCGTCAGCTGATTATCAAGGAAGTCCACCTTGCCCTGATGGGGATAACCCTCCTCGCCCGTCAGGCCAATCTCAACCGGAAGCGCCGTGTGATTGCTGGACGCCCCCTGCCCGCTGCGGGCCAGATTCTGGTAGTGAAGGTAGGTCGACTCGTCCACGTCAAAGTAGACGTAAACCGTCTTCTGCGAGACCAGCGTGGTGAGAACGCTGGCGGTGTCGCCCGCGGTCACCAGGTTGCCGCTGGTGATCAGCGCCCGGCTGGCGCGACCGTCGATAGGCGCGGTGACTTTGGTGAAGTCCAGGTTGAGCTGCGCGGCGTCCACTGCCGCCTGCGCGGCACGAATATCGGCCTGCGCCTGAGTGGCGGCCGAACGACGCTGCTCCCACTCTTCACGGGAAACAACGTTAGTATTGACCAGCTTATCGGTACGGTTAGCCTCACTCTGCGCCAGGCTGGCCTGCGTTTTGGCTCTCGCCAGGTTCGCCTGCGCCTGTTCCAGCGCCGCGCGATAGGTTCGGTCATCAATCGTGAACAGCACCTCGCCCTTCTTCACTTCCTGGCCGTCGGTGTAATTCACTTTATCAATGTAGCCGGACACGCGCGGACGGAGCTGAACGCTCTCCACCGCCTCAATCCGGCCGTTAAAGCTATCCCACTGGCTAATGGATTTCACCACCACGTCAGCAGCGCTGACGGCGGGCGCAGGCGGCGCGGCGTTTTGCGCGACGCTGTTGTCGCATCCGACGAGCAGCACGGAGAGCAACATGACCCCCAGCGCGTTCAGATGAAAGTTACCCCAGGTTTTTTGCAGGCTCATTATTTTTATTCCGGTAATTGTCGCCGCCGGGCAAGACGCAGCAGGAGGCACTGCGCCACTTCCTTTGTCCGGTGGCTGTCTTAAGGCCATTTGTGTCGTTCATCGCCACAAAACTGTAACAGTTGCGAATACACTATCGCGGCGATTGTAGGAAGGCGCTTAACTAAGTGCAAGAATAATTGTTGCACTTTATGTGCTATTTGAGCGGATGTGAAAAGACCCGTTACGGTCAGGGATTTAAATGCAACAATAAAACTTGCAATTAATACAAAAACGCGCCACCTTTTAATGCAACAGATAAAGATACCTTTTGACAGACCGCGTGGGGGTAACCAGATGAACACTGGCGCATTTATGCATGATTTACTCGACTGGATCGACAACAACCTGGATAGCCGTCTGGACATTGAGTCCGTTGCCAGGCGATCCGGCTACTCAAAATGGCACCTCCAGCGCCTGTTCAAAGAGCATACGGGCTATCCCCTGGCCGGGTATATCCGCGCGCAAAAGCTGCAAAAATCGGTTGAGCGCTTAACCCGCAGCGATGAACCGATTCTGAACGTGGCGATCGCGCTGGGCTTCGACTCCCAGCAGTCCTTCAACCGCAGCTTTAAGCGTCAGTATGGTCAGGCGCCCGGGGCGTGGCGGCGGAGTATGGGGCGCCCGGAATCGCAGCAGCTTTGCCAGTGATGCATATTTTGCTGCAACGTCGATCGGTAGCTGCTATACTGTATATAAATACAGTATAGCGAGGTGCACGATGGCTGTTGAAACAAAATTTGTTGTCGTAAGAAAAGGTGAAGAGAAAATGACATTTGCCAGTAAGAAAGAGGCTGACGCTCACGACAAGCTGCTCGATATGGCAGACGCGTTCACCGACTGGCTGTTGCAAAGCGGAATGCAGATGGATGAAACGCAGGCTGAAAATCTTGGCCTGTATCTCGCCGAGCAGAAAGAGACGGTGCAGCATATTCTGCGTACCAGCAAGCTTCCCGATCTCAATGCTCCAGCTGCAACGGATAAAACAGAATCCGATGCGGCTGACATGAAAAAAATCAGGGCCGTGAAAGCGGCCTGATTGTCAGAAAAATCATCTCCGATCCCGGCGCCGTAAGCAGATAACTGCTTACGGCTTTTTTAGCTGTCTGCAGGGTTCCGCTGCTGGTTGAGGGTAACGATGTCATTGTTTCATATTCAGAACATAAATAAGGAGATGACGTGCGCCAGGAAATGAAGGCGAAAATCATCAGGATCTGTGATTCAAAAATTGCCTCCAAGGGAAGCCACGTTGGGCTTTCGTTTTATGTTTTTTTTGCTAATAAAAATGACGATCCAGAACTGCTTATGGAAGTTGCGCACTGGTGGATTATGGAAATGAAACTCGATCATTTTGAAAAGGCAGAAAAGATCAGAAACCTCGTTTCAGCTCTGTAACACGCTAAAGCGGGATGGCCGGTGAGGACAGGACGCCAGCTAACACGTCAACTTTTCGTTCAAAGCAGACATTTTTTCTGCTGATGTACGCTTTGCACTGTGTGTTCAAATACAACCTGTTATGCGCTCCGTAATAACAGATGCCGTTCAGTTTATTCTGAACGGCATTTTTCTTTTTATTTTCGTTTTATTAAAGAAAAATTAACATCATTTTCGTATTAGAGTGCAAACCTGTTATCAGGCAAAAGCCAGGGTAATAACGCCTCAAAAAAACTCTATCCTATCAGTCGATTGCAACACCCGCCTGATGCCTGGGGATAAAAGTACTAAAGAGGACTATATTTTCGGAGTTTTTCTTCTTAAGTGAAAGTAAAATTTCTGAACTTTCTAGTCGGCCGCAATTAAAATTGCTCGCCGCAATATATCGATTCATTTTTATGGCAAACCACACTCTATGGTGCAATATGGCAGACGCAATGAAACAGTCTAATTGTTTTAAACTTAAACCTAATCCAGTTAATATTTTTGTACTGGGCGTTCTCTATTCGACAGGTCTTTTTTCGACACAGGCCGTAGGTAGTACAACGGATATTACCGGACAAACCATCACCGACGGAGTGTTAGTAGATACCCCTGACGATATTGTTAATATTAATGGCGGCAGCAAGATAAGCAATGCTAGTGATAAAAACAGTGTAATGATTGATTTTACTTCATCGGATCCTACAAAAGGTGCAACGCTCAATGTCAGTGGACAAGGAACAACGATTTCTGGCGGGAAGACAGGTATAGACGTGGCCACCTCTAAAGGGAGTGTGGTTAACGTGACGGATAACGCAGAGGTTAGTGGTTCGGAATATGGTATCTTTGTTCGAAATAACAAAGATGGTAATGCTAACGCAAAAATAAATATTGATCATGCGACTATCTCGGGTGGCATGGCAGTCTATCTTTGGGAAGCCTCGCCCACCATTGGCACGTCTAGTGTTGATATTTCTGACTCCACCCTGATCGCTACTGGCGGGAATACGGGTGACAGTGGTCTGAAAATGGGTGCAGGATACGGTGCTGCCCATATAAATAACAGCACGATTATATCGGATAGTCGTGGGGTCTATGCCTCTTCTTTCGCAGGTACTATCGATATAGTGGACTCAACGATAAACGCTGCTGTCAGCGGTCTTAGGTTAATAAACTCTGTCGGATGCAGTTATGATGTGTCTAACTCGATTATAACGTCCGACGATACGGGTCTTTATTATGATATCAATAACAAAAACACTACCGTAACGTTGTCGAAAGGCACAACACTCAACGGCGGAAAATATGGGATCTACACTGTGGACTCCAATGACAATGAAAATAATATCATTAATGTCGATGATTCCACGGTGCAATCCGCTGAAGGCAATGGTGTTTCACTAGGTGGCGGTTTTACGCTGAATGTGAATAATCATTCTCTTGTCGATGGCGAGAATGCCATTGTTCTCAATGGCGATACCGCTGGCAGCACCGTAAACGTGAAAGATTCCACCGTCACCGGCAAAACCAATCTGCTGCAGATCTCCGGTACCAGCGCGGTGGATACGGTCGATTTCGCCGGCTCTACCCTGTCCGGCGCCATCACCACCTCTTCAGGTGCTGACCAGTCGGTGAACATCGACAGCTCAGCCTGGACCGGTAGCGCCGGCAAAACCGGTACCGGCGCGCTGGCGTTGAATATCAGCAACGGCTCAACCTGGATCAACAACGCGGCCACGGATGTCAATACCATCAGCCTGACCGGTGCCAGCAGCATCGTGATGGACGGCGGGAATATCCACACCGCAAGCCTTTCCGACAGCGCACCGACCACGCTGCTGGCGGCGGCCAGCCCGACGGCGTCCACCATTTACTCCACGTATAACGCGGAAACCGGTTCAGCCTTCGTGCTTACGGCCGACAAGGCCACCGGCAGCTTCAACGCCGGCGTCACCTCCAGCTCCAGCGGTGCGGCGGGCGATATGACCGGCAACACCATTGTTCAGGTGACGGACGGTTCCGGTGCGACCTTCAACTCCATGCAGAGCGATGTCGGGGTTTACCGTTATGAATCACGCAGCGTGGCTAACGCAGACGGGTCAACCAGCGTGATCCTCGATAACATTACGCCAGAACCGACCCCTGGCCCGAATCCGAACCCAACTCCGGATTCACGCACGCTCTCAACCGCCGCGCAGGCTGTGGTGAATACCCGTGCGGCAGCGATGAGCATCTGGAGCGACGAACAGGACGTGCTGAACCGCCGTCTGGATAACGAGCGCCTCACCGGCAGCAGCGACGGCACGGTGAATGCCTGGGGCAGCTACTACGGCGGCTACCACCGTCAGCAGGTCGAGCAGACCAGTTCTGCCTACGATCAGACCAACAACGGCTTTATGTTAGGTGCTGACAAGCGTGTCGATATCGCGCCGGGCAACCTGCTGTTCGGTTTTGCCGCCACCCGCGGGTATTCGGATGTGAACATGCATGACGGCGGCAGTGCAGGTACAGATGTCGACAGCTACGGCGCCTCACTGTATACCTCACTGCGCCTGAACAACGGTCTGTTCTTTGATGCCAGCATCAAGGGCACGCACCTGAAAAACGACATCAGCGTGACGTCTCTGGACGGTGGTCATACCACCGGCGACTATAACAACAATGGCTTCGGCGGAGCTTTCAAAACGGGCTACCACAAGCAGTTTAATGCCTGGTATATCGAACCTTATGCCCAGATTTCTTATGCCCGCTATAACAGCGTCGACTACAAGCTGAAAAATGGCCTGCACACGAAAGATGACGGCAGCACCTCACTGGGTCTGGAAGGCGGTGTGAATGTCGGTACGGCGATGGCTCTGAACAATGGCACCGAGGTCCGTCCGTATGTGCATCTGGCCGTTGCGGGTGAAACCGAGAACAGCAACACCATGGACATCAACGGCGAAAAAATCAACGACAGCACCGACGGTTCACGCGGCATCGTTGGCCTGGGCGCGGATGTGAAGCTCAGCAAAAACCTGAGCGGATGGGCCGGGGCGAACTATGCCAAAGGTCAGGATCACTACGAGTCTCCATGGCAGCTGAATGCCGGTGTCAGCTACACCTGGTAATTTAATGACAGTAGCGAAAACCGGGCATAACATTATGCCCGGTTTTTTTTTACGAAAAGCCTGCAAGGATAACTTCATATTACAAAGGCTTTAGCATGCACAAAAGGTAACGCGTTTCTGCGCAGCCAGCTTTCTCCCCCGCCCCAGCCGCCCTCACCTCAGAAACCCATTGCAATCCAGCAACCAAAGAGCCCTGCCTGCAGATACATCAGGTTGGTTCATAAACACGGTTTTATGATAATAGCGGACAAATAAAGAAATTTTGTCTGAAGTAACAATTAGAACACAATCCTTTTAAGGACTTACAAAAAAAGACTTTTTTTATCTTCGCCAGTATCATCTTTTAAGATCTGCAAGGAGCTCCAGATAATAATATTACGGAGTTTGTTTCAATTAATTATTGTGGAGTCAGGATTGAAAGCCACATTACCTATATTAACTGGCTGCGTTGCAATTGCCCTCATTCATAATACCTCCGACACTGTCAATTTCCGCGGCACCCGTTTTTTAGATAAAGCAGCAAAAAAAGAAGTTTCAGTAAACGTGCGCAACCCGTTCAGTGCACCGTATTTAATTGAGGCGGTAGTGAAAAATCTTAACAACGACGTGCACAAATCCCCCCACCTCATCATTCTTCCCTTCTGTCACCAGGAAGGCGGTAAAGAGAACCTAAAGCGCCTTGTTATTGCAGGCACGCTTTCCCAGGATAAAGAGTCGATGTACAGGCTTCGCGTCAAGGCGATTCCGTTTGCGTCTAAGGAAAATAAGACGCTACAGATTGCCGCCGCGACCAGTATCAAACCCATCTATCGCCCTGACGCGCTAAAAGATGCCCACGTTGAAAAACAGAGCGATAAACTCAAGTGGCATGTTACAGGCGAGCGGTTTGAAGGACTTTCTTATGAGGCCTACAGCGGCGGGAAAACAGGGATTATCGATACTGCCTCAGCAGTTGGCACGCCGACGTTTAAAATTCATACACATACTTTGAGTATGGCCTCTGGCAACATACCCGGTAAAATCAGTCCTGTTATTACCATGTCATTTGCATACAACTGAGGACGAGCTGCGTACGCAAAACCGCTATCTGAAGGCGGTTTCATGTTTGTTTTTTCTCACAAGGATGTCCAGATGAAGCTAATCCTCCAACCCCATATTCTGTTCAGAGCCTTATCAACCTCCTGACTGATTGTATCGATACGTCTGATTCGGAATTTTTATCATCTTTTCAACAAACTCTTCTATCATACATTAACAATTATAATTTTTTTGGTAGCCATAAGTATGAAACCTGAAACACATTTCAATGCCCTGATCGAGGCAGCCTCTGACACCAGGCGGATCCAGAGTGGTAAGCCACGCCAGCTCATTTCGCTGGAGAAAAAAACCGAGCCAGTAACGTTTATCCTGCATGAGGGAGTCGTTGCGATATACCGAAGCAGCGATCGGCTTCTAATCAAATACATCAAAGCCCCAATGATTACTGGCATGAACGAATTAATTGACACCAACGCCGACATTTTTATAAAGGCCTACAGAAATGTTAGCTATGAGATCCTGCCCACAAAAGAGATGCTTGACGTCATCAGTACGAAGGGATTATGGAAAGAGGCCGCATACTGTTATATGTATGCCGTCCGGCAACTGCTGGTCGCCCACTACTCATCCGTCGGGCTCTCCACCTATGAGTTGATACGACTGAATTTGATTGCCCTGATGAATGAAGATGAAGCGCTGAGTGGTCATGTCAACGTCAGTGATTATATTCTCGAAAAAACCCGACTTTCACGCAGTCGTGTTATGAAAATACTGGGCGATTTGCGTATCGGTGGTTATATTGAGATCAATCGAGGTATTCTGATAAAAATTAATAAATTGCCTGAAAAATATTAAGCGCTTTTAACGGACAATTAACACAGGGCCGTTATATCTGACAATGAATACCGTGGGATAAATTACCTGACGTAAGTACAGCTGCCGCATCACAGCGGCGGCTGGAGCTTTTGTATCGCTTTGCGCAGTTGCAGATCATTCTTGACCCCCAGCTTAAACATAATCTTTCGCTTATGGGTACTGATCGTTTTCTGACTTCGAAACATTTCACGTGATAATTCAATCCCGGTTTTACCGCTTTTCAGGCCAATAAGTACTTTTTTTTCTGCATCGGTAAAAATCATACCGTCGGTTATATTATTCTCCTGCTCCTGCAGTCGCAGGAAGTGAGCACTGATATAACGTTGTTTTTTCATACTGTGTTTTATTAGCTCACGCAGTTCCAGCAGACGTTCATCCACACAAAGCAGTGAACATCGGTATGACCTCATGAGCTGATGCGCCAGCTTCTCCTGACATGCAGAGAGCATAACCAGAGCAGTTCCTTCACCTGACCGGCAGAGACTTTCGTACTCCGCGGAGGAGATATCAGTAAGCGTGTCATATGCGGTGAAATCAAGCAAAGTCAGATGCGCGTTATCATGCCGTGTAAGTTCATATTTCCAGTCAGGGTTTTGTTCGCGAAAAGCCTTCAGGCTGGATATAAACCCGTTCAGTAGAGTCGGATGAACCACACGGGAACAAACAGTAAAAGTAAACATAGTTCTCCAGATGTTCAGATTGAATAAATCTGATCCAAACGGTTAAGCAGATCCAGCCAACTGGCTGACTTTTGCAGGCTCAGACGTAACCGGATGTTTTGTTTATGGGTGAAGACCGTTTTATATCCCATATGGCGCAGACTGGCGATCTCATAGGCACTCAGACCTCGGGCGCAGTCGATAAGAATATTCAGTTCAGAGTGTGTGAGCCTATTTTTTCTATTCATGTTATTTATTAGCGGGGAGCGTAAAGGCAAATATCCTGAACTGAAATTTTTGGATAACATGCGCTGAGCGAGTTCTTCTTCCAAATAATTTTCGCAGAGTAGCGTCTGTACACCAAGCTCGTACATCAGTCTGATAAGCAGGTCATCCCGTTTTGCGACCCAGACGATAATTTCTTTTCCCTGCATTATCAGATGATGAATTATCCGCAATAGAGAATATATTTCTTCACCGGCACCACTAACGCCTGCAGCGAATAAAGACGTTTGATCATTAAAAGGGGGAACCTCCTCTATTAGCGCGTCTGGTTCAGTCACTAACAGAGAGCCATTGACGGCCTGGATGCTGTTTTTGGCCGCATTGCGAAACAGTGGCCGAGGTTCATAAAGTATAATTTCTGTTATTTTTTGCTGTAACATCGTATCATTTATAAATATAAGTCAATATAGATAATATTAGATAAAGACGCTGCAGTATTGGAGTGGTTTCGTGTCCAATAAAGGATGTCAATTGCACAGAAATCATTTTTTGGAATTCCCTGCGCGGGATTTATATTTTTTGGCAGGAAAGCGATGGTTGCTGCCTTTGTACCATCGACAACGCCTGCGGTACGAGCGCGGCGCAGTTGTCAGCGACGGCAAAAAGATCGGCATCCGCCGGAAGTGGTCGATTGGGCAAGACAGATCATCCCACCAAATTTTGCCCCAACCTCCCCCGAGCAACTGGTGTATTGTTTTTAGACAATTCATTCCTCTAAAGGACACCTGCGCAATGATCGGCATCCTCGGCAAAACCACCTCGATAAACGTTCGTAAAGTGCTTTGGACCTGCGAAGAATCAGGCCTCGAATATCTACAGGAAGATTACGGCAGCGGTTTTGCCTCAACGGAAACGGAGGCCTTCCGCGCGCTGAATCCCAACGCCATGGTGCCGGTGCTGATCGATGACGATTTCGTGCTGTGGGAGTCCAACGCCATCTGCCGTTACCTGGCGCGCAAGGCCGGACGTCACGATCTGCTGCCCGCAGAACCGCAGGCCTGCGCCAACGTCGAGCGCTGGATGGACTGGCAGGCGACCGAATTTAACAACGCCTGGCGCTATGTCTTCCCGGCGCTGGGGCGTAAAAACCCGGACTTTAACGATCCTGAACGTATTGCGGCGGGAATAAAAGAGTGGAACCACTGCATCACCATCCTGGAAAACCAGCTGCAGCGCACCGGCGCCTTTGCGGCAGGCGAGACGTTTACCCTTGCGGACGTGGTGCTTGGGCTGTCGGTGAATCGCTGGAAAATGACGCCCTTTGATAAGCCCGACGTGCCCGCGATTGAGGCCTGGTTTGAACGCCTTAACCAGCGACCGGCGTTTTTGCGTCACGGAAATAACGGCATGATTTAAAGTATTCTCGACCCCATTTTGAGTAAGGATATTTTAATTAATTACTAAACCCTGAAAGTCGTCAGAGGGAATAATAATTAAGCCATATCCTGGACAGCCCGTTGCGCCGCTTTGCTAGCCTGAATATTCAGGCAAAGCTCAATCTGGAGGTATTCTTGCTGATTAGACTCAAAAAAGAACGAACGCATAAGGAGGATCGCCGGCTTGCTCTCTGGCTGGCGACCTCGGCAGGTTTGCTGAATGCCATTGCCCTCGGGGCATTTGGTTTTTTCCCCTCACACATGACCGGCAACACCTCCCAGTTATCCAGCGAAGTCTCTTCCACCGATCTCAGCGATATGATTTTCTTCGGCTCGATTATTCTCTCTTTTGTCGCAGGCGCCATTATTGCCCGCATGATTGTGATATGGGGAATTATCCATAACGTCAGGCTGGTTTTTTGCCAGATCCTGTTTGTCGAAGGGTTATTACTGACCGGCGTCTCCTTCTACGAGATGTATTTTCATGCCCTCACCAGCAACCGCGTGATTATTCTTTTTCTGTGCGGACTAATGGGCATACATAACTCTACCACCACGCAGCTTTCCGGCGGACGGGTGAGATCGACGCACATTACCGGCACGCTGACGGACGCGGGGATATCCCTGGCCTAGGTACTGATGGCGATGCTGCGCAGGGATTACTCCAAAGATACGGCGGCGCAAAAAAGCCAGCTGACAACCCACTTAACCACCCTTTTCTCGTTTATTTCGGGCGGCATCGCGGGGCTGCTGCTGTTCAGATGGATCGGGTTTAACGCCATGCTGGCACTCGGGTTGATGCTCGCGGTGGTCGCTATCGTTTCAATTATCACCGTCTCGACGCGGGTTCGAAGGGTTCGTGCCTCTCTCTGAAGTTAATGACCGATATCCGGCGTATGAGCTCTTTAGATGTGACACCGTCACATCTAAAAATTCGCTTTAGGACTATTCTGCCTGACCCTCAATCAGCCCTTATGCCATAAGGCTTAACCCAAGGTTCTCACTGTTTTCATAGGGTTACTGATTTTACCCCTTCGCTGGAACCCTTCCCAAACGCTTGCTATAGGTGAAATACCCCTGCCGAAACATGGCATAACAACAGGCAACCGGTGGTTGCTATAACGCATGCGCACAGGGAGACACACCGCAATGCACCCATTACTCAAACGTTCGCTGCTGTTTGTCGGCGCTATTATCGTGGTCCTCGCCCTCCTCGTCTGGGGTATCGGGATGGAGACGATTAAGGCGCGCCAGGTTGACCTGGTTTATCTCGGGCAACAGCACATGATTCTGGTTTTCTCATCGATGTTTTTTGCCCTGCTGGTCGGTATTCCAGCCGGCATTCTGCTGAGCCGCCCGGCCGCGCGGGGGATCGCCGAATATGTGATGCAAATCTTCAACGTCGGCAACACGCTCCCGCCGCTGGCCGTACTGGCGCTGGCGATGGTGGTGATTGGCATCGGCGATACGCCCGCCATCATCGCCCTGTTCCTCGCCTCGCTGCTGCCGATCGTGCGCAATACCTACGCCGGGCTGTGCTCGGTCCCGCCGTCGCTGCTGGAAGCGGCAAACGGCATCGGGATGACCAAATGGCAGCGTCTGCGTCAGGTTGAGCTGCCAGCCGCCTGGCCGGTCATGCTCACGGGGATCCGCATCGCCACCGCCATAAACGTCGGTACCGCGCCGCTGGCGTTCCTGATTGGCGCCAGCAGCTACGGCGAGCTGATTTTCCCCGGTATTTACCTGAACGATTTCCCGACCCTGATCCTCGGCGCGGCGGCCACCGCCCTGTTCGCCCTGATCCTCGATACCCTGCTGGCGGCGCTGGGTCGCGCAATGAGTCCCCATCTCGCTCGATAACTATAACAAGGAGCTTTTATGAGACTGTTTTCCGGCCTGACGGCGCTGTGTGCCGCGGCGCTGTTCACCAGCCAGGCGATGGCGGCCCCGCTGATTCTGGCGACCAAGAGCTTTACCGAGCAGCATATTCTCTCGGCGATGACCGTGCAGTACCTGCAAAAGAAAGGTTTTCAGGTCCAGCCGCAAACCAACATTGCCACGGTGATCTCCCGCAACGCGATGATCAACAAGCAGATTGATATGACCTGGGAGTACACAGGCACGTCGCTGATCATCTTTAACCACATCAACAAGCGCATGTCGCCGCAGGAGTCTTATGAGACGGTGAAACGCCTGGACGCGAAGCACGGTCTGGTCTGGCTCAAGCCCGCCGACATGAACAACACCTACGCTTTCGCCATGCAGCGCAAGCGCGCCGAGGCGGAACACATCAACACCATGTCAGAGATGGTGGCGAAGATTGAGCAGATCCGTAAAACCAACCCGGACAAAAACTGGCTGCTGGGATTAGACCTGGAATTTGCCGGGCGCAGCGACGGCATGAAGCCGATGCAGGCGGCCTACAAGATGGATCTGGACCGCCCGCAAATCCGTCAGATGGACCCCGGTCTGGTCTATAACGCGGTGCGCGACGGCTTCGTTGACGCCGGCCTGATTTACACCACCGACGGGCGCGTGAAAGGGTTCGACCTCAAGGTGCTGGAAGACGATAAAGGCTTCTTCCCGAGCTACGCGGTGACGCCGGTGGTGCGTAAGGACACGCTGGAGGCCAACCCCGGTCTGGAAGAGGCGCTCAACACCCTCTCGGCGCAGCTCAACAACGACGTTATCACCGAGCTGAACAAGAAGGTGGATATCGACCATCAGTCACCGCAGCAGGTCGCCCGCGATTTCCTGCGTAGCAAACAGCTGCTGTAGGAGGCGCTATGGAGACGATTCACTACATTCTCGACAACTGGGATTACCTCTTAACCCTCACCCTTCAGCACCTGTGGCTGGTGGCGCTGTCCGTAGGTTTAGCCATCATCATCGGCGTACCGCTGGGCATTCTGATTGTCCGCCATAAGTGGCTGGCAACGCCGGTACTGGGGATTGCTACCATCGTGCTGACCATTCCGTCCATCGCCCTGTTTGGCCTGATGATCCCGCTGTTTTCGCTGATCGGTCAGGGTATTGGCGCCCTGCCCGCAATTACGGCGGTGTTTCTCTACTCGCTGCTGCCGATTGTGCGTAATACCCATACGGCGCTCGACAGCCTGCCGCCGGGCCTGCGCGAAGCCGGACGCGGCATCGGCATGACCTTCTGGCAGCGTCTGCGCTGGGTCGAGATCCCGATGGCGCTGCCGGTGATTTTCGGCGGGATCCGCACCGCCGTGGTGATGAATATCGGCGTGATGGCGATTGCCGCCGTGATCGGCGCGGGCGGTCTGGGCCTGCTGCTGCTCAACGGCATCGGCGGAAGCGATATTCGCATGTTGATTGCGGGCGCGCTGATGATTTGTCTTTTAGCGATTGTGCTCGACTGGCTGCTGCACCGTCTGCAGGTGGTTCTGACTCCAAAGGGGATTCGATAATGATAAAACTGGAAAACCTCACCAAACAATTTTCACAGAAGCACGGCCAGTCCTTTAAGGCCGTCGACAACGTTAACCTGACCGTGCCCGAAGGGGAAATGTGCGTCCTGCTCGGCCCTTCCGGCTGCGGGAAGACCACCACCCTGAAGATGATTAACCGCCTCATTACCCCAAGCAGCGGGACGATCCTGATCAACGGTGAAGACACCAGCGGGATGGACACCGTCACCCTACGCCGCAACATTGGCTACGTTATCCAGCAGATTGGCCTGTTCCCGAACATGACCATCGAAGAGAACATCACCGTCGTGCCGCGCATGCTGGGCTGGGATAAAGCGCGCTGTAAAACCCGCGCCGAAGAGCTGATGGATATGGTGGCGATGGATCCGCATAAGTTCCTCAACCGCTACCCGCGCGAGATGTCCGGCGGCCAGCAGCAGCGTATCGGCGTGATCCGCGCCCTGGCGGCGGATCCTCCGGTACTGCTGATGGATGAACCCTTCGGCGCGGTGGACCCGATCAACCGCGAGGTGATCCAGAACCAGTTCCTGGAGATGCAGCGCAAGCTGAAAAAAACCGTCATGCTGGTCAGCCACGATATCGACGAAGCCCTGAAGCTCGGCGACCGTATTGCGGTGTTCCGTCAGGGGAAAATCGTGCAGTGCGCCAGCCCGGATGAGCTGCTGGCGAAACCGGCGAACGAGTTTGTCGGCTCGTTTGTCGGTCAGGACCGCACCCTGAAGCGTCTGCTGCTGGTATCGGCGGGCGACGTCACCGACCAGCAGCCGACCATTACGGTGCGGGGCTCTACTCCGCTTCCCGAAGCCTTTGCGACCATGGATGATAATGACATTCGGGCCGTTACGGTGGTTGACGAGCACGGCAAACCGCTGGGCTTTGTGAAGCGTCGCGAAGCGCGTAACGCCAGCGGTACCTGCGCCGACATCCTGCATCCGTTCCGCATGACCGGCAAGGCGGAAGACAACCTGCGCGTGGTGCTTTCACGTCTGTATGAGAGTAATACCAGCTGGATGCCGATCGTGGATGAGGACGGTCGCTACAACGGCGAGATTTCGCAGGACTATATTGCCGAGTACCTGAGCTCCGGGCGCACGCGTCGGGCGCTGAATATTCATAGCGACAGCTAACCTTTCTGGCCGGGCATCGCCCGGCTTTTTCGCACGCAGACCTTTTGCTAACCCCGCGATTTCCCGCCACAATATCGTATCGTCCCCGTTAAAACGCGACCCATGCAACGTCTTCATACCTACCCCGACATCCGCGCGATGTTTCGTCGTCTGCTGATTGCCACCGTCACCGGCGTGCTGGCCGCGCTGGCCGTTGCGGTATTCCGCCACAGCATGTACCTGCTGGAGTGGCTGCTTCTCAGCAACGACAGCGGCAGCCTGGTGAATGCCGCCGCGTCGCTCTCGCCCTGGCGACGCGCATTAACGCCCGCACTGGGTGGGCTGGCCGCCGGACTGCTGCTCTGGGGTTGGCAGCGTCTGACCGCGCAGCGGCCTCATGCCCCCACCGATTACATGGAAGCGCTGGAGACCGGAGACAGCCAGTTTGACTACGGCGCCAGCCTTGTGAAATCCCTTGCCTCGCTGCTCGTCGTGGCCAGCGGAAGCGCCATCGGGCGTGAAGGGGCGATGATCCTGCTTGCCGCCCTCGCCGCCTCCCTTTTCGCCCGGCGCTTTACGCCCAAATCCGAATGGAAATTATGGATAGCCTGCGGTGCCGCCGCCGGGATGGCCAGCGCCTATCACGCGCCCTTAGCCGGAAGCCTGTTCATCGCGGAAATTCTGTTTGGCACGCTGATGCTGGCCTCGCTCGGCCCCGTGGTGATCGCGGCGGTGGTGGCGCTTCTTACGACGCAGCTCCTGGCACCGGGCGCGGGTACGCTCTACGCGGTCCATCTGAGCGGCATCCTCACCGCGGCCGATTATGCTCTTCTCGTCGCGATGGGGCTGGTCGCGGGCCTCTGCGGACCGCTGCTGATGTGGCTGATGGACGTCAGCCACGGGCTTTTCCTGCGCCTCAAGCTTTCGCCGCCGTGGCAATTAGCGCTGGGCGGTGCGATCGTCGGGCTGCTGTCTCTTCTCACACCGAAGGTGTGGGGGAATGGCTACAGCGTGGTTCAGGCTTTTCTGCTCGCCCCGCCGCTGCTGTCGGTGATTGCCGGGGTGTTCATCTGTAAACTGCTGGCGGTACTGGCGAGCAGCGGATCGGGCGCGCCCGGAGGGGTGTTTACGCCCACGCTGTTTGTCGGTATGGCAACAGGAATGCTGTTCGCGCAGCTTTTCGCGCTGTGGCTGCCGGGCTCTGAGACGGCGATTTTGCTGGGTCTGGCGGGGATGGCAACGCTACTTGCCGCGACCACGCATGCGCCCATTATGTCGGCGCTGATGGTCTGTGAAATGACCGGGCAGTATTTTTTACTGCCCGGCCTGCTGGTCGCCTGCGTGGTGGCGTCCGTGCTGTCGCGGACGTTACGCCACGACTCGGTCTACGGTCAACACGCCACCGAGGGCAGAGAGATCGATGTACTGCGCTAGCTCGCGCTGCTCGGCGCGGGGCAGATAAGGCAGTTCACCCACCAGCGGCCCGGGCAGCTTTTTGCTCAGCACGTCGATGATCTCGGCGTAGTGCGCCAGGCCCGGGTTGATGCGGTTTGCCACCCAGCCAATCAGCGGCAGGCCGTCATTGGCAATCGCCTGGGCCGTCAGCAGCGCGTGGTTGATGCACCCTTCCTGGATACCCACCACCATTACCACCGGAAGCTGTTCCTGTACGACCCATTCAGACAGCGGACGCAAATCATTCATCAGGCTGCGCCAGCCGCCCGTCCCTTCCACCACCACGTGGTCAACCTTCTCGCTCAGGTTCGCCAGGCCGTCGGACAACAGGGGATAATTAATCAGGCCGCTGTGCGCTACGCTGCTCTCCTCTTCGCTTAACGCAATGGGATTGACCGCGTGATAAGGCAGTTCCAGCGACGAGACGCTTTGCAGCACCAGGGCGTCTTTATTACGCAATCCCTCTGGCGTCTCTTTACTCCCTTTTGCGACCGGTTTGTACCCTGCCACGCGTTTACCGCTTGCTGCCAGCGCCTGCAGCAATGCGCGGGATACGACGGTCTTGCCGACAGAGGTATCTGTACCAGTAACAAAGAAACGCTTAAGCATGACTCACTCCACCTCTTGGGTATGCTTCGAAAA
>Ga0308156_1002300_pt1 | contig 17571 bp, 15 predicted proteins | sample PhyAR2_FD_201041 | JGI IMG/M metagenome (GOLD analysis project Ga0308156, IMG submission 201041) | Phyllosphere microbial communities from UC Gill Tract Community Farm, Albany, California, United States - DLSL A.R2 | ecosystem: Host-associated > Plants > Phyllosphere > Unclassified | place: USA... | reverse complement strand
AGCATCGGCGGCCTGATCGACCAGATCAACTGGGACTACGCCGTCGTCGAGCGCGTCAATCGCAGCGACCTGAGCGTCAAGCTGATTCCATTCAACCTGGGCAAGGTGTTCACCAATCCGAATGGTCCGGACAACGTGCAACTGCAGCCCGGCGATACCGTCACCATCTTCTCCCAGGAAGACGTCGCGGTCCCGATGGACAAGCGCCAGGTGTTCGTGCGCGTCGAGGGCGAAGTGAACGTGCCGGGCGTGTACCAGATGACCGCCGGCGACACCCTGCAGACGCTACTCGCCAAGGCCGGTGGCCCGACCGGCAACGCCTACCTGTTCGGTACCGGTTTCTACCGCGAGGAAGTGCGCAAGGAGCAGCAGGCCAACCTGCAGCGTGCCGCCGACCGCCTGGAGAACCAGGTGCGCAGCGAACAATCGTCCCAGATGGCGAACCTGAGCGCGATGTCGCCGACCGAGGCCGCCTCGTCCACCGCGCGCTTCGAAGCCGAGCGCCGTATCGCGGAAGAGCGCATCGCCCGTTTCCGCAGGCTGCAGTCGACCGGCCGCATCGCCTTCGGCCTGGAGCCGAACGAGCGCTCGTTCGCCCGCCTGCCGCAGGTCACGCTGCAGAACGGCGACCGCCTGGTGGTGCCGTCGAAACCGGCCTTCGTGCACGTGTTCGGTTCGGTCAACGTCGAGGCATCGCCGCTGTGGCGTCCGAACAGCCGCGTCAAGGATTACTTGAAGCTGGCCGGCACCACCTCGGATGCCGACGTCGACAACACCTTCGTGCTGCGCGTCGACGGCACCGTGGTGTCCGCCGATTCGCAGGGCTGGTTCTTCGGCAAGATCGGCGGTCTCGAAGTCATGCCGGGCGACACCATCGTGGTGCCGGAGCGCTTCGACAAGACCACGGCCTGGAGCCGGTTCACCCAGGGTGCGCGCGAATGGACCCAGATCCTGGCCAACTTCGGCCTGGGTGCGGCGGCGATCAAGACGCTCAAGAACGATTAATGCATTGACGGCTGGCGCCGGCGCGCCGGTCGATCATTTTATAGGTAATACAGCAGCATGAATGAAATGCATCACACCGTAGCGAAGCCCGGGCCCGACCAGGGTGGCGAACACATGAGCTTCGTCGAGATGTTGATCGTCCTGGCCAAGCGCAAGAAAGTGATTCTGGGTACGGCCGTGGCCGCCGCCGTGGTCTCGGCCGGCGTCAGCATGGTCCTGCCTGAAACCTATAAAGCCTCCGTCAGGCTGTTGCCGCCGCAACAGGCCCAGAGCAGCGCATCGATGATCTTGTCCCAGCTCGGCGGCCTGGCCAGCGCCGCGGCCGGCGCAGCCGGCCTGAAGAATCCATCCGATGTCTACATCGGCATGCTGAAGAGCCGGACCGTCGCCGAACGCCTGGCCGAGCGGTTTGCCCTGCAAAAGCACTATGCGGTCGAAAGCAGGGAAAAGACCTGGGACCGCCTCGAGAAGAATACGGCCATCGTGGCCGGCAAGGATGGCTTGATCACCATCCAGGTGGAAGACCGCGATCAGAAGCAGGTCGCACCGCTGGCAAACGCCTATGTCGAGGAGCTGATGCGCCTGACCAGGACCCTGGCCGTGACCGAGGCCGGGCAGCGCCGGATGTTCTTCGAGCAGGAGCTCGAGCGTTCGAAGAACAACCTGGCGAAGGCGGAAATGGCCGTCAAGGGCGCCATCGAAGAACGCGGCGTGGTCAGCGTCGATGCCGAAAGCCGCACCCAGCTCGAAATGATCGCGCGCCTGCGGGCCCAGGTATCGGCCAAGGAAGTCGAGCGCGATGCGATGAAAGCCTTCGTCACGCCCAGCCATCCCGAATACCAGCGCGCCGAAGAAGCGCTCGCCAGCTTGCGTGCCGAGTTGTCGCGGCTGGAGAACGGGCGTCCCGCCGCCGGCAATGCGGCGCCGGCCGGCGGCCAGGGCTTGCAGAACATCCAATTGCTGCGTGACGTCAAGTATTACCAGATGCTGTACGAACTGCTGGCAAAACAATACGAGGCGGCCCGCCTCGACGAGGCCAAGGATGCGTCGGTCATCCAGGTGCTCGATCCGGCCATCGCGCCGGAGCGGCGCTTCGCGCCCAAGCGCGCCCTGATCGTCATCGTCTCGACATTGCTGGCCGGCTTGCTGGCCATGGGCGCCGTCCTGCTGGGCGAGGCCAAGCGGCGCTGGCTGCGTTCGCCGGCATCCGCCGGACTGTGGCACGAGTTGAAGTCCAGCCTGCGCTTCAAATGACGGATTGCGCGGCGCCGCGCAGCGCCCGCGTGAACCGGACATCGGTAGCCGGAGCGTGCCGGCGTTGCCGCGTCGCCGACGGATTGGCATCGACTCGATAAAAATACATTCAACGTCCTCAAGAAGCATCAAATGAATCAAAAGCGCGTAATCCCCGTGGTCCTGGGCGGCGGCGCCGGCACTCGGCTGTGGCCGCTGTCCCGTGCGGGCTTTCCCAAGCAGTTCCTGTCCCTGGTCGGCGACGAGACCCTGTTCCAGCAAGCCCTGGTGCGTCTCGACGGCCTGCGCGATACGGACATCGCGGTCGAGCGCCCGATCGTGGTGTGCGCCGAGGATCACCGTTTCCTGGCGTCCGAACAGTTGCGCGAAACCGGCATTGAGGCCGGGGCGGCCATCCTGGAGCCGGCGGCCCGCAACACGGCCCCCGCGCTGACCCTGGCCGCCTTGCAGGCGCTGGAGCAGGATGAGGATGCCATCCTGGTGGTGAGTCCGGCCGACCAGGCCGTGACCGACCGTCCCGCCTTTACCCGGGCGCTGCAGGCCGCCGTCCGCCAGGCCGCCGGCGGCCAGGTCGTCATCCTGGGCATTCGCCCGGACCGCGCCGAGACCGGCTACGGCTACATCAAGACCGCACAGGCGGCGGTCGCCGCGCAGGAGGCCGCCGTGGTCGCGCGCTTCGTCGAGAAACCCGATGCCGCCACCGCCGCCCGTTTCCTGGAGGAGGGCGGCTATTTCTGGAACGCCGGCCTGTTCGTGCTGAAGGCATCGGTCTGGCTGGAAGCCCTGCGCAGCTTCCGTCCGGACATCCACGCAAGCACCGTGGCCACCTGGCAGGCGCGCAGCGCGGACGGCATGTTCGTGCGGCCGGGGAAAACCGAGTTCATGGCGATCCCGTCGGAATCGGTCGACTACGCGGTCATGCAGCGCTGCCCGGACAGCCCGTTCGCGATCCGCATGGTGCCGCTGGCCGCCGGCTGGAGCGACCTGGGCGCCTGGGATGCGGTGTGGAACGTGGCGGCCAAGGACGACAACGGCAATGCCTGCCACGGCGACGTCATCGCGACCGAATCGAAGAACAACCTGGTACATGCCACCAGCCGCCTGGTCAGCCTGGTCAACGTCGACGACCTGGTCGTGGTCGAGACCCCGGATGCAGTCCTGGTCGCCAGCAAGAGCAACAGCCAGCAGGTCAAGCAGATCGTGAACGCGCTCGGCCAGCAGCAGCGCGAAGAGCATGCGCTGCATCGCAAGGTGCACCGTCCCTGGGGCTGGTACGACAGCATCGACGAGGGCGGGCGTTTCAAGGTCAAGCGTATCCAGGTCAAGCCGAAGGCCAGCCTGAGCCTGCAAATGCACCATCATCGCGCCGAGCACTGGATCGTGGTCGCCGGCACCGCCGAGGTGACGAATGGCGAACGCAGGATCATGTTGGGCGAAAACCAGTCGACCTATATCCCGCTCGGTGAAACGCACCGCCTGCGCAACCCCGGCACGATCCCGCTCGAAATCATCGAAGTGCAGTCGGGCAGCTACCTGGGCGAGGACGATATCGTCCGCTTCGAAGACACCTACGGACGCGAAAAACAATCCTGAGCAAGGCGCATACAGAATGAAACGACTGATCATTGACCTCGACGATACGATCTGCCGCACTACCGACGGCAATTACGCGCAGTCCGAACCGATTCCGGAAATCGTGCAGAAGCTGCACGAGTACAAGCGCGACGGTTTCGATATCGTCATTCACACCAGCCGCAACATGCGCACCTACGAAGGCAACGTCGGCAAGATCGCGGCCAATACCCTGCCGCTGATCGTCGATTGGCTGCGCCGCCACGAGATTCCGTTCGACGAAATCTATGTCGGCAAGCCGTGGTGCGGACACGAAGGTTTCTACGTGGACGATCGCGCGATCCGTCCCTCCGAATTCCGTACGCTCAACCGGCAAGAAATCACGACTCTCCTCGAGCAAGAAAAATGATCCTGATTACGTCCGCCGCCTATGTGAACTCCGAATTCCAGACAGAATTCGGACGGTTGCCGCCGGCATTCCTGCCGGTCGGTAACCGGCGGCTGTTCGAACACCAGATCGAATCGTTGCGCAAGCATTTTCCCGACGAGGCCTTGGCGATTTCCCTGCCCGATTCCTACCAGCTGGCGGAAAAGGATGCCCGTTATCTCACGCGCCATGGCGTCCAGACGATCCGCAGCGACGAGCGGCTCGACCTCGCCAGCGCGGTCGCGATGGCGCTCGCCCAGTTGCCGCCAGGCGCGGGACCGCTGCGCATCCTGCACGGCGATACCCTGGTGACCGACTTGCCGCACGACCCCGACGTCATCGGTATCGTGCGCACTATTGAAGATTATGCCTGGGAAGTGGAACAGGCCGACCACGCCGCGGAGTCGGTCTGGTGCGGCTACTTCTGCTTCGTCGAACCCGGACGCTTCCTGGCCCTGCTGCAGGAAGGCGGACGCGGTTTCACGGCCGCCGTGCGCGCGTATTCGGCGCAGCGGGCGTTGCAGCGCATCGAAGTCACCGGCTGGTTCGACTTCGGGCACGTCAACACCTATTTCCACAGCCGGGCAAGGCTGACCACCGAGCGCGCTTTCAACGCGCTGCTGATCAGCGACGGCTGCGTACGCAAGACCGGCACGCCGCAGCGCAAGATCCTGGCCGAAGCACAATGGTTCCGCAACTTGCCGGCGTCGCTGCGCGTATTTACGCCGCAGCTGATCGACCATGACAGCGAGCAGGTCAACTACACGCTGGAATACCTGCCGATTCCACCGTTGAACGAAGTGTTCGTCCACGGGCGCAATCCGATCTTTTATTGGGACAATATCTTCCTGCGCTGCGCCGAGTTCATGCAGCGTTGCCAGGCCCAGCCGCTCGACGCTGAAGCGCGTGACAATGCGGTGCGCGATTTCGATGCGCTGGCCGGCGCCAAGACCTGGGAACGGCTGGCGGCGTTCAAGGACAACGCGCAGGGAATCGACCTGGATAGCCCCAACGAGATCAATGGCATCGCACTGCCGCCGCTGGCGGCCATCGTCGAGCATTGCCTGCGTTTGCTGGCGGCGACCCGGCCGCTGCCAGGCCTGATCCATGGCGACTTCTGCCTTAGCAACATCCTGTTCGATTCGCGCAGCGGTCGCATCAAGGTGATCGATCCGCGCGGCCTCGACAGCGCTCAGCGCCTGACGAGCCATGGCGACCTGCGCTACGATATCGCCAAGCTGGCCCATTCCGTGGTCGGCCTGTACGATCATATCGTGGCCGGCGCCTTCGAACTGGAGGCCGAGCTGGCACCCGGGTGCAACCGCTTCCGGCTCGACATCCATACCGACCAGCGCATCCAGGACGTCCAGGACGTGTTCCTCGACCTCGAACTGCTGCCCGGCGTGACCCCGCGTCCGCTGATGCCGATGGTGGTGCTGCTGTTCATTTCCATGTTGCCGCTTCATTCAGACCGGCCGCAACGCCAGACCGCTTTCCTGGCGAATGCGCTGCGACTCTATTCCAATCTCGATCTGTAAAGGCGTCCCGTGATCGTTATTCCCATGTTGGGAAAGAGCAGCCGCTTTTTCCGCGATGGCTACACCTTACCGAAGTACCAGCTTCCGCTTGGCGCGGAAACCGTGTTCGCCAAATCCGTGCGTTCGTTCGAACGGCATTTTGGCGATCAACCCTTCCTGTTCCTGGTGCGTAACGATTTCAACGCGCGCGAATTCGTCGCGCGCGAAGTCGCCCGCCTCGGCATCGTCGACTTCCGCATCATCGAATTCGACTTCGAAACGCGGGGCCAGGCCGAATCGGTCTACCTCGGCCTGCGCGACTACGATCCGGCCCTGCCGTTCGTCGTCTTCAACATCGACACCATCCGCCTCGGCTACCAGTGGCCGGCCCCCGAAGCGTTTGCCCAGGGCTACCTCGAAGTATTCGAGGCCGAAGGCGACGGCTGGTCCTTCGTCGAGCCGGTCGACGGCTCCGACCTGGTCAGGCGCACTACGGAAAAGCAGCGCATTTCCTCGCTGTGCAGCAATGGCTTGTACGGGTTCGGCTCGGTACGCGACTTCCGCGACGTCTACGAGGCGCAGGTGCGCTCGGGCGACACGGTGAATGGCGAGATCTACATCGCGCCCCTGTACAACCGTCTGATCGAACAGGGCAGGGAGATCCGCTTCCAGTTGCTGGCCCCCGGCGTGACGCTGCATTGCGGCGTGCCGGCCGATTACGAGGGGCTCAAGGAAAGGTTTCGTGCTGAAGCATGACGGCCAGGACATTCACTCCGCACGCCCGGCGTCTGGGTAACTACGCCGTTACGCTCGCCGCCGGCGTCGGCCAGATCCTGGCCGCCATCTACCTGTCGCGCCAGGCCTTCAAGTTCTTCGACGAGCAGGATTTGAAGATCTGGTTCCTGATGCTGGCCGCGATGCCGTTCCTGGCGCTGTTCGAGCTCGGCGCCAACGTCGTGCTGCCGCACCGGCTGGCGGCGGTCAACTACGAGCCGCAGGATATCGGCAGGATCGCCAGCAATTTCATCGCGACCGTGTGCCTGGTCCTGGGCGGCGTCACGCTGGCCGGCGGCGCCGCGCTGTGGCTATGCGCCCGCCTAGATGTGCTCGGCGCGCACGCGGCCTGGCTGCTGGCGGCGCTCGGCCTGGCCTCGGCCACGCGCATCCTGGCGAACGTCATGCACAGCCTGTTGTATGCGGAAGGCGACAACCTCTACGATAAATCGCTGCGCGTGGCCGCCATCCTGGTGATGACCGCCGTGATCACCATCGGCTTGCACAACGCCCTGTCGCTGTGGGCGATGCCGCTGGGCTGGGCCGCGGCCGGAATGACCTCGATCTGCGTCGCCTTGTATCGCCAGCGCGTCCGCTGGCGGGTGCGGCTGCGCCTCGCCTACCTGCGCCGCGACAGCGTGCTGGCAACCCTGCGCGAAGCCCTGCGTTACGTGTTCATCGCGCTGCCCGGCCAGCTGGTATTCAATGCGACCCCGTTCATCATCGCCTCGCGCCTGCCGGCGCAGTACACGGTCGCCTTCGGCCTGACCCAGCAGCTCATCGGCGGCATCTCGATCGTCGTCGGGCTGCCGATCACCGTCGCCACGCCGCGCCTGGCCGGTACCTTCCGCGTCGACAAGGCGCGCGCGCGCGCGCTCCTGCTGGGGACGATGGCCAACGCCGCCGTGATCTCGGCGGCCGCGTTGTCGCTGGTCGCGGTGAGCGTCGACCAGATCACCACCGCCTGGGTCGGTCATCCGGTGCCGATCGAAGCGGTGTTCCTGGGGACCTACTTCATCGTCATGTTCATCGAATGGCAGCAGACCGCGGCGACCACTGCGGTCATGGCGACCGGCGACCTGAACTTCGCGACCGTGACCGTGTTGTCCGCGATCCTCGTCGTGACCACGATGCCCCTGTTCATCCAGCATTTCGGTTTCCTCGGCGTGCCGCTGACGCTGCTGACCGCGCAGATGCTGACCTGCCATCCGCACAATTTCTGGAAGGCCTTCCGCGCCTACCGTATCGGCCTGGCCGGCTACCTGCCCAAGCTGCTGCCGGCACTGCTGGTGGCCGCCCTGGTCATCGGCGCCGGCACCGGATTGCGCGGACTGGACCTGCCGGTGCTGCTCCAACTGCTGGCGGCCGGCTGCGTGACCGCGTTGCTGTGCGCCGCCGGCCTGTACATGAACCGCGCACCGGTGGAACCGATCGAGGCCCATAAATGACATCCCGACTCAAAAAGAGCGCGACTTGGCTGCTCGACACTTTCCTGCGCGACGGTCCGCGTTTCCCGGCACTGCTCAACCAGGCGTTCATGTCCCTGAACCGGACTTCGCCGTCGCGCTTCTACACGCATCACCAGCGGCCCAAGCGCGCCGCCGACGTGCACCTGGACCGCGTGGGCCGTGCCTTCCCGGCGTTGCCACGGACTGCGGTCGTGATCCAGGGCCCGCTGGCGCACCATGACGATTTCACGCTCGAATCGGTACGCCTGTACCGCAAGCTGATGCCGCAAGCCCTGGTCGTGGTCTCGACCTGGCGCAAAGAGCCGGCCGCGGCGCTGGAACGGCTGCGCGCGGAAGGCGCCGACGTCGTGCTGTCCGATCCGCCTGCCACGAGCGGCGGCAACAACGTCAACTTCCAGATGGTCTCGACCTGTACCGGCATCCGCCATGCCCACCAGGCCGGGTGCGAATACGTGCTCAAGACGCGCACCGACCAGCGTTTCTACGCGCAGAACCTGCTGCCGTATTTCTTCGCGCTACTGGACGAGCATGCGCCGGCTCATCCGGGCCGCCAGCGCCAGCGCATCATCGAGCCCAGCCTCAGTATCTGCCGCTACCGTCCTTATTCGATGTGCGACATGTTCCAGTTCGGCCATATCGACGACATGCTGGCGATGTGGGGGCAGCCACTCGACCCGCGCAGCTTCACGGCCGCCGAGTATGGCCGCCAGACGGTTACGCCCCGCAAGATTTCCGAGGACCGGGTAGCGGAAATCTATATCCACCGCGGTTACCTGGAAGCCATCGGCGAGCGTCCCGAGGTCGACCTGGCGACGTATTACCGCTTGCTGGCCGATTATTTCATCGTCATCGACAAGGATGTCCTCGACCTCTTCTGGAACAAATACCATGCCCGCGAGCATGGTCTGGCCGACAACCCGCTGTACGACGCGCGGCGCGCCAAGGCCAGGTTCCATAGCCGGGATTGGCATCTGGTGCGCAGGTTCGGCGTGGATGCGCTCGACACCGATCCGGCGCTGATGGACGTGGTCGAGGATTGAGGCCGGCATGAGCAAGCGTACCTTGATGGCCCTTGCGGGCCGGATGCAGCGCCGCGTGGCGCGTGCCGTGCATCGCCGCTGGCGGGTGCTGTGCAGCCGCTTCATTCAGGCACAGATGAACACGTCCGCCGGTGCCAGGGTCTATATCGGGCGTGACTGCGCGCTGGACGGCCTCGAACACATGACGTGCCACGGCAATTTCCAGGCACTCGACCGCAACCGCATCGAAGCGATCGCGGCCCACCGCGGTATGCGTTACAACCCTGTCATCATCTTTGGCAATAATGTATCGCTGGAAAATGATTGCCACATTGGTGCAGTCAATCGCGTCGAAATCCACGATAATGTCTTGATCGCCAGCCGTGTCTACATTTCGGATCACGCCCATGGCGTTGCCGACTATCCCGACATTGCCATCGCGCCCAATGAGCGCCCGGTCTGGTCCAAGGGGCCAGTCATCATTGAACACGATGTCTGGATCGGCGAGGGCGCGTGCATCCTGCCCGGTGTGACGATCGGCCATAACGCCATCGTCGGCGCCAACGCGGTCGTGACCAAGGATGTGCCGCCGTTTTCCGTCGTGGGCGGCGCCCCGGCCAGGGTCGTGAAGACCATCCGCCCTCCCTATCATTCTGCAACCAAACAAAATTTGTGATGAGTGTTCCCAAACCCAACATCGTAGTCGGCAACGGCAATGCCGTCGTCTTTACCATCTGTAATCTCGGTTACCTGCCCCAGGCGCTCGTCGCAGTCAACAGCTATGCCGCCGTCAGTGCCCGCGCCCGCAAGATCATTTTCCTGGTCGACGCCGTACGCAGCTCGACGATCGGCGACATCGACATCGTTGCCCTGGCCGACGTGGTCGCGTTCGCCCAGGAGCAAGCTATCGAATTCGACAGTGCCATCCTCAAGCATTACACCGTTACCAGCCTGTGCACGGCGATCAAGCCGATCTGCCTGTTGTTCACCCGCGTGCGTTTCAGCGGCAACGATTATTACGTGTACGTCGACCCCGATACCTACTGGATGCAGACGCCGAATCTCGAGCTGGCAGCCGGCGAGTTGCATTTCTTCCGTCATAGGAATGTGCTGTTCGACACTTCCGGTTACAGCGGCCGCAACTTCCTGACTTTCGGCGGCATGAACCTCGGCCTGATCATGGATACCGGCGTGGCGCTGGACACGATCAAGAAGTGGAATGCGTTCGCGCTGCCGATCAACCTCGAATCCTCGATGCTGGGTTATTACACCGACCAGCGTCCAGCGGACCTGATGGTGCTGAGCGGCCAGGCGCGTACCCAGTACGACCAGCGCATCAACCTGAGCTACTGGAACATCGCCGACGTCGCACTCCGCCAGGAGCAGGACAGCTACGTCGTCGAGCAGTTCGGCGAAGCGAAGAAACTGGTCATGTTTCACTTCTCGGGCTACAAGAAAAAGCTGGAGAGCTATTCGGCCGAACGCAAGGACGAATACCTGAACCATTCGGACCGCACGGTCATCCAGGGCTTGCACGACAAGTACACGCAACTGGTCGATGCCGAGCGCGGCACGGTCAAGCAGCAGCAGATCCAGACCAACGACTACGGTACGGCGCATCGTGGCGAGATCTATGGCCACCTGATCAGGACCCGCCTCGGCCATTACACCGGGTTCCGCAAGGCGGCAATGAGCGCGGTTGTCCGTTCGCACACGCTGATGCGCGCCGTGGACCGGTTCTACAAGATCAAGAATCCGCTCAAGATCTGAATATGCACATGATTCCCGCTGCGCGGGCAGGCCATGGCGCAAGCGTGCCTTCGCATGTCCTGCGCGTCCTGTACATCCGCTTCCCCCAATCCTACAAAGGCGGGGTGCACAGCTATTCGCGCACCCTCGTCAAGCTGCTCGATCGCTACGGTGGGGCGGATGTCGAGATCGTCGACCTGTATGCGATCATCGAGCAGATGATCGCGGGCGGCGACGCGGCTGCCGCGGGCGACCCGGCGCGGCTGTGCGAGCATCTCGAGCGCCAGGGCCTGCTGGCCGGGCTGGGTGCGGCGGTGACCGATGTCGGACTACTGGAACATCGTGAATTCTTCTTCCTCGCCTGTCTGAAGTCGCGCCATCCGGCGCTGCCGACCTTTGCGACCATCCATGACGCGCCGGCCAGTGTCGTCAACCTGTTTCCCTGGTTCGAGCCCCGGCAGGGCTTGCGCCTGGTCCGCGCCGTGCGCAAGGTGGCCAACCAGGCCTTCGGTGCCAGCGTCGAAAAGCGCTTCTACGGGCAGGGGCATCACTTGGTCACGCTGACCGGCCGCGCCAAGGCAGCGCTCGCCGCCAAGCTGCAGCGGCTGGGCTGCAGCGCGAGCATCGACTTGTTCAAGCATCCGCACATGGCGGACATCGAGCAACTGGAGCAGCCGGCCGCCGCCGCCGGTGGCCTGCGCATCGGCTATCTCGGCTATATCGCCCACGCCAAGGGCATCGACCGGCTGATCGATGCCGTGCGCGCCATCAAGGCGTCCAGCCCTGTCTTGCTGGAGGGCGTGAGCGTGGATATTGCGGGCGGCGTGATTTCGAACAGCGACCAGGCTTACCTGGACGCGCTGCGGGAACAATGCGCTGCCGCCGGGCTCGGGGATACCGTGCGCTTCCTGGGTTTCCTGGCATCGGCGGACGTGCCGGGTTTTGTCGCCGGACTCGACCTGATGGTGCTGCCGTATCGCGAAACCGGTTCCGGTGCCGCCAGCGGGCCCTTCATGTGGGCACGCACCTTCGGGGTGCCGGTCCTGGCGTCGAATTCGCGCAATTTCGCCGATGAGATCCGCGACGGCGCCGACGGCATGCTGTTCGATGGTGAGGGCCTGCCGGACCGCCTGCTGTCCTTCGTCAAGGAAGAATCCATCCGCCGGCGGCTGGAGCAGGGCGCGCGCGACGCGTCGGCCGACCAGTCCTGGCGTAATTCGGCGGCGAGCCTGCTTGGCTTGATCCGCGAACGATCGTGATGACCGACTTCGGCCTCGACACAGGCCATGAATGCGCCGGCACCCCGACGGGGCGGCGCGGAGCTTTGCAGTAACGTGAATATCTACCTGATCTGCGTCATTGGAGTGGTACTCAGCATGCTGGCCTCGGTGCGGGCCACGCGCGGCTTCGCTTTCGGCTACTTCCTGCTGTTTACCGCAGTCCTGGGTGGGCTGCGCTGGAATGCCGGCACCGACTGGAATTCCTATCTCACCTATTTCAGCAATAATTATTCGCTCGACAGTTTCCTTGGTGGCGACATCAGGGAACCGGTGCACGCCGTCTATGCCTTTGCCATAAAGAACACGTTCGATGCCTATTCCGCCTACCTGGTACCGCTTGCGATCGCGATTTCGGGCATCAACGTCGTCCTGCTGTACCGTTATTCGCAGGGATCGGCCTTCGTGCTCTGCCTGTATTTCCTGAACACGTTCGGGAATATCTTTTTTGTCCGCCAGACGGTGGCATCGGCCTTCATCCTGCTCTTCCTGCACCAGCTGCGCCTCGGGAAGAAGATCGGTTCATTCCTGTCCTTCTGTATTGGCGTCGGTTATCATTTTTCGGCAGCGGTATTCGGCTTGGCCTATCTGGCCGTCGTGAAATCGACGCGGTTGCGCATCGCGTTTTTCCTGGCATTGTGTGCGATCGTCGCGGTTGCCATCAATCTGCCCTACGTGCAGGACAAGATCTTCTTTTATTTCACGTCCGGCGCCACCGACGACTTCTACGACGAATCGTTCACCAGTTTCCTGAGCGCACGCGGATTATGGCTGTTCATCATGTTGCTAATCGCCTTCATCCTGCGCCAGTCGGCGCAGGGGGAAGACGAGAAATTTATCGCGCGCATGTATTACATGCTGTGCGCGATTTCGTTCGGCAGTTTCTATCTGCCGCTGGTTTCGCGTTTCATCCAGTATTTCAGCTTCTTCGAAGTGGTCGCTTTTGGCATCGTGGTGAAGTCGGTACGCAACCAGGTGTTGAGGATCGGACTGGCTTCGGTGGTATTGCTGCTTTATGGCTACAAGCTCTATGCGAAGATCAACTTCTGGCCGGGCGAGACAGACGTCTTCTTTTTCGCGCCCTGGCTGTAATGCGGCAGCCTGGCCCTGTGCAATGCGGCGCATGTTATTAGATTGAGCATCATGTTATACATCAATGGAAAATTCCTGGCTCAACGGACCACGGGCGTACAGCGTTTTTCGCGCGGCCTGCTGCTGGCCCTCGACCAGTTACTGGCGCGCAGGCGGACACACGACGAGGTCGTCCTGCTGTGCCCGCCGGGTGTGGCGTACCTCGACGGACTCGTCCATATCAAGCAGCGCAACTGCGGACGCGCCGGCCGCTCCCTGACCTGGTGGGAGCAGGTCGACCTGCCGCTCGCCGCGCGCGACGGCACCTTGCTGTGCTTTTCGGGTTCGGCACCGCTGCTGGCGCGCCGCTGCATCCCGACCATCCACGACGCCGCCGTCTTCCTGCACCCGGAAGCGTATTCCTGGAAGTTCGTGGCCTGGTACCGTTTCCTGTTCCGCTGGATGTCGAACCGGGTGCCTTACGTGTTGACGGTCTCGAACAGTTCGGCCAACGACTTGCGCAAATTCCTGAGCAAGCCGGAATACAAGGTCATCCCGAATGCCGCCGAACATATCGGCCTGGTCGATGCCGATGACGGCGTGCTGGGCAAACTGGGCATATTGCCGCGCCGCTACGTGCTGGCGGTCGGCAGCCTGAATCCGACCAAGAATTTCGCATCGCTGGTGGAGGCCTATCTGGCTTCCGGGCTCGGGCCCGACATTCCGCTGGTGATCGCGGGAGATCTCAACCGGACCGTGTTCTCGTCCACCCTGGCGCCGTCCGATGGCGAGGCGATCGTCTGGGCCGGTCCGGTCGACGACGCGCAATTGAAGGCGCTGTACGAAAATGCCCTGGTGTTCGTGTTCCCGTCGCTGTACGAGGGATTCGGCATTCCGCCGTTGGAAGCCATGAGCTGCGGCTGCCCGGTGATCGCGTCGAACGCGTCCTCGATCCCGGAAGTATGCGCCGATGCGGCCCTGTATTTCCCGCCGCTCGATACGGCAGCCCTGGCGCGCCTGCTGCGCGAAATCCGTGACAATGCGGCGTTGCGGCAACAGATGATCGTCAAGGGCAAACGCAGGAGCAGCGCGTTCAGCTGGGCGCATTCTGGCGAGCTGCTCAAGCGGTTCCTCGACGACGAACGGATGCTGGCGGGCGAGTCTTGAGCGATTATTGTTGGCTCGAAGCGTGAATTTCTTATAGGCTCTCATTTTTCAAGATTGCAAGGATAACAAATGATACTGGTCACAGGCGGCGCTGGTTTTATCGGCGGAAACTTTGTCATGGACTGGATTGCGGCCGGCCTCGGCCCGGTCGTCAACCTCGACAAGCTCACCTACGCGGGCAACCTGGACAGCCTGAAGTCGCTCGAAAGCGACCCTCGCCACATTTTCGTCCAGGGCGACATCGGCGACACTGCGCTGGTGTCCGAACTGCTGGCGCGCCATCGTCCGGCCGCGATCGTCAATTTCGCGGCGGAGTCGCACGTCGACCGTTCGATCGACGGCCCGGCCGAGTTCATCCGCACCAACGTCGTCGGCACCTTCGGCCTGCTCGAGGCGGCGCGTGCCTACTGGAATACGCTGGAGGGCGAACAGAAGGCCGCCTTCCGCTTCCTGCACGTCTCCACCGACGAGGTCTACGGTTCGCTCGACAAGGACGCACCGGCCTTCAGCGAAACCAACCGCTATGAACCGAACAGCCCGTATTCCGCGACCAAGGCCGCGTCCGACCACCTGGTGCGCGCCTATTACCACACCTACGGCCTGCCGGTCCTGACCACCAACTGCTCGAACAACTACGGACCTTTCCATTTTCCGGAAAAGCTCATCCCGCTGGTGATCCATAATGCGCTGGCCGGCAAGCCGCTGCCGATCTATGGCGACGGCCAGCAGATCCGCGACTGGCTGTACGTGAAGGACCATTGCAGCGCGATCCGCCGCGTTCTCGAAGCTGGCACGCCAGGCGAGGTCTACAACGTCGGCGGCTGGAACGAAAAGGCCAACCTCGATGTGGTGCATACCCTGTGCGCGACGCTGGACGAACTGCAGCCGCGCGCCGACGGCAAGTCGTATGCCGAGCAGATCACCTTCGTCAAGGACCGTCCCGGCCACGACCGCCGCTATGCGATCGATGCCGGCAAGATCGAGCGCGAGCTCGGCTGGCGTCCGGCCGAGACCTTCGAGACCGGTCTGCGCAAGACCGTGCGCTGGTACCTGGACAACCAGGCATGGGTCGCCAACGTTACCAGCGGCGCCTATCAGAACTGGATCGGGAAGCAGTACGCATGATGGCGCGCACAATCCTCGTGACCGGCAAGAACGGTCAACTCGGCCATGAATTGCGCCGCGCACTCGCCCCGTTGGGCGAGGTGGTCGCGGTCGGCCAGGCCGATTGCGACCTCGGCGATGCCGAAGGGTTGCGCGCACTGGTGCGCCGGGTCGCACCGGCCGTCATCGTGAACCCGGCGGCCTACACCGCGGTGGACAAGGCCGAAACCGACGAAGCCGCCGCCTTCGCCGTCAATGCCGCGGCCGCGGGCATCCTGGCCGAGGAGGCCGCGCGCCTGGACGCCTTGCTGGTGCATTACTCGACCGATTATGTGTTCGACGGCGACAAACAGGGCGCCTACGTCGAGACCGATGCGCCGCATCCGCTGAGCGTCTACGGCAAGACCAAGCTGGCCGGCGAGGAGCTGGTGCGGGCGAAGTCGCCGCGTCATGTCATCCTGCGCACCAGCTGGGTGGTCGGTTCCTATGGCGGCAACTTCGCCAAGACCATGCTGCGCCTGGCACGCCAGCGCGATAGCCTGAACGTGGTTGCCGACCAGTTCGGCGCGCCGACCCCCGCGGCATTGCTCGCGGATGCGAGCGCCCACGTGGTGCGGCGCTACCTGGACGGCGATACCGAGGGCTTCCCGTATGGCTTGTACCACCTGTCCTCGCGCGGCGAGACCAACTGGCACGCCTACGCGCAGTACGTGATCGCGGCCGCCTGGGCCGCCGGCCAGCAACTGGCGCTGCGGCCCGAGGCCATGCAGGCGATTCCGGCCGTCCAGTACCCGACGCCGGCCCGCCGCCCGACCAATTCGGTGCTCGACAGCAGCCTGTTCGAGCGCACCTTCGGCCTGCGCGTCTCGCCCTGGCAAGAAGGGCTGGACAGGATTCTTCAACAAATATTCGACCTTCAAAAATGACATCTACGCATCGCAAGGGGATCATCCTGGCCGGCGGTTCCGGCACGCGCCTGTATCCGGTGACCCAGGCCGTATCGAAGCAATTGATGCCGGTGTACGACAAGCCGATGATCTATTACCCTCTGAGCACGCTGATGCTTTCGGGAATCCGTGACGTGCTGGTCATCTCGACCCCGGCCGATACCCCGCGCTTCGCGGAGCTGCTGGGGGACGGCAGCCGCTGGGGCATGAACATCCAGTACGCGGTCCAGCCTTCGCCGGACGGCCTGGCGCAGGCGTTCATCATCGGACGGGATTTCGTCGGCAATGATCCGAGCGCGCTGGTACTCGGCGATAACATCTTCTACGGTCACGACCTGGTCAAGCAGTTGCAGAGCGCGGATGAACGCACGGATTGCGCCACGGTGTTCGCCTATCACGTGCATGACCCGGAGCGCTATGGCGTGGTCGAATTCGATGCGGACCAGCGCGCGGTCAGCATCGAGGAAAAGCCCGCGCAGCCGAAGAGCCACTATGCCGTGACGGGGCTCTATTACTACGACAAGCAGGTCTGCGATGTGGCACGCGAGATCCGCCCGTCCGCGCGCGGCGAACTGGAGATCACCGACGTCAATCGCTGGTACCTCGAGCGCAACCAGTTGAAAGTCGAAATCATGGGCCGCGGTTATGCCTGGCTCGACACGGGCACCCATGACAGCCTGCTCGAGGCCGCGCATTTCATCTCGACCCTGCAGAAGCGCCAGGGCTTGATGGTCGCATGTCCCGAAGAAATCGCTTACCAGCAAAAGTGGATCGATGCCGAAGCGCTCGCGCGCCTGGCCGATCCGCTGAAAAAGAACGGCTATGGCCGTTACCTGTTGAATCTTCTTTCCTGAGGTAAGTGTGCCCTATACCGTTACTCCTACATCGTTGCCTGAAGTCCTGATTCTCGAACCCAAAGTCTTCGGTGACGACCGCGGTTTCTTCTTCGAAAGCTTCAACCAGCGCGATTTCGCCCAGGTTACCGGTCTGGACCTCCAGTTCGTCCAGGACAACCACAGCCGTTCCGCGAAAAACGTGCTGCGCGGCCTGCATTACCAGATCCAGAACCCGCAGGGCAAGCTGGTGCGCGTCACGCAGGGCGCCGTGTTCGACGTCGCCGTCGACATGCGCCGCAGCTCGCCGAATTTCGGCAAATGGGTCGGTGTAGAATTGTCCGCCGATAACAAGCGCCAGTTGTGGGTGCCGCCCGGATTCGCCC
>Ga0308156_1002283_pt1 | contig 17699 bp, 18 predicted proteins | sample PhyAR2_FD_201041 | JGI IMG/M metagenome (GOLD analysis project Ga0308156, IMG submission 201041) | Phyllosphere microbial communities from UC Gill Tract Community Farm, Albany, California, United States - DLSL A.R2 | ecosystem: Host-associated > Plants > Phyllosphere > Unclassified | place: USA... | reverse complement strand
CAATCAGGCCAACGCTACCACGCCTTCTCGCAGCGCAGGTCGTGAAGACATGAAAATTAGCCGTTCTGCCGCAATCGATCCGGTGATCGGAGAGGCTCAAACTAAACTCTCTGCTTTACCAGAGGTGGATATGGCGCAGGTGGCTGCTGTTAAAGACGCCATTGCCAATGGGCAAATTAGCATTGACCTGGATGCATTGGCCCACGCCATCGAGCAATATCATCAGAGGTAACCATGAGTAACGCCACACAGTGCGTAAAACAGCTGGTGCAGGATATGGTTGAAGATAATCAAACCTATGGCCAGCTTAAAGCCCTGCTCAGGGAGCAACGTCAGGCGCTGATTGCCCGCGATGTTGCTGAACTGGACCGGCTGAATCCGCAAATTTTTGCGCTTTATGAGCAACTCGCCCACAACAGCCAGCAGCGTTACCAGTTGCTGACCCAGTTGGGTATTCCTGCAAGCTCCAAAGGCTTGCGCCTGTTGTTTTCCCGCCTGCCTGCCAGGCACCAGGCTCAACTTGACCCACTCTGGCAGTCGCTGGAAAGCGTGGCGACAGAATGCCAGGCCCTGAATGACGGTAATGGTCTTGTTGTCAGTATGCAGCAGGACATACTCCAGAAACTGGTTAACGTAGGTGAACCCGAGAACTGGCTTTATCAGCAGGTTTAAGCCCAATCCAGGTACAGCTGATATACCGGGCGCCAGTGTCGCATCAGTGGGCCGCGCGTTTTACCCGCCTTTTATTGATAAGCCGCTTAAAACGTCCTTTTCATTTTCTGTTTACCGGGGAGACGTCAGCACAGATTCCCCTGTCCGGCGAACGTTATCCGCACATTTATTCGATACAACATACTATGCAATTTATTGACTGGGCGACCTTTTCTCAGGTGATCTATATTAATCTGCCGCACCGGCGCGATCGTAATTTCCGCATGAAACGTCATCTGAGAGAACTGAAGGCACCTAAAGAGAAGGTCTTACGCTTTGACGCTATACAGGCCAGCCCCGGTTCGGTGGGATGTGTAAAATCACATATTGCGGTACTGGAAATGGCGATCGCCCAGGGTTGGGAAGATGTTCTGATTCTTGAGGATGATTTTGAATTTACCCATGATGCCCCCAGCCTGACGCGTCTCAATCTCTGGCTGCAAAGCCTGGGGAATGTCCACTGGGACGTGGCGTTTCTTGCAGCCAACTATCAACATGTTACCCCTTTGAAAAGTGTCGATTACCTGCTGCGCGTTAATCGGGCATGGTGTGCGTGTGCATATTGGGTTAAACAGCATTATTTTTCGCAACTGCTGGAAAATTTACGCCAGAGTCTGCAGTTTCTGGAACAGGGTGGCCAGCCACAACGCTATGCTCTGGATGTACACTGGTGGCAGTTAATGGCAAAAGATTGCTGGCTTGGCCTTTACCCTTGTGCAGGGTTCCAACAGGCTGACAGAAGTGATATTGAGCAACGGCATGTCGATTATCGCCCCCTGTTTTATAAATCACTGGAGGCTATTTGTTAACGCCGTTGCTTAAATCAATGACAATCCACACAGCAACATATAATCCGCACTGTCTTCACTGTCAGCCTCTGGGGTTTTATGCTGCTGCCAGCTAAACCAGGCGCTGGCCAGGATTACCAGATCGCGCGGCATCAACCGGTTATGATCTTCCAGCCACAGCGCGCACAACATTTTTAACTCAAATATCTGGCGTGTGAGTAACAGAAATGCATGACCATAATGTTGCCCACATCCACAGGGAAAGACCTCACCATAGAGACGATAAATCAACAGATTGCGTAAGATGTGGGGATGTTCGCTAAAAAATGTGTTGCTGGCAGCAAGGGTTTCCAGCGTTCGTAATCGTTGTTGCAATGCTGAAGGTGACATAACGGCCAGTTCGCTGAGTTTAAGCATCATACTCATTTTTTGGGTCGCGGGTAGATTAAGGTTTAAACGAAGCGCCCCCATCTGTGCCAGGGCATCGATGCGATTACTTTCGATTGACGGCAACATCCCATGTTGCTGCTCAAGAATGCCGTTATCCGCAAGTTGTGATAGTTGCTCCCCCATCGTGTCCAGCAGTTGCACGTCATGCTGCCCGTTGCTCTGGTGATGCTGGGCTTTACTAAGCAGCACGCCAATCGCATATAAACTGGTTTCTAAGGCTAATGCCGGGTGCACTGCCAGATTGATGCACTGTTGATTTAAATTTTCATCCCATTGCGTCAGTTCGCGACGATCCTGACATGGGGTCTGGGTGGTATGCAGGATAAAGGCCTGAGGATTTAACAGGATTTCCGTTGCGGCAGTTTCGCATCCTGCATTGAGGCTTTGCCGTTGCTGATTTTTAAGTTTAATGCTGACTCTCGGCCAGTCATCCTGCTCTGATGCCCGGCAAGAGGGACAACAACAGGGCGCTGGCATGGCATCGAAGCGAACAACATATTCTGGACGATAGTTTTCAATTAATTCCATTTGTAATACTCCGGCCGCCCGTTAAGCGGCACTGATTAGTGAGCTTTTTTTCGGAAAAACCAGTGAGTACAGTCGACAACCGCGCCATTAATGGGATCGGTTATTTCAGATAAAAAAGCGAAACCTGGCTGCAGACCAAGCCAGCAATGGTCCCGCATTTGCTCGGTCCAACAGGCATTCAGTGAATTCCCCTGCTGAATTGCCCGCTGGTAATGGGCAAGAAGTGTTGGGATATAGTTGCCATTAACGGCATAGGCGCAACCGCAGTCACCATCAGTAATCCGTGACACGCCAGGCAACGCGTTGAGGGGGACAACCCGATGATAGCGGCCACCCAGCAAGGTGACCTGCCAGTGAATATGCGGCAAACGGACTAACAGATGGTTAAGCGTCTTGAGCGATCGTTCTTTATGGACATAGCGTACCGCCGCGTCCAGCAGCAGTACGCTTGTCCAGTGGTGATGCAGCGCGTGCGTTAATACCTCACAGTGGTTTGCCAGTTCTGCTGTGCTGGCGTCAGCGCCGCGGCGTTTTGCAAACGGCACTATCTGCTGCGGATCAACCCCAAGCATGGTCAGTTTCTGCCGCTGCTGCTGCAGTGCTTCAGGCTGCGTGGCGTCATAAAGCACCGCGATTTTGTCAAAGGTTTGCCAGGCGACCACGGTGCTGAGTGGCGCCTGTCCCAGACGTCGATAGTGATTAAGCAAATTACGGTCGGTCACGAAGTCTTCCAGCGTTAAATTCACCGGTTGTGACGACCCCAGCACAAAGTCCTTATCGTAAGTATTGGCGCTGTGAGAGATGCACAGAATGGCCTCTTTGGGATCAATTTGCTGCACAGGGGTGGTGAAATTATTCAGAAATGCCTGCTCTTCAGCCAGCGTGGCACTGTCGTTATAGCGATGGTTCCTTAGGTAATTTCGGTGATAACCAAAGGTGCCGTTCAAGGCGTGCCGTTCACCAAAAGAAACGGTGCGGTAGATTTTATCAAGATGGCTGTACCAGATATAAATCGTATCGCAGCCTGAGAAGCGCGCGTTATTACGCTGCATCGACGCCACCTGGTGGCTGATTTTGCTGGGGGGATAATAGTCATCATCATCAAAACAGATAATGTATTCACCACGGGCCATCTCATTGAGCATGTTGCGCTTTTTACCCAAATCCAGCCGAACCGGGCTGTGGACATAGCGCACATGTTGACAGGTGTGATCGACCAGCATCGCGATCAGATCTTCATTACTTTCAGCAGAATCATCCAGAATAATCAGTTCGCGTTTGAGCGAGGGATAATCCTGATACTGATAGATATACAGAAGATAAGGTAAAAAGGCCCGACGATTCCAGGTAGGGCATACCACACTGACAAAGGGTAATTCGCTGTTTCTTTTTTGCTGTCGGCGGTTAATCAGTGACCGCATCAGGGTTGGTGTTTCAGCCATCTTATTTCTGCCGTGATGTCTGTTGTCTCAACCAACTCTGCGTCGACAGCGCATCCGTGGTTTTTTGCTCACGTTGATCCTGGGCCTGCCTGAGCGTTTTCCTTCGTGCATCCATGACGTGTTCAATGCTCTTTTCCCGTCGAAACTCAGCCAGTAAATGGCGCTGTATTTTTTGCGCTTCGACGTTCGCCAGCGCCTGCTCCTGCTTTTGCCAGTCGATAACACGTTGCAGATTGCGTTTATACACCGACTGATTGCTCAACATCACCGCGTTTTCCTGGCTGGACTGCACGCTCTGCTTTAGCCCGGATAAAGCGTGAATGTTGTTTTCCAGGCGCTGGCAAAGTCGCTGCTGGCTGGCAAGTTTACGGGTAAGGTCGTTCACCGCGCGATGGCGCAGAAGGTGAAGTTGTTCAAGTGTGTGTATCAGTTTGCTCATGATGAATTATCCTGCTTTCGCCAGCATGTCCAAATCAGAAAGGGTTTTCTCCAGCGATGCCGCATCCTGCACCTCCTGCTGTAAAAAACGGGCAATCGCGGGAGCGAGATTGACGGCTTTGTCTGCCATTGGATCTGCGCCGGCGACATAACCACCCAAGGGAATTAGAGGCTTAATATTTTGATATTCTGCGTAGAGTTGCTTGAGCGTACGCGCGTTACGCTGATGTGAGATATCCGTGACCTGGCTCATACACCGGCTGATGGACTGTCCGATATCGATGGCCGGATAGTGCCCAGCCTCTGCAAGATGACGCGATAATACAATGTGTCCATCCAGTACCGCCCGAGCACAATCCACAATGGGGTCCTGCTGATCATCGCCTTCAGCCAGCACGGTATAGATCGCGGTCATGGAGCCGCTGCTTTCGCTGTTTCCGGCGCTTTCTACCAGGCGGGGGATCAGACCAAATGCCGAGGGTGGATAACCTTTAGTGGCTGGCGGCTCGCCCAGTGACAGTGCGATTTCACGTTGTGCCATGGCATAACGGGTCAGGGAGTCCACCAGTAACAAAACATCTTTGCCTTTGTCACGATAATAGCTGGCAATGGTGTGGCACAGCTCGGTGGCTTTGATTCGCATCAGCGGGGATTCATCGGCGGGTGCCGCCACAATAACCGACTTACGACGCCCGGTTTCCCCCAGTGAGTGTTCAATAAACTCTTTGACTTCACGCCCACGTTCACCAATTAATCCGACCACGACCACTTCCGCCTGGGTATAACGGGTAAGCATGCCAAGCAGCACGCTTTTGCCCACACCGCTGCCTGCCATCAGGCCAACGCGTTGGCCTTTACCGATGGTGAGCAAACCGTTAATGGCCCGGACGCCAACATCCAGCGGCGCCACGACGGGCTGCCGACGCAAGGGGTGCACTTGTGTCACCTGTTGAGGAAGCACGCTATCGCCTGAGAGTTTGCCTTTATCGTCAATCGGTTCGCCAATACCGTTGACCACCCGGCCCAACCACTGATCACCAATCAGAACCCCCTGCTGCTTGTCGAGAGGAAAGACACGTGCACCGGCAATGAGTCCGGAAGTGTGTTTAAAAGGCATCAGGAAGGTGACATCACGATCGAAACCCACCACCTGCGCATCAATCAGTTGGCCATCAATGCCTTCAATCTGGCAGAACTGTCCAACCGCCAGACGACATCCGACGCACTCCAGTAAAATGCCGGCCACCCGTACCAGGCGTCCTGCCACTCTGGCGAGATGAATCTTATCGATAGAGCGTAAAGCCTGTTCGAACGCGTTATCACTCATCATGGGTGTCCGGTAATAAGTTTTCTTTCAGCACGTCCATGCACTGGTCCAGACGATGCTGGCAGCCGACGTCCATTTCTGTCGTGTCAGTGATGACCCGGCACTCACCTGGGGCAAGCGTCGGCTCGGCCATCAGCCCCCACTGGGCGGTTTTTTCCGGTTCAGCTTCGCTAATACGACGATATTCATCGCTACTGAGCAGCACTTTGATCTGTTCTGGTCGCTGCGGTAATGCTGCAAGGGCTTCTTCGACAAGCGTCAAAATCTGCGTGGGTTGCAGCGTTAATTCACAACGGATGACCTGGCGGGTGACTTTTTCTACCAGTTGCAGCAGTTCTTCCCGACGGCGCTGTTCGTAACTGGCCATAAACGACGAGACACTATGAATAAGATTGTCCAGCGGCTGGGCCGCTTCCAGAAACTGCTGGCGGGCCTGAACTTTTCCCTCTGCCAGTCCCTTACGCAACCCTTCTTCAACACCAAGGCGAACACCTTCCTGATAGCCTTCTTCTTTGCCCTCCTCCATGCCTTGCGCGAAACCACGATTCATGCCCTCTTCAAAACCATGTTTCAACTGCGCATGGACGGCGGCACTGCCTTCTTCAGGCGATAACACATCACTCTCTGATGCCTGCCGGCGTTTACGCAATGGCGGGAATTTATGCAGGCGCGGTTTAACAACGGCATCACGACTGTCAGTGAGTGCACTCAAGGGTAAACTGTGCTTTTTAAACATGGTTACTCCATTGTCTTTTCTGCAAACAGCTGTACCTGGATTTCCCCTTCTTCCGCCAGTTGTCGTACGGTCATCATAATATCTTTACGAATCTGTTCGATTCGGCTTACAGGTACGGGCCCCATTCGCGCCGTTGTGGATTGCAACAGTGCCACCTGACGTTTCGGCATGACGTTGAAGATGGTCTGACGCAGAACCGGCTCGGTGCCTTTTAATGCCACAGCCCATTCCTCAATCGGAATCTCTTCCATCAGGCGTTGCAGCGTTGCCGGTGTCTGGCGGCTGAGGATAAAGAATTCGTACATCTCTTCTTCCAGTTCATCCACCACTTCGGCATCCCGTTCCCGCAGCTGATCCAGCAGTTGCTGCTGATTGGTCGGAATACGGTTAACGATGTTAGCCGCATGTTTGATGCCGAGAACTTTAGAACCATGTTCAGAAAGAACGGCGACACCGCGTTCAATCAGGCGGTCGAGTTCATCGATAACATCACGGTTAATGTCATCAAGGCGGGCAATGCGCCAGACGATCTCATCCTGACGTTCCTGAGGCAGCACGCTGAGTACGCAGGCAGCCACATCCGGCGGCAGGAAGGCAAGAAATACCGCCTGCATTTGCAAATGTTCCTGCTCAATCAGTGCGGCCAGTTGGGGGACATCTACCCATTGCAAGCGCGCCATGCGATGACGTATTTCGTCACCGTAAATACCGTTTATTACGCTGCTGGCAATTTCACCCCCAAGCGCTTTTTCAAGAATGCCGCGTAAGTAAGTACGCGATGCCCCATTGATGCCACTCTGCTCACGGTAATCATCAAAAAAGTTATTCATTGCATTGCGAGCATGATCGACCTTAATGCCATGCAAGCGTGCCATCGTGTCACTCAGCAACAGAACCTCATCCCGATTCATCTTTTGCATTACTCTGGCAGCGGCTTCTTCCCCCACACTGAGCAATAAAATGGCGGCCTGTTCCAGGCGGTTCCTTCCCGTTTTAACACTGCTTTTACTATTCTTGTTTATTAGTAGTTCGCTCATTACTGTTAACCCATTGTTTCAGCACTTCAGCAACACGTTCAGTTTCTTTCTCTGCCAACATTTGCAGATATTCCACTTTGGTTTCCAGGCCGGAACTTTGCGGTGGCAGCTCGGTATCCTTATTGAATGCGGCCCCGGGCAGACCCTGAAGGCCCGCGTCAGTGGCGATCAGTTCTTTTGCTGGCGCTGTATCTGGAACGATGACGTCTTTCTCCTGGTTTTCGATAAGGTCATTTCGGCCAAAGCGTTGTGCCAGGGGGCGCACGCCAAATATCAGGGTGAGCAGTGCCAGGATGCCAATACCGCCATTTTGTCCCCAGTACTGAATTGACGGGTCCTGCCACCATTGCAGTTCCGGCACTACATCGGTCGCCAGGTGAACAAACGCCATCTTGTTAAGGGTCAGCGAGTCTCCTCGGGCCTTTTCGATGCCTGCAGCCTCCTCAACCAGACGTGTCAGCGTGCTGAGTTGCTCTGGCGTCATTTTTGCTAAGGCCTCTGCGTTTTCATTCAGCGCCACCGCGACGCGAAGTTTTTCCAGCTTGTAACCTGGATGGCGGATATGGCGGATATCACGGTCAAACGCATACTTGCGTTGCTGCTGGCTACGGCTGGAAAGTGAACGTGGGTCGTTGTTCTGCGGTTGCTGCTGAGATTGTTCCCCGGTCTGGGGCGCTGCTGGCACGGTCTGCTGGGCTGGCGCAGGTGACGGGTTAACGGGTCGATTGCTTAACGAACCCGGGATGCCAATCGCCAGTTCGTTGGTGCTGTTCTCCTGAGAGATATTTTCGTCGCTGACTTTTGGCTCTGAACCCAGGCGTTCTTGTGTCTCTTCTACACTGCTCATATCGACGGTGGGCGTCACGCTAATACTGTAGTTTTCACTGCCAAAAAGTGGATTAAGCAACTTAGCAATATTGGCCGTCGTTTCTTGTTTAATTCGCCCGGTCACATCCCGGGCCTGGCGCAGACTGGCAACGTTACTGGCGCCCTGCGGACCATTGTCAGACAGCAGATTCCCTGCCTGATCGACAACACGAACGCTGCTGGCTTGCATACCGGGCACCGAGCCAGCGACCAGTTGCACGATAGCCGCCACCTGTTGCTCATCAAGCTGTTTTCCATAGTGTAATTGCAGTACGACGGAGGCACTGCTTTGCGGCTTATGGGTTAACACAAATGAACTCGATTCACTCAGCCCCATATGAACCCGCGCTGATTCAACCGGATCAAGCGCCATAATGCTGCGTGCCAGTTCACCTTCCAGGCTGCGTTTATAACGGACATTCTGAACAAACTGGCTGCTGCCGAGCATCTCGTCTTTATCCATCAGCTCGTAGCCATCGGGCATCACCGCCGTAATACCTTTAGCCGCCAGAGCCATACGCGCACGTGGTAACTGATTTTCCCGGATCAGAATCTGACCATTGTCGGGGTTAACGCGATAGGCAATGGCTTCCGCACCAAGAACCTCAACAACCTGGGCGACGGGAATGCGTTCCTGACTGCCATAAAGTGGCACGTAGCCATGGCTGGTGCGCCAAAGGGAAAAAACAATCGCCATCCCCAGCAAAAAACCACCAACAGTAATGAGCCACTTTGGTTTTAGCAGGCCCACAGGAAGTGATGATTCTGAAAACTTTTCTTTTAACTTATTCAGCACGAGAAGACCTTACAGCGAAGTATTCATGACTTCGTCGAGTGCGGTGGTGAGTTTATTACGGACCTGCATCATGGCTGAGAACATAACACTCGCTTTTTGTGTTTCAATCATGGCACCCGCCAGATCGTCACTCTGCCCCATTTCAATCGCCTGCTGTTTTGCAGCGGCGGCATGTTGCACAGCGTCAACATTGTCAATGGCCTGATTCAGCACCTGCGAAAAGGAATAAGCGTTCGTCGCCGCCGTCTCAGAAAAGGATGAGGCTGAAACCGTTGACGGTGCTGCCGGATGAATGCCTGATGACGCCAATGCAGCAGCCTGTTGCATTTTTGCCAGCATCGCCTGCTGGCTGGCCCCTATATCGAAACCGATGGTGTTAATCTTGTTCAATGCTTCAATCTCTTACGCCTGTTATGAGTAATATTCAGCGTCAATGCCTTCTTCACGCATCGATGCCAACCGGTAACGTAATGCACGTGGTGTAATGCCTAAGCACTGAGCCGTTTTCGATTTATTACCGTTATGGCGCTTCAGTAATTCAATAATGTACTGATACTCAGCCAGTCGGCCGTGGAGTTTTACATTGCTCATTGCGGAGGCTGGCACTGAAAGCTGTTCACGATATTCTGGCATTATGTCTGGACCGGGTTTTTCCAGTGACCTGCGTAAAGGAAGACCAAGATCACTGGCGGCGATCTCTTCACCATTACTTAAAATCATTCCGCGTTGAATAACATTTTCCAACTCACGCACATTGCCGGGCCAGTCGTATTCCAGTAAGACCTGACGCGCCTCATCGCTTAACTGCATATTCCCTTTATGGAAATCTTTGTATTTAGCAATAAACCTGAGTGCCAAAGGAATAATGTCTCGACGTCGCTCACGCAGCGGTTTGATATGAATAGGCACAACGGAAATACGATAAAACAGATCCTGGCGGAAACGCCCTTCAGCAATCTCTTTTTGAAGATCTTTATTGGTGGAGGCTATTAGCCGAATATCTAACGGGATGCGTTTATTACTTCCCAGCCGTTCGACTTCCTGCTCCTGCAAAACACGCAATAATTTTGCCTGTAACGCTAACGGCATATCGCCAATTTCATCCAGCAATAATGTTCCGCCATTGGCTTGTTCAAACTTACCGGCAACGCCCGTCACTGCCCCAGTGAAAGCGCCCTTTTCATAACCAAACAGGACAGCTTCCAGCATGCTTTCTGGAATTGCGGCACAGTTAACCCCCACATAGGTTGCATCCGAACAGCCCGAGGCTTTTTCATGAATGTAACGCGATACGCACTCTTTTCCCGTCCCCGTCTCACCTGTGATGAGTACAGCAACATTGAAGTTCGCCACGCGGCGAGCTAATGAAAATACACTTAAGCTTTCTGGCGAACTGGCCACAAATTTGTTTTCATCGCGCACATCGCACTCATTCAAAAAACGCATAACGATCCACCACTCATCACTTTTCATTTACCTTTCGCAGACCTGAAAGCCTATATCACCTCAGGACAGCGAACGCATTTATAATGCAACCACTAATTCAAAAAAAGAGGGGAATAAGAATGATTGCCGAAGACTTCTTTTAATTGACCTTAGTTTATCCATGCAAAACAACCTGTCGCGCTATTAATTGGTATTAATTTTTTAATCGTTTAAAATCAGTAACTTACGATAATAATAAGATGTGATTAATAATTTAAGTATAATGAATTAATAATTCATGGTTTATTGACCCGCTTATTAAAAAAGGGTTTAATTCACCTCTGTTATAAAACAAAAAGCAGTGAGACAGAAAAGCAATACTGGATAAGCACCCATAACAATTCCGGTTTGGAAAACCTGATCCAGGTCAAATCATCGGCATTGTAATTCATTGCTCATCATTTTCATGCGGAACAAGTATGCACGTAGCGCCTCAAAGAATAAAAATATACCAGCGTCAGGAACTCACTGACATCGTGAAGCTTGATGTCAGTAAGCTTGGTCGGCCCTGGCATAAATTACCGAAAGTGATGAATGATAACTTTGATATCTTTGATTCACGCATCAGTATTTATTTTCTCAAGAAGCTACGGGTTAATATTGCGTTAAAATCATTGTCATTTAGTATCGATCAAGCCTATAAAAACACACAAATTTTCTCTACCTGTTTTGGTTCAATTGCCTTTGATATTGAACGCCCCCTTCTGCTGCAAATACTTCATGACTATTATGGGCTCGGTAAAGACAACAACAATTTAACACCAGATATTAATCAGCCCGTAACAAAGACAGAAGGACGTTTAAAAACAAAAATCGGCCTTGACCTTACTAACCTGCTCATTGATAGCGAAATTTTTGGTCAGGACATTGCAATAAAAAGTGACAGCACGACGGTAATGACGCAATGGGCATGGTGCGTAACTTTTACGCTTGAGGGCTATGAACATGGCAATTTTACCCTGTTATTCGATGACAACCATGTTGATCAGTTATTAGCCAAAATACGCGCACCGGAAAAAAATATGGCTGTCGCGCCGCAAACGCCACCGACTCAGGCACAACTGGAGCGACTGTTTCACAGTATGCCTTTGAAGTTAAACGGTAAGGTCGCAAGCCTGAATTTAACGATTGCTCAGTTATCAAAGATAAAACCCGGGGATATCATTCCTGTCCTTATTAATGATCCTGTCCCGGTTTTTATTGGGAAAGAGCAAATCTTTGATGCTGAAATCGCCGAAGACCGAGGCAAGTTATTTTTTTGTGAATTTAATGACAGAACTATCGAGAAATATCATGAGTGATGCACAACAAGACCTTAGCCAGTCCCTGGATTTTGATGACCTGAACATTGGCGACATCGCACGCGAAAAAACAGTTGAAGGTAACATCCGGCTTGATATTCAGGAAAAACCAGACGTCGTCAATGAAAATGATGACTTACGCAAAATCGCGCTATTCAGTCGTATCCCGGTTAACCTGACGCTGGAAGTCGCTTCGGTCGAAATCTCACTCGCAGATTTGCTAACGGTTAACCATGATTCAGTTATTGAACTGGATAAAATGGCAGGCGAAGCCCTGGATATTAAAGTCAATGGTATTTTATTCGGCAAGGCGGAAGCCGTCATGCTGAATGATAAATATGGTTTGCGTATCCTGGAGTTCAACAGTAACAATTTGGGCGAACTGACACGATGAATCCGTTGCGCAAAACCGGCACGTTTTCGCTGCTACTGTCTGGTTTGCTTTTTTCACCGTTGCTGTATGCCGCACAAGGCGATGTCACCCTGCTCAGTACCGCAGTTACTGAAGGGGGTCAGGACTACAACGTAAAGATTGAAATCCTGATTCTGATGACATTGCTGGGGCTGCTGCCGCTCATGGTATTGATGATGACCTGCTTTACGCGATTCATTATCGTCCTGGCTATTTTACGGCAGGCGCTTGGCCTGCAACAAAGTCCACCCAATAAAATTCTCACCGGTATTGCACTGGCGCTGACGTTACTGATTATGCGTCCAGTCTGGACGACGGTTTATCAGGATGCCATCGTGCCATTTCAGCGCGATGAAATCACCCTGAAACAGGCGCTTAGCAAAGCAGAAACGCCCTTTAAAAATTTTATGCTGTCACAAACCAATACAAAAGCCCTGTCCCAAATGATGACCATTGCCAGGGTGACAGGCGAACCGCAAGCACAAGATCTTACGATTATCACCCCTGCCTATCTGCTGAGTGAGTTAAAGACCGCCTTTCAGATTGGTTTTATGATTTACATCCCCTTCCTGGTCATCGATTTAATTGTTGCCAGTATATTGATGGCTATGGGGATGATGATGTTATCGCCGTTGATTGTTTCCCTGCCTTTTAAGCTGATGCTTTTTGTGCTGTGTGATGGCTGGACGCTGATTGTCGGCACCCTGACATCCAGCGTGCAGGGGCTTTAATCATGGTCACAATGGACATTGCCGGCGATATTATGGCGGGAGGCATCAAGCTGGTGCTTATCATCTCTGCCGTGGCGATTATTCCCAGCTTGATTGTCGGCCTGTGCGTCAGCATCTTCCAGGCGACCACCCAAATCAACGAACAAACACTCAGTTTTTTACCCCGTCTGTTGGTGACGCTGACCGTGTTAATCGTTGGCGGAAAATGGATGCTTACCCAACTGGTGGATTTTACCGTCACGCTTTTTCAGCAGGCAGCGGCGCTGGTAGGTTGATGGCGATGATCATTGATATTCATACCCTGACAGACCCGCTACTGGCGCTGGTGTTTCCTTTTACCCGCATCATGGCATTTATCCACTTTTGCCCGGTACTGGATAACAGTGCATTTAGCCGACGAATAAAAATCGCGATGGCCCTGACGCTGGTCGTGGTGATAACGCCGATGCTGCCGGAAAAAATTCTGCCCGGCTCACTGCTCTCGGTGCGCACGATACTGTTAATCGGTGAACAACTGTTATGGGGTTTACTGTTTGGCATGGCCCTGCAGTTGGTTTTCGTTGCGTTACAGACCGCCGGACATATTTTATCCATGAATATGGGATTGGGTATGGCCACGATGAACGATCCGGTTAATGGCAGCTCAACTACGGTTATTTCCCAAATCATTTATACCTTCTGCGGATTGCTGTTTTTCGTTATGGATGGACATTTACTGGTCGTCACCATTTTATATAAAGGGTTTATCTGGTGGCCGATAGGAACAGCTATTACCTCCCCGCAATTGATGTTTATTGCTCAGGGACTGGGCTGGATCATGTCTTCAGCCACGCTGATTGCGCTTCCCACGACATTTGTGATGTTAATTGTGCAGGGCGGCTTCGGGCTGCTTAATCGCGTCTCCCCCACCCTTAATCTTTTTTCGCTGGGCTTTCCGATTAGCATGCTGTTTGGCCTGCTGTGTATTTCAATGATGATCACCAATATCCCTGATCATTACCTCAATCTGACCAATGACATTCTGGCAAGACTGGAAGCCATGAGGAATGACTGATGGCTGCGTCTGGTGATAAAAGCGAAAAACCTACCGCGCAAAAACTACGTAAGGCGCGAAATAAAGGCGATCTTCCCCGTTCCAAAGATCTGACGATGGCTGCCGGCCTTCTGACCTCTTTTATTACGCTGAGTGCTTTTTTCCCCTACTACAAACACCTGATTGAAGAATCATTTACCGCAGCAGGAACAATGGTAAGCCAGATCAAAGACGACGATGTTCTCGGTCAGTTTCTGTTGATTAACGTTTGGGTTTTGCTGCGTTTTATCGCCACGCTCACCCCGATTCCCGTTGCCTGCATTGTCGCCAGTCTGGTGCCGGGCGGTTGGTTATTTACGCTGGAAAAACTCAAGCCTGATTTAAAAAAAATAAATCCGATCAGCGGATTAAAACGCATGTTTTCAGCCAGTCATTATGTTGACGTCGGAAAAATGCTGCTGAAATGCGGCATTATTCTGGCCGTGCTCTATTGCATGATACACAACGCCCTGAATCCGCTGCTGCACCTTCAGCGTCTCAATCTGAATCAGGCCATTCATCAGGGGCTTGGCATTCTGCATGGTGTGCTGATCTACTTTATCGCCGTGATTATTGTCTTCGCGTTTTTAGACGTTCCGCTCAGTAAATTCATGTTTACAAAAAAAATGCGCATGACGAAGCAAGAGGTTAAAGAAGAGTACAAAAATAATGACGGTAATCCTCAGGTTAAAGGGCGTATTCGCCAGTTACAACGGCAGATGGCGATGGGGCAGATCAACCGTGCCGTTCCTGAAGCCGATGTGATTATTACCAACCCTACCCACTTTGCCGTTGCACTTAAATATGACCCAGACAAGGCAGAAGCCCCCTATATTGTGGCAAAAGGCATGGATGATATTGCCCTTTATATCCGTGAAGTAGCCCAGCAGCACGAGGTAGAAGTCGTGGAATTTCCGCTGCTGGCGCGCGCTGTTTATCACACTACCCGCGTTAATCAGCAGATTCCGGCCCAGCTGTTTCGTGCTATCGCACATGTTCTGACTTATGTCATGCAACTGAAGTCATGGCGAACAGGTCAGTTGATGTCCAAACCCCATCTGAACAAACAAATAACGATTCCGAAAGAGGTACTTAAAGCCCATGGCGACCGGTAAGTTACAGCAAATCCTTGCCCTGATCCGCAGAGGCAATATTGGCATTCCGATATTACTGCTTAGCGTGCTGGCAATGGTGATGTTGCCTTTATCACCCTTAATGCTGGATATTTTATTTACCTTCAATATTGTGCTGTCTGTGATCGTCTTACTGGTGGCGGTCAATATGCAACGTCCTCTGGACTTTGCGGTCTTCCCGACGCTGCTGCTGATCACCACTCTCATGCGTTTGACCCTTAACGTCGCGTCAACACGCGTGGTGTTACTGCATGGACATGAAGGCGAAGGTGCCGCAGGCCAGGTCATCGAGGCCTTTGGGCAGGTCGTGATCGGCGGTGATTTTGTCGTCGGTTTTGTCGTGTTTATGATCCTGATGATCATCAACTTCGTGGTCGTCACCAAAGGTGCAGAACGTATTTCCGAAGTCTCGGCGCGTTTTACGCTGGATGCATTGCCGGGTAAGCAGATGGCGATTGATGCCGATCTGAATGCAGGATTAATTGATCAACAAAAAGCAAAAGCCCGTCGTAAAGAGGTCGCGAAAGAAGCGGACTTCTATGGCTCAATGGACGGCGCCTCTAAATTTGTCCGTGGTGACGCCATCGCCGGCATCATGGTGCTGATCATTAACGTGATTGGTGGTATTTGCATCGGTATTTTTAAATACGATCTTGATGCCAGCCATGCCTTTCAGCAATATGTTTTACTCACCATTGGTGACGGTCTTGCGGCACAGATCCCTTCCCTGCTGCTGGCAACGGCTGCCGCCATCATTGTTACCCGGGTGAGTGACGGCAACAATATCAGCGATGAGATAAAAACGCAGCTCTTAGCCAGGCCACAGGTGCTTTATACCGCTGCGTTTGTGATGTTTATTCTGTCCATTGTGCCCGGCATGCCCCACGTTGCGTTTCTGTGTTTTACCGCGCTGCTGTTGTTTGCCGCCTGGCGACAAAGTAAAGCGATTAAACCGGCGCAAGAAGACGTTGATTACGATGCGATTAACGCCGCGCTGAACGACGATAGTGCGACGAAGATCGGCTGGGAAAACATCCCCCTGGTTGAACCTATTGGTCTTAACCTGGGCTATAAGTTAGTGAGTCTGATTGACAGCAGTAAAGGGAATCCGCTTTCACAGCGTATCCGTGGTGTGCGTCAGGTCGTTTCTGAACAGTGCGGTATCCTGTTACCTGAGATTCGGATTCGTGAAAACTTTCGCCTCAAACCCGCTCAATATGCCATCTATATTAATGGTATTCGCCTGTCAGTGGGGGAAGTCCATGCGGATAAACTGATGGCGATTCCCGGCACAGAGTTATATGGCGAAATCGATGGCGTGCTCGATATCGATCCCGCCTACGGAATGGCAATTGTATGGATAGATCCGAATCAAAAAGCACATGCGCTCAATCTTGGCTATCAGGTGGTCGATTGCGCCAGTGTGGTCGCTACCCACGTCAATAAAGTTGCCCGGCAATACTTACCTGACCTTTTTAACTACGATGACATTACGCATTTACATGCGCGACTGGCACAGCAGGCGCCCAAATTAACGGAGGATCTTACTCACGCCCTGAACTTCAGCGTCCTTCTGCGTGTTTACCGTCAGCTATTGCTGGAGCAGGTTTCGCTAAAGGATATTGTGACAATAGCCGCCACTCTGCTGGAAAGTTCAGCGGTAACGAAAGATCCCATTCTACTCGCTGCTGATGTGCGCTATGCGCTACGTCGGGCCATCATCCACAGCATTAATGGCGATCGTAAAAATTTATCGGCGTACACGCTTGATAATAATTTAGAAAGTATTTTGCTGAGTGCACTTAACCAGTCGCAGCAGGCGGGGAAAGTTGCGTTGGACAGTTTCCCTGTCGACCCCAATATACTGACGCAGCTTCAAAACACCATGCCCATGATTCAGGAACAAATGAAAGCGAAAGGATTACCGCCGCTGTTACTGGTGACGCCACAGCTACGTCCGCTTATTTCACGCTACAGCCGCTTGTTTGCGAGTGGCTTACATGTGCTTTCCTATAATGAAGTTCCTGATGACAGTGATTTAAACATTGTGGGCACCGTGGCATAGCCTCTTCCACAAAAAATACCTGGCCAGACCTGATGGCGGTTCTGGCCAGCTACCGGCGAATGCCCTCTCTGTCATGTCGATCCTCTATATCCTTCTTGTGGCAGTGTGATTTTTATTTTCACAAGGTTAAGTACGCCAGGGGTTGTGTCGTTTTTTAATATATTCATTTATTTAATGAGGCTTACATGGAAAAAAGTTCACATTACGTGGTTCAGTGTATCGAAAAGAACAAAATCGATGCGGGTATTGATTTTATGATCCAGCCCATTTTTGATCTTTCCCGTGTCGCCTGTATCGGCGGCGAAGTACTGGTTCGGGGAAAACATCGCCGTAATGTTGTTCCACCTAATTTTTTCATCAGCCAACTTGAAGCGACAGGC
>Ga0308156_1002280_pt1 | contig 17722 bp, 13 predicted proteins | sample PhyAR2_FD_201041 | JGI IMG/M metagenome (GOLD analysis project Ga0308156, IMG submission 201041) | Phyllosphere microbial communities from UC Gill Tract Community Farm, Albany, California, United States - DLSL A.R2 | ecosystem: Host-associated > Plants > Phyllosphere > Unclassified | place: USA... | reverse complement strand
CGCAAGCGTCAGAAGCAGATGAAGGTCGAGCAGGAGGAGAAGGCGTCCAAGACCGTTCCCGGCGCCAAGGTCCTCCTCCAGGGCGGCATCTACGGCACCGTGGTCGCCTACGACCACGAGGACCTCGACTCGCCGGCGCTCGTCGAGATCGCTCCGGGCACCGTCATCGAGGTGCACAGCCAGGCGATCCTCCGCATCGTCGAGCCGAAGGACGACATCGTCGCGTCCGAGCTCGACGAGGAGACCCCGGTCGTGAGCGAGGTCGACCCGCTCTCCGCGGACGCCGCGGTGGTGGAGACCCCCGAGGAGACCCGCCGTCGCCTCGAGCGCGACGCCGACGACAAGTAAGCACCCTTCCTCGCGGCGCCGCAGCGCTCCGCGCTCGGGCATCTCAGAAAGCTGATGACACGTGGCTTCATCCTCTCCGGTCCGTCACGCCTGGCGGGTCCTCCTCGGCCTGCTCCTGGTGACGGGGGTTCTGTTCGGCGTCAACGCGCTGGGCGTGTACGTCTTCAAGGACAGCAACGGGGAGGCGGCGAGCTCGTGGACTCCTGAGCTCGCACTCGACCTGCAGGGCGGCACGCAGATCGTGCTCAGCGCAGAGACCGAGAGCGGTGCGGCCCCCTCGCAGGAGCAGCTCGACCAGGCCGCCGCGATCATCCGCCAGCGTGTCGACGCGTCGGGTGTGGCCGAGGCCGACATCACCACCGAGGGCGGCCAGAACATCGTCGTCCAGATCCCGGGCAACGCCGACGAGGAGACGCGCGAGCGCATCCAGTCGAGCGCGCAGCTCGAGTTCCGGCCGGTGCTCGCCACGACCGCTGCCGCCAACTCGTTCGTCGGGGAGGACGGCAACGCCACGCCGTATCCGACTCCCGACGACTCGCTCAACGCGACGCCCACCGCGGAGCCGACGGATGCGAGCGACCTGTCCTGGGTCACCGACAAGCTGAGCGCCGAGTTCCTCGCCTACGACTGTGCGAACCCGTCGACGGATCCGTCTACCGCGCCGCAGGACGAGCCGCTCATCGCGTGCGACCCGACCAATCAGGCCAAGTACCTCCTCGGACCGACCGAGCTCACCGGAGACGTGATCACCGACGCCACGTCCGGGCGCGATCCTCGCTCGGGCGCCTGGCTCGTGCAGCTCGAGATGAACGGCGAGGGCACCCAGAAGTTCGGTGAGGTCAGCACCCGTCTCAACCAGAACCGCCTCGCCGGCCTGACGCCGCGCGACCAGTTCGCGTTCGTCCTCGACGGCTCTGTGATCAGCGCGCCGCAGATGAACGGCCAGATCCTCGACGGGCGCCCCAGCATCTCGGGCAGCTTCACGCAGGAGACGGCGACGACCCTCGCCAACCAGTTGAAGTTCGGTGCGCTGCCGCTGAGCTTCGTCGTGCAGAGCAGTGACACCGTGTCGGCCACGCTCGGCACGCAGCAGCTGCAGATCGGTCTGATCGCCGGCCTCATCGGACTGGCGCTCGTCGCGATCTACTCTCTGATCGTCTACCGTGCGCTCGGATCGGTGATCATCGCCTCGATCGCCGTGATGGCGGTGCTGACCTACATCATCATCTGCATCCTCGCGTGGCGACTCGGGTTCCGTCTGTCGCTGGCGGGCGTCGCCGGCCTCATCGTCTCGATCGGTTTCACAGCCGACTCGTTCATCGTCTACTTCGAGCGGATCCGAGACGAGCTGCGAGACGGCAAGTCGATCACCTCGGCGGTCGAAGACGGCTGGGGTCGAGCCAAGCGGACGATCTACATCTCGAAGTCGATCAACATCCTCGCGGCGGTCGTGCTGTACATCCTCGCCGATGCCACGGTGAAGGGATTCGCGTTCACGCTCGGTCTCACGACCATCATCGACGTCTTCATCTTCGTGATCTTCACGCACCCCGTGATGCAGCTGCTCGCACGCACGAAGTTCTTCGGCGGCGGGCACAAGCTCTCGGGTCTCGACCCGGAGTCCCTGGGCGCCGTCTACCGCAGCCGGTCACAGTTCCGCGAGGTGTCGACGGCGTCGGCCGGCCGCGGCGCGAAGAACACCCGCGCCCGAGGCGAAGCCGAACGACGACAGACCATCGCAGAGCGCAAGCGCGCCGAGGCACTCGCCGGTGAGAGATCCACCAGCACCGGAAGTGAGGGAGACGCCTGATGGCTTCCATGAACGAGTTCGGCAACAACCTCTACTCGGGCAAGACCTCCTTCCCCTTCGTCGGCAGGCGTCGCCTGTGGTTCATCATCGCGATAGCCCTCGTGGTGGGGTCGGCTCTCGTGCCGCTCTTCCGTCCGATCCAGTTCTCGATCGAGTTCACCGGCGGTTCGCAGTTCACCGTCCAGGCGCCGGACTCGCTCGACCAGGAGACGGCGACCACCGCGGTGCAGTCCGTCGTCCCGGGAGCGGCTGCCAAGGTCGTCGTCGTGGGCGACAAGGACATCCGCGTGCAGACCGACCAGATGAGCGCGCAGGAGACCCAGCAGGTCTCGAACGCACTCGCCGACGCCTACGGCGTGGAACCCGACAGCGTCACCTCGTCGTTCATCGGCCCGGCCTGGGGTGAGAACGTGACGAAGCAGTCGCTCTGGGGACTCGCGATCTTCCTCGCGCTGACGTTCCTGATCCTCGCGATCTACTTCCGCACGTGGAAGATGTCGGCCGCCGCGATCATCGGTCTTCTGGACGTGCTCGTGATCACGGTCGGCGTGTACGCCCTGGCCGGTTTCGAGATCTCTCCCGCGGCCGTGATCGGCTTCCTGACGATCCTCGCGTATTCGCTCTACGACACCACTGTCGTGTTCGACAAGATCCGCGAGAACACGACGGAGGACGGCGAACAGTCCTCCCGCCTGTTCGGCGAGTCGGTGAACCTCGCGGTCAACCAGACCCTGGTGCGATCGATCAACACCTCGGTCGTCGCCGCCCTGCCCGTCGGCGCCGTGCTCTTCATCGGCGCCTTCTGGCTCGGCGCCGAGTCTCTCACCGACATCTCGCTGTCGATCTTCGTCGGCATCCTCGTGGCGACGTACTCGACGCTGTTCGTCGCAGCGCCCCTGTACTCGCTCTTCCGCGAGAACGAGCCGCAGCTCGCCGCTCGCGACGCCCGAGTGCGCGAGGCGCGCAGCCGGGCCTCGGTCGAGGCCTGATCGTCCCGCTCAGCGGGGCCGCCCCCTGCTGAGCACGCGTAAGATGTTCTGAATGGGGAGGTGAGCGGATGGCGGAACCGCAGACGACGTCGCAGGGGTCCAGCCTCAGGCGACTGGTTCCCCGCATCTTCTCCCGCGCGCCCCGCGTCAACGACCTCGACAACCTCATCCGCACGGTGCGGGCGAATCACCCGCGTGGTGACCTCGCCGTCATCGAACGGGCGTATGCGGTCGCCAAGGTCAAGCACGAGGGCCAGAAGCGTCAGAGCGGTGAGCCGTACATCACGCACCCCCTCGCCGTCGCGCAGATCCTCGGCGAGATGGGGCTCGGACCGCGAGCCGTCGCCGCCGCCCTGCTGCACGACACGGTCGAGGACACCGGCTACGCCCTCTCCGACCTGACCGCCGAGTTCGGCGACGAGGTCGCGATGCTCGTCGACGGCGTCACCAAGCTCGACAAGGTCAAGTACGGCGAGAGCGCGCAGGCCGAGACCGTCCGCAAGATGATCGTGGCGATGTCGAAGGACATCCGTGTGCTGCTGATCAAGCTCGCCGATCGGTTGCACAACGCGCGCACCTGGGGTTTCGTCCCGCCGGAGAAGGCGGCGAAGAAGGCCAAGGAAACGCTCGAGATCTATGCGCCCCTGGCCAACAGGCTCGGCATCCAGGCGATCAAGTCCGAGCTCGAGGATCTGTCTTTCGCGGTGCTCCACCCGAAGATCTACAACGAGATCCACAATCTCATCGCGCAGCGCACGCCGCAGCGGGAGAAGTACCTGACCCAGGTCGTCGAGGAGATCGATGAGGACCTGCGCGATCTGAGGATCCGCGGCAAGGTCGTCGGACGTCCGAAGCAGCTCTACTCCGTCTATCAGAAGATGGTCGTCCGAGGTCGCGAGTTCGACGACATCTACGATCTCATCGGCATCCGGGTCCTCGTGGCGTCGGTCCGCGACTGCTACGCCGTGCTCGGCGCGATCCACGCGCGGTGGACCCCTCTTCCCGGTCGCTTCAAGGACTACATCGCGACCCCGAAGTTCAACCTCTACCAGTCGCTGCACACCACGGTGATCGGACCCTCGGGCCGCACGGTGGAGATCCAGATCCGCACGCACGAGATGCACCAGCAGGCCGAGTACGGTGTCGCCGCGCACTGGATGTACAAGGAGCGGATGAACGGCGGCAAGGCCGAGGTCCGCGCGTCGGACAGCGACATGGCCTGGCTCGCGCACATCTCCGACTGGCAGGCCGAGACGGCCGACCCGGGCGAGTTCCTCGATTCCCTGCGCTTCGAGATCGGTGCGAAGGAGGTCTACGTCTTCACGCCCAAGGGACGGGTCATCGGCCTGCCGGCGGGCGCGACTCCCGTCGACTTCGCGTATGCCGTGCACACCGAGATCGGGCACCGCACGATGGGCTCGAAGGTCAACGGACGTCTGGTGCCGCTCGAGTCCGAGCTCAAGAGCGGCGACGTCGTCGAGGTCTTCACCTCGAAGAACCCCGACGCGGGACCGAGCCAGGACTGGCTCGGCTTCGTCAAGAGCACCCGCGCCCGCAACAAGATCCGTGGGTGGTTCACAAAGGAGCGCCGCGAAGAGGCCATCGAGCAGGGCAAGGAGGCGATCGCCCGTGCCATGAGGCGTCAGAACCTGCCGCTGCAGCGACTGATGAGTCACGACTCGTTCGCCGAGGTCGCCCACCAGCTCCGCTACGAAGACGTCTCCGCTCTCTACGCGGCCGTCGGCGAAGGCCATGTGTCGACCCAGTCGGTGCTCGAGAAGGTGACGGCGCTCGTCGCGGCTGCCGATCCCGCGACCGGACCGATCGACCTTCCGGGGACCGTCGCGTCCCGGGAACCTCGCGCGGGCGATTCCGGCATCCTCGTGCGCGGCGCAGCCGACATCCTCGTCAAGCTCGCGAAGTGCTGCACCCCGGTGCCGGGCGACGACATCGTCGGATTCGTCACCCGAGGCAGCGGCGTGTCTGTCCACCGCTCGGACTGCGTCAACGTCAAGGCGCTGGCGAGCGAAGAGGACCGCTTCGTCGACGTGTCGTGGGCTCCGACGACCAAGAGCGTCTTCCGGGTGCAGATCCAGGTCGAGGCGCTCGACCGCTCCGGACTGCTGTCGGACGTGACCCGGGTGCTCAGCGAGCACCATGTCAACATCCTCTCGGCGACGGTCAGCACCACCGACGAGCGTCTCGCGATCAGCAGGTTCGTGTTCGAGATGGGAGATGCGGTGCACCTCGATCGCGTGCTCAACGCGGTGCGGCGCATCGACGCCGTCTACGACGTGTACCGAGTCACCTCGTCCTGAGCTCGGTCCGCACGAGGGCGGCTCGCGCCGCTCTCGTGCCGGGCACGCGCGCGAGCCGGTCGACGCGCTCGACGGCGGTGCGCACGAGGGTCGCGTCGAGCTCGGCGAGGAGCACGATCCATCGCAGGAGAGACTCGTCACGATGGAGCCCGAGGGCGAGGTCGACCATGGTCCGCGCCGGGGACATCACCAGTACCCCGCCCAGGCGCACGAGCTCGGCCGGCGGGACGCTCGTGTCGTGCAGGATGACGCGGGCCGGAAGGTTCGCGCGGATGCGTCGCTCGACCGCACGACGCACATGATGGATCGCAGGTGGAGCATCACCCGCGCCGTGGATCCACGCCGCGGTGGGTCCTGACGCCGCGGTGTCGGTCGGGATCAATGTCGCGATCGATGCGGCGCGGGTGCCCGGAGCCTCCACCAGGTCGGCGGGGATGAATCCCTCGCCGATGTCGAACAGATCGCCGTCGAGCCGTGCCGCGGTCAGCTCGGGCTCGGTCAGAGCGCCACCGGGCAGATACAGGAACGCGGGATGCATCACGCCAGTGTGGCGCAGCGCATCCCGCGTTCGCGGTGTTCGCGGCGGACTGTGGAGAGATCAGCCGCCCAGAGCGCTCAGCCAGGTGCGGCGAGCTTCGAGAGCCGCGGCGGCCTCCTTGGCCGCCTTCTTGTCGCCGGCCTTCTCGGCGGCTGCGAGCTCGGACTCGAGCTTCTCGATCGCCTCGAGCAGCTGCGAGCTCATGTCGTTCGCGCGTGCCTTGGTCTCGGGGTTGTTCTTCTTCCAGTCGACATCCTCGCGGGCCTTCAGCGCCTGCTCGATCACGCGCAGACGGTCGTCGAGCGCCCGTTCCTTGTCACGGGGGAAGATCCGGCCGATCTCGTCCCACTGGCGCTGGATGCGCGTGAGCAGCGCGCGAGCGCGCTTGATGTTGGACTCGTCAGCGACAGCCTTGGCCTCTTCGAGCAGCGCCTGACGGGCCTCGATCTTCGGGCCGGACTCGGCCTCCTCCGCAGCCGCCTGCTCGGCACGCGCGGAGTAGAGAGCATCGCCGGCGGCTTTGAATCGCGCCCACAGCGCGTCGTCGGCCTTGCGGCCCGCACGGCCCGCGGCCTTCCACTCGTCGAGGAGCGTGCGGTACGCGGGGATCCCGTCGACACCGCGGGGAGCGAGCGCCTCGGCGCGCTCCACCAGACGCGTCTTCGCATCGCGAGCGACCTTGTGCGAGTCGTCCAGCTCGGAGTAGAACGACCGCCGCGCCTTGTCGACGGCGCTGCGGGCGTCGCGGAAGCGCTTCCAGAGCTGCTGCGACACGCTCTTCGACAGCCGTGGACCGTTCTGCTGGTGGGCCTGCCAGGCGTCGAAGAGCTCGCCCAGCTCGGCGGTGACCTGCTTCCACTGCACCTTCGACAGGTCGCGCGCGGCGATGGCCTCGGCGCGCTCCACGAGCGCGGTGCGCTCGGCGATCGCCTGATCGACGAGCTCCTTGGCCTGCTGCGCTTCCTGCGCGGTCGCCTCGGAGAGCGACGAGGTGAGTGCATCGAGGCGATCGCGCAATCCTGCGAGATCGCCGACCGCCGCGGCATCCGTCGCCTCCCTGCGGAGGTGGCCGGCCTGCTTGACCAGGTCGCCGGCAGATGCTCCGCCGGCCTGGTGACGCTGCTCGAGAGTGCTGACCTTGAAGGCGATGTCGTCGTACTTGCGCACGAAGTAGGCGAGCGCCTCATCGGGGGTGCCGTCAGGATACTGCCCGACGACGCGCCAGGCGTCGCCCTCGCGCACCTCGACGGTGCCGTCATCGGAGACCCGGCCCCACTCGGCGGCGTCGGACGACGATGCGCTCGGAGAGGGGGCGGTGGGCGCGGCCGGTGCCGCAGCCGCCGCTGAGGGCAGCTTGCGGGGCAACGGCTTGGCCGGGGGAGCGGGAACGGGGGGAGTCGGCTTCGACGGCTCGGTGGCAGACACGGTGATTCTCCTTGCGCGGTAGGGCCCGCGGGAGGCGGAAAGGACGAGCTTCAGCCTAGTACGCGCGGGCTCGTCGAGTGTGGTCGGTCGTTCTCACAATGGTCGTTACCGTTCTGTGAGCTAATCGTTCGACGCAGGAAACACGCAGCGACACATGCGGGAAACACCGCGCTCCTATCGTCGCCAACACGGGGAACCCGTCGAATGGAGCAGCATGAGAGAGTTCGCACTCACGCCCACGGAGATCGTGGTCGTCGGCGCCGGGATGGTCGCGCACCGATTCGTCGAGAGCCTGCTCAGCCGCGCCGAGTCCCCGCTGCATGTGACCGTGATCGGCGACGAGGGGCGGCATCCGTACGACCGTAGGCGGCTGACCGACTTCATCTCTGGCTCGTCGGCGGAGGATCTCGAACTCGACCGCTCGGTGCTGGACGACTTCCGGGTGCGGCTGCTCGCGGACGACCGCGTGCTGCGGATCGACCGCGCGCGTCGCACGGTGACCACGAGGTCGCGCACGGTGGTGCCCTACGACACGCTCGTGCTGGCCACCGGCTCGTACGCCGCGAAGCTCGCTGTCGACGGTGCCGATCTGCCCGGATGCTTCCTCTATCGAACGCTCGACGATGCGCAGCAGCTCAAGGACTTCGTCGATTGGCGACGCGTCGCACTCGGCAGGCGCCTGCGCGGAGCGGTGATCGGCGGCGGTCCTCTCGGACTCGAGGCTGCGGGGGCCCTGCAGGGAATGGACATCGACGCGACGGTCGTGCCGTACTCGGGCCGGCTGCTGTCGGACCCCCTCGACTCCGCGAACGGAGGAAAGCACGAGGGGCTGCTCGAGCGCCGGGGGATCGCGGTCCGCGCCGAGTCGCGCACCACCAGGATCGATCCGGATGACTCGGGCGCGGTCGCCGCGCTCGAGTTCCAGGACGGCTCCGTCGAACGTGCGGACGTGGTGGTGTTCACCCTCGGCGTGCGCCCACGGGATGAACTCGCACGGAACGCCGGGCTGCAGGTCGCCCCTCGTGGTGGGGTGGTGATCGACGATCGTTGTTCGACCTCCGATCCGCTCATTCTCGCGATCGGCGAGGTCGCGAACTTCGACGGCCGCTGCGTGGGGCTCGTGGCCTCCGGCTACGCCATGGCCGAGGTCGCGGCCACGCGACTGCTCGGCGGCGACGCGGTGTTCCGGGGATACGACGAATCCTCCACGCTCATGCTGTCCGGCGTCGAGGACGATGTCGATGTCGCGCGCTTCGGCGACGCCATCGCCTACGGCGCACTGAGACCTCTGGTCGGTGCGACGCACAGTGCCGAGCCCGCCGCTCAGCTGCTCCCGCTGGGCGGCAGCGAGGCTCGCGCTCGGTTTCCCCGTCGCGTGACCGCGATGGTGGCGGAGAGCCGTACGTGACCTCAGCGCGAGCACTCGACAGCGCTCTCGCGGGCTGCACGATCATCGTGGCGGGAGATCGTCGTTCCGTCGAGCTCACGACGGAGCTGGAGCGGCACGGGGCTGTCGTGCATCGTGCGCCGGACCTGAGCATGATCGCGGAGACCGACGACGACGAGCTGCGTGCCCGTACGGAGCGGGTGATCGCGGAGCCGCCCGACGTCGTCGTCGTCACGACCGGCGTCGGCTTTCGCGGATGGATGCTCGCGGCGCGCGAGCAGGGCCTCGACACGCACCTGGAGGAGGCGCTCCGCGGCGCACGCTTCGTGGCACGCGGTCCTCAGGCACGCGAGGCGATCGAGCAGGCGGGGTTCACCGCGGAGTGGGCGGCCCGGAGCGAGACCTCAGCGGAGATCGGCGAGTATCTCCCCGCAGCGGTCGTCGCCGGCAAGCGGGTGCTCGTGCAGCATCACGGAGCGGGCTCCGATGCGCTGGATGAGCAGTTGGCGGATGCCGGCGCCGACGTGCTGAGCGTCACGGTGTACCGCTGGAGGCCGCCCCCTGCCGCCGATGCCGTGCGCCGCTCGGCGGTGCGGGCTGCGGGAGGAGAGGCCGATGCGGTGCTGTTCACCTCAGCGCCGGGTGCAGCCGCGTGGATCTCCGTGGCAGAGCACGCGGGCGTGTTCGATCATGTCCGGCGTCGCTCGCACGGCGACCGTCTGCTGCTCGCCGCGGTCGGCCCGATCGCCGCGGCACCACTGCACGCCGCAGACCTGCGGGCGACGGTCCCGGATCGCGGTCGGCTCGACGACCTCGCCCGCACCGTGATCGAACACTTCGGAAGGGGCCGTGCTCCCTCGCTGCCCACCGATGCCGGGCGGGTCGAGGTCCGCAGCGGTGGGGTCGTCGTCGATGGCGCGTTCCTACCTCTGTCGCGCTCGGCTGCGGCGCTCCTCGAGGCGCTCGCGGCGGCCGGCGGCCGCGTGCTCTCCCGCGCCGAGCTCGGCAGCGTGCTCGGCGGCGAGCGCAACCCTCACGCCGTCGAGGTCGCCGTGGCGCGTCTGCGCGAGGCTCTGGGCGGTCGAGAGCTCGTGCACACGGTCGTCAAGCGCGGATACCGTCTCGCCGTGACAGAGATCTGATCGCCCGAGCACCGAGCACCGCGGTCCGCGCACCGCGGCCCGCGCACCGCGGTCCGGATCCCGCTGGCCAGTCGTCGCCCGCGAAACCCGGCTCTCGCCGGTCACGCCGGGCCCTCGCCCGACTCGATCAGTCGGTGCCGGATTCGATCAGCCGGCCGGAGTCGGCTCCGCCGGGACTTCTTCCGAGGGAGCGGGATCGGGGAGCACGGTCTCCTCGGGCAGCGGCGTCTCCTCGGGGAGGGGAGCGTCGGTGGGCGCGACCGTCGGGGTGGGAGCCGGAGCCGGAGGGGCGACCTGCGCGTGCACGACCTGACTGCCGACGGCGGCTGCGATGATCAACGCACCGACGATGCCGGCGACCGTGTTGTCGCGCACCCGGCGGCGGATCTGTCCGGCGTGCCACTGCGTGCGCGCGGTGTGGAGCCGTGCGCGCTCCGCCTCGGTGCGCTGCTGCGCGTTCCTGGACCCGCGTGCGGCCATGCCGTGCTCCTTCGTGGACGTCAACTCTCGGCGTACATGAGACAACGCGGCGCTGGGCGGCACCGCCGTCACCGAGCCTACCGGCGAGCGCTGCATCCCACCGATCACGGCCGCGATGTCGGTCACCGGCGTTAGCCTGGACTGATGACCTCCGCCGCACTGCTCTCCGGGCAGACGCCCCTCGCCGTGCGCATGCGCCCCGTCTCCCTCGACGAGGTGGCCGGCCAGAAGCACCTGCTGCGTGCCGGATCGCCGATCGTCGCTCTGGCTGACCCCGCGGCCACGTCTCCCGGCGCCGTGTCGATCATCCTCTGGGGCCCGCCGGGCACGGGGAAGACCACGCTCGCGCAGGCGATCGCCCGCTCGTCCGGCCGCCGGTTCGTCGAGCTGTCCGCCATCACGGCCGGCGTGAAAGACGTCCGCGAGGTGATGCAGGAGGCGATCACCCAGCGCGACCTCTACGGGCAGACGACGATCCTGTTCCTCGACGAGATCCACCGCTTCACGAAGGCCCAGCAGGACGCGCTGCTGCCCGGCGTCGAGAACGGGTGGGTCATCCTCATCGCCGCCACGACCGAGAACCCGTCGTTCTCGGTCATCTCCCCGCTGCTGTCGCGCTCGCTCCTGCTGACGCTGCAGCCGCTCACCGACGACGACATCGGACTCCTCGTCGACCGGGCCGTGACGGACGCACGCGGGCTCAACGGGGCCGTGACCCTGGCCGACGATGCGCGGGCCGCTCTGATCCGGCTCGCGTCCGGCGACGCCCGCCGTGCGCTCACCGGGCTCGAGGCGGCGGCGGCGGTCGCTCTGTCCCGCGGCGGCGAGGGCGACGTGCCGGAGGCGTCCGCCGACGACGTGGCCCAGGCCGTGGACAAGGCGCTTCTGCGGTACGACAGGCAGGGCGACGAGCACTACGACGTCATCAGCGCGTTCATCAAGTCGATACGCGGGTCGGACCCCGACGCGGCGCTGCACTATCTCGCACGCATGATCGAAGCGGGGGAGGACCCGCGGTTCATCGCGCGCCGTCTCGTGATCTCGGCCTCCGAAGATGTGGGTCTCGCCGACCCTCAGGCGCTCTCGATCGCGGTCGCGGCCGCCGACGCCGTCGCCTTCATCGGCATGCCGGAGGGGCGCATCCCGCTCGCCGAGGCCACCGTGTATCTCGCCACGACGGCCAAGTCGAATGCGGCATACACGGGCATCGACGCCGCCATCGCCGACATCCGTGCCGGAGGGTTCGGACGCGTACCGCTCCACCTGCGCGACGCGCACTATCCGGGGGCCAAGCGGCTCGGCCACGGTCGTGGCTACGTGTACCCGCACGACAGCGAGTTCGGCATCCTCCCGCAGCAGTATCTGCCCGATGAGCTGCACGGCAAGCGCTACTACGAGCCGAAGAATCTCGGGGCAGAGCGCGACATCTCGGCGCGGCTCGAGCGCATCCGTCGCATCCTCGACGGGCGCTGAGTCGAATCTGTTAGACTTGATCGGCTCGAAACCGTGTTTTCGGGCATCTCCTCGTTCACACCACACCTTGCTGGCGCCCCGGCGTGCGCTCCAAGGCAGAACGCGGACGATACGTCCGCGAGTCGTGAGAGACACGACCGCGTCATCGGAAGGAACACTTCGTGACCACGAAGTCCCAGGACCGCCGCAAGGTCCGTCTGAGCCGTGCCCTCGGCATCCCGCTCACCCCGAAGGCCGCCCGCTACCTCGAGAAGCGTCCCTACGCTCCGGGTGAGCACGGCCGCACCAAGCGCAAGGCTGACAGCGACTACGCCGTCCGTCTGCGTGAGAAGCAGCGTCTGCGCGAGCAGTACGGCATCCGCGAGAAGCAGATGCGCAACACGTTCAACGAGGCTCGTCGTACCGAGGGCCTGACCGGTGAGAACCTGGTCGAGCTCCTCGAGATGCGTCTCGACGCGCTCGTCGTGCGTTCGGGCTTCGCCCGCACCACCGCGCAGGCTCGCCAGCTCGTCGTGCACCGTCACATCCTCGTCGACGGCCAGCTCGTCGACCGCCCGTCCTTCCGCGTGAAGCCGGGTCAGCTCATCCACGTCAAGGCCAAGAGCGAGGGCACCGAGCCCTTCCAGGTCGCAGCAGCCGGCGGTCACGCCGAGGTCCTGCCTCCCGTTCCCGGCTACCTCGAGGTCGAGCTCGACAAGCTCCAGGCTCGCCTGGTCCGTCGCCCGAAGCGCGCCGAGGTCCCCGTGACCTGTGAAGTGCAGCTCGTCGTCGAGTACTACGCAGCTCGCTGAGTTCAGCTTTTCCGCAGAAGGCGTCGGGGTCACCCGACGCCTTCTGTCGTTTCGGCATACGATGGAGACACCCCGCCTTCGCGGGTCAAGGGCAAGGATGACGACATGAAGAACGTGCTGTGGTTCCTGATCGGTGTGATCGGCGGCTTCGTCGCGGCGCACTTCATGAACAAAGACCCTCGCGGTCATGACATCCTCACCGAGGTCGATGCTCGCTTCAACGAGTTCACCGGCATCATCGGCGACGCCTACCGCGAGCAGCAGGCGCGGCTCACAGATCCCGCAGACGACTGATCGCGGCGGCCCGTCGGCCGCATCGCGTCGCACCGTCCGCTCTTCCACACCCTGTACGCAAGGACATCCGGCACCCCTATGAACACTGCGGAGATCGCGCAGCGCTACCTCGACTTCTTCGAGAAGAACGACCACGTCATCGTCCCGTCGGCCTCTCTCGTGAGCGACGACCCGTCTCTGCTGTTCACGGTCGCCGGAATGGTGCCGATGATCCCGTACCTCACGGGTGTGGTCCCCGCGCCGCATCCGCGCATCGCGGACCTGCAGAAGTGCATCCGCACGAACGACATCGAAGAGGTCGGCAAGACGGCGCGACACGGCACCTTCTTCCAGATGATGGGCAACTGGTCCTTCGGCGACTACTTCAAAGAGGGCGCGATCCGTTACGCGTGGGAGCTGCTGACCAGCTCTGAGGCCGACGGCGGCCTCGGCTTCCACGAGAAGGACCTCTGGGTCACCGTCTACGAGACGGACGACGAGGCGGAGGCGATCTGGCGAGACATCATCGGCCTCAAGCCCGAGCGCATCCAGCGCCTCGGCCGTGCCGACAACTATTGGAACACCGGACAGCCCGGCCCCGGCGGCCCGGATTCCGAGATCTTCTTCGACCGCGGCCCGGCATACGGCAAGGACGGTGGTCCTGCCGCTGACGATTCGAGGTTCCTGGAGATCTGGAACCTCGTGTTCATGCAGGACTTCATCGAGAACATCCGCGGGAAGACCGAGTTCGACATCGTGGGTGAACTGCCCCAGAAGAACATCGACACCGGGATGGGCCTCGAGCGCGTCGCCTTCCTCAAGCAGGGCGTCGAGAACATGTACGAGACCGACCAGGTGCGTCCCGTCCTCGACCGTGCCGTCGAGCTCTCCGGTCGTCGCTACGGTGCGGAGCATGACGACGACGTCCGCTTCCGCGTCGTCGCCGACCACGTGCGCTCCTCGCTCATGCTCCTCTCCGACGGCGTGCGTCCGTCGAACGAGGGTCGCGGCTACATCCTGCGCCGTCTCATGCGCCGAAGCGTCCGCGCGATGCGCCTGCTCGGCGTCGACGAGCCGGTGTTCCCCGAGCTGTTCGCCGCATCGCGCGACGCGATGAAGTCGGCGTACCCGGTGCTGGAGACCGAGTGGGCCACTCTCTCCGCATCGGCCTTCGCCGAGGAGGAGACCTTCCGCCGCACGCTCGCTCAGGGGTCGACCATCCTCGACCTCGCCCTCGACGAGACCAAGAAGAAGGGCGATGCATCGCTGAGCGGCCGCGAAGCCTTCCTTCTGCACGACACCTACGGGTTCCCGATCGATCTCACTCTCGAAGTCGCGGAAGAAGCCGGCCTGAACGTCGATCGCGCCGCCTTCGACTCGCTCATGCAGGAGCAGCGCTCCCGCGCGAAGGCCGATGCACGAAACCGCAAGCGCCAGCTCGCGGACGTGTCGGTGTACCGCGATCTGCGGGCGCTCGGCGAGACGGGCTTCGACGGGTACAGCGAGCTCGAGGTCGATTCACGGATCCTCGGGATCCTGGTCGACGGGCACGTCGTGCAGAGCGCGGCTGAGGGTCAGATCGCCGAGGTCGTGCTGGCCGAGACGACGCTCTATGCCGAGTCGGGCGGTCAGGTCGCCGACAAGGGAGTCATCGTCGGTCCTGGCTTCGAGCTCGAGGTGCTCGACGTGCAGCGTCCCGTCCCCGGCCTGATCAGTCACACCGTCGAGGTGACCCGCGGGTCGGTCGCGGTGGATGATGCCGCGACGACAGTCGTCGACGCCGCGAATCGGCGTGCCGCGCGTCAGGCGCACTCCGCGACGCACCTCGTGCACGCCGCGCTCCGCGACACGCTCGGTCCGACGGCGACCCAGGCGGGGTCTCTGAACCGTGCGGGATACATGCGCTTCGACTTCGCCTGGTCCCAGGCGCTCTCGACCGACACCCGCACCGAGATCGAAGACATCGCGAACCGCGCCGTGCAGGACGCCCTCGAGGTGACCACGCGGATCGTCTCGCTCGACGAGGCGAAGGAAGCCGGCGCCATGGCGCTGTTCGGCGAGAAGTACGGCGATGTCGTCCGCATGGTCGACATCGGCGGGCCCTGGTCTCGCGAGCTCTGCGCCGGAACGCACGTGAACACCAGTGCCGAGATCGGACTGGTCAGCGTGGTGGGCGAATCCTCGGTCGGCGCGTCCAACCGACGCATCGAGGCGCTCGTGGGGCAGGATGCCTTCCGCGAGCTCGCGGCCGAGCGCGCTCTCGTGTCGCAGCTGACCTCGTCGCTCAAGACCCCCCGTGACCAGCTCGCCGAGCGCATCGCCGATCTGTCGTCGAGCCTCAAGGCGGCCGAGAAGCGGATCGCGCAGTTCGAGGCCAAGGAGCGCGCGGGCCAGGTGCCGGCGATCGCCGACGCCGCCGCTCGCGTAGGAGCCTTCCGCGTGGCCGCACAGTCGCTGGGCGCAGTGGCCTCGGCCGATGACGTGCGCGAGCTCGTGCTGGGAGTCCGTGACCGACTCGGCTCTGAGGCCGCGGTCGTCGCTCTCGGCGGAATCGTGAACGACCGCCCCGTGGTCGTCGTCGCGACGAACGACGCCGCGCGGGCAGCGGGCGCCAAGGCCGGAGCGCTCGCGAAGCGCGCCGCATCGGTGCTCGGCGGCGGGGGCGGCGGACGTGACGATGTGGCGCAGGGCGGCGGCACGGATCCTGCGGCGCTCACCGCGGCGCTCGAGGCCGTGTCCCAGGAGCTGCAGACAGCGTGAGCGGGTTCCGTCGCGGCGTGCGCCTCGGAGTCGATGTCGGCAGGGCACGTGTCGGGGTCTCCCGATGCGACCCCGACGGCATGCTCGCCGTGCCCGTGGAGACGGTGCCGCGCAACGAGCATGCGGTCGAGCGCATCGCCGCTCTCGCGGCAGAGTATGAGCCGCTGGAGCTGGTGGTCGGACTCCCCGTCAACATGCAGGGCGCCGACACCGCATCGACGCTCGACGCGCGGGAGTTCGCAGCGGCGCTTCTCACGCGTACACGGATACCGACGAGACTCGTGGACGAACGCCTGAGCACGGTGACCGCACACGCCGCATTGCGATCTTCGGGGAGAACTCAGAAGAACTCTCGTAGCATTGTGGATCAGGTCGCCGCGGTGGTTCTGCTGCAGCAGGCGATCGACACGGAGAAGAGCACCGGAAACCCGCCTGGTGACACGATTCCGCTCGATGAGGAGTCTTCCTGACAATGCCCGAACGCGATAGTGCTTCCCCCCGGCACGATCCGGACGCCCGTCTGAGCGACCTGTTCGAGAACCTGCCGGAGCCGACGCAGCAGATCCCGACGGTCGATGACACGCCCCCGGCGCCCGGATCCCGACGTGCCGCCCGCGAGGCCGCCTCCCGGCCCGCGTTCCCCGGGGCCGGGCAGTCGAACACGACGCCGTCGCCGGAGTCACCCGTCGAGGCGGGAGAGACGGCCGAGCCTCTCTCCGATGCCGAGCTCCGCCGAGACGGCGTTCCGACACGAGCAGTACCCGCGGATGGTGCGGAGCGGCCGATCGGATCCTCCACCCTCGCCGCGACCTCCGCCGCGACAGCCGATCCCTCCCCGGGCGCATCCGCACCGTCGGAGCCGCTGCCGGTCGAACGCGATGGCGCGGGGGGACGTCTCGAAGACCTCTTCCACAGCCATGCCGATGACGAATCCGGCGGCAAGCCGCCCAAGAAGAAGCGGCGCACCGGGTGCCTCGTCGCACTGATCATCATCCTCGCCGTGATCGGGGGCCTCGCGGCCACGGGCGTCTGGGCGATGAACACGTACGGCGACAAGATCAGCGACGCTCTCGGGTGGGGCGAACCCGATGACTGGGAGCCGGGGCTCGCCACCGGCGAGGTGCTCGTCACCGTCAAGGAGGGCGACACCGGATCGCCGGTCTCGACCGCGCTGTACGAAGCCGGCGTCACCCGCACCGAGAGCGTCTTCTACGACTACCTGGTCGAGGAGGGCATCGCCGTCACGTTCTATCCGGGCAACTACCGCCTGCAGGAGAAGATGACCGCCGAGGCGGCGCTCGATGCGCTGCGGGACCCGGCGAACAAGCTCGAGAACTCGGCGAGCGTGGGGGAGGGGGCGACCGTCGAGTCCTCGCTGCCGGGGATCGCCGAGTCGCTGAGCATCCCCCTGGCCGATCTCGAGGCCGCTGTCGCCGATCCCTCCGCCTACGGCGTGACCGCGCAGACACTCGAAGGGTGGCTGTTCCCCGCGGTGTACACGTTCGACCCGGGCGTGACCGCGCAGCAGGTCATCCAGCGCATGGTCGACCGTACCCACGAGGCGCTGAACGAGGCCGGTGTCCCGGCCGAGGACGCGCAGCGGATTCTGACGATCGCATCCATCATCCAGCGCGAGGGGCTCACGGCGGACTTCCCGAAGGTGTCGCGAGTGATCCAGAACCGCCTCGACATCGACATGAAGCTCCAGATGGATTCGACCGCGCAGTACGGCTACGGTTCTCTGCACGAGGGAGTCGTCTCGAGCTCGGCCGAGGCGCTCGAGGACCCGAACGAGTGGAACACCTACGTCCACACGGGCCTTCCGGTGACCCCCATCGCCAGCTCGAGCTATGCCGCGATCGACGCCGCCATGCACCCCGCCGACGGGCCCTGGCTCTACTTCGTGACGGTCAATCTCGCCACGGGTGAGACGCAGTTCTCGGAGACCTACGAGGAGCACCTCAAGGGCGTCGAGAAGTGGGGCGAGT
>Ga0308156_1002271_pt1 | contig 17803 bp, 13 predicted proteins | sample PhyAR2_FD_201041 | JGI IMG/M metagenome (GOLD analysis project Ga0308156, IMG submission 201041) | Phyllosphere microbial communities from UC Gill Tract Community Farm, Albany, California, United States - DLSL A.R2 | ecosystem: Host-associated > Plants > Phyllosphere > Unclassified | place: USA... | reverse complement strand
CCGAGCTCAGCCCGATGACGTCGACCGCCGCGCTCAGGCGCGCCTCGAGGTCGGCCGGGGGCACGTCGACGGTCTCGGGATCGCCCGGGAAGGGGGCCGTGGTGAGGCCCCGGTCGAGCGCCACCATAACGGGAGCCGTTCCGGCGTCCCGGCCCGCGAACCACAGCTCGGCGGTGGCGGTCGCGGTGGCGGCGGCGCGCTCCTGCTCGGTCGCGGCGGTCACGACGGCCCCGAGGGCATCGGAGGCGCCGTCGTCGTAGACGAGCGCCGCGGCGCCGCCCGCGGTCGCGGCGGATCCGGGCACGGCCTTCCCCGCGGCGCCCTCGGTCGTGGCATCCGAGGGCGTGAGCACAACGGCCTCGGGGTCGCTCGCAGCGAGGGCGTCGAACACGGCGGTCGAGGCCTGACCGGGGGCGGGCCAGTAGAGCGAGGGCGTCGCCTCGCCGATCTCGAGCAGGGCCGCCAGGTCGAGTGCCGACGTGTCGTCGTCGACGGCGGCGGGCGACTCGGTCGGACTGGGCGACGGGGTCGGCGTGGGCTCGGGCGCGGCGGCGTAGCCCTCGAGCGACAGGGGCTGAAGCAGCGCGGGCAGGCCCGCCTGCACCTGCGCGGCCATATCGGCGTCGCCGAACTGCAGAGCGAAGCGGTCGTTCGAGAGCAGCATGAGGTCGTCGAGCCACTCGACGGCGCTGAGCGGGGCGTCCTCCCCGAGCACCCGGATCGCCGCCGGGATCGCGGGGTCGACGGCGAGGATCGCCGAGGTCGCCGAGGCGGCGTCGAGCTGAGCGGTGAGAATGCCCTCGGGCGCGGTGAGCGCGGCCAGCTGATCGGCGCTGAGCAGGCCGGATGCCGTCGCGGGCGCGGTGATGGGCATCACCAGCGCCACGGGCTCGGGGGCGTCGGAGACGACGACCACCGTCTGCGCCGAGATCTCGCCGTACTGCGCTCGCAGCGGGTAGACGCCGGGCCCGAGGCCCTGCAGGGCGTCGTTGTCGGCCGGGATCGTGATGCCCACGGAGTCGGACTGGCCGGGCGCCACATCGGCGGCCGCGCCGACGCCGACCGAGGTGAGCGGGAGATCCGGATCGGTGCCCGCCAGCCACGAGCGCAGCGCCGTGCGGTCGGCGAGGGGCTGCGTGCCGAGCTGCAGGACGGTGTTCGCGCCGTCGAGCACCTCGGTGCCGGGGTTGTCGATCGTGACGGTCGCCATCAGGGATGCGCCCGAGTGGACGACGCCGCGTGTGCTCGCCACGACGGTCAGCTGCGGCTCGGCCTCCTCGTCGGCCGCGGCGGCGTGAGCCGGCGTCGCGCACGACAGCCCCACGAGCACGGCGAAGGCCGCAGCGGGGAGCGGGGCGAGGAGGCGGCGCAGCGCCTGGCCCCGGGGGAGGTCCGTCGTCATGGTGTGAGGGGTGTCCCCGGGCGCCGGACTGGCGCGCCGTGGATCCCCTCGATTGTACGGAGGTGGCTGGGGATCCCCCGGATGGCTCGCTCAGGCGCTCTCGCGGAGGACGAGGCGGGTCGGGATCACCGTGCGCGGCGCGACCGGGTCGCCGGAGATGCGGGCGAGCAGCAGATCGACGGCGGTGGCCGCGAGGGCGTCGAAGTCCTGGGCGACGGTCGTGAGCGGCGGCTGGTAGTCGGCGGCGTCGACCACGTCGTCGAACCCGACGACGGCGACGTCGGTGCGCCCGGCCTCGCGCAGGGCGCGCAGCAGGCCGAGCGCCATCTGGTCGTTCGCGGCGAAGACGGCCGTGACGGCGGCCTCCGCCGCCAGCCGCGCCCCGCGGTCGTGGCCCGAGCGGGCGGTCCAGTCGCCGCGCAGCGGATCCGGCGCTGCGCGCTCGCCCAGGGCCTCGCGCCAGCCGCGTTCGCGCTCGTCCGCGGCGAAGGATCCGGCCGGGCCGGCGAGGTGGTGGACGGTCGTATGCCCCGCCGCGAGGAGGTGCCGGACGGCGGCGGCCGCTCCCCCGGCGTGGTCGGATTCGAGGGCGATGACGTCCTCGCCCGGTGCGGCGTCGACCGCGACGAGCGGGAACGGGGCCGGGCCCGCGGCCTGCACGCTCGGTGTGGCCTCGTTGAGCGCGATGGCGCCGTCGACGCCGTGGTCGGTGAGGTTCGCCAGCGCCGCGCGGGCGGCCTGCGGGGTGTCGTCGGCGAGGGTCACCACCAGCACGGCGTGGTCGTGACCGGCGCCGGCGGCGACCACGGCCTCGAGCATGCGCGCGTTGCCGACCGACCCCAGGGTGCGCACCAGCACGCCGATGGTGCGGGTGCGGCCCGTGCGCAGGGCGCGCGCGGCGCGGTTCGGGCGGTAGCCCAGCTGCGCCATGGCCGCCTCGACCCGGGCGCGGGTCTCGGGGTCGACGCGCTCGGATCCGTTGGCCACGCGCGACACCGTCTGCCCGGAGACTCCGGCCAGGTGCGCGACGTCCGCCGCCGACACGCTGCGTGCCATGGGCCACCCGCTTTCGTTGCTGGATCCTGTCGACTCGTTCTATCATCCATGTTGACGTCAACATGCGCGACAGCGCGCGTGGGAAGGATGCCGATGACGCAGTCCGCAGACCACCCCGCCACCCCGCTCGGGGCCGGTGTCGTGAGGCGCTCCGCGCGCCTCGCCGACGGCCGCGAGCTGTTCTACTACGACGACCCCGGCTCGGCGCTGCCGCCCGAGCGCAACCTCGACGAGCGAGACCTCGCCGCGCGCCCCGAGACGGCCACGATGCGCCGCGACGTGCTCACGGGCGACTGGATCTCGGTGGCGGCCTCCCGCCAGTCGCGCGTCGTCATGCCGCCGGCAGACCTCGACCCGCTCGCGCCGCAGACGCCCACGAACCCCTCCGAGCTGCCGAGCGTCTACGACGTCGCGGTGTTCGAGAACCGGTCCCCGTCGTTCGGGCCCGCCCTGGACGAGGCCGTCGGCGGCATCCCGGCGGCGATCGACCCGCCCCGGGGCCTCGACGATCTCGACGCCCCCGGCCTCGGCCGCTCGCGCACGTCCGTCGGCCGCTGCGAGGTCGTGTGCTTCAGCCCGGACCGCGTCGGATCTTTCGGATCGCTCTCGGTCGCCCGCGCGCGCACCGTGATCGAGGCGTGGGCGGATCGCACGGCGGCGCTGTCCGCGCTGCCGGGCGTGCGGCAGGTCTTCGTCTTCGAGAACCGCGGCGCCGAGATCGGCGTCACGCTCCCCCACCCGCACGGTCAGATCTACGCCTACCCGTACGTGACGCCGAAGACGCTGCTGCTGCTGCAGTCGATCGAGCGCGAGGGAGCCGACCTGTTCCAGCGGATCCTCGACTTCGAGGCGGCGGGCCCCCGCGTGCTGCTCGAGGGCGAGCACTGGATCGCCTACGTGCCGTTCGCCGCGCGCTGGCCGATCGAGGTGCACCTCGCGCCGCGCCGCCACGTCGCCGACTTCGCGGGGCTCACCGAGGAGGAGCGGGACGAGCTGGCTCCCCTGTACCTCCGCCTGCTGCGCGGGGTCGACGCGCTCTACGAGACGCCGACGCCGTACATCGCCGCCTGGCACCAGGCGCCCGTCGACGTGGCCCGCGACAGCGCGCGCCTGCACCTGCAGCTGACCTCGCCACGCCGCGGCGCCGACAAGCTGAAGTTCCTCGCCGGATCCGAGGCGGCCATGGGCGCCTGGATCGGCGACGTCCCCCCCGAGCGGTCCGCAGAGCTCCTGCGCGAGGCCCTCGCCACCATTCCGGAGGTCCTGTCATGACGGTCGACGACGCCCGCGCCCTGTTCCTCGCGATCGCCGGTCGCGCCCCCGAGGGGGTCTGGTCGTCGGCCGGCCGCGCCAACCTCATCGGCGAGCACACCGACTACAACGAGGGCTTCGTGCTGCCGTTCGCCATCCAGCACCGGACGTATGCGGCCGTCGGCATGCACGCGGATCTGCGGATCCGCGTGGCGTCGACGTTCGCGCCCGACCCGGTGGAGCTGGCGCTCGAGGACCTGTCGATCTTCGACGGCCCTGCCGGCGATGCGGTGATCTCCGGCCGGGTGCCGGAGTGGGCCGCCTACGTGCTCGGCGTCGCCTGGGCGGCGCTGGCGGCCGCGGGTCGCACGGCGGCGGACGTGCCCGGGGTCGACATCGCCATCGCGTCCGATGTGCCCGTCGGCGCCGGTCTGTCGTCGTCGGCCGCGATCGAGGGCGCCGTGGCCGCGGCGCTCAACGACCTGTGGGCGCTCGAGCTGACGCCGCTCGAGCTCGCGAAGGTCGGCCGCAGGGCCGAGAACGAGGCCGTGGGCGCCCCCACCGGGATCATGGATCAGGTCTCGTCGATCATGGGCCGCGCCGACGCCGCCACCTTCCTCGACTGCCGGACCCTCGAGACGCGCTCGGTCGATCTCGGCCTCGAGCGCGAGGGCCTTGTGCTGCTCGCCATCGACACGAAGGTCGAGCACGCTCACGCCTCGGGCGGATACCGCGATCGCCGCGCCGCGTGCGAGCGGGGGGCCGCCGCGATGGGCGTGCCGTGGCTGCGCGACCTCACCGCGGCGGATCTGCCGCGCGCCCAGGAGCTGATGGACGACGTGACGTTCCGCCGCGTGCGCCACATCGTCACCGAGAACCAGCGCGTGCTCGACACGGTCGAGGCGCTCGCCGCGGGTGGCCCCCTTGTCATCGGCGACCTGCTCGTCGCGTCGCACGCGTCGATGCGCGACGACTTCGAGATCTCGGTGCCCGAGCTCGACACCGCCGTCGAAGCCGCCCTCGGCGCGGGTGCCGTGGGGGCCCGCATGACCGGCGGCGGGTTCGGCGGCTCGGCGATCGCGCTGATCCCGGCGACGAGCGTGGCCGAGGTCACCGCGGCGGTCGAGGCGGCGTTCGCGGCCCAGGGCTACACGGCGCCCGTGTGCTTCACGATCACCCCGTCCGAGGGCGCGCGCCGCGACGAATGAGGCGCGGCACCCTCGTTCGCCGGGCGACGACTCGTTGCGCCCGGCGAACGAGGGGTGAATGCGCCTACGCGGTCAGCTCGGGCGTGACGTCCTGGGAGCCGCCGACCGACCGCTGCACCTCGACCTTGCGCGGCTTCGCCCGCTCGCTGATCGGGATGAGGACGCTCAGCACGCCGTTGTCATAGGTGGCCGAGATGCCGGTCGTGTCGATTCCCTGGCCGAGGTTCAGCTGACGCAGGAACGAGCCCGTGGTCCGCTCGCGCGTGATCCACTTCACGCCGTCCGCGCCGCGCGGGGTGCGCTCGGCGCGGATCGTGAGCAGCTGGCCGTCCACGTCGATGTCGACGCTGCCGGGGTCGATGCCCGGCAGATCGGCGCTGAGTACGTAGTGATCGCCGTCGCGGTAGAGGTCCATCGGCATCAGCCGCGGACCCTGACGGTCGAACAGCTGCTCGGCCACGCGGTCGAACTCGCGGAAGGGGTCGAAGAACATCGCCATCGTGATCCTCCTCTGTGTCTGAAGCGCTGATTCTTCTGACGGAGCCCCGAGGGTCGAGCCCACGAGGACTCATGTCATGTTTTAGCACTCTCGTTCGTCGAGTGCCAGATCCTTTCTGCGCCTCTTCGCCGGTCGCTCGCCGAGGGTGCGGCACCGGGAGCACCCGAGCGCGGAGTTGAATAGAGGCATGACCCCGAACCCGGATCCCGCGCTCTGCGCCGCGCTCGCCGCCGACCTGCAGGCCGCGCGCTTCCGCTCCGAGGCGCTGCGCGCCGCCTGGGGCGTCGAGGCCGACGACGCCACGGGCCGCGGGCTGCGGGTGCCGGCGCTGCGCGGGCTGGGCGATCGGGACGACGCGCTCGCCACCCTCGGGCGCCTGCTGGTGCTCGGCGTCGCACAGCCGCTCGCCGCGGTCGATGCGGCGCTGCCGGCGCTCGGATCGGCGGGTCTGCAGGATCTGGGGCTCGCCTCGGTCGACGGCGAGGTCGTCACCCCGCGGGCCATCATCCGGCCGCAGTCGTACCTCGACACCGAGGGCACCGGCGAGTGGTGGCTGGCGAGCGACCTCGACGAGATCGCCACCGGCGGCGGAGCGCTGGCCGAGGATCACGTGCTCGGGGTGGGCGGCGCCTCGCTGACCCTCGCCGGCCTGCAGCTCCCCGTGCCGGCCGCGCGGGTGCTGGACCTCGGCACCGGCTGCGGCATCCAGGCCCTGCGCGCCCGCCGCTACGCCGATGCGGTGGTCGCGACCGATCTGTCGGAGCGCGCCCTGCGCTACGCGCGGCTCAACGCGATCCTGAACCAGGGCGAGGGGATCCAGACGCGGCACGGCAGCCTGTTCGAGCCCGTCGCCGGCGAGACCTTCGACCGGATCGTGTCGAACCCGCCCTTCGTCATCACCCCGCGGGCCAAGGGCGTGCCCGACTACGAGTACCGCGACGGCGGACTGGTCGGCGACGCGCTGGTCGAGCAGGTCGTGCGCGGGGTCGGGCAGCACCTCGCACCCGGCGGCGTCGCCCAGATGCTCGGAAACTGGGAGACGCGCGACGGCGTCGACGGACTCGCCAGGCTGCGCTCCTGGGTCGAGTCCTCGGACATTCCGCTGGAGGCATGGGTCGTCGAGCGCGAGCAGCTCGACCCGATCCAGTACGCCGAGCTGTGGATCCGCGACGGGGGCACCGTACCCGGCTCCCCCGCCCACAACGCGCTGCTGACGGCCTGGCTCGACGACTTCGCCGCGCGCGGGGTGACGGGGATCGGCTTCGGGTACGTGCTGCTGCGCCGGGCCGTCGGCGAGCCGCGCCTGGCCCGCTACGAACGGCTGTCGCAACCCATCCCGTCCGAGGGAGGCCTCGGCGCGCACCTCGCGCTCGCTCTGGACGCCCACGACCGTCTCGCCGCCCTGGACGACCACGCGCTCGCCGCGGCGACGCTCCGCACGGCGCCGGACGTCACCGAGGCCCGTCACCACCTGCCCGGCGTGGGCGATCCGCAGGTGATCGAGCTGCGCCAGGGCGCCGGATTCGGCCGTGCGATCGGCGTCGACCCCGGGCTAGCCGCCCTGGTGGGCGCCTGCGACGGCGATCTGCCCGTGGGCACGCTGGTCGACGCGATCGCCTCGCTGCTCGAGGTCGACGCCGGTGCGCTGCGCGCCGAGCTGCTGCCGCGGGTGCGGGAGCTCGTGATGGACGGGTTCCTGACGCTCGACTAGCCGGCGGCGACGAGACCCACCGCGACCGCGCACGCGCCGAGGCCGACCGCCTGGCCGGGGTGGACGCGCTCGCGCAGCACAAGAGCGGCGAGGATCAGGGTGCTCGCCGGGTAGAGCGAGCCGATGACCGCGACCACCGTGAGCAGGCCCTGCTGACTGGCGAAGAGGAAGAACGCCAGCGCGGCGGCGCTCAGCACCCCCGGCGTGAGCGCGAGAAGCGCGCGCCGCGGCGGCAGCAGGATCGGCGCGCGCATCAGCAGCACCGCGCCCAGCAGCACCACCACGGCCACCACCATGCTCGCCGCGTTCGGCCACAGCCCCGCCTCGTCGCGGATCTGGCCGATCGCCGCGAAGGAGGCGCCGAACCCGGCACCGGCGAGGACGCCGTCGACGATCGACGCGCCCGTCCCCTCCCGGGGCGCCCCGGCCGGATCCGGCGCGCGCGCCACGAGCCAGATCGCCACGAGGCCCACCGCGATGCCGAACCACGTCATCGCCGAGGGGCGCTCGCCCGTCGCGACGCCCACCACCACCGGCACGGCCGCGCTGACCACGGCCGAGATCGGGGCGATCACGCTCATGCGGCCGTTGGCGAGCCCGCGATACAGGAACGCGCCGCCCAGCCCGGACCCGACGCCCGACACCGCGGCCCAGAGGAAGTCGGGGCCCGCGGGGACGCCGCCGAAGACGAGCGCCATCGCACCGGCGGACAGCAGGGCGCCGGTCTGCCCCCACAGGGCGATCGTCCACGCGCTGTCCCGCTTGGCGAACAGCCCGCCCAGGAAGTCGGAGACGCCGTAGGACGCGGCGCTGGCGAGCGCGAGGAGGACGGCGATCATCCGCTCATTCTCGCGTGGTCGGGGCATGCCTCGGCGCGGCCGGCGGTCGCGCGTCCGCGGGGCGAGGGTCGCGAAGCGGACCGTCCGTAGAATCGAACCCATGCTCAACATGGCCGCCGGTGTCGCGCGTCTCGGCGAACTCGCGGCCTCTCCCGTCATCGCCACGCTCGCGCAGGCGTTCGCCGACGCCGGTTTCGATCTCGCGATCGTCGGCGGCCCGGTGCGCGACGCGCTGCTCGGCCGCCCCACGCACGACCTCGACTTCACCACCGACGCGCAGCCGGATCAGATCCTCGCGATCGTGAAGCCGATCTCGAGCACGCAGTGGGACATCGGCCGCGCCTTCGGCACGATCGGCGCGCGCGTGCAGGGCGAGCAGGTCGAGATCACGACCTATCGCGCCGACGAGTACGACGGGACCAGCCGCAAGCCCACGGTCGCGTTCGGCGACAGCCTCGAGGCCGACCTCGTGCGGCGCGACTTCACGGTCAACGCGATGGCGCTGAAGGTGCCCGAGGTGCGACTGGTCGATCCGACCGGCGGCGTCGAGGATCTGATCGCGGGCATTCTGCGCACCCCGATCGATCCGGCGATCTCGTTCGGCGACGATCCGCTGCGCATGCTGCGCGCCGCGCGCTTCTCGTCGCAGCTGGGCTTCGACATCGAGCAGGGCACCCGCGTAGCCATCGAGCAGCTCCGCGGCACGCTGTCGATCGTCAGCCCCGAGCGCATCCAGAGCGAGCTGACGCGCCTGCTCGGCACCGACGATCCGGTGCGCGGCCTGCGGGTGCTGGTCGACACGGGCCTGATCGAGGAGTTCCTGCCCGAGGTCTCGGCCCTGCGCCTCGAGGTCGACGAGCACCACCACCACAAGGACGTCTACGAGCACTCGCTCACCGTGCTCGAGCAGGCGATCGGCCACGAGAAGGCGCGGTTCCCGGATCAGGACCCGGACGTCGCGCTGCGCCTCGCCGCGCTGCTGCACGACATCGGCAAGCCGCGCACGCGCAAGCTCGAGGACGGCGGCGCGGTCACCTTCCACCACCACGACGTCGTGGGTGCGCGGATGGCGCGCAAGCGCCTGCAGGCCCTGCGCTTCGACGGCGACACCATCGGCGCGGTCACCACGCTCATCGAGCTGCACCTGCGCTTCTTCGGGTACGCCGAGGGCACCTGGACCGACTCGGCCGTGCGCCGCTACGTGCGCGACGCGGGCGACCAGCTCGAGCGCCTCCACATCCTGACGCGCGCCGATGTGACCACGCGCAACAAGCGCAAGGCCCACCGTCTCGCCGCGGCGTACGACGACATCGAGGCCAGGATCGTGACTCTGCGCGAGCAGGAGGAGCTCGACTCGATCCGCCCCGAGGTCGACGGCAACCGCATCCAGGAGCTGCTGGGCATCGGCCCCGGCCCGGTGATCGGTCAGGCGTACCGCTTCCTGCTCGACCTGCGCCTGGACGAGGGGGTGCTGGGCCCCGAGGAGGCCGAGCGACGCCTGCTCGCCTGGTGGGAGACGACGCGGGCCGCACAGGGCTGATCCGCGCGCCGATCCTGCGCGGCACGCCTCCCTGGCGCTCCAGGGGCCGTCGGATAGGCTCTGATCTCCGACTTCCCGTCTCCCGCGCCGCATCACGGCGGGTCGACGGTGCCGCCACGAACAGCACTGCGAGGCCGAACGTGACCGACTCTTCCTCTGCCCATACGCCCGAGACCGCCGACGGGCGCCGCCCTCTGCGCGTCCTCATCGGCGCCGACACGTTCGCGCCCGACATCAACGGCGCCGCCCGCTTCGCCGAGCGCCTCGCCGCGGGCCTGGTGGAGCGCGGCCACGAGGTGCACGTCACGTGCCCCAACACGCGTTTCGCCGATGAGCCCGCCCGCACCGAGACGGTGGAGGGTCAGCCGATGACCGTGCACCGCCTGCCCTCGCAGAAGCTGTGGTGGCACGAGTGGATCCGCTTCGTCTGGCCGTGGCGCTCGAAGCACCACGCCCGCCGCGTGCTCGACCGGGTGAAGCCCGACGTCGTGCACAGCCAGTCGCACATCGTCATCGGCCGCGGCCTGACGCGCGAGGCCCGCAAGCGCGGCATCCGCGTCGTCGCGACCAACCACGTGATGCCCGAGAACATCCTCGACCACACGACGCTGCCCGACTGGGCCAACCGGATCCTCGTCAAGCTCGCCTGGGACGACGCCAAGCGCACCTTCCGCATGGCGGCGGCGGTGACGACCCCGACCCGCCGCGCCGCGGACTTCCTCGAGAAGTCGATCCACATCTCCGGCGTGATCCCCGTGAGCTGCGGCATCGACCGCACCCACTACACGGCCGATCTGACGCCGCGCGGCGACAACCGCATCGTCTTCGTGGGGCGCATGACGACGGAGAAGCAGGTCGACGTGATCCTGCGCGCCGTCGCGCAGCTCGATCCCGCCCTCGACGCGAAGCTCGACCTCGTCGGCCAGGGCGACCAGGAGCACGCGCTGCAGCAGCTGGCCGCCGAGCTCGGCGTCGCCGATCGGGTGGTGTTCCACGGCCGCTCGACCGACGAGCACCTGCGCGCCACGCTGACCGCCGGCAGCGTCTTCGCGATCGCGTCGATCGCCGAGCTGCAGTCGATCGCGACCATGGAGGCCATGGCCTCGGGCCTGCCGATCGTCGCCGCGAACGCCGTCGCCCTGCCGCACCTCGTGCACGACGGCGAGAACGGCTACCTGTTCGAGCCGGGCGACGTCGACGACCTCGCCGCCAAGCTCACGACGGTGCTCACGGCCGCGCCCGAGGAGCGCCTGCGCATGCAGCAGGCCTCGCTCGATGGCGTGCTGGTGCACGACATCAACCGCACGCTCGACACGTTCGAGGCGCTCTACCGCGGGGATGCGCTGCCCGCGTAGACCGGATCGGATCCGTCATGCACGTCGTGATCTTCGCGGATCAGCACGTCGAGTCGCTCGGCGGCGCGCAGGTGTCGACCCGTCTGCAGCGCCGATTCCTCGAGCGCGGCGGGCACACGGTCACGATCGTCGCCCCGCGGCGTCACGGCGCCCGGGCCCGGGTGAACCCGGATGATCCTGCCTACCTCGACCTGCCGTCGATCCCGATCACGCCCGACCGCGAGTACTCGTTCACGTGGCCGGGGCGTCGCGCCGACCGGGTGATCGACGCCGGGCTCGCGGGACGCCCCCCGGTCGACGTCGTGCACGTGCAGGCCGACTTCTGGGGTGCGTTCCTGGGGTACCGCTTCGCCGCGCGGCACGACCTGCCGGTGGTGCACACCATGCACAACAGGGTCGACGTGGGCATCGAGGCCACCGCGCCGTTCCCGGGCCTTGTGCTGCGGGTGCTGAACGGTTGGCGGCGCCTGGCCCTGCGGGGCCGGATCGGGGGCCTCGCGACCGGAGTCGACGGCTGGGCGTACCTGCGCGGCCTCGCCCTGGGCGCGCGGGCCGTCACCGCGCCGTCCGGTCACTTCGCCCGGAGGCTCGAGGGGCATGCCGTGTTCCGCTCGGTGGATGTGGTCTGGAACGGCATCGACGACGAGATCCTGGATCGGGTGCGCGCCTCGGCCCCGGCCGCGCGCGCGGCGGGGGCGCCCCGGTTCGTGTGGCTCGGGCGCATGAGCCCCGAGAAGCGCCTGCTGCCGTTCCTCTCGGCGCTGGCCGAGGCGGGCGTCGAGTGCGAGGTCGAGGTCATCGGCGGCGGCGCGCAGCTCGCCGCCGCGCAGCGCCTCGTGGCCCGCCACGGGCTGCCCGTGCGCTTCGCCGGAAAGCTCGCCTACGACGAGACCCTGCGCCGCATCGCCGCGGCCGATGCCCTGGTGCAGACCTCCATCGGCTTCGAGACGCAGGGCATGACCCCGTTCGAGGCGGCCTCGCTCGGTACTCCCGCCGTGATCAGCGACCCGGACATCGCCGCCGAGGTCGGCGCCGGGGTCTGGGCCGTCGCCCCCGCGGACGACGAGCCCGCACGCGTCGCCGCGCTCGCCGCGGCGCTGCGCCGGGCGGCCGCCGACATCGCCGCGGGTGCCGCGCCCGTGCCGGATCCGGAGATGCCGGCCAAGTTCCGGCAGTCGTCGCGCACCGCCGCGATGGTCGAGGTCTACCGGCGCGTCGCCCGAGCCTGACCGGGCCGCGCCCTCACCGCGCGTTCGCCGCGCCGGCCGGGCCACTCGCCGGCGCGCGCGTGGGCACGCGGCGGTACGCGTCGCCTCGGATCGCCCGCACCGTCGCGCCCAGGCCCCACGCCGACATCACCGCCACCACGATCAGAATCACCATGGCAGTCATCCTGCGATTGTGCGGATCCGGCCACCAGTGGCAGGATCGACACATCGCGTAGGAAACCTGCCAACGGAGGATCCATGAAGACCGTCGCCTGCATCGTCCAGCACGGCTTCGCGCCGTTCGAGTTCGGGGTCGCGTGCGAGGCGTTCGGCCTCGACCGCTCGAACGACGGCATCGAGAACTTCGACTTCCGCGTCGTGACCCCGGACCCGGGCGTCGTCACCACGAAGCTCGGCTTCTCGCTCAACGTCGAGAACGACCTCTCGTTCGCCTACGAGGCCGATCTCGTGGTGGTGGCCCCCATCCCGCGCGAGACGTGGACGGACGTCGACGAGCGCGTCAGCGCGGTGATCCGGCACGCGGTCGAGCGCGACGCGTGGGTGCTGAGCGTGTGCAGCGGGGCCTTCGCCGTCGCGGCGGCGGGTGTGCTCGACGGCCGCCGCGCCACCACCCACTGGATGTACTCGGACACCATGATGCGGATGCACCCGGCCATCGACGTCGATCCCGACGTGCTCTACGTGCAGGACGGCAAGATCATCACCAGCGCCGGCACGGCGGCCGGGCTCGACGCGTGCCTGCACCTGCTGCGCCAGGAGCTCGGCGCCGAGGCCGCCAACATCATCGCCCGGCGGATGGTCGTGCCGCCGCTGCGTGACGGCGGCCAGGCGCAGTTCATCGTGAAGCCGATGCCGGACCACTCGGGGCTCTCGCTCGCCCCGGTCGCCGACTGGGCCCTCGAGAACCTCGACCGCGACCTCACGGTCGAGCTGCTCGCGCAGCGCGCGCACATGTCGCCTCGCACCTTCGCCCGTCGCTTCAAGGCCGACTACGGCACCACCCCGGCCGCGTGGCTTGCGCGCCAGCGCATCGTCCACGCCCAGCGGCTGCTCGAGCAGTCGCAGTGGGGCCTCGACCGGATCGCCGAGGAGTGCGGGTTCGGCTCGGCGGCCGTGCTGCGCCAGAACTTCTCGCGTGTGCTGGGCCTCACGCCCACGGCATACCGCGCGCGCTTCGCCTGCCCCGCGGAGGCCCCGGCGGCCGCGTGAGGCGCCTCAGCCCCGGTCCAGCCACTCCCTCACGGCGTCGCGGTCGCCATCGAGCGCGGGCGGCGCGGACGGGGCGTCGGCGCGGGCGTGGGCGAAGCCGATCGGGTTGCGGATCGTCGGCACGTCGCCCGCGAGCACCACGGGCTCGAGGCCGAGCTCGGCGGCGAGCTCGACTCCCCCGCCCACGCCGAGGATCGGCGCGGCCGGCACCCCGGCGTCCCGCAGCAGCGCGAACCACTCGTCGGCATCGCGGGCGGCCAGGCGCTCGATCAGGGCCGCACGCAGGTCGCCGCGGGCGAGATTGCGGCCGCGCATCGTCGCGAAGCGCTCGTCCGCGGGCAGGCCCACCACCGCGGCCAGGCGCGCGAACTGGGCGTCGTTGCCCACGGCGATCACGATGTCGCGGTCACGCGCCGGGAACGGCTCGTACGGGTACAGCGACGGGTGCGCGTTGCCCATACGCTGCGGCTCGACGCCGCCCGCCACGTACGCCGACGCCTGATTCACCAGGCCCGACAGCGCCGACGACAGCAGGTTCACCTCGATGCGGTCGCCGCGTCCCGTGGCGTCACGGGTGCGCAGCGCCGCCAGTATGCCCGTGACGGCATGAAGCCCCGCGATGACGTCGAAGATCGCGACGCCCACCTTTGTCGGGCCGCCGTCCGCCGATCCGGTGATGGTCATCATCCCGCTCACCGCCTGGGCAAGCAGGTCGTAGCCCGGCAGATCCGCGCCCCCGCGGGATCCGAAGCCGGTGATCGACGCGTAGACCAGCGCCGGGTTCTGGGCGCTCAGGGTCTCGTAGTCCAGCCCGAAGCGGGCCAGGCCCCCGGGCTTGAAGTTCTCGACCACCACGTCGGCGCGCTCGACGATGCGGCCGAGCAGCGCGCGATCGTCCGGGTCCGCGAAGTCGAGCGCGATCGAGTGCTTCCCGCGGTTGACCGCGAGGTAGTAGGTGCCCTCGCCGTCGCGCTCGGGCGGCACCCACGTCCGCGTCTCGTCGCCCTGCCGGCTCTCGACCTTGATCACCGTCGCCCCGAGGTCGGCGAGCATCATCGTGCAGTACGGCCCCGCGAGCACCCTGCTGAGGTCCGCGACCACCACGCCCGCGAGCGGTCCCGACTTCGTGTCCTCGATCATCCGCAGGCTCCCTTGCCGTCGCTCTCGGAATCGACAGTTCCATCATGCAGACTCACATCATGACCGACCCCAGCGACCTGCTCGACATCGCCGCCGAGCTCTCCGCCTCCGAACTCGAGACCCGCGACCGCGTCCGCGAGTTCGTCGACCGCCGGATCCGCCCGAACATCGCCGAGTGGTACGACGAGGCCCGTTTCCCCGTCGAGATCATCCCCGAGATGGCACAGCTCGGCCTGCTCGGAATGCACCTGAAGGGCTACGGGTGCGCGGGCCGCTCGGCTGTCGAGTACGGCCTCGCCATGCAGGAGCTCGAGGCCGGCGATTCGGGCATCCGCACCTTCGTCTCTGTGCAGGGATCGCTGGCGATGTCGGCCATCGCCAAGCACGGATCCGAGGAGCAGAAGAGCCACTGGCTGCCGCGGATGGCGGCGGGAGAGGCGGTGGGCTGCTTCGGTCTCACCGAGCCCACGGCCGGATCCGACCCCTCGAGCATGCAGACGCGCGCCGTCCTGGACGGGGACGAGTGGGTGATCGACGGCGCGAAGCGCTGGATCGGCCTCGCCTCCATCGCGCAGGTCGCCGTGATCTGGGCCATGACCGATGAGGGGGTGCGCGGCTTCGTCGTGCCCACGGACACGCCCGGTTTCGTCGCGACCCCCATCGCCCAGAAGCTGTCGATGCGCGCGTCGATCCAGTGCGACATCACGCTGACCGACGTGCGCCTGCCCCGCTCGGCGATGCTGCCCGGCGCCCGCGGCCTGAGCGGACCGTTCTCGTGCCTGAACGAGGCGCGGTACGGCATCGCGTGGGGCGCCGTCGGCGCCGCGCGGGACAGCTTCGACGCCGCGCTGGCGTATTCCCAGCAGCGCATGCAGTTCGACAAGCCCCTCGCGGCGTACCAGCTCACGCAGGAGAAGCTCGTGAACATGGCGCTCGAGATCGTGAAGGCCCAGCTCGTGGCGCTGCGCCTCGGGCGCCTGAAGGACGCCGGCACGCTCGAGCACCACATGATCTCGGTCGCCAAGCTCAACAACACCCGGATCGCGATCGACATCGCCCGGCAGGCCCGCACCGTACTCGGCGGCAACGGCATCACGCTGGACTACTCGCCGCTGCGGCACGCGAACAACCTCGAGTCGGTGCGCACCTACGAGGGCACGGACGAGGTGCACACGCTCATCCTCGGCCAGCGCCTCACCGGCCACGCGGCCTTCCGGGGGTAGGCGGGGCGGGTCGCGCAGGCTCCGCGCGGGGGACGCCGGGGATGCCGGGGGTGCCCGGGGCCGTGGGGAGTGAGGGCCGTTTCGACTCGCTTCGCTCGCTCAACGAACGAGGGGGGGAGCGAGCGGGAACGAGGAGGGCTCGGCGGGCGCGACGTGCGCGACGGGGCGGCCGCGGCGGGGTGGCGCGACGCGGCGGCACCGCGGGGGCCGGGCCGGAACGAGGCCGGCGCCCCTCGCTGTGAGCGAGAGGCGCCGGGGGCGAGCGGACGGGCCGCGGGGTGTCAGGCGGTGACGAGCGCCTCCGCGCCCTCGCGGACGCGGGCGGTGGCCTCGACGAGGTTCGTGAGCGCGGCGATCGTCTCGGGGTAGGCGCGGGTCTTGAGGCCGCAGTCGGGGTTCACCCAGACCTGCCGCAGCGGCAGGCGGTCGGCGGCGTGCGCGAGCAGATCGGCCACCTCGTCGACCGACGGCACACGGGGCGAGTGGATGTCGTACGCGCCCGGGCCGATACCGCGGTCGAAGCCGGCGGCGGCGAGCTCCTCGATGACCTCACCGCGGCTGCGGGCGGCCTCGATCGAGGTCACGTCCGCGTCCAGTCCGCGGATCGCGTCCAGCACCACGCCGAACTCCGAGTAGCAGAGGTGGGTGTGGATCTGCGTCTCGGGGCGGGCTCCGGCCGTCGCGAGACGGAAGGAGTCGACCGACCAGGTCAGGTAGTCCGGCTGCGCGGCGCGGGTGAGGGGCAGCAGCTCGCGCAGCGCGGGCTCGTCGACCTGCACGATCGCGATGCCGGCGGCCTCGAGGTCGGCGATCTCGTCGCGCAGGGCGAGCGCGACCTGGCGCGCGGTGTCGCCGAGCGGCTGGTCGTCGCGGACGAATGACCAGGCGAGGATCGTCACCGGTCCGGTCAGCATGCCCTTGACGTGCTTCTCGCTCAGCGACTGGGCGAACTCGGCCCACCGCACGGTGATCGGCGCCGGCCGCGAGACGTCTCCCCACAGCAGCGACGGGCGCGTGGCGCGCGAGCCGTACGACTGCACCCAGCCGTTGCGGGTGACCGCGAAGCCGTCGAGGTGCTCGGCGAAGTACTGCACCATGTCGTTGCGCTCGGGCTCGCCGTGCACCAGCACGTCCAGGCCGATCTCCTCCTGCAGGCCGATCACGCGCGCGATCTCCAGGCGCAGGGTCTCCTCGTACGCCTCGGTGGTCGCCTCGCCGCGGGCGTGCTGGGCACGGGCGACGCGCAGCTCGGGAGTCTGCGGGAAGGATCCGATGGTGGTGGTGGGCAGCACCGGCAGCCCCAGCCGCTCGTCCTGGATCGCGGCGCGCTCGGCCGCCGGGAGGCGCGTGAGGTCAGCCGCGGTGAGCGACGCCGCGCGCTCGCGCACGGCGTCGACGCGAACGCCCTCGGCGGAGGCGCGGTCGGCGAGGGCGGCGGCGGCCGCATCGAGCTCGTCGGCGATGGCCGCGCGGCCCTCCTCGCGGCCCCGCGCCAGGGTCGCCACCTGGGCGACGCGCTCGTCGGCGAAGGCCAGCCACGACACCAGGCGGCGGTCCAGCTGCGTCTCGGCGGCGACGGTGTGCGGGAGGTGCTGCAGCGAGGTCGACGTCCCGACCGTCACGCGGGCGGCGCCCAGCGCCTCCGCGGCGTCGAGGGCGTCGAAGGCGCCGGCCAGGTCGCCACGCCAGACGTTGCGGCCGTCGATGACTCCGGCGACGAGCGTCTTGCCGGCGAGGCCCGGCGCCGCGGCGGGCAGCGTGCCGCGCACCAGATCGATGGCGAGCGCCTCGAGGGGAGCGGCGGCCAGCGCCGTCCACGCCGCGGCCGAGGGGGTGCCGTACGGGGTCGTCACCACGATGCGGGGGCGCGATGCGGCCGAGCCGAGCGCGGTGTAGGCGTAGGCGGCGGCGTCGGCGAGCTCCTCCGGCGAGGCGTCGAGCGACTCCGAGACGAGGGCCGGCTCGTCGAGCTGCGCCCACTCGGCTCCGGCGTCGCGCAGCGCCTCGAGCAGCTCCGTGTACACGGGCAGCAGCGCCGGCAGCAGCGCGAGCGGCTGGAACCCCGCGGGGGCGTCGCCCGCGGGCTTGGCCAGGGCGAGCAGCGTCACCGGGCCGACCAGCACGGGCCGGGTGACGAAGCC
>Ga0308156_1002270_pt1 | contig 17805 bp, 22 predicted proteins | sample PhyAR2_FD_201041 | JGI IMG/M metagenome (GOLD analysis project Ga0308156, IMG submission 201041) | Phyllosphere microbial communities from UC Gill Tract Community Farm, Albany, California, United States - DLSL A.R2 | ecosystem: Host-associated > Plants > Phyllosphere > Unclassified | place: USA... | reverse complement strand
CAATAAGCCATGTTCAACCAACTTGAACACGAAGCCCTAATGCGGCTTATGACCTATGCCACGGGCTACACGGCCGACAGCCAGCGAATTGCCCACTGGCTGCAAGAGTGGGAACGGGCCGAAAGCCTGCGCACGGTCAAAGCCCATGTGCCGGGCTTGGCGGCTGCTCATGCCCTCGATGTGACGAAGGTAGCCCGCGCCGCAATGCGAGACGGCGCAAGGCCCACGACGTTAGGCCGGGACGAATACGCCTACAACATGCAGAACATCGCACGGGCATACCCTCTGCCCGCGATGGAGTACGAACGATGAAAGACAGGCCGCACGACGAAGCAATGGGCGAGACATACCGCAAGCGGCCGGCCGAAGCGGTCGCCATGTTCCGGGCGCTGCTGCTCGATGGCGGCCAGCTCGGGGAATGGCGCATCTTCTGGCGTCACGTCCGGCTTGCCCTGCGGTAATCCCTCGATCAGCACCATGGCCCCGCCTCGGCGGGGTTTTCTTTTTGGTGACGGTGGATCTTCCTCGATCGCGCCAACCTGTCACCAGCGGGAACCCTCCGCGCTTCGCTTGGGCAACCCCCTTCGGGTTGCATCCCGCGTCGGTTCTTGCCCGACTGGCTGCGGGGGCAGGGGTGGCGGGCTTCGCCCTTCGTCCCTCCCCCTTGCCGCTAGGCTCTCTGGCTTCCACCAGCATCAAGGGTTCGGCTTCGCCCACGTCCTCACCCGTTCGGTGCTCGCCCTGCGGGCTGCGCTCCGCGTGCGGCTTCCGGGCGTGCCCTTGACACTGCTTCCAGCCAATACACGGGCCACGACTAGCGACGAACGCGGGCACGAAACAGCCAAAACGCGCCGGCCGTTGGTGACGGCTGCGCGTTGGCCAGGTCGTGAAGGTGTCGCCAATATCAGGCTTTGGCAGGCGGGGTTTTCTTCGGCTTCGGTTCGCCCTGCGGTTTGATGGCGGCCAGCAAAGCGGCGTTCTGCTCCTGCATGGCCTTCAACTGCCCGGCCAGTCCTGCGGCGTGTTCTCTGGCCTCTGCGGCGGCCTTAGTGGCGTCGTCGCGCTCGCCCTGCGTCTTGGTCAATCGCTCGGCGGCCCGGTGGGCCTCTGTGGCGGCCTGCTTGCGCTGTTCGGCGTGGCCCTGCTCGGTGGCCTCGGCCTTGGCCTGCACCTTCACCAGCTCGGCGCGTGCGGCCTCTGTAGCGGCATGGGCGGCCTCGATCTCGGCGGCGGCCTTCTGGCGGGCGTCGGTGTTCTCGGTGCGCAGGCGGTCGGCGTCGGCGTGCGCCCTGTCCAGCTCGCCGCGCAAATCGGCGGCCCGGTGTTCGATTTCAGCAATGCGGGCGTCTGCCTTGTCGGCCCGGCTCACGGCCTCGGCCAGTTGCTGCCGAACGGCGGCCAGCTCCTGCGCCTGCTTCTCGGCTGCTGCCTTCTCGGCGGCCAGTGCAGCGCCGGCCGCTTCCAGCTCGCCGGCCTGACGCTCGAAAGCCTCGGCCAGCTCCTGCCGCATGGCGTCCAGCTCGGCCCGCTCGGTTTCCCATGCTGCTTGCGCACTGCGTAGGGATTCGTTCGCCAGCTCCTGCGCCTGCTGCCAGATCGTCGCCACGGCCGCGCTGCTGGCCTGCTGCACGGATTCCGGCACGGCCACGGCCACCGGGGCGGCCTGCGCGGTCTGTGCCCTGCGCCATTCCTTCATCACAGCACTGGCGGCGTTCATGTCCACACGGGCGGCCCGGCGCACGGCATCGACCGTGGGCATGGTCTGGCGGCCCGACTGCTCGAAAAGATCGGCGGCGGCGGCAATGATGCGTTCGCGCACGTCGGCGGGGATGGCTGTAGGAGCTTGGGTCATGGCCGCTTTCCTCGGGTAGTAATAAGAATAATAATAATACTATTATTATTCTTATCGGTCAATCTTATTATTGGCCTGAACCCGCCGCCCGGCCGCAAGCGCCAGGACGATAAATCGCCCCCCCTGCCCCTCCCCCCTGCCCCCGGTTTTCGAGTGGAAGGGGTGTCAAGGGCACGCCCGGAAGCCGCACGCGGAGCGCAGCCCGCAGGGCGAGCACCGAACGGGTGAGGACGTGGGCGAAGCCGAACCCTTGATGCCACTGGAACGGCCAAAGCCTCTAGTCTGGGGTGCAGTCGAAGGAAGCGAAGCGCCCCGCCGCCTGCATCCCTGACGACAGAGGGCGACTCGCTCCCCTCGCTGGCGAGGGGCGGGGGGGAGTGGTTCGCCGCACGAAAACGGGCTTTCCCACTGGAAACGCTTTGCTTTTCCTGAAAACAAGACAGATTCAGCGCAAGGCGGCGGCTACAAGCCCGCGCACGTTCGACCAGCTCCGACCCCTGCCCTACTCCCTGAAAGCCCGCCCTGCGGCCTCTCCGGTGTCTTGCTGCCCGTTTTGGGCACGGTTCTGGCCTGCCTTCTTCCTGATAGACGGTTTTTGCGGCCTTTCGATCACCGCGAACGGTTCCGGCATGGCGCGCACACGCGCCGGGCTGAGCGGGCGGCCGACTTGTCGGCCGGGCGTGATTTGTCCCGGTATTAGCGCCCCGCAGGGGTGGCCGCTTGCGGCCATGCCGGCCGGCTTGCCGGTCGGGACGCTTAGACCATGCCCTACCCCGGCCGTCGGTTAACCACGGGCGGCAAGTGCCGCCCTTCGTTCCCAGCTTTCCGGCCAACGGCCGGCCGGCGTTGCCTTCTTGTCTTGGCTGTTGGTTTCCATGGCCTTGGTGTTGCACTGCTGCGGGTTCTGGCGGGGATGGTGGTGCACCACTGCGCGGCAAGTGCCGCGCCTCAAAAGCGCATGGCCGCAGGCCATCCATTTATGGGGAGGGGGAGCCGACTTGATCGGGGGAACCCCGGAGGGGTGCCCCGGCCGCAGGCCGCTTTGCGGCGCTTCGTTTTGCGCAGGTGGTCGAGTTATCCACGGTTTTGGGCGCTCCAACTACTTGTTTTTAAATATTTGAAAAAGACTATTTGTAGCAAGCTACTTGTAGGGCCGGTGGAAAACCCAAAAAAGCTAGTCGTGGCGCGGGTTTGCGGGCTGTGGAAAAGCCGGACGCGGGACAGATTACACGCAACGGCGGGACAGATTACACGTTAGCGCGGGACAGATTGCACGTGGGCAAATTCCAGAATCGGCCGCTCCCCCTTGTGCGGCGGGCGATCTGATCGCGGGACAGATTGCACGTGGATAACTCCCGATACCCACAAGGTTTTTCCACAAGCCGGGCTCGTTCAGAGGGGGCATGGTGACAGCCGAAGCGCACCAGGTCGCCGGCACTGTCGCCAAGGTGAGGGGGGCGATTTATCGCGCTGCACTGGTGACGCCGGCACGCTGGCCAGGTCGTAACGCTGTCACCACGCAAGACAGTTTCAGCGCTGCCGGAACGGCATGACGAAAGGGATTGAAGCCCGAAGGGGTCGAGACTTGGAACAAGGCTCGATGCGCAGCACGAAAGCCCGGCCCCGGCCGTGCCGGGGTGAGCCAATCAAGCCTTGGGCTTTGGCTTGGGCAGACTCGACAGCTTGGCCCCGTTGGTGTGGGAAATGTGCAGCTCGCACGGCGTCAAGGCCAGCCCTACGGGCGTTTCCTGAATGTGGCCCTGCGCTGCCGGGTAGAACAACAGGACTTCTTTCAGGCGCAAGCGGAAACGCTTCTTGAAGTCACGAAAGCCCTGATCGGTGTCCGGGTAGCCGGCCCCAAACTGCGATTTCAAGCCGGCCCACGGCACGAAGGCAGACGAACGGCCAGACCGGCGCAAAACGAACATGCGATAGGTCAGCCATGTGTAAACGTCCATCGCCAAAGGCGACTTGCTCAAGGCATGGAACACGCGCATGTCAATCGGCACGGGCGCGGCCATGATTTCCCGAAAGAAGCCCTCGGACAGCTCTAGCGAACTCTCCCAAAGGCCGCGCTGCTCGCTGGCCTTGGGATGCCAGAACACATGCGACGACTCGGAAATGAGCAAGCGGGCCGACAGGTCGCCGTCGCGCTCGTCGGTGTATTCCACAGAAATAACCGACTTGAACAGGCGCAAGGCTTGCTCGCGGAAGCGGGCAATGTCGCGGCCGTTGTTGTGCAGGCTGAGACGTTCCAGAAAATCGCTTTGCGAGTGCCCGAGGGAAAGCGTGCGCTCCTTCGTTTTCACGGCCTCGCTACAGATCCACGCCAGGATCACGCGGGGAATGGAGCCGTAAGGGATGCCATGCCGGCGACTGGTCGGCGCGACAGACAGCGTAAGGCGGCCCGTGTCCCGGCTGTAGAGCGTGCCGGCCGGTAGCTTCGGGTCGGTGTGGGGCAAGGTGGCCTGTGCCAGCGTGCGAGCCATGTAGCCCAATGCGCCGGCCGCCCGCGCTTCCTCCTGCTCGATCTCTAAGGCGTCCTCGATCAACTGGCGATGACGCGGGAGCATTTCGGTAGAGAACGGCTTTCGCATGAGCCGTTCCTTTTCGTGCGCGGTCGATGTGGGGGCAGGCTCGGCCTGTTTCACGGCCTTGGCGGCCCGTTTGGCGGCCGGCATGACGGCCTTATCAACGATGCCGGCCACGGTCTGGAACTCGGCCCGCTTCGGGCCGCCCTGCCCAGCCTCGCGCCGATGGCGGGCCGTGTTCGACGCCACGGCCGCGGCGTCCTCTGCGGAGAAGCCCGCGGCGATCAGGTCGGCGCGGTAGGTTGCTTCATCAAAATGGCCTTCATCGACATTTGAGGCTGTCTGTCTTTCGCCATTTTTGCTAAGATTGGTCATGGTCATTTGCCTGTTTTGGTGATGGTCAGCAGCCCTTTACGAGTTCGCCACTCCGGGGCTGCACCCCGGCCCGACACTGTTAGAGCAGTGCCGGGCCTTTCTTTTTCAGTGCGGGCCGGTTTCCTCGCACCAGTTGGACGAATCCACGATTATTTCGGGGTCAAGGTGCGCCACGTCGGCCAGCGTCGTGAGTGCTTTTTCAAACGTCCGAAAGCGCACCGGGCGGCCGTCGTGCGTGATGGCGTGCAAGGTCTGGCCCTGCCGGGCGTACAGCGCGAAGCCGTGGCCGTCGTCGGGGTAAAGCACGGCCTGCACGCGCTCCGCGTTCGGCGTGTCGCACGCGGCGTTCAGGCGGTGGAACGTCCATGCCCTGCCCTTCCGCACCTTCGGTTCGATCTGCTCAAAAAAGTTATTTGCCATCACTTCGGCCTGTTCGGTCGATACGCCCAATTGTTGATTGGTATTCATCTTCGCCACTCCTGAAAAACCGGCGTTAGAGCGCCGGGGGTTGTAATCACGGCACCTGTTGGGCCGCGTGCTTCACTCTCAAAATCTCGACGGTGCGGGCCTCGGCCAGCACGCGATAAAAAACGATGTAGTTCGGATGCACGACCAGTTCGCGCAGCCACTCGGGCAAGCCCGGCCGCCCTTGGCGGCCAAGCTCTGGATGCTGTGCAAGCGGCTTGGTCTTGTCGCGCAGCTCCTTGCCGAAGCTCTTGGCCCGTGTCGGGTTGTCCTTGCCGATGTAGCGCACGATGCCGCGCAAGTCCTCGCGGGCCATAGGCCGCCACTCAATGCGGTAAGGCTTGGCCGTCATGCGCGTTTTTTCTTCGGCAAGGCGGCAATGTCGGCGTCCATCTCGGCCATGACTTCATCGTGAGGGATGTTCGGCCGGGGGTCGTCAATGGATGCCTGAATCTCGCCGGCCAGCCACTGGTTATAGGCGGCGGCTTCATGTGCGCCGCGCATGGCCTCGGCGCGGCTCTGCCGGCTGCGGGTCATGTCTTTTTGTTCGGGGTTCCAGTTGGTGGCGTCGAGCTGGGCAACGGCAATGCCCACGTCACGCAACACGATCAGCGCGGAAGTGGGATTGCCAAAGCGGCGCGGCTCGGTCGTGCGGGCCTTCACCAAAAAGGCGTCTTGGCCGCTGCGCGTGGCGATTTCGACGAAGAAGCCGCCGCCCTGCCCTTTCAGGGTTACGCCCGTCACGCCGCCGGCGTTGGCCGTGGCGCGTAGCTGCTCTAAGGTCATGCTTTGCATGGTGCGCTCCTTTATCAATCAAGGTTACTTGCAAGGCTTTATTGTGCATGATTGATAGAACTCATGCAAGCGGTTTCGCGCACATGGTCAATTTGGGTAGCCAAAAAAAGGCTAGCCAATTTAGATTGCCCTTTGAGCTATTGGCCGGGTCTGCTACGCTAGGCCAAATTAGCTATACCCAAAAAGGCCATGACATGACGACAAAGAGGAAAGCGGCCAGCCCGGCCGCGCCGGTCAAGGTGGCCCGCATCTACATGCGGGTAAGCACCGAAGCGCAGGACTTGGAACGACAGGAAGGCATCGCGCAGGCCGCGAAGGCGGCCGGGTACTACGTCGCCGGCATCTACCGGGAAAAGGCATCAGGGGCACGGGCTGACCGGCCCGAGCTGCTGCGCATGATTGACGATCTGCAAGCCGGTGAAATCGTGGTGGCTGAGAAAATCGACCGCATCAGCCGCCTGCCCTTGGCCGAAGCCGAAAGGCTTGTGGCCTCGATACGCGCCAAGGGTGCCCGGCTGTCGGTGCCCGGCATCATCGACCTGGACGAACTGGCGGCCGAAGCGCAGGGCGTGCCCCGCATCGTCTTGGAGTCCGTGCAGGACATGCTTTTAAAACTGGCCCTGCAAATGGCCCGCGACGACTACGAGGACAGGCGCGAACGCCAGCGCCAAGGCATTGAACTGGCGAAGGCTGCGGGCCGGTACGCCGGCCGCAAAACGGATACCGCCACCCATGCCCGCATCGTAGCCTTGCGCGAAGGCGGCAAGAGCATCGCGGAAACTGCGAAGCTGGCCGGGTGCAGTCAAAGCCAAGTGAAGCGCGTATGCGCGATGGCCCGGCCAGCGGTTGGCGACAAAAAGGAGCTGGCCGGGTCGTGAAGCTGTCACCACGCAAGACAGTTTCAGCGTGCAGGCTTCACGAACTCGGCAAGGTCGATTTCACCAGCGACAAACCGGGCGGCCTTCTGCTCGTCGGCTTCGGATGGCTTGAACCCTTCAAGGCCCACGGATGCGCGGGCGTAGTTCACTGCCTCCTGACGCTTGCGGCGCTCGTCCTCGGTGATAGGTGCGGCTGTCGTGGTGTCTTTACTCATTCGCTCAATTCCTCATTTCCTCAACGGCCGTAATCGTGGCCGGTTTCGGCTTCATAGTTGCCCTGCTGATCGCGGCTGATTTCCACGTCGTCGCCCACGTCCATATCTGCGCCCTCAACCTCGGGAACCATCACGCGGTCGCCGTCGGCCTCGATGACGTAGGCCGGGCTTTCGTTCTCGCGCTCGATCTGCGCGACAACCTCGCCGGAAAACGCCTCGTCACGGGCCAGCAAGCGGGCTTCGTGCTGCTCGGCCAGCTCCACCAGTGCCGGGCTATGGTCGCCGGCCTGTGGCACGGCCGGGCCGCCGCCATAGATGCCGCCAAACATCTGCACGCCGGTTCGGTGGGCCTCGGCCAGCTCGGCAAGCCGGGTAATGCTGGTGTCGATGCGCTCGCGCTCCATGCCGCCGCTGCTCGATGCCGCGCCCTGCCCTTCTGCGGCCAGCTCCTGCCGTAACTCGGCGTTCTCGATACGCTCGGCGGCGTACAGGCCGGCATAGTCCGGGCGCGGGCCTGCGGCCTCGATGGTGACGAACGGGGCGGCCTTCTCGCTGTCGCCGCGCACGGCGGCCGGGGGCAACGGCTCGCCGGCCGGGCCGCCCGCTTCATGCTCGGCCGCTGGCTGGTCGCGCTGCTCGACTTCAAAGGCACGCTGCCGACACTCGGCCAGCTCCCGGCGCAGGTCGGACAGGCGGGCCGGGTCGGTTTCATTCTGCAAGGCCAGTTCAAGCGTGCCGCACTGCTCGCGGATCAGGTTCAAGTCGGTGGCGGAATCAAGCGGCCGCTCATTTGTGTATTCACTCATTTAAGTAACCGCTCCTTTACTCGGGAAGCTGCGCGACAAGCTCCGTCAAAACCTCCTTGACGGTCTTTCCCTGCTTCGCGGCATACACCTTCAATTTCGTATGTTGGTCGCGGTCTAGGTCGAAGTTCACGCGGGAAGTCGCGGCCTTGTCGGCAAGGCTGGCAAGGGTGGCGGCCTTGTTGCTCTTGGCGCTTGGGCGGCCGGCGCTCAATGCGCCCTTAGTGCTAGTGCTCATTTGATTATTTCCTCATTTACTCAAGCGAGTTTTTGCTTAATTTCGTTCATCAGGGCGCGGATTTCGTTGGCTCCGTCGCCGTCTGGCTCGGCATCAAGAATGGTTGTTCCTGCGGCGGCCGTGCCGGGATAGCTCACGCGCTGCGTGATGCGGGATTCCAGAACAGGCAGGCCGTAGCCGGCCAATGCCTCGGTGATTTCCGCACCTATGCGGGTGCCCTTGATCGCACGCGACACAACGAACGCGGCTTGCGTCGCGCCGTCTGTGACCTCGATGCGCTGTTTCACCAGCTCGACAAGATCGGCCGTTGCCCAAATGTCGTAAGGGCTGGGCTGCACGGGTATCAGGATGAACGAGGCGGCCTTGATCGCGGAAACGGCAAGGTCTGCCGCCTGCGGTGCGCCGTCGATCACCACAAAGTCTTTATGGCCGATGGCCTTTAGGTCGCGGTCGATGGTCGGGCGGTCGATGCCGACAACCGTAACCGGGTTGTCGTCTTGCACGGCGGCCCAATCGCGGGCGCTTCCCTGTGGGTCGGAATCGACAAGCAACACGCTGGCCCCGTCCAGTTGCAGGGCGCGGGTTAGGTGGGTGGCGATGGTCGTTTTTCCTGACCCGCCTTTCTGGTTCAGCACGGCGATAACCTGCATGGGGCCTCCTGAGTGAATGAAATTAAAGCGCATTTACTCATTTGAGTATAGCAAGGATTCGCGCTTTAAGTAAGCACTCTTTTACTCATTCGCTCATTTTGAGCAATGCCCGGCAGGGCAGGGCGGCTAGCGCCCTCGGCCGTGGTCTGGCTTCTGTGCCTGCTGCTCTCGTTCGCGCTGTGTGGCCTGCTCTGGCTGGTCGCGCTCTGGCCGCTGGCCGCCCTGTGTCGCCTTGCTCTTGGTGAAGTAGTCGCGGCCGGCTTGGGTGGCTTCCCGGCGCTGGCTGTAGCGGCCTTGCAAAGCCTTGTCGCTGAACTCGACGTATAGGCCGGCATCGGCCGCCACGTCGGCCATCATGTTGTTGTATTCCTCGGAACCGCCACGCAAGCGGATATGCGGGCCGAACTTGGCAAGGGCGAGGCGCAAGCCCTGCTCGATGGTGTCGCGCTCCTGCTGCCCGAATTCCACGGCTTCGCCCCGGTCGGTGAACATGGCCCGCTTCTGCTGGTCGTAGTAGGTCACGTTGCCCTGTTGATCGACCTTGTACGCGGCGGGCTTCATGATCGGCGCGGCCTCGGGCTGCTGGCCGGTCTGGTGCTCGATGCGCTCGCCAGTCGGGGCACGCTGCGGGCTGCGCTGCCGGCGCAGCTCGGCCAGTGCATCGGCATCGCCGTTGCCCGCACGCTCGGCCAGATAGGCGCGGTACTGGTCGGCCGGCTTCATCCGATAGCGGGCCTTCAATGCGTCACGCTCGCCGGCAATGGCCTTGCGTAGCTCTATGTCCTTCACCACCTTGCCCATGCTGGAAACCGACAAAGCCGCCTTGCGCTCTGCCGGCTTCAAAGCCCGGTCATTCTGGACGGCCCGGCGCTCGGCCAGGTATTCGCGGCGCAGCTCGGCGCGGCGCTCCTGCTCGCGCTTCTTCTGCTCCTGCCAATCCTGTTCCCGGCGCTCGCGCTGTTGCGGCTGCCAGTCGCGGCGGTACTCGGCCCAAAGGTCACGGCGCAGGGCAGGGCGGGCCTGCTGTGGTGCGGCATGGCCGATTTGGTCGGCGTAGGTTTGCTGCAAGATGGGCGCGGCATCACGCCAAGGCAAATGCAGTTCTTGGGTGAGGAAGTCGGACACGTTCAGGTTTCGCCGGCCGCACCGGATGCGGTCGCCGCCGTCCTTGCCCTTGGTCACTTCGTATTTGTCGGGCATCACGCCATGCGTGCGGCTAACGCTCGCCAGCAAGCGGGCGGCGTCCAGCTCCCGTTTGATGGTGTTGAACTCGGCCCGGCCGCTGTCGGTGCCACGGGCGGTACGCTCGCGGCGCTCGGCCTCGTACTGGCCCACGACGCTATCAGTCTGGCGGCCGTCACGCTCACGCGAAGGGGCCGGGGTTGGCTCACTGGCGCGGGCCTGTTCGGGCGCTCTGGCCGGAGCCGGGCGCTCTTGCTCGGGGTCATGCGGGATTTCCACGGCCGGGCGGTGCTTGGCGTAGAACACGGCGGCACGCTCGGCCAAAATGGCCCGACGCTGCTCGGGGTCGGCTTCACGATAGGCGGCATAGGCTTTGCGGTTGCCGCTGTTCATGTATTTAAGTTCAGCGGCCCGCACCTCGCGCCACTCCCGCAAGCGGTCGGCAATGTCGGCCGGGGTAGGGCGGGGCGCCTTGGTGTCCTCGTACCCTGCGCGGATTTCGCCGGCCAGCCTCTGCCGCTTTTCAGCGGCGGTCATTTCGATGAATTCACGGCTGAAAACGTACTCTTTCAGGTTCACGCCCTTGGCCGCGCCCTCTGGCTTCACGTTGAGATATTCGCCGGCCTTGCCAGCGTTGCGGGTCTTGGTGTCGCCATGCTCGGCAACGATGGCGCGGAACTGGTCGAAGTCGGTAACGCCCTTGTCCAGCACGTCGGACAAAATGCGTTCTTTCAGGTCGTGATTTGCGCCCTTGAAATAGTCTCCCTTGTAGCGGGAAATAATCGCGCTCTCGTCGGTGAACTCAATGCGCCGGTTATCTTTCGGACTGGCAAGCCCATATTTGGCGTTGATGTGTTCCTGAAATGCTTCAAGGAATTTTGTTTGCTGATCTACCTTGCCGAACGGGTTTAGATTCCGCTGGCTCAACAGGTTATATTCAGGGATGACGATATGAATATGCGGCTTGCGCTCGACTAGCTCGCCGGTTTTCTGGTTGGTGTAGGTTTTCAGTTTCGGCAAGTGCGCTTCGGCATAGAAGTTATATTCATCGCCTTCATAAGCCGTCATGGCGAATTGCTTAAATTCGTCGGTTATCTCCTGCAATCGCTCCCGGCTTATTTCATCCTCTTTGAACGCCAGCGTGATATGCAAATATCGCTCGCCGGCCTTGTCCATGTTGTTGATAACGGCGTCGGTCAGCTCCAGGTCGCCCGAAAGAATAACGCGCTCGTCCAGCTCGTCCCGGCTGTAGTCCCGGCCGTCTTTCTGTCCGTTCTCTAAATATTCCTTTATTCCGGCATCGCCGCCACGCACTCTAATCAGCATCGCGGATTGCCTTTTTCATCAAGTCGGCCAGCGTTTGCAGCTCGGCCAGAATCCCGGCGTAAGTCGCCGGGGTAACAGTGCCGGCCAGCTCGGCGGCATTGGCCGTGTGGGCAAGCTGGTTCAGGTTGTTGCTGGCCTTGTTGAACAGGTAAATCAGCCGGCGCTTATCGCTGCTCGGCTGCACCCGTGCGACTACCTGCGTTCGGTTGGTCAGCACGGCATCACGGAAGAACTCGGACGGCTTCACGCCGGCCGCGCTGGCCTTCGCCAGATAGGCGGCATGGTCAGGCAGGGTGAGCCGGAAACTTACCGTGCGGGTTGGTTCTTTGGGCTTGCGCGGCATGGTCGCGGCTCCTGTCTCGTGCCCGCCTCGATGGCACGGGGCGGGGCGGTTAATGACCGGCTGCGAAGCTGCCGGACGGCTTGTGCTGCTGGTGACGAATCCGCGACCTGGTGGGCGTGGATCTGTCGCCATGCGGCCCGGCTCCCGTAGGGGGCCGGTGGCAGGTTTCCAAAGGGGGCACCCCTTTGGGCACGGGATATGTTGGAGAAAAGCGGAGCTTTTTGTAAACATATCCGACGTGCCTATCTACAGCACGCCCACACTATAGCGCAGCTCCCACACTCGCACAAGACGGCGAACACACTGCATAAACACTGCACAATATCGCTTGACACTGCATACGCACTGCATAATAATGGCATCAACACGGCGGCAAACATTGACCGCACTGCAAATAAACGGCAATATCGCGGCATCCGGCTATGCCGACAACGCGAAAAGGTGAAAGCATGACAAAAGACAGCGTGGCCGACGTGCTGCGCGCACTGGCTACCGGCGACAAAAGCCGCTCTGAAACTGCCCGACTGCGGGACATAGTGGACGAGGTAGAAGCGGCTCTAGCTGCTGGCGTAAGCCGTGCGGCCGTCCTCGAAGCTCTGAACGCTCAAGGCTTCACGATGACGCTCAAAAGCTTTGAAAGCGCCCTGTACCGCATCAGGAAGAAACGAACCCAGCCAGCGAAGCCGGCCGCAAAAATTGGTCATGACCAAGCGGCGGAACCGGCCAGCCAGCCAGCCCAAGCACCGCAGCAGGAACCCGCAGGGGAACCCCAAGCACGCATCACGAACCCGGCCGATATTCGCAAGTCCAGACGCCGGGAAATTGATTTAGATGACCTATCCGACAAGGAATAACTTTTATGAAAATCGCAATCGTCAACTACACCGGCACCGTTGGCAAAACCACTATCGCGGCACACCTGCTTTCCCCTCGCATGGGCAACGCTCCTATCTTTGCCGTCGAGTCGATCAACGAAACGGCGGCCGGGTTGGGTGTCGATGTTGAGCAAATCAAGGGTGATAAATTCCGCGAACTGTTCCGCAAGCTCTTTGCGCTCGATGACGCAATCATTGATGTGGGCGCGTCCAATATCGAAGATTTCCTAGATGGCATGGTCAAGTTCGATGAATCACACCTTGAATTTGATTACTTCGTTATTCCGCTGACCAGCGGCACCAAAGAGCAAAAAGAAACTATCTCGATGATCGGGACACTTTCGGATTTCGGCATTCCTGCCGAAAAAATCCGGCTTGTTTTTAATCGCGTTGACGCTGACGTGGCCGACGAATTCGCCCATGTCGTCAATTATGTGAAGAAGGAAAAGAACGCCACGGCCAACACTGAGGCGGCTATTTTTGAAAGCGAGTTGTTCGACGCACTCGCCGTTAAAAAACTGACGGTCGAAGCTCTGCTGAAAGATGAAACGGACTATAAGGCTTTGCTCAAGAGCAACCCGGATGCCACCGCGAAAGAAAAGAACGCTTGGGGCGATATGCACGGCCTCAAAGCACTGTCGCGCAGCGTGAATCGAAACCTCGATTCTGTATTCTCTGTCCTATTCAAATAAGGGGCACTCTATGGACGCGGCAAAAACTCCCCGCACAACAAGGGACGCGCTGACCCTTGAATTGATGGGCGACATTGGGCGGCTCGATGACAAGATCAAGGCTTTGCCCGAAGGGTTGAAAGAAGCGCTGGCCCCGACGCTCGGCGCTATCGCTCTGGCCTCGAAAGAGGCGCAGGCCACTATCGGCCAGCTCGGTGCGGCGGAAAAAGCCTCGTTCGGAAACTTCGCGGCGGCCGAAAAGGTCGCGCTGCGTGACGCTCTCAAGGCGGCGTTGCGGGAAGAAGCCGGCGAAGCCCTCGCCAGTGCTGCCCGCGAACTGGCAACGTCGGCCCGCATCCATCAGGACGCGGCCAAGGGCGAAAAGGTGCAGCGCTGGCAATGGATTGCCGTTGCCTTCGCTGGAAGCCTCCTAGCGGGCGCGCTCGGCTTCTACGGCTCGCACCTGCTGTATGGGAAACAGATTGACGAACAAGCGGCCTTCGGCCGTGCCGTAGGCACGGTGTGGGACAGTTTGGACGCCAAGACAAAAGAGCGGATTCAGGCCGCAAGGAATAGCCAATGAAACCCGCACTTGCCCTAACCCTGCTGCTGCTGGCCGCCTCGGCCTTCATGCTCGGCCGCAACCTGTTCACCACGATCAAGGGCAAGACGCCGGCAACGTGGGTAACGTGGCTGTGGCTCAGCCTGTGGGCCGTGGCCGTGCTGTACGGCCTCGGCTCGGCCGTGCCGCGCTGGCTCGCCTCGGGCGAATCCTCGGCCCTGCTGGCTATCGGCGTGGCCGTCGTCGCGGTGTTCTGCCAGACCCGAATTTGGGGCCACATGATGGCCCGCGCCAACTACGCGCCGCACGGCCAAGAAACGGTCATCAGGGGAACAGAAGTTGTCGGCGGCTCCGATCTGCAAGCCCGCATGTACGGTGACAAGGCGAAGCCGGCCGACGTGGATATTGAAGTTGGCGGGGTGGTCGTTCCGCGCATGTTGGAAGCGCAGCACATGCTTTTCAGCGGCACCACGGGCGCGGGCAAGACGCAAGCGATTAACCGGGTTCTGCGGGCCGTGCGGGCACGCGATCAGCGGGCCTTGATCGCTGACCCGGCCGGGGGGTTCTTCTCTCGCTTCGGTCGTCCTGGCGATGTGCTGTTTAACCCGTTTGATCGGCGCTCGGTCGATTGGTCGCCCTTCGCTGAAATCCGGGCTGAATACGACTGCCAGCGCATCGCCAAGGCGGCCGTGCCGGATGGCACGGGGGAGGGTGCAGAGTGGCACCACTACGCGCAAACGCTGCTCGGTGAAACGCTCTTGGCCCTGCATCAACGCGGGGAACGCTCGGTAAAGCGGCTGCTGCACTATGTCAGCTCGGCCGACATAAAGGAGCTGGGCGAGCTGCTGGCCGGCACGCCGGCCGCCATCCTGTGCGCCAAGGGCAACGACAAGATGCTGAACAACACGCGGGGCATCATCGCTACTTATCTCGGCGTGTGGCGTTACCTGCCCGACGCCGGCACGTTCTCCGTGCGCGAGTGGGTGCAGGATGAAACGCGCACGGGCTGGCTGTTCGTGACCTACCGCGACGATCAAATGGGGATGCTGCGCGGCCTTGTGGCCTCCCTGCTGGAACTCGGCATTGTCGAGGGCTTGAGCCTGTCGGAAAACCAAGATCGCGGCTTGTGGTTCGTATTCGATGAAGTCGATTCACTCGGCAAAGTGTCCAGCCTGCGCAGCGGTCTAACGAAGCTGCGCAAGTACGGCGGGCGCTGCGTGCTTGGCCTGCAAACGGTGTCGCAACTGCGCGAAACCTACGGCAAAGACGAAGCGCAAACGCTGCTGGCGAACCTCTCCACCAAGCTGATTTTGCGGGCCGGTGACAACGAAACGGCCGAATATTTCAGTAAGGAGCTGGGCGAACAGGACATTGACAGGCTGCAAATGACCACGGGGCAGGGGGCCAGCACGGGCGGCCTGACGAACCCCGGCCAAAGCTCGGAATCGTTCAATACGAACTACAACATGCAGCGCGTGCGGCAAGCCGCCATCATGTCGTCGGAGGTGCTGAACCTGCCCGACCTGCAAGGCTTCCTCAAGATACCGGGCCAGCCGGTTGCCACGGTCAAGATTGACTATCAGGCCATGCCCGAGGTCGAACCGGCGTATTTGAGTTAATGAGTAAAAACCCCTTAAATTCATCTACTCATGCGCCGCATTGGGTGCTATACTCAAATGAGTAAATAAGTGGTGACAGGCAGGCGTCCCGCCTCGGTGCGCCTGTCACCATCGACGGAATCGCGCCAAAATGGGAAAATCGGGTATGCCAAAACATTCTGTTTTGGTATGCGTTAGCAACAAAACGAACGCTGAATTTATGCCCCAAGGACGCCACGGCGTACCGGGCGCGGCCCCGAAAAGAACGGGCCTGACAGGTGGGAATAGCAGCTCGCAAGAGCCACCGGACAAGCAGCGGAAAGACGCGCCGCATAGACCACACCCCAAGGACGCCACGGCGTGCCGGGTACGGGCCTTAAACAAGCCCTGACAGTCGGGAATAGCAGCTCGCAAGAGCCGACAGACAGGCCGGAAAGACGGCCCGGCGTTCGCCCTCAACCTTTGGAGTGGCGAACACATGATTTCCTATATTCACTTTCCCATCATCGCGCTTTGCGCGTTCATATTGATTGCAATATGGCGCTTGTGGGTCTGCATTGATCGGCTCGGCTTCATGCGCGAGGTATCGCGCCGGGCACCCTCGATGTTCCAAGGCCATTTGCTGGCCGCCGTGCTTGCCATCATGCCGCTATTGATCGCGGCGGTAGCTTGGTCTGGCGTCACCCTGCCGCACCAAACCGCCCCGATGAATGCCTACCTTGCGGCGTTCATGTCTGCGGCATGTCTCGGCGGGTGCCTGCTCCTTCTCAAGAACACGGGCGAACGTCTCGCGCTCTCTTGGGCCGGCTCGCGTGAAGGTGCCTTACGTGTCGTCGCCATGCTGCGCATCATCGACGCGGCCGAACTGGCCTATGCCCTGCAATACGTCCACGAACACGAAGCCAAAAATGGCCGAGTAATCGACACCGACAAGTTCCGCGAGGTGGGCAAATGAAAAAGCTCTCTATCGTCCTGGTCGCGCTCATGGCGTTGGCCGGCTGCAAAGAAGATCAACCCGTGGAAGTCGTTCAAACCGTCGATTGGTACAAAGCCCACGACGCTGAACGCATCGAAATGGTCAAAAAATGCAAGAACAGTCCGGGCGAAATTGCCGGCACTCCGAATTGCATAAACGCCAAATCGGCACACGATCAAACAATATTCGGTAGCCAAAATTTCAACATCAAGGCCACCCCTCCAAAATTCACAAGGTAGGTGGAAGCTATGGACGAACTAACCTTATTCACCTACATCGGTGAAACGATCACAAACGCCACTAATGCGTTTATGGTGCCAGCGGCTAACGATTTAATGTACAAGCTGCAAATGGCTGTTCTGGGCGGCGTAACGCTCTACATCACCATGTCGGGCTATGCAGTTGCAACTGGCTCGATGGAAGCGCCGTTTTGGACGGTCATGAAGCAATGGGCAAAGATTCTGTTTATTGGCTATTTCGCCTTCACGGCCGACGGGTATCACGAACAAGTCGTGGGCACGCTGAACGGCATTGAAACCGGCCTCTCCGATGTTCTGAAAATCAGTGCGCCAGGTGCGCCGCCTTCCACCATCTATCAAACGCTTGATGAGGTCGTGAACAAGGGCGCTCAACTGGCCTCTATCGCCTTGCAGCAAGCCAGCGATGCAGGATGGAACATCGGCGCGGCGGCATCGTGGTTCATTACTGCTATCTTCATTTCAATCGGAACCCTGATATTTGCCGTCATCGGCGGCGTGAATATCATCGTGGCGAAGTTCTCCCTTGCCGTGATGTTCGCCCTTGGCCCGTTTTTCATTGCGTGCGCCATGTTTCCGATGACTTCGCAGTTTTTTGACAGGTGGATAAGTCAGGTGATGAATTACATTTTCACGGTTGTAATTCTCGCCCTAATCATGTCCTTCGGTATCGTCGCTTTTAACGGCTTCATCGGCGGCATTGATTTGTCAGGTGAGGGCGTGCAAAACCCCTATATCGCCGGGCTTCAAGTGTTTGGCCTGACTCTGATTCTGAGCTGGATTGCCATGCAGGCGGGCAACATGGCATCCGGCTTGGCAGGCGGTGTTTCCACCTCCGCGCTGTCACTGCGTCAAATCGCGTCGGGGGTAATGTCGCCAGCCCGTGCCGTGGGTGCGGCCCATAACGCGGTCAATCCCACATCAACCCGCCTTGACCCTCGCACCGGCCACCAGACGACGGCGCGGCGAGCCGAACACCTTGCGATGGGTCGCAGCGTATGGGCACGCAATCCCGCGTATCGGGAAGCCATCAAGGAACGGTTGGCGTCGGCGTGGGCCAAACAACCGGGCGGCGACGTGAAGGGGCAATAAGCCATGTTCAACCAACTTGAACACGAAGCCCTAATGCGGCTTATGACCTATGCCACGGGCTACACGGCCGACAGCCAGCGAATTGCCCACTGGCTGCAAGAGTGGGAACGGGCCGAAAGCC
>Ga0308156_1002263_pt1 | contig 17835 bp, 19 predicted proteins | sample PhyAR2_FD_201041 | JGI IMG/M metagenome (GOLD analysis project Ga0308156, IMG submission 201041) | Phyllosphere microbial communities from UC Gill Tract Community Farm, Albany, California, United States - DLSL A.R2 | ecosystem: Host-associated > Plants > Phyllosphere > Unclassified | place: USA... | reverse complement strand
TGGCCCTTCAGGGTGCTGTCGGAGACCTTGATGAACTCGCCATTCAGGTAAGCGTTGGCTTCGAACGGCTGGATCTGGGTGTTGATCAGGGACATCGTTTTTCCTCTGGGTGAAGGGGAGTGGGTGAATCGACAGGACCTAGGTTACTGGTTCCATTTCGATAAGGACAATGCATTGATTACATCTATTTGATAGATACAGTCTATTGATGTGCGCTGAGCCGGCAATGAATCAAGGCACCTGCATCCTGCAACCCGCTGTATGACAAGGGAAATCATCAGCGGCTGCGGAAACCGGTCGATAGGTCTCTCATATCCCACCGCAGCGAATCGCGCTCCAGCGAACCTGAACGGTATCCAGACTCTACAATTGCGGGCCCACCGCCCGCGCCAGTGCCTGCCATGCCCGCCGATTCCGAACCGTCCCTGCGCCAGGTCGTGGCCGACGCCAGCGGCCGCCTGGGGGGCGTAGAGGCCCGTCATGAAGCGGAGCTGCTGCTGCTGCATGTGCTGCAGCGACCGCGCAGCTGGTTGTTCGCGCACGCCACCGATCCACTGCCCGCCGCCGAGCAGGCCGCGTTCGAGGCCTTGCTGGGCCGGCGCCTGGCTGGCGAACCGGTGGCCTACCTGACCGGCCGCCGTGGTTTCTGGACCCTCGATCTGGAGGTCGACCCCGCCACCCTGATTCCGCGCCCGGAAACCGAACTGCTGGTGGAACTGGCGCTGGATCGCCTGCCGCCGGACCGTGCACTGCGGTTGGCCGATCTTGGCACCGGCAGCGGCGCGATTGCCTTGGCCCTGGCCAGCGAACGACCGCAGGCGCAGGTGCTGGCCACCGACGCCAGTTCCGCTGCGCTGGCGGTGGCGGCCCGCAACGCCGCGCGCCATGAGCTGGGCAACGTGCGTTTTGCTGAAGGTGGTCACGACTGGTACGCGCCGCTGCACGGTGAACGCTTCGACCTGATCGCCAGCAATCCTCCCTATATCGCCAGCGACGACCCGCACCTGCAGCAGGGCGACCTGCGCTTCGAGCCGGCCACGGCGCTGGCCTCGGGCGTCGATGGACTGGATGACATCCGTCGCATCATCGTCGGCGGCGACCACCACCTGCAGCCCGGCGGCTGGCTGCTGATCGAGCACGGCTGGGACCAGGGCGATGCCATCGGCGCGCTGTTCGAGCAGGCCGGCTACATCGACGTGCGGACCGTGCAGGACCTGGAGCAGCGCGACCGGGTCACCCTGGGCCGGCGACCGGCCTAGAATGGAGGTTCTCCTGCCAAGGGCAGGGCACCACCACGGAGCTGCAAGCATGCGTACGCTGTACCCCGCCATCACCCCTTACGACGTCGGCACCCTGAAGGTCGACGACCGCCACACGCTGTACTTCGAACAGTGCGGCAACCCGGACGGCAAGCCGGTGGTGATGCTGCATGGTGGGCCCGGCGGCGGCTGCAGCGACAAGATGCGCCAGTTCCACGACCCGGCCAAGTACCGCATCATCCTGTTCGACCAGCGCGGTGCCGGTCGTTCCACCCCGCACGCCGATCTGGTGGACAACACCACCTGGGACCTGGTGGCCGACATCGAGAAGCTGCGCGAGCACCTCAAGGTCGATCGCTGGCAGGTGTTCGGTGGCAGCTGGGGCTCGACCCTGGCGTTGGCCTATGCGCAGACCCATCCGCAGCGCGTGACCGAACTGGTGCTGCGCGGCATCTTCATGCTGCGCCGCTGGGAGCTGGAATGGTTCTACCAGGAAGGCGCCAACCGCCTGTTCCCGGATGCGTGGGAGCACTACCTCAAGCCGATTCCGGCAGTAGAACGCCACGACCTGATTTCCGCCTTCCATCGCCGCCTGACCAGCGAAGACGAAGCAACGCGCCTGGACGCGGCCAAGGCCTGGGCGGTGTGGGAAGGCGCGACCAGCTTCCTGCACGTGGACGACGACTTCATCAACAGCCATGAAGACCCGCACTTCGCGCTGGCATTTGCCCGCATCGAGAATCACTACTTCGTCAACGGCGGTTTCTTCGAGGTGGAAGACCAACTGCTGCGCGACGCGCACCGCATCGCCGATATCCCGGGCGTGATCGTGCACGGCCGCTACGACGTGGTCTGTCCGCTGGCCAATGCCTGGGACCTGACCAAGGTGTGGCCGAAGGCGAAGCTGGAGATCACCCCGGCCTCGGGGCATTCGGCGTTCGAAGCCGAGAACGTCGACGCGCTGGTGCGTGCCACCGATAGTTTCGCCTGATCGGGTGGTGGTGGTGCCGGCCGCTGGCCGGCAACACCTTGCCGGTAGCGCCGGGCCATGCCCGGCGGCACTCCGTTCCGCTGCCACGATGATTGGTTCATCCGTTTTCTCCATTGTTCAAAGCTGACGCTATTGGCCTTGAATCGGGATGAGGCGGGCTGGCACCTTTGGTGTCCGTGCGACTCTCGGCCACACCACTATGTACACCCGCCTGCTGTTGACCGCGGAAAAGCCATCTCCCACAGATGCGTACGTTGGCGGCGGCGCTTTTCTTCCAGAGCACATTCCTTGGCCAGCCTGTGCTGGAGGCCGTGCGTTCTTTCACTTGACGGCAGTTCCTGCGCATTGGTTCTATCCGCGGGAGGTCGCCGAAGACTTCTGGTTCTCCATCTTCATTCCGGTCGATGTCCAGCGTCACACGCACCTTCGGCAGCTACGCGCTGTGGAGGGAGCCAGCGAGGCTGTCGTACTCGCATACCGCCGTGGCGCCGCATCCAGAAGCCGATGCATGAGCGACTCGCTTGAGCGCGGCCGTATCGAGCGTGTGGAGTGTTTGGAACCTGACGATGATGAGAACCTGGATTCCAAGCTGGATGGAGTCGATGCATGGCTGCAATCAACTTTGACGTGGAATGGCGGTCGCCGTCGCTTGATGCTCTACGGAGCGGACATCGACGACATTCTGCCTTCGCATAAGGGCATCCTGTCGGATGGCATGGCGTATCTTTTCATTCCCGATCAGCCCGATTTTGCTCTCGGAGGGCGCGCCGGGGCGTTCTTCCTCCAATTGGGCTGAATCAGATTTCGCCACGTTGCGCGCTAGCTCTGCACCAAAGACCTCATCCACGCATGGCGTGGATCTACCAATCCCCGGCCAACAACGCTTCGGCCAGCACCTGCAGTTTCGGTGAGTGCTGGCGCGAGGGCGGGTAGATCAACGACAGCGCGCGGCTGCGGCCTTCAAACGGCTGCAGCACGCGCTGCAGGCGGCCATCGGCCAACGCGTCGGCCACCGCGAAATCCATCACCTGCACGATGCCGATGCCCGCAATCGCTGCCTCCACCAACGGGTCGCCGCAGTCGAACACCATCTGCGTCGGCGGCGTGACCTCGCGCAGCTGCCCGTCCTGCAGGAACTGCCAGTCCACCAGCCGGCCGCTGCGCAGGTTGCGCACCGCCAGGCAGGCATGGTTCTGCAATGCCGCCACATCGGCCGGCTCACCCTGCGCGGCCAGGTAGGCCGGGCTGGCCACGGTCACCCAGCGCAGTGGCTTCAACGGACGCGCCACCATGCGCTGGTCGGCGATGGTGCCGGTGCGCAGGGCGGCGTCGAAGCCTTCCTCCACCAGATCCACCAGGCGGTCGCTGAGCACCGCTTCCACCTGCAGCTGCGGATGCTGCTGCAGCAACGGTCCCAGCAACGGCACCAGCACCTTGCGCCCGAACATCGACGGAGCGCTGATCTTCAGCACACCCGAGGGCGTACAGGGGCGGTCGGCCAGCAGCCGCTCGGCGTCTTCCATCCCGCACAGCAACGGTCCCACCTGCTCGACGAACTGCTGGCCATCCGGGGTCAGCGCGACATTGCGCGTATTCCGCTGCAGCAGCTTTACCCCCAGCGAGGCTTCCAGCCGGCCGATCGCGCGTGACAGCCCGGACTGGCTCAAGCCGAGCTGGCCGGCGGCGACGGTGAAGCTGCGCGCCTCAGCCACCTGCACCAGCATGCGCACCGCGTTGAGGTCCATCGAGGATCCATTCATGCGGAAAATCATGACAGAAATCGCGCTGAGGGGGTTTATTGATTCAGCTGCATCAATGAGACTGCCGTCCCCCCCTCCGAACCGGGCGCCGCATGCCTCCCCTGAAATACCCGCGCTGGGCGCTGACCCTGCTGGCCACCGCGCAGCTGATCATCGCTCTGGACGCCACCATCATCTTCGTCGCCCTGCACGACATGGGCCGCGCGCTGCAGATCAATGCGCAGCAGCTGCAGTGGGTGGTCAGCGCCTATACGGTGGCCTTTGGCGGCAGCCTGCTGCTGGGCGGGCGTGCGGCCGATCTGCTGGGCCGCCGCCGCTTCTACCGGCTGGGCATGCTGCTGTTCGCGCTGGCCTCGCTGCTGGGTGCGCTGGCGCCCAATGCCACGCTGCTGATCGTGGCACGTGCGGCGCAGGGCATCGGTGCGGCGCTGCTGTTTCCGGCCACCCTGGCCCTGATCAATACGCTGTATGCAGAAGGCCCGGTGCGCAACCGTGCGCTGGCAATCTGGAGCATGGCCAGTGCGGCGGGCCTCGCGCTGGGGACGCTGCTGGGCGGCGTGCTGACCCAGGCGTTCGGCTGGCCGGCGGTGCTGGCGGTGATCGTGCCGTTGGCCACGGCCTGTTCGGTCGCCGCGGGCGCGTGGCTGCCGGCCGATGGCCCGCGCGTGCGCGGCCGTTCCTTCGATCTGGCCGGTTGCCTCACCGTCACCGCCGGCGGCAGCCTGCTGGTCACCACCCTGGTGCAGGGGCCGGAATGGGGCTGGACCGCGCCGGCCACGCTCATCTGCCTGTTGCTGTCAGCCGTGCTGCTGACGGTGTTCGTACAGATCGAAAAGCGCAGCCGCGACCCGCTGATGCAGTTCGCGCTGCTGCGCCTGCCCGGCCTGCGTGCAGCACTCGGCCTGACCTTCGCGTTCATGAGCAGCTATGGCGTGCAGTACTACTTCCTGGCGCTGTACTTCCAGGATGGCTACGGCTGGAGCCCGCTGCAGGCCGGCATGGCCTTCCTGCTGCCGACGCTGGTATGCACCTTCGGCATCCGCATTGCCGAGCGCATGCTGCAGCGCCGTTCGCCGCGGCAGGTGCTGGCCTGGGGCTTCGCCGCCGGTGCCATCGGCATCACCGCGGTGGCGCTGGCGATGCCGCACGGCGCCAGCTACTGGCCGCTGCTGCCGGGCATCGTGGTGCTCAGCGTGGGCCAGGGCATGAGCTGGACGGCGATGTGGATCGTGGCCGGGCAGGGCGTGCCGGGGCCGCAGCAGGGTGTAGCGTCGGGCATGGCCGCTACCGCACAGCAGATCGGCGGCGCGTTGGGACTGGCAGTACTGGTAATGGTGGCCAACGCCGCACGCGGCACGCAGGCGGCAACCAGTCCTGATGCCCTGCAGGGCATGATCAATGCACAGTACGGCGCAGCGCTGTTCGCCGCGCTCGGCGTGCTCATCGCGCTGGGCCTGCGTCCGGCACGGGTAGACTGCAGCTCTCCCGACGCGCTGCCCAACGACGCATGATTGCACTGCTTGATCTTCGCCAGACGCTGGACGCGTTTGCCGCCTGCAATGACGACCACGACGTATGGGCGTCGTTCGGCTGGGTGCATGCCAGCGAGGGCGATCTGCTGGCTGCGCGTTTCTGGTTGCCGGCAGATGAAGACGCCGCGTTCGATGATGACGGTGAAGTGCCCGAGGCCGTGCAACCGTTCCGGTCGATGGATGCGCTGATGCTGCGGTAGTGCCGGCCGCTGGCCGGCAACTGCAATGATCCAGCTATCCTGAGGTTGCCGGCCAGCGGCCGGCACTACCGATCCCGGGCAGATCTACATCATGCGTGGATGTACCGATTCCGGGTAGATCCACGCCATGCGTGGATGCGGTCATCCCAACGCCAACAACTGCGGCTGCAAGGCGCTGAAAATACGTGCCAGCCGCTCCGCCCACGCCTGCTGCCCGGCGGCATCGGCGATCAGGTCCTGGCGGATTTCCAGTTCCACATGCACCAGGCCGCGACCTTCGCCATGCACGGGCACCGCGTAGTCGCTGCTGCTGTTGACCGAATACGGTTCGTTGTCGCCCACCACCAGGTCGCCTTCATCGCGCAGTGCCTGCAGCAACGCGTGGGCAAAGCGTGTGTCCTGGTGGTACAGCACGCCGGCGTGCCAGGGGCGCTGCATGCCGTTCATCACCGGGGTGAAGCTGTGCATCATCACCAGCAGCGTCGGCCGTCCCGCATCGCGGCGCGCATCCAGTTCGGCATCGATGCGTGCATGGTAGGGCGCGTGGATCGCATCGATGCGCTGCTGCCGCTGTGCGGGCGACAGCCCGGCATTGCCCGGCACCAGGGTGTGGTCGCTGACCTCGGGAATCAGCGTGGGCGAAACCAACGGCCGGTTGCAGTCGATCAGCAGCCGCGAATAGGTCTGCTCGATCGCCCACGCATCCAGCCGCTCGGCCAATGCACGGGTGGTGCCGCCGATGCCGATGTCCCAGCCGATATGCCGGTCCAGTTCGGCCTGCGGCAATCCAAGGTCGGCCAGTGCACGCGGCACCTGTTGGCCGGCATGGTCGGCCAGCAGCAGGAACGGTGAGGCGCCCTGCGCACGGTGCACGCTGAAGATCGCCGGATCGTCGGCGCCCAGCAGTGCCGGCAGCGCGCGCAGGTCGGCGTCAGCCACGGGGCCGGCCGTCCAGGTGGTGCTCGATCATCCACAGGCCGGCCCACAGCTTGGCATCGGCTTCATAGCCTTCGGCCATTTTCTGCACCAGCCAGGCGGCCGCCTGCGTGCGCGGCACTTCATGCACGGTGATGTCCTCGCTCTCGTCGCCGCCGCCTTCGCCGATGCGACGCAGGCCGGTGGCACGCACGAAGGCGATCTTCTCGCTGCTGGCACCGGACGAGGTGGGGCCGATCATCAGCACTTCGGCGTGCTCGGCGGTCCAGCCGGTTTCCTCTTCCAGCTCGCGTACAGCGGAAACTTCGATGGACTCGCCCGCATCGATGTCGCCGACCAGCCCGGCCGGCATCTCGATGGTCGACGCCTGCAGCGGCACGCGGAACTGTTCGACGAACAGCACCTTGTCCTCGGGGGTGACGGCAATGATGATCGCGGCCAGGCCGCCGGCGTGGGTGCGTTCGCTGTATTCCCAGCTGCCACGCACGACCATGCGCTGGTACTTGCCTTCGTAGACGACACGCGGTGCTTCGGTGTTGCGCTGGCTCATGCGGGCTCGCTGGAAGTAGGGACGGGGTCGGAAATGCCGGCGGCACTGAACAGCCGGCGGCGGGTCATGGGGCCGAAGCGCAGGGTCTGGCACAGGCCGCCGAGCAGCTCTGGATCGGCCGCCTGGCGCGGCATGCCGGGCTGGCAACCTTCCAACGGTGCGTCCAGTGCGATGGTGGTCAGCTGGCGCCAGAGCTGGGCGTGCTCGCGCTGCTCGCGCAGGCGCACGGCCATCTGGGCCGCGCCGCGCAGGCGCAGGAACGGCACTTCGTCCAGGCGTTCGTACAGCACGTCCATGCTGCCGAAATGGGCCAGCAGCACGGCCGCCGATTTGGCACCGACACCGCTGATGCCCGGAATGTTGTCGACCGCATCGCCGCACAGCGCCAGGTAATCGGCGATCTGGTGCGCGTGTACGCCGTGCCGGGCCTTGACCCCGGCCACGTCCCAGCGCTGGTTGCGTGCGTAATCCCATTGCTCGTCATGGTCGAGCAGCAGCTGAGACAGGTCCTTGTCGGCGGAAATGATCACGCCACGATGGCTGCTGCGGTGGCCATGCAGGGCGCTGCCGATCAGGTCGTCGGCTTCGTAATCATGGTGGGCAAGCACCGCCAGGCCGAGCGCTGCGCACAACGCCTTGCAGTGCACGAACTGGCGCTTGAGCGCTTCCGGCGCCGGGTCCCGGTTGGCCTTGTAGGCCGGGTACAGGCGGTGGCGGAAGCCGCTGTCCAGTGCTTCGTCGAAGGCGATGGCGATGTGCCGGGGGCGTTCGCGCTCCAGCAGGTCCAGCAGGAAACGGGCGAAGCCGTGCACGGCGTTGGTCGGCCAGCCCTGGCTGTCCTGGAATTCGTCCGGCAGCGAATGCCAGGCGCGGAACACGTAGATGCTGGCGTCGACCAGGTACAGCGGCGGCGGTATCGCCACGGGAATCACGGCGTTCACTGGCCGGTCCAGTCCTGCAGCAGGGCCGCGGCATCGGGGCGCTCGCGCTCGGGGACTTCGGCCTTGGGCGTGCCGATGTGGATGAAGCCGGCAATGCCTTCGCCCTCGGCCAGCCCCAGGTGGGCGTGCACGGCAGGATCGAAGGCCATCCATGCGGTCAGCCACTGCGCGCCGAAGCCCAGCGCCTGTGCCGCCTGCAACAGAGCAAAGCACACACAGCCGGCGGTCATCAGCTGTTCCTGTGCCGGTACCTTCGGGTCCGGGCGGGGGCTGGCCACCACCACGATCACCAGCGGTGCATGGCTGAAGCGCTGGCGGTCCTTCTCGAACACGGCGTCGCCGGCATGCGGGTCGCGCTCACGGCTGCGCGCGGCCAGGAAGTCGCCCAGAGTGTGACGCGCATCGCCGGCGATCTTCAGGAAGCGGAACGGTACGCGCTTGCCGTGGTCGGGCACGCGGACCGCCGAGGTCAGCATCCGCTGCAGGGTGGCCGGGTCCGGTCCGGGCTCGCCCAGTTGCCGCGAGGGCACCGAGCGGCGGGCATCCAGGGCAAGCAGGGCGGCAGGGTCGGGCATGGAGTCTGAACCGGTCATCACGGGTCGCTGATTATAGTCGGGGAGGTAGATGACGCCGTTTGTGTCGCGTCAGACCCCTGAATAGCAAACTGTGATGAACATCATGCCACTGGCGGATCACGGAGCCCCGCTTCCCCTCGCCTCGCAGGCCCCGCACGGCTTACGATACGTAATATTGCCGGGCCGCCGTTCATGAGGTTTGAAGTGAGGACTGTTTCACTGTCCGCGATGGGCTGGGCGGCCTACCATCGAGGGACCGGTGCATGGGGTGTACCGGCCGTCGCGATGTCCATGATGTCTGTCGCACCAGAGAAGGTGGGGAGCCTTCCCGAATGATGAGCGCGCCCACTCCGATGGGATCGCCGGGCCGTGACCCGGCCCAGCTCCAGCTTGCCCGGGACATCGTCCTGCCGGCGTTGTGCCAGGCCTTTGGCGCGGCACTGGCCCGCTTCGACGATGCCCTGTTCGACCGTGCCGGCAATGCCGGCTCGTCGCAGTTGCTGTTCCTGGACGCGATGCGCGAGCTGCGCCGCCGCCGTGAGGAGATCGCCGGTGGCTTTGCCGGCCATCTTGGCCATGCCTGGGACGGTCTGGCTGCAGGCGAGCCGCTCTCTGCCGAGCTGACCCTGGCCGGGCAGGCCCAGGATGGCCTGAGCCTGGTGCCGGAACATGTACTGGAATCGCGGTTGGCGGTGCGCAACTTCGCCACCGTGCTGCTGCGCGACTTCAAGCCGGTGCTGGCGCGGCTCGACCGCCGCCTGGGCTGGCTGGGCGGCGGTATCGAACTCGACGCCGACCGCAACCCGATCAGCCCCGAGCATCTGGGCGTGGCCATCCACGAAGCCTTCGCCGGCTGCGAGCTGGCCCCGGAAGTACACCTGGTGCTGATCAAGCTGTGCGAGCGCGACCTGCGCGCGCCGGTGGGCCGCATCTACGAGAAGCTGGATGAGCACCTGGCTGCGGCCGGGGTGATGTCGCAGATGGGTGCCCCGCGCCGACCACTGGCGCCGGCCCCGGCGCAGCACGTTCCGCATGGCCTGGATGATCTGGTCGAGCAGCGCGCGGTGCCGGGCGTTGACAACGAATTCAATGACGACGAACAGGCCGCGCCGGCCTGGGCGCAGCGTTTTGCCGCGCGCTGGTCGGAGCGTCGTGGCCACATGCAGCAGCATGCCGGTGGCGAAGAGAGCCCGTCCGGCGAAGCCTATTCCGGCCAGCAGGGCATGCTGCTGGAAGCCCTGCACGAACTGCTGCAGCAGACCCGCCACGTGCGCGACGACGCAACCTCTGCGGCGCAGGTCGCGGTCGGCCAGCATCGCCCGTTGAGCCAGCGCGAAATGATGTCGGTGCTGTCGCTGCTGCAGGCCACGCCCAGCGCGACCCTGCGTGCGGCGATCGGCGAGGACGGCGAATCGTTGGCGCAGCGGCTGAAGAGCGAAGTGCTGTCCAGCGCTACCCGGCTGGGCGTCGACCCGGGCCAGACCCGGCTGGACGCGCAGGACGAGGATGCGATCGACCTGGTCGGCATGCTGTTCGACGTGATGCTCGATGAGCGCGAACTGGAAGGCCGCTCGCGTGAGCTGATCGGCCGCCTGGTGGTTCCGTTCGTGAAGGTGGCGATGCTGGACCGCCGCATGTTCGTGCAGAAGACCCATCCGGCGCGCAAGCTGCTCAACTCGCTGGCCGAAGCCTGCGAGGGCAACACCGGCGAAAGCCAGGCCGAACGCATGCTGATGGCCAAGGTGGAGGAGATCATCGAGCGGCTGGTCGCCGAGTTCAACGAGAACCTGGCGATCTTCCTGACCCTGGAAGAAGAATTCCGCGATTTCCTGGTACAGCACCGCCGTCGCGTGGAAATCGCCGAGCGCCGGGCCGCCGAGACCCAGCGCGGCCAGGAAAAACTGGAAATGGCCCGCACCCGTGCCGGCGCCGAACTGGACCGCCGCATCGGCGATGCCACCCTGCCGCCGGCCATCGCCGAGTTCCTGCGCCAGCCCTGGCAGCACCATCTGACCCTGGCGCTGCTGCGCGAGGGCGAGGAGGGTGCCTCGGTGGCCGAGGCGCTGACCCTGGCTGATGGCCTGCTTGAGGAAGTGGCCGAGGCCCGCCGACAGATCGTCGGCAAGCCGTGGCTGCAGGCCTGGCAGCCGATGCTGGCCAAGGTGTTTGCCAGCGTCGGCGTGCATGGCGACGCAGCCACCGCAGCCATCGATGCGCTGCACGACACATTGCAGGGCATCGCCGAATCGCGACCGGAGCTGCAGCGCGCGTTGCCGGAGCTGCCGCAGGTGGTGCTGCCCGCGCCGCCGGCCCCGGAAACACCGGCAGTGGAACTGGGCGGTACCTTCAATACCGACGATTTCGACAATGCCGATGCCGACCGCTTCCGCCGGATGGAGATCGGCAACTGGCTGGACTTCGTCGACAAGGATGGCAAGGTGCAGGCGGGCAAACTGTCCTGGATCAGCCCGATTTCCTCGCGCCTGCTGTTCGTCAACCGGCGTGGCGTGCGCTTCTGCGTGGCCTCACCCGAAGAACTGGCGGTGATGGTGCGGCTGGGTCGCCTGCGTCCCCACATCGACGATGGCGCCTTCGACAGCGCCATGCAGGGCGTGCTCGACCGCCTCGACCCGGGTGGTGCGACGCTGCACTGAGCCACGTACGCCTGCTAGGATCGGACCCACTCACCGATCAGCGGGAATCTGCATGGCCGTGGCGTTGCTGGGGATCAAGGAGACCGCGCCGGGCGAACGACGCGTTGCGCTCACGCCGGAAACGGCGCGCAAGCTCGGTGCGCTGGGCATCACCGTGTGGTATCAGCCGGGTGCGGGCCAGACGGCCGGTTTCACCGATGCCGCCTACGACGACGCAGGTGCCCGCGCCTTCGACGCCGCCCGTTGGGCCGAGATCGACATCCTGCTGTGCGTGCAGGCGCCACCGGCCGAGGTACTGGCCCAGCTCAAGCCGGGCGCCAGTGTGGTCGGCCTGCTGACCCCGGCGGCCGACCCTGCGTTGGCCGCATTGGCCTCGGATGACCGCCTGCACCTGTTCCCGCTGCAGCAGTTGCCGCGCACCACGCGCGCACAGGCGATGGACGTACTCAGTTCGCAGGCCGGCATGGCCGGCTACAAGGCGGCATTGATTGCTGCCGAACGCGCGCCGCGCTTCTTCCCGATGCTGACCACGGCGGCCGGTACCGTGCGTCCAGCCAAGGTGCTGGTGATCGGCGCCGGTGTCGCCGGCCTGCAGGCCATTGCCACCTCACGCCGCCTGGGTGCGCAGGTGGAGGGCTTCGACGTGCGCCCGGAAACCCGCGAACAGATCCAGTCGCTCGGTGCGCGCTTCCTCGACCTGGGGGTGAGCGCGGTAGGCGAGGGCGGGTATGCGCGGGCGCTGACCGAGGAAGAGCGTGGTGAACAGCAGCGCCGTCTTGGCGACCACCTGCGCAGCGTGGACGTGGTGATCTGCACTGCCGCGGTGCCGGGACGTCAGGCGCCGACGATCGTCACCGCCGCGATGGTAGAAGGCATGGCCGCCGGCAGCGTGATCGTCGATCTGGCCGCCGAGAGCGGTGGCAACTGCGCGTTGACCGAGCCCGGCCAATGCATCGAGCACCAGGGCGTGACCATCGATGGCCCGCTGGGCCTGGCCAGCCGGGGTGCCACCCAGGCCAGCGAGATGTATGCGCGCAACCTGATGAACTTCGTCGCCCTGTTCGTGCGCGATGGCCAGCTGGGCTTCGACTGGGAAGACGAACTGCTGGCGAAAACGCGCTGGCAGGCCTGAGTCGGTAGCGCCGGGCCATGCCCGGCGAGCGCAGCGGCATCCGGTGAATCCGCCGGGCGTGGCCCGGCGCTACCCCTTCGTTAGGGGTTACCGCGGCTTCGCCGGCGGCGGGTTGTCCCGCACCCATTCCCTGCGTTCGTCTGCGGTCATCTGCGACCAGCGCTCGCGCATGGCATCGCGCTGGGCCGGGCTGAGGTCACGCATCTGGCCGAACAACGCCCGGGCCTGCTCGCGCTGTTCCGGGCTCATGTGCTCGAAGCGGCGCAGGCCGCGGCGGGCCTTGTCGCGTTCTTCCGGGCTCATCGACTGCCAGCGCTGGCCGTGCGACAGCATGCGCTGGCGCTGCGCGGAATCGGCGCCGTTCCAGCGGTCACGCAGTGGGGCCAACAGCGCTTCGCGCTGGGCCGGGCTCAGCTGTTCCCAGTTCGGCAGCGGCGCGGCAGCCGGTGCCGGCCGCGCGGCAGGCACCGGCGCGGTGGCCTGCGCCAGTGCCGATGCAGCGGGCAGCAGGGTCAGGGCGATCAGCAGGGGCAGGGAGGGGTATCGCAGCATGGTTCACTCCATCGCCAGGTCGTTGTCGCCCAGCCACAGGTACAGATCGGGATTCTCGTCGTACAGCACGCCATTGTCTTCTTCCGCAGCGACGATCGGCGTGCTGATCGGGCCCTGGTGATCGCCCGGGCCGACGAACTGGACGCCGATGCCCAGCGCGATCACCAGCGAACAGGCGCTGGCCAGCCACCAGCGCCAGCGCCCGGCGTGCGCCGCACCGGCGTTGTGACGGGCACTGCGCAGGCGTGCCAGGGTGGCCGGCGACAGCGCCTGCAGCGACTGCGCGTGCAGGCTGCGCAGGGCGTCATCGGAAGGCAGGGGGCGGTTCACGGGTGCATCTCCAGTTGATTCTGCAGCGCCTGTCGGGCGCGCGCCAGATGGGTCTTTACCGCGCCTTCGCTGCAGCCCATGGCGCGGGCGGTGGTGGCCCCGTCCAGGTCCTGCAGCACGCGCAGGGTGAATGCCTCGCGCTGGCGGGCGGGCAGGTCGCGCAGTGCCTGCACCAGCTGCTGGTACTGCTGGCGCTGCTCGTGCGCCTGCGAAGGGTCCGGTGCGGGGTCGGCCCAGTCGATCTCGCCGCCATCGGCATCCTGGTTGTCGCGCCAGAACGGCAGGCGGAAACGGCGGCGGCGCTGCAGGTCGATCACGCGCCGGCGCAGGATGCTCCAGAACAACGGCGCCCACTCGGCGGCCGGCTTGTCGGCATAGTCCAGCATGCGCAGCAGCGCGTCCTGCACCGCATCCAGCGCGTCATCACGCTGGCGCAGACCGGCCTCGGCGAAGCGGAAGGCGCGCGGCCCGACGCTGGCCAGGAACGCTTCCAGCGAGGCCGGAACGGCGTCGGCATCGGTGGTTGAGGGGACAGGGCTGCTCACCAGCACAGGGTACGGTTCCTCGGCAGGGGTCACCATCGACAACGCGTGAGCGCGGCCGTGGTTGACCGGGACGCGCGCAGGGTTCAGCCCATGGTTATGATGGGGCGACGAAGACAGAGCAGGAGCGTTGCCGGTGAGTGACGGGTTCGTGGCGCTGTACATCTTCATGCTGGCCGCCATTGCCGGCCACGTGATCATTTCCCGGGTCCCGGTGATCCTGCATACCCCGTTGATGTCGGGCTCCAACTTCATCCATGGCATCGTGCTGATCGGCGCGATGGTGGTGCTGGGGCACGCACAGACGCCGTTGGAGAAGGTGCTGGGGTTCCTCGCCGTGGTGCTCGGCGCCGGCAACGCCGCCGGCGGCTATGTGGTCACCGCGCGCATGCTGGAAATGTTCAAGCCGAGCGTGCGCAAGGCCGGCAACGATGAACCGAAGGAGCCGCAGGCTTGAACATCAGCACCGTCGAACTGCTCGATTGGCTGGTCAAGGCCAGCTACCTGGTCGCCGCCACCCTGTTCCTGCTCGGCCTGCAGCGCATGGCCTCGCCGATGACCGCAAGCAGCGGTATCCGCTGGGCGGGGCTGGGCATGCTGCTGGCCACGGTGGCGACCTTCTTCCTGCCCGAACTGCACAACGTGCCGCTGATCCTGGTGGCACTGCTGCTGGGGGCCGGCCTGGCCTGGTGGTCGGCGGGCAAGGTCGCCGTCACCGACATGCCGCAGATGGTCGCGCTGTACAACGGCATGGGCGGCGGCTCGGCGGCCGCCATCGGTGCGGTGGAACTGCTGCGCTATGCGTTCCTGGCCAATCGCGATACCACCCACTGGAGTGCGCAGGCGCTGGCCGATCTGGCCGCGCGGCAGCCGTCCGGCACGGTGCTGGTGCTGGCGGTGGTGGGCGCGGCGATCGGTGCGGTGTCGCTGTCCGGCTCGGTGATCGCCTGGGCCAAACTCGATGGCCGCCTCGACAAGCGCGTGACCTGGCCGGGCCAGCAGGTGATGAACCTGCTGGTGGCGCTGGCCGTGGTGGTGCTGGGCATCATCGCCGCCAGTACGCTCAGCACGTGGGCGATCGTCGCCTTCTTCGTGCTGGCCCTGGCGCTGGGCGTGTTGATGACGTTGCCGATCGGTGGCGCCGACATGCCGGTGGTGATCTCGCTGTACAACGCGTTCACCGGCCTGGCGGTGTCGTTCGAAGGCTACGTGCTGGGCAACGAGGCGCTGATCATCGCCGGCATGATGGTCGGTGCGGCCGGCATTCTGCTGACCCGGTTGATGGCCAAGGCGATGAACCGGCCGATCCGCAACGTGCTGTTCTCCAACTTCGGTGGTGGCGCCGGTGGTGAGGCGCAGGCGATTTCCGGTTCGCAGAAGCCCATCGAGGCGGCCGACGTGGCGGCGATGATGGGCTTTGCCGAACGCGTGGTGATCGTGCCCGGCTATGGCATGGCCGTGGCCCAGGCCCAGCACAAGATCTGGGAGCTGGCGCAGCGGCTGATCACGCGCGGGGTGAAGGTCAAGTTCGCCATCCACCCGGTGGCCGGGCGCATGCCCGGGCACATGAACGTGCTGCTGGCCGAAGCGGGGGTGCCGTACGACCTGATCGCGGACATGGACGACATCAATCCCGAGTTCGCCACTACCGACGTGGTGCTGGTGATCGGCGCCAACGACGTGGTCAACCCGGTGGCGCGCACCGATCCGGCCAGTCCGATCTACGGCATGCCGGTACTGGACGTGGTCAATGCCCGCAACGTGGTGGTGATCAAGCGGGGCAAGGGCACCGGCTTTGCCGGTATCGAGAATGCGCTGTTCTATGCCGACAACACCCGCATGCTGTACGGCGATGGTGCCGAGGCAGCGGCGTCGCTGGTCAGCGAGCTGAAGGCGCTCGACGGCGGGCATTGAGGGTTGGGGTCGGATCCCTTTCCGCAGGAAAGGGCTCTGACCCCGGATCCAACCACCCCATCCACGCATGGCGTGGATCTACCAGGGCATCACCGGCGCGATCAACGCGCCAGCCAGGCGCCTACGGCGACGCCCACCGCCAGCCACAGCCACTCGACCACGCCATTGGCCAGGGTGATCAGCGTCCAGGCCAGGTGCGGGCCCATCCGCAGCGAGGCGTCCCAGGGGTTCAGGCCCATCGAGCCGCCCATCCAGGCACTGGCGATCGCCCAGTTCGAGATCGCGGCCACCAGCAGCGTGCCCAGCACGACCAGGGCGATGCGCAGCTTGCCGGGACCGAGCGTGCCCAGACGCAGCATGAACACCAGTTCCAGGGCGGTCAGTACCGCCATCCAGCCGACCGGACGGCCGGTGAACAGGGCGATCAGCATCCAGGCGAGGGGGGCGGTGGCCAGCGCCAGCAACAACATGAAGGGCCAGAGCCAGGTAACGGTCCTGGCGCGTGCGGCATTGGAGGACATCGAAGCTCCTGAAGGTCGCCCACAGGATACTGTGGTTTGCCGCAGTGCACCGGCGAGGGCGGGGCGCCTACGCTAGAATGACCGCTTGCGTGGCTTATGCCGCAGCCCCATATCGGTCCCCATGTATTCCCGTAGCAGCGAACCTGTCCACTTCGAACGCGATTGCGAGGCCGTGATGGTCCCGCAGGGCGACACCGTGACCTTGCCCGCCGGCAGCTATGGGTACATCACCCAGGCGCTGGGCGGCAGTTATTCGGTGTTCGTCGAGGGCAATCTGTTCCGCATCGCCGGCAAGGATGGCGATGCCATCGGCAAGGAAGCGCCGGCACCGCTGGAACTGCCCGACGATGCCAGCGACGAGCAGGTCGAACAACTGGTCTGGCAGCAGCTGCGCACCTGTTTCGACCCGGAAATTCCGGTCAACATCGTCGAACTGGGTCTGGTCTACGAGGTGGAGATCAAGCACCTCGACGAAGGGCAGCGCGAGATCGACGTGAAGATGACCCTGACCGCGCCTGCGTGCGGCATGGGCGACATCCTGGTCGACGACGTGCGCAGCAAGCTTGAAATGATCCCGACGGTGGCCGAGGCCGACGTCGAGCTGGTCTTCGATCCGCCGTGGAACCAGCACATGATGTCCGAGGCCGCGCGCCTCGAAACCGGCATGCTTTGACCCACGGCCCGCAGTGACGCGGGCCCGGCATTACCCGCAACCAGAACAGGAAATCTCCGGTGTCCCAGTCCATTCCCAGCTTCGCCGTCACCCGTTCGGACCACCCGCGCAGCGCTGAAGAGCGCGCCCAGATCCTGGAGAAGCCGGGCTTCGGCCTGCACTTCACCGACCACATGGTGGAAGTGCGCTGGGACAAGGATGCCGGCTGGCACAACGCCAACGTGCGCGCTTATGGTCCGCTGCAGCTGGACCCGGCCGCGGCCGTGCTGCACTACGGCCAGGAGATCTTCGAAGGCATCAAGGCCTACCGCCATGCCGATGGTTCGATCTGGACCTTCCGCCCCGATGCCAACGGCCGTCGCCTGCAGCGTTCGGCGCAGCGCCTGGCGCTGCCGGAACTGCCGGTGGAGATCTTCGTCGAATCGCTGAAGCAGATGATCGCCGTCGACAGCGCCTGGGTGCCGTCGGCCGATGAGTCGAGCCTGTATTTCCGTCCGTTCATGATCGGCGATGAAGCGTTCCTTGGCGTGCGCGGCGCGCACAAGGCCGGCTACTACGTCATCGCCAGCCCGGCTGGCCCGTACTTCGCCAAGGGCGTCGCCCCGGTGTCGATCTGGCTGTCCACCGAGTACGCGCGTGCGGCCAAGGGCGGTACCGGTGCGGCCAAGTGCGGTGGCAACTACGCCGCGTCGCTGTTGCCGCAGCAGAAGGCGCAGGCACAGGGCTGCTCGCAGGTGCTGTTCCTGGACCCGGTCGAAGGCAAGTACCTGGAC
>Ga0308156_1002252_pt1 | contig 17923 bp, 18 predicted proteins | sample PhyAR2_FD_201041 | JGI IMG/M metagenome (GOLD analysis project Ga0308156, IMG submission 201041) | Phyllosphere microbial communities from UC Gill Tract Community Farm, Albany, California, United States - DLSL A.R2 | ecosystem: Host-associated > Plants > Phyllosphere > Unclassified | place: USA... | reverse complement strand
GGCGATCCCGCCGAATCCGAACCGGACCATGCCGAGCAGGGACGATGCGGTCCCCGCCATCTGGGGGTAGTCGGACAGCGCGAGGGTCGTCGCCGGGGGTGCGGTGATCGCGACGCCGCTCGACAGCGCGAACAGGGAGACGATGACGGTCCACAGCGGCATCGGCGTCATCCCGGCGACGAGGAGCCCCACGGCTCCCAGCCCGGTGACGACCACGCCGGCCGCGAGGGTGCCGGGAATGCTCCATCGCTCCGCCGTGCGACCGGCGATGTATCCGAAGATCATGTGACCGGCGGAGTTGAGACCGAATGCCGCCGCGTACCACTGCGGGGTGAGTCCGTAGATGTCCTGCAGCACGAACGTCGAGCCGGCGAGATAGGCGAACAGCGCCGCGTAGAGGAATCCCTGATTCAGCACCGCGCCGAGGAACAGACGGTCGCGGAGAAGGGTGCGGTATGCCTGGAGAGTCTGCTCGAAACCGCCACGGGCGCGCTGCCCGACCGGAAGGGTCTCGTCGAACACGAGCAGCGTGATGATGAGGATCAGCACGCCGATGACTGCGAGGAAGACGAACAGTCCGCGCCAATCGGTGACGGTGTTCAGCAGGCCGCCCAGGAGCGGTCCGACGACGGCAGCGAACCCTCCGATGACGGTGAGCCGCCCGTAGAAGCGGATCAGAGCCTTGCCCTCGAAGACGTCGCGGCCGGCCGCGGTGGCGATGACGATGCCGACGCCGCCGGCGAGACCCTGCACGAGCCGGGCGAGGATCAGCAGCTCGATGGACGGGCTCAGCGCACACAGCATCGACGTGAGAATGTATGCGACGATCCCGACGAGCAGAATCCCTCGACGTCCGAACCGGTCGGAGAGAGGTCCCGCGACCAGCTGCCCCGCCGCGAGACCGATGAGGCACGCCGTCACCGTCAGCTGTGCCACCGACGTGACGGCTCCGAGCTCCGCGGTCAAGGCCGGCAGCGCGGGAAGGTAGAGGTCCATCGAGATCGGACCGAACACCGTCAACAGCAGGAGCACGGAGGGCAGCAGGCGTCGGGTCGCGCTCGGTGAGGTCGTGGAGGGCATGGGTTCCATGCTGCGCGCTCGCCGGTTCGCGTGGGAGTCTCTGCCGAGGGGTGTACTGACAGAGGACCCTTCCGCGACCGGACCTGGACGAGAATCGGCTGATGGCACTCATCTTCGTCACCGGCACATCGGCCGGCCTGGGCCTGAGCACGGCCACGGCACTCGCAGCCGACGGGCACGACGTCGTGGTCCACGCGCGCACGGCTGCACGCATCCCGACGGGGCCGTGGTCCGGGACGGTCATCGGTGACCTCGCCGATCAGGCGCAGACCATCGACGTAGGGCATGCAGCGAACGCCTACGGTCGGTTCGACGCGGTCATCCACAACGCAGGCGCGCTCCGCGCACCTGAGGCCGTTCCGGTCAACACGCTCGCGCCGTACCTACTGACCGCAGTGATGATCACGCCCGGTCGACTGATCTACCTGAGCAGCTCCATGCATCGAGACGGATCCACCGACCTCACCGGATTGGGTTCCGGAACGGGGTCCTACAGCGACAGCAAGCTGTGGGTGACCGCCCTCAGCGCAGCAGCCGCCACTCGCTGGGAGGGCACGCGGAGTCACGCGGTCGACCCGGGCTGGGTGCCCACCCGCATGGGCGGCGCGGGTGCCCCCGACGACCTCGTCGAAGGACATCGCACGCAGGTCCGGCTGGCCACGGATCCTGACGTGACGCCTCAGACCGGCGGCTATTGGCACCACCAGCGGACGCAGAAGCCTGCAGCTGCAGTGCACGACCCCCTGTTCCAGGCCGAACTTCTCGCAACGCTGGCGGAACGCACCGGTCTCGCGCTGCCGTGATCGCGCATCGGTGATGGCATCGGGTGTGGAGGGGTGCACTGTCAGGGCATCCCACACAGCCTCTCCGTCGACCTACTCTGAGCGGTATGGACAATCGAGAAGAGGTGCGGGAGTTCTTGATGACCCGCCGGGCACGGGTGTCGCCGGAAGCCGCCGACATCCCCGCGGGATCGAACCGCCGAGTCGAAGGACTCCGGCGCAGCGAGGTCGCCACCCTCGCGGGGGTCAGCGTCGAGTACTACTCGAAACTGGAACGGGGAGCGATCGCCGGCGCCTCCGCATCGGTGCTCGATGCGGTCTCCCGGGCACTGCAGCTCTCCGATGCCGAGCACGCGCACCTGCTCGATCTTGCGCGCAACGCCGACGGCATCCCCTCCTCGGGTCGTCATCGCCGGCGCAGCACCAAGCCGGGCCCTCCGCGACCGAGTCTCGAATGGGCGCTGGCGTCCATCACCGACTCCGTCGCCGTGGTCAGGGACCAGCGGCAGAACCTCCTCGCATTCAACGACCTCGGACGTGCGTTCTACTCCCCCCTCATCGGTGACGGTGGCCGAGTGCCGAACTTCGCCCGGTTTCAGTTTCTCGACCCCGCATCCCACGACTTCTACCCCGACTGGGACAGGTTCGCAGACATGTGCGTCGCGGTGATCCGCGCCGAGGCCGGCCGCGACCCGCACGACAAGGGCATCCAAGACCTCGTCGGAGAGCTCTCCACCCGCAGCGAGCTGTTCCGCACCCTGTGGGCCGCACACAACGTCCGAGCCCACGGTTCCGGCAAGAAGCGATTCCACCATCCCGTGGTCGGGGAGCTGACGCTCGTCTACGAGGAGCTCGCGATCACCGCCGAGCCCGGCCAGGTGCTGCTCATCTACTCGGCCGAACCGGGATCCCCCTCTGCGGAGCGCTTGAAGCTTCTCGCGTCCTGGGGCGCCGACACACCGACGACCGCCGATTCCGCGACCTCCTGATCTCCTGGCCCGCGGCAGCTGACGGCGTCCTGCACTCAGGGGAGCCAGGACCAGCCACCGGCTTGCCGCACTCAGAAGTCGAACGGGCACCATCGCCGTCGGTTCCCCTCGGCCCCTCATACGCGAAAAAGGGAAGGGCACCTGCTCGAAGCAGGTGCCCTTCCCTTTTCTCTCGCTGTTGTGCAATCAGTATTGCCAACAGCTCTTGTGGTCGGGCTGACAGGATTTGAACCTGCGACCCCTTGACCCCCAGTCAAGTGCGCTACCAAGCTGCGCCACAGCCCGTTGTTCTGCACTCTCGCGCAGGCAACTCCCCCATCTTAGCCCCACTCGGCCGCGCTCCGCGAACCGGACGCGCGCCGGGCGTTGCGGGGTGTCGGAGGCCAGGCGTACCGTCGCGTGCATGGTGATGATCACGACGGATGTGGCGACGTCCGCCCGCTGGGACGATGTGCAGCACGCGCTCACCGGCGGCGGCGATGGGGCCAGTTGCCAGTGCATCTGGCCGATGCTGAGCAACAGGGACTGGAACGAGACGACCACTGCGCAGCGCACGGAGTTGTTCCGTCAGGAGATCGCCGAAGGTCCACCTCCCGGTCTCGTCGCCTCTGTCGACGGCGAGGCGGCCGGGTGGATCCGCATCGGGCCGCGCACGCGGCAGGCGCGCATCCCCCGTACGCGCATGATCGCCGCGGCATCCACCGAGCCGTTCGACGACGACTCCGTGTGGGCGGTGACGTGCTTCGTCGTCCGCCGCGAGCACCGAGGCTCGGGGCTGAACCTCGAGCTGCTGCGCGCCGCGGTCGACTACGCCCGCGCATCCGGAGCGCGACTGATCGAAGGCTACCCGGTCGACACCGGCGGCGAGAAGAAGCGCACCAATGATCTCTTCCACGGCACCCTCAGCACTTTCCTGGCAGCCGGATTCACGAAGCAGGCGGAGATGAAACCCGGTCGCGCGCTCGTCACTCGAGAGTTGATCTCATGACAGGCGAGTCCGAGCTGCCCGCGTCGATGGGCACGGTGTCGAGACGCGAGCTGGCGCTGCAGGGACTCACGCGCCTCGACCAGTTCGACGGAGCATCCGAGAAGCAACTCCTCTCGATCCACGGGGTGGGGCCGAAGGCGATCCGCATCCTTCGGGATCATCTCGAAGCCGCGGGCAAGGAGCTCGCTCCATGAACGGACCACTAGCGTGGATGACATGAGCGACGAGCATCCGATCATCGAAGACCCCGAGCTCGGCACCCTCGTCCGAGCGACGACGGAGCTGGGCGACGGAACAGTCCTCACGCATGACTGGTACGCCGGCGGCACCGTCGTCGACGGCGCGCCCCTCGACCTCATGATCGAGGGGACGAACGCCGACGAGGCGCGCGGTCTGCTCCCCCACGTGCACGAGACCGTCGCGGCGCTCGGCGCCCTGCGACGACTGGCCTCGGATGCCGTCGTCGCGGCCTTCAGCGCCGGGACTCCCGAGCAGCACGAGCTCGACGATGCGGCGACCGATCTCAGCCTCGAGACCCTCGAGGCCTCCGCCGACGGCACGATCATCCTCCATCTCATCGACACCTGCGGTCAGCACTTTCCCGAGGGATACTGGCCGGCCGTCCACCTCGGCACCGACGGCCAGATCACGCAGGTGTCCGTCGAGTCCTGATCGACCCGACCCGCTGATGCCCCCCGACGAAGAGAAGGCACGACGGCGCGTCCGGCTCGATGCCTTCGCGTGGGCATTCGTGCCGTATGCCGTGGCCTCTGTGATCCATGTGGCGCTGCTCGCCATCGACAGTCCGGCGGCCGGTCCGACCAAGCTTCTGCTGATGCCGCTGCTCATGATCCCCGTGCTGGTGTCGCTCAGACGAATCACCGCACGCGCAGCGCTGGCCCTGCTCTCCCTGGCGATCGTGTTCTCCTGGCTGGGCGACGGCGCCGGGATCTTCTTCCCCGCGGCCCCCGAGGTGCCGCTCATGCTGCTCTTCTTCGGCGTCGCACATCTCGCCTACATCGCGCTCTTCGCCCGGCACCTCGCGAGGCGACGCATGCCACGGTGGGCGCTCATCTATGCCGGGTGGTGGGTGGCGATGCTCCTCGGACTCGGACCTCACACGGGCGGACTGCTGCTCGCCGTCGCGACGTACGGCGTCGTGCTGGGCGCCACCGCCGCCTTCTCGACGCGCTGCCATCCGCTGGTCGCGACGGGTGGGATCTTCTTCCTCGCCAGCGATACGCTGCTGGCGCTCCGACTCTTCCTCCCGGACTCGCTCCCCTCCTGGAGCAGCCCGGCGATCATGCTCACCTATACGATCGGGCAGGGGCTGATCATCGCCGGTTCCCTGATCACCCTGCGAAAGCGAGGCTCCTGATGGCCGATGCGGCACGCGTCGACAGCTGGCTCTGGGCTATCCGCGTCTACAAGACGAGATCCGCCGCGACGACTGCATGCCGCGCGGGGCATGTACGCGTGAACGGCGACAGGGTGAAGGCCGCCCAGCACGTGCGGATCGGCGATGAACTGCGCGTGCGCATCGCCGGGTTCGACCGGATCCTGATCGTCCGCCAGCTTCTCGTCAAGCGCGTCGGCGCGCCCGTGGCGGCGCTGGCCTACGAGGATCGCACGCCGGAACGGGAGCCGCAGGCAGCGCTCGGACTTCGCGACCGCGGTGCGGGGCGCCCCACCAAGCGGGAACGACGTGACATCGACCGGCTGCGCGGAAGAGCATCCGGGGATGCCGGAATCTTCCTCGAGTAACCATTCATTCATTCGAACATTTGTTCTACTCTGGGAGTATGAGCACCCGCACCGATCTCGACCTCGATCTCGAGGGGCGCTGTCGGCTGCTCGATGAGTGGGTGGAGGTGCGGCGACGGATCGCGGTGCTCGAGGCGCAGGCGAGTGAGCTGCTGGTCCAGCGGATCGTGGTGCGTGAGGCGGATGTGGTGGAGAGTCCTTTTCATCGTGATGCGATCCAGCGGTCGATGATCGCGGAGTATGCGGCGGCGGGGCGGCTGAGTACGGGGTCGGTCGAGTATGCGTTCACGGATGCGCGGACGTTGTCGCGGGCTCTGCCTGCGACGCGTGCGGCGTTCGCGGTGGGGGCGATCAGCGTCGCGCATGTCCGGGAGATCGTGCGGGCGAGTGTGATCGTCAGTGAGGCGGTCGATGAGGGCAGCGTGAGTGCGGAGACCCTGGGGTTGTATGAGGCGGCGGTGCTCGTGTTCGCCGAGAGGGAGACCGCGGCGCGGACGAAGGCTCACGCCCGGCAGGTCGCGGCGACGCTGGCGGGCGTGACGCTCGTGGCTCGGCAGCGCAGGGCGGTCGAGGAGCGGTGCGTGCAGGTGCGTTCAGTCGGTGACGGGCTCGCCCTGCTGACCGCGGTGCTGCCGGAGTGGATCGCGGAAGGGATCCTCGACCGGCTCACGCAGATGGCACGCGAGATCGTGCACACCCGCGAGGAGCGGGAACCACAACTCCCCCCGCGAGACGACGAGGGAGAGCACACGCGCGATCTGAGCGACTTCTCACCCGACGACCCCCAGTACGAGGCGTACGTCACCAACGGCGTGATCTTCGGCGACTCCGACACGTTCACCACCGACCCCCTCGCTGGCCTGCAGGATCCGATGACCGATCCGACCAGCCCCGACATCGAACACATCCTCGGCGACCGTCGCACGATCGACCAGATCCGCGCCGATGTCCTCGCCGACCTCCTGCTCGCCGCGACACCCAGCCCCGAGAACGGGACGGGCCTGGGGAACATCACCGCCCGCATCCAGGTCACCGTCGCCGCGACGACGCTGACCGGCGACGATGACCGCCCGGCAGAGCTCGACGGGCACGGGCCGCTCGCCCCCGAGATCGCACGATGCCTCGCCGGATACAACACCGGGTGGACGCGCCTGTTCCTCGACCCCACCGGCCTCATCGTCGAGACCGACACCTACACCCCGACCGAGCCCATGCGCCGCTTCCTCCGCGCCCGCGACCAGCACTGCCGCTTCCCGGGCTGCCGCATGCCCACCCACCGCTGCGACATCGACCACACCCACGACCACGCACGCGGCGGGCGGACGCGCATCGACAACCTCAGTCACCTCTGCCGACGCCATCACTCACTGAAACACCCCGACATCGACGACCGACACCGCTGGACAGCACACCAGCTACCCGACGGCACCATCACCTGGACCAGCCCCCTGCGACGCCGCTACTCCGACCCGCCACGACGACGAGTGATGTTCGCCTGACGAGCGGTCACGCCGCTCCGCCGTCGGCATCGAGCAGACCGCGAAGCCATCCGGCCGAACGTGTCTGCGCGGCGCCGGCGGCCGCGACACGCGCCTGCAGTTCCCGGTCGCTCGTCACGGCGATGACCGTCTGTCCGGCGCGCACGCGGTGCTCGACCTCCGCGACGATCGCATCGTCACCCGCCGCAGCAGCATCCACCACCGACACGACTCCGGCGGGCAGCAGCTCGTCACCGCGGTCCTCCGCACGGGGAGCCTCGATGCCGCGCGCCTGCCCCTCGACCACGAGCGCGATCTCAGGGAACCACTCCGTGCCGCCGATCTCCAGATCGGCGGCATCGAGCGCCAAGCCGTCGAGACGGGTGGCGAGGCGAGTTGCCGCTCCCGCGCGGTCCTTCCACCAGCCGTCCGGCACCGAGCCGACCACGTTCGCGGCATCCACGACGAGCGCAGGGCGAACCGGCAGCAGCTTGCGCAGCTCGGGCCAGGCCCGCCCGAAACCGGGGTGCAGCGGGCGCGATTCGACCTCGTCGATGGGCACCCACTCGAGCGCCACACTCTCAGGGTCGCTGATCACCGGCTCGAACGGCACGATGACATCGGCGATGACCGTCGTGTACGACCAGATCCCGAGGTCCAGAACACTCGTGAACCGCGGGCGCACCGAGGCGTCGGGCACCCCCGCCTCCTCCTGCGCTTCACGGACGGCGCCCACGATGGCGGTCTCCGCCTCGTGCATCGCTCCACCGGGCAGGCCCCACGTTCCACCGAAGTGGCTCCACGCGACACGGTGCTGCAGCAGGATCCCCCGCTCCGGATCGACGGCGAGAAGACCTGCGGCCCCGAACCGCCCCCAGTACTTCTCCCCCGACGGCGCGACGACCCAGGCATCGCCGGGGTTACGCGGTCCGTCGGGGCGACGAGGCTCACCGGCAGCAGGAGGTACGACAGTCACCGTTCCAGCCTTTCACAGCATCCCGGTATCGGCACCGATCGCAGTCATACGCGGGAACGCAGACATGACGACCGGTGCCGGACTCGGCGGATCAGCGCTGACGCTTCTCGCGCACGCGCATGTTGACGACGATCGGGGTTCCCTCGAACGAATACAGCTCGCGCAGACGACGCTGGATGAACCGGCGGTAGCCCGGGTCGAGGAATCCGGTCGTGAAGAGCACGAACGTCGGCGGACGTGTCGACGCCTGCGTGCCGAAGAGGATGCGCGGCTGCTTGCCTCCGCGAAGCGGGTGCGGGTGCTCGGCGACCAGCTCGGCGAGGAACGCGTTGAACTTGCCCGTGGGGATACGGCGATCCCAGCTCTCGAGGGCGGTCTCGAGCGCCGGCACGAGCTTGTCGAGGTGACGCCCGGTCTTCGCCGAGATGTTCACGCGCGGGGCCCAGGCGACGTGCGCCAGGTCCTGCTCGATCTCGCGCTCGAGGTAACGCCGGCGATCGGCGTTCTCGAGGTCGTCGTCGTTCAGACGATCCCACTTGTTGAACGCCAGCACGAGCGCACGCCCGGACTCGAGCACGAGGTCGATGATGCGCACGTCCTGCTCGCTGATCGTCTCGGAGACGTCGAGCACGACGACCGCGACCTCGGCCTTCTCGAGAGCGGCAGACGTACGCAGCGACGCGTAGAAGTCCGCGCCCTGCGCCATGTGCACGCGACGACGGATGCCGGCCGTGTCCACGAGGGTCCACAGCTTGCCGCCCAGCTCGACGATCTCGTCGACCGGGTCGCGCGTGGTTCCCGCGAGGTCGTTCACGACCACCCGCTCCTCACCGGCAGCCTTGTTCAGCAGCGACGACTTGCCCACGTTCGGCCGTCCGAGGATCGCCACGCGACGCGGTCCGCCGATCTCGGCCTTCGCCACCGCCGAGACGTCGGGCAGCTTCTTCAGCACGGCGTCGAGCAGATCCGCGACACCGCGGCCGTGGATCGCCGACACCGGGTGCGGCTCACCGAGACCGAGGTTCCACAGCGCCGCGGCCTCAGGCTCCTGCCGTCCGTCGTCGATCTTGTTCGCGACGAGGAACACCGGCTTGCCGCTCTTGCGCAGCAGCTTCACGACGTGCTCATCGGTCGACGTCGCACCCACCATGGCGTCGACGACGAACAGCACGACGTCCGAGAGATCGATCGCGACCTCGGCCTGCGCGGCGACCGAACGGTCGATGCCCTTCGCATCGGGCTCCCACCCTCCGGTGTCGACGAGCGTGAAGCGACGGTCGGACCACTCGGCCTTGTACGTCACGCGGTCTCGCGTCACCCCGGGGGTGTCCTCGACGACGGCTTCGCGACGGCCGAGGATGCGGTTCACGAGCGCGGACTTGCCGACGTTCGGTCGTCCGACGATCGCCACCACCGGCAGCGCCGGCATGAACTGGATGCCGTCCTCGCCGAGGGTGATGCCGGCGAGAAGCGCCGCGTCCTCGTCGTCGAGCTCGTAGTCCGCGAGACCCTGGCGCAGAGTCTCCGCGCGGGCCTCAGCGAGCTGCTCGTCGAGCGACTCCATCTTCTCGGCGAGCTGGTCGGGGCCGCCTTCGTATTCGTCGTCAGCCATGCTGTGCTCCTCGGAGTCGTTCGATCACCGTGAGAACGGCATCGATGGTCTGGGGGAAATCGAGTTCGGTCGAGTCGACCACCTCGACGCCGTCTGCGGCATTCAGGAAATCGACGACGGCGCTGTCCGACGCGTCGCGTCGGTGCAGGGCGGCAGCCACCGCCTCGGCGTTCTCGCCGGCGAGCTCGCCGGCACGTCGCGCGGCGCGCACCTCGGGAGCCGCCGTGAGCAGGATCCGCACGGGGGCGTCGGGCGCCACCACGGTCGTGATGTCACGTCCCTCGACCACGACTGCCGGGTACGGCGCGTCGGCCACGAGCCGTCGGAACAGACGGTTCACCTGCTCGCGGACTTCGGCGACGCGAGCGACGCCGCTCACGGCATCCGAGACGCGGGGCTCGCGGATGGCCTCCGTCACGTCGACGTCGCCGACCTGCACGGTGCGGTCATCGGGGTCGAGGCCGAGACGCACCGGGAAGTCGGATGCCGCGGCGAGCACGGCATCCGCATCCGCCGTGTCGGCGCCGCGGTCGATCACGTGCCAGGCGAGCGCCCGGTACGCCGAACCCGTGTCGAGGTAGCCGAAGCCGAGCGCGCGGGCGACGGCCTTGGAGACGCTCGACTTGCCGGATCCGGCGGGGCCGTCGATCGCGATGAAGTCGGCGCCGGCCGCGACGGTCTGCTCCGCGCTCGTCGAAAGATCAGTCATTGCTCGTCCCCGCAATCCGCCAGCCGCGTTCCTGAAGTCCTGTGATCGCGCCGTGCAGCGCGGCCGGGTCGACGCTGATCTCGGCCAGGCCGAACTGCGCCCCCGGAGAGTGCTCGAGGCGAAGATCCTCGACGTTCACGCCGAGCTCACCGAGCTCTCCGAACAGGCGCCCCAGCTGACCGGAGGTGTCATCCACCATGACGACGAGCGTCTCGAAGCGCTGGTTCTGACCGTGCTTGCCGGGCAGGCGCTCGACGCCGTCGTTGCCCTGGCGGATCGCCTCGGCCACCACACGGCGCGATCCCGGCGCATCGGGTGCGCGCAGCGCGTCGGACACCTGACGGAGGTCGTCGGCGAGGGCATCGAGGATCTCGACCACGGGTCGTGCGTTCGCCCCGAGGATCTGCACCCACAGCTCCGGAGCGGATGCGGCGATGCGCGTCGTGTCGCGCACGCCCTGTCCTGCCAGACGCAGAGCGCCGTCGTCGGCGCCGGCGAGGCGGCCGGCGAGAAGGCTCGCGACCACCTGGGGCACGTGCGACGTCAGTGCGACCGAGCGGTCGTGCTCCTCGGGGGTCATCTCGACCGGCGTGGCGCCGACATCGAGCGCGAGCGCCTCGACGAGAGCGAGGTCTGACGCCTTCGTGTCGTGATCACGGCACACGACCCACGGGCGACCGATGAAGAGGTCGGCGCGCGCCGAGATCGCTCCCCCGCGCTCGCGTCCCGCCAGGGGATGCGAGCCGATGTACCGGGTCAGATCGACGCCGCGACGCTGCAGCTCGCGGAACGGTTCGAGCTTCACGCTCGCGACGTCGGTCACCACCGCATCCGGGTGACGCGACAGCTCGGCCTCGATGACATCCGCGGTCACGTCCGGCGGAACGGCGACGACGATGAGCGACGGCGCGTCGCCGTCGGCGGCAGTCCGCCCTGCACCGTAGTCGACGGCGAGGCGCAGCTGCGCCGGCGAGGTGTCGGAGAGCACGACGTCGACGCCCTTGGCTCGAAGAGCGTGGCCGATGCTCGCGCCGAGAAGGCCCGCCCCGACGATGCGGACGGTGCCCGAGAGACGAGTCGCGACGCGGGGCGCGACCGAGCCTGAGGCCTGCACCCGTCCGGGCGCACTCGTCGTGTCGGTCACTCGTTCTCCTGCTGCTCGCCTGGCGCCTCGGCGACACCGGAATCACGGCGCGCGAGAGTCAACAGCGCACCGAGTTCGATTTTACTCAGTTCGCGGCTCCGGCCCGCAGGGAGCGTTCCCAGGTGCAGCGGGCCGAACTGCCGTCGCACGAGTTCCGTGACCGGATGACCGACGGCCGCGAGCATCCGACGCACGATGCGGTTGCGCCCCGAGTGCAGTGTCAGCTCGACGAGACTCGACCCGCGCGACGTGTCGAGCAGACGCGCCTTGTCCGCGGCGATCGGACCGTCGTCCAGCTCGATGCCCTTCGTGAGCTTCGCGATCGTCTGAGCCGTCACGGCTCCCTCGACCTTGGCGATGTAGACCTTGGTGACGCCGAACGACGGATGCGCCAGCACGTGCGCGAGCTCGCCGTCGTTGGTGAGGATCAGCAGCCCGCTCGTCTCGGCGTCCAGCCGGCCGACGTTGTACAGACGCTCCTCATAGTCCTCGGTGAAGCGCCGCAGATCGGGGCGACCGCTCTCGTCGCGCATGCTGCTGACGACACCCGTGGGCTTGTTGAGCATCACATAGCGCTTCGAGACGTCGAGCTGCACGGCGGTGCCGTCGACGTCGACGAGGTCGGTCTCGGGATCGATCCTCCGGCCGAGCTCGGTCACGGTCTCGCCGTTGACGCGGATGCGCCCCTCGACGATGTACTGCTCGACGACACGCCGCGACGCGACGCCCGCCGCGGCGAGCACCTTCTGGAGGCGGACGCCGTCGGGCTGCGCGCCGTCTGCGGGAACGGGAGAGGTCATCGGATGGTCCCTTCGTCGAAACCGTCTGCCCCGTCATCGAGCAGCGGTGAGATCGGTGGCAGCTCATCGAGCGAGTTGATGCCGAGATGCTGCAGCAGCGTGTCGGTCGTGCCGTAGTTGATCGCGCCCGTCTCCGCGTCTGCGAAGAGCTCGGTGATGAGTCCCCTCGCCAGCAGTGTGCGAACGACCGAGTCGACGTTCACCGCGCGGATGGAGGCGACCTGGCTGCGGGTCACGGGCTGCTTGTAGGCGATCACGGCCAGGGTCTCGAGCGCCGCCTGCGACAGTCGGGCCGGGGCCTGTCCGCCGATGAAGTCGGCCACGAGATCGTCATGATCGTCGCGCACGTAGAGCCGCCAGCCGCCGCCGACCTCGCGCAGCTCGAACCCACGGCGCGGCCCGTGCCCCCGCCCGTCGTAGTCGTCGACGAGCGTCTCGATCGTCTGCCGCACGGCCGCCACGGGCGAGCCCACGGCGGCGGCCAGGGCGACCAGCCCGATGGGCTCGTCGATGATCAGCAGCATCGCCTCGATCCGCTCTGCGAGCGGAGCCCCGTCGGTCGTCGTCACACCGTCGGTCGTCGTCACGTCATCGGTCATAGTCAGCTCCAAGGCTTGCAAGTGTCTCGTCCGACCAGGACTCGGCCGCCCAGCGGAGCGTGAGTTCCCCGAGCGGCTCCAGCTGCTCGAAGGAGAGCGCGGCGTGTCGGTACAGCTCGAGCACCGAGATGAAGCGGGCGACCACGATCCCGGGCTCCTGCACTCCGGCGACCAGCTCACGGAAGCTCACCGACTCGGCGCTGCGGAGCAGGGTCACCACGATCGCTGCCTGCTCGCGGATGCTGACGAGCGGCGCGTGCAGGTGGTCGAGCCCGACGTGCGGCATCTCCTTCGGGGCGAAGGCCAGCAGCGCGAGCGCCGCGAAGTCGTCGGCGCTGAGCGACCAGACCAGTTCGGGAGTTTTCTTGCGGTGCTTCTCGTCGAGCCGCACCGCCCTGACATGCCGGCGACCCTCTCGATGCAGGCACCGGGCGAACCATGTCGAGACCTCTTTGAAGGCGCGGTACTGGAGCAGGCGGGCGAACAGCAGGTCACGGGCCTCGAGCAGCGCGACCGCCTCGGCATCGACCAGCTCGCCCTGCGGCAGCAGACCGGCCACCTTCATGTCGAGCAGCGTCGCGGCGACCACGAGGAACTCCGACGCCTGGTCGAGCTCCTCATCGTCGTCGAGCTCCTTGAGATACGCGATGAACTCGTTCGTGACCGCGCTGAGCGACACCTCGGTGATGTCCATCTCGTGCTTCGAGATGAGGGTGAGCAGCAGATCGAACGGGCCGTCGAAGTTCGACAGGGAGACGCGGAAACCCGATTCCTCGGTCGCAGGATCGACGGCATCCGTCGTGTCGACAGAGCTCTCGTCAGGCGACGGCGCCACGGGCGACCAGCTCCCGTGCCAGTCGCAGGTAGGCCTGCGCGGCGGCGTGCTCGGGAGCGAACTCGGTGATGGGCACACCCGACACCGACGCGTCGGGGAACTTCACAGTGCGGCCGATCACGGTCTCGAGGACGTCGTCGCCGAACGCCTCGACCACGCGCTCGAGGACCTCGCGCGAGTGCAGAGTGCGCGGGTCGTACATGGTCGCGAGCAGGCCGTCCATCGTGATCGACGGGTTCAACCGGTCGCGCACCTTGTCGATCGTCTCGATCAGCAGCGCGACGCCGCGCAGCGCGAAGAACTCGCACTCCAGCGGGATGATCACACCGTGCGCCGCGGTGAGCGCGTTGACCGTGAGCAGCCCGAGCGACGGCTGGCAGTCGATGAGGATGACGTCGTACTCCCCCGCGACCTGGCGGAGGACACGTGCGAGGATCGTCTCTCGCGCGACCTCGTTGACGAGGTGCACCTCGGCTGCGGACAGATCGATGTTCGCCGGCATGACGTCGAGGCCCTCGACACCGGAGCGGACGATCGCGTCATGGGCGTCGCGCTTCGTGTCGAGCAGCAGATCGTAAATCGTCGGCACGTCGTGCGTCTGGATCCCGAGGCCGGCCGACAGCGCACCCTGCGGATCGAAGTCGACCGCGAGCACCTTGCGACCGTACTCGGCGAGCGACGCCGCGAGATTGATCGAGGTGGTCGTCTTGCCGACGCCGCCCTTCTGGTTGCAGAGGGCGATGATGCGGGCGGGCCCGTGGGACGCCAGGGGCTCAGGGGTCGGGAACCCGTGATAGGGACGACCGGTCGGTCCGAGGGGCGTCTCGTCGGCCTTCTGTGCCTTCGCCCTGGACTTCGCCGCTTTCTCAACCACCGATTCTCCTGCTCCTTCGTGCTTGGTCGATTCTAGCGGCAGGGCTCTGCACTGCGCCCCCGGCGCGCGGCGTGGCCGCTCAGGTCATCCCCGAGCGGTCACCCGCCGCGCAGCGCGGCGACCGGCTCGACACGAGCGGCCCGCCGCGCCGGGTACCACCCCGACCCCCAGCCGACGACCGCGCCGAGCACAGCACCGGCGAGTGCGATCAGCGGATCCGTGACCGGCGTCCACCCCTGCACCACGGCGACCGCGATCACCGCGAAGACACCGAGGGCGGAGCCGATGAGTCCCCCGATGAAGCCGATCACGATCGACTCGACCATGAACTGGGCACCGATCTGGCGGCGGGTCGCACCGAGCGCACGGCGCAGGCCGATCTCGCCGATCCGCTCCATCACCGAGAGCAGCGTCACGTTCGCGATGCCGAGCCCGCCGGCCAGGAGAGCGATCACCCCGAGGATCAGGAACACCACGTTCACATCCGACTGCACGCTCTGGCTCAGGTCGGAGGACCCCGACGGGGCCTTGGCTTCGAGGCTCTCGGGATCGTCGGGCTGCAGAGCGAGCACCGCCTGATCCGCGACCTGCGGTCCGGCGCCCACCACGATGCGGATGTCGAGCTCCGACGGCGCGAGCAGGCCGAAGTCGGCCCGAGCGGCACCGGTCGGGATGATCACGGCGTCCTGCAGCTCGCTGCGCCGCTCCATACCGTCCACGATGCCGATCACCGCGTAGGCGACCCCGCCGATGAACACCGAGGGCTGGGAGTCCACGCGGTTGATGCCCATCCGCTCGGCAGCCCGCTCTCCGAGCACAGCGACCCGGTCTGCGCGGGAGTCGTGCCCGGCGTCGAAGAACCGGCCGGTGACGAGCCCGCCCTCGGCCGTGTCGAGCAGATCCGGAGACGCCGAGAAGAGGCGCGGCGACGCGACCGCGGCAGCCGAGGGGTCGTTCACGGGCACCGCCGTGATCGTCTCGCCCTCGGTGAGCTCCACCTCGCCGAGCAGCGTCGCGCTCTCGACACCCGCGAGAGACGTCACCCGCTCGGGCGAGTCCCACGGCAGTCGCCCGGCGGCGACGCTCTGGTTCTGCGATCCGGACTGCGCCTTGGCGGCGGTGACCACGACGCGTGTCGCCGCCGCACCGTCGAACTGGCTCGCGATCTGCGCGGCTGCCGTCTGCGCGAAGCCGATCGTCGCGACGAGCGAGGCGATGCCGAGCACCGTGCCGAGGATCGTCATGACCAGCCGCGCAGGGCGCGAGCCGATGTCCGACGTCGCCTCCGCGACCAGATCCTGGAAGGTGAAACGGTCGGCGTGCGCGATCGCCGGCACGAGCGGGGTGCCTGCGGCATCCGTCATCGCGGCCTGCTGGTCTTCGTCGCTCGTGCGGCGGCTGCGCCGGAACCGGCCGATCACAGCTCGCTCAATCGGCCGTCGGAGATGCGGATGCAGCGGCGGGCACGCCGCGCGACACCGTCGTCATGGGTGATGACGATGAGCGTGAGCCCGTCTTCGTTCAGCTCCTCGAAGAGCGACATGACCTCACCCGAGGTGCGCTGGTCGAGGTTGCCCGTCGGCTCGTCCGCGAGCAGCAGCCGTGGCCCGCTGACGACCGCGCGGGCGACAGCCACTCGCTGCCGTTCGCCGCCCGAGAGCGAGTTCGGGAAGAAGTCGATCCGATGCCCGAGGCCGACCCGCGTCAGCGCCTCGCGTGCGCGTTCCTCCCGCTCGCGTCGCGGCACGCCGCTGTACAGCATCGGCAGCAGCACATTGTCGAGCACGGTGCGCCGCGGCAGCAGGTGGAACGACTGGAACACGAATCCGATGAAGCGAGCACGCACCGCGGCCCGCTCGTCGTCGGAGAGGTCACCCGTGAGCGAGCCCGACAGCCGGTACTCGCCCACACTCGGACGATCCAGGAGGCCGAGGATGTTGAGCATGGTCGACTTGCCCGAGCCGCTGGGTCCGACGATCGAGATGTAGTCGCCCGGAGCCACCGTGAGGGTGGCTCCCTTGAGGGCCTGGACCTCGGGCGGTCCGGGGAACGATCGCGTCACATCGCGCAGCTCGACGAGCGGCACATCGGCATCGGTCTCGGACGCGGCGGGGAGGATCGACGTCTGCGCGTCGGTCACTTCCCCACCACCACGAGATCGCCTTCGTCGAGCTCGCCCTCGACCGGGGTGACCTCCACGGCGCCCTTCGCGGCGAGTCCGGTCTCGACGACGACCAGCCGCGTCTTCGCATCCTTCCCCTCCCGGGGATCCGACTCGACGACCTCTATGCGCGATTCGCCGCCGGGACCCGCGGTGAGCGCCGCGAGCGGGACCGAGAGCACATCGCCCTCCGTCGCGCCGACCGCGATGCGCACGCGCACGTTGCTCCCCTGCAGCTGCGAGATCTGCTCCGCGGTCAGGGGATCCGGCTCGAAGAGAACCTCCCAGCGCGCCTTGGCGTCCTTCCCCGGCTTCAGCTCGGAGACCACCGCGCGGTGCTCCGTGCCGTCGGGCAGCTCGAAGACTCCCTCGGCGCCGACCTCGAGCAGCCGTGCGTCGGCTTCCGCAGCGGCGCCCGTGAGGCGCACCGTGGCTCCGGAGACCGTCATGACGGCGCCCGAGATCGCCGTGCCGCGCTTGACGTTGACGGCGTCGACGCGTCGGGGCAGCTCGGTGAGGAAGAGCACCTCGCTCGACGGCAGATACGGCAGCACGCTCTCCCGGGCACTCGCGAGAGACTCCTCGGCCGCGCCGACCTGCTGACGTGCGGCGTCGAGCGCCGCCCGCTCCGCTCCGGTGTCCTGCGCGGCCCACAGCTGGTCCCGCTCCAGACGAGCTGTCTGCAGATCCCACTCCGCCTGCTGGACGTTGGTCCCCTCGGCGCCGTTCTTCGCATCGGCGACCGCCTGCTCGGCCTGCGCCACCCGGACGTCCGCCTGCCACGTCTCGAGGCTCGAGGGTCCTGCTCCGGCCGCCGCGAGCGCCTGCTCCGCCTGAGCGACCCCGCTCTGCGCTGCGCGCACGCCCTCCTCCGCTGCTCGAACCGCGTCGTCTGCTCCCTCTTCGGGCGACGGCAGCGGGTATCCCGCCTGCGCGTAGAGCTGACCGACCGCATTCGCCGTCGTCTGGTCGAAGAGGTTCGACGCCACATCGCCGGCATCGATCCCGATGCTCACGAGGGCCTGCTTCAGCTGGATGACGTCAGGGCCGGAGACTCCGACCCGCAGCGTCCGGTACGCCGGAAGCTCGCCGGGAAGCACGATCACGGGACGACCTTCGACCTCGAGGGCGA
>Ga0308156_1002251_pt1 | contig 17927 bp, 15 predicted proteins | sample PhyAR2_FD_201041 | JGI IMG/M metagenome (GOLD analysis project Ga0308156, IMG submission 201041) | Phyllosphere microbial communities from UC Gill Tract Community Farm, Albany, California, United States - DLSL A.R2 | ecosystem: Host-associated > Plants > Phyllosphere > Unclassified | place: USA... | reverse complement strand
CCCACACCACCCTCACCGTTTCGGGCCGCTACCATGACCCCTGCGACCTGAGTCGCATGCTCACTGTATTTCCCCTCGCTTCCGTCCCCTGCCGTCTGGCCTGACGTGGCATTGGCCAGCCATGCAGGGTCGACGTTGTCTCTCAGATCGGCATGCCGATAATCGAAAATCTCCTTGGTCGTGCCAAAGGGGCTGTGTGTTTCGATCTGTGCGATGCGCACCCCGCGCCCCGTATAGTGCTGCCACACCGGCACGATGTTGGTCTCGGACAAATACCACTGCTCAGCTACCGATGGGTCACTAGGCAAATCAGTAGTCCGGAGGTAAACGTTCGACCGCATCACCGCGGTCTCCCCGCCGCCACTTCTCACTACCGTTGCAGCCACGTTACCTTTCGCATCGGCGGCGCTGTATTTGAAACCCATGATCCCAGCAAAACCGGGATCCGGCACGAACAGAACATCGCCACTGTCAGTCAAGGTAGCCGTACCGCCCATGACGTCGAAAAGCCCAGTGATGTGCAAGTCATCCTGCTGCCAATCGATGTCATTGCCCAGCAGCTGTTCCTTGCCGATGAGGTGCGGAGCCGTGCGGTCAAACGCGACGCCTGCCTTGTCGTGACTCAGTACATCCTTGACCAACAGCGGGTTTTCCAGCCCTGCACTCGACGAGCCTGGAATCTGTACTTTGCTCAGGTTCCTGAAGTTGGCTATTTCGACATTCCTGAGCAAATCGGTGCCGTCGCGTCCAGCCACCGTATCGGTGATCCAGACCCCTTCAGCCGTTCGGCTTATCCGGTAATCAGCGAAATCACCCGAGAGCTCAATCGCATCATCGCCATCGCCCCCATCGATCACGTCATCGCCTGCGCCACCGATCAGGACATCGTCGCCAGCGCCACCGTCCAGGCGATCATCATCATGCCCCCCATCGATCAGGTCATCGCCAGCCCCGCCCTGGAGACGATCACGGCCTTGATGCCCGCGCAAAATGTCGTTGCCTGCACCGCCCAGCAGGATGTCGTTTCCATCCTCACCGGCCAGCGCATCATTGGCCGCACCGCCAATCAGTACATCGTCGCCATCTCCCCCACGCATATACACGGTGCTTGTACCGCCACCGATGAACGTGTCGTTACCTCGACCTCCTTGGGCGATCTCGATTCCGGCTTTGTCCAACTCCAGGAACACGCCTTTATCACCCATCACTTGAACGACGTCAGTACCTTCACCCCCGTGGATATTGCCTGGCAGGTCATCACCGTCGATCAACAGCACGTCATCGCCTGCACCGCCATTGAAGGTGTCGCTTCCCTGTCCACCGGCGAGCCAGTTGCTTTGTCCGTCGCCTACGAGCACATCATTGCCGGCACCCCCTGCCGCATTGATCACTCCCTTAAGTGACACATCGATATGCTCGCCGTTGCTTGCCGCCGAGGCGTAGCTGCTTACGGTCGCCACGCGCTCCGAGCCCTGAGTGGTGACAACGGTACCTTTGCCACTGGCGGTAAACGTGTGGCCATTTGGGTTGGCAATGAAGCTCGCGGCCACCGCCTCCTTGACCGCACCGCGCTGAACGAAGGTGCCGCGTGAAAGCACCTCATTACCGTTGCGGACCTCCCCGCTTTGCACCTGATCATGCAGGTCGATCTGGGTGATGCCCAGTTCATCGAGCGAAGACAGCTCGGTGCGTTCGCCCGCATCAAGGGCACCGTTGCCATTGCTGTCCTCCCAGCTTCTACCGTCGTGGTTGGCGTCTACCCATACCTTGACGGTGTTCCACGCCGCGTCATTGCGATCAAAGACACCGTCCGCATTACTGTCCAGACTTGCCAACGCAGCGAAGCCGTTGGCGAAGCGCTTTTCGCCTGCACTACCACGGGTACCCGCCGCTCCACCAAAGTATTCGGACAGGGTTTCACTGATGTTGTCGATCTTGCCGTTACCGTTGCTATCGACGACAACGATCCCATCCTCCGGGCTCACCCAGCCGGTTTCCTCGAGATTACCTCCGTCATTATCTGCATCGAAAAAGACAGGGGCGTCGCGGTAGTTGGTGAGACGGACGCCATCGGCATTGAGGTCCAGGATCAGAGGATCGGTAGGCAAGGTCTGTCTGGCACGAGCATCGCCTGAGTTGAGCAACGCAGCCATTGCCCCCTGATACGACAAGCCTGTCGCGACGTTGCGCAGACCGAAATCGAAGACCTCCTCGCTGGGATTGTGGTTACCAGGCCGATAGCCATCGGAAAGAATCTGCGTAGCCGCTGCCGCGAAGGTGTTGTTGATCCAGTTGCCTTTGTACTGATTGATGTTCAGTGTGGCCGGATCGGACGTGACCCGGTGACTGCCCCCGCTGGTGACCAGGCCTTGGGCTACGTCGGCTGCTTCTGCGTCGTGGTTGGTGGAGCCTTTTTGTTTTGCGGTACCGGCGTTGTCGATTTTCAGGGAGAAGTCGTGGGTAACGGGACTGGCGTTAGGTTGATCACTTGCTCCCAGCCAAAGACAGGTCTGACCATCCTTCGCTTCGTAGTAAAGGCCATGCCGGGTGAGGTCATCACGGATGATTTGTGCGCCGAAGCCGTGGAGCAGGGTCTTGAGATTGTCGGGGTTGTTGCCGGGGAGTAGATCACCTTGGAAACCGTTTGGGTTGTAGCCGATGGCTTTCAACGACGCGTAGACAAAATCGACACAACTATTTATAAGGACATTGTAATCTCCAAAACCGCCCTTCTCGGCTTGTTCTGAAAACCGCAATAAAGCCTCATATTGTGGCTTGGTGAGCTGTACCGCAACCTCATAAAGCGTATCTTGATAAGCGTCATTATCATTTAGCACCAGCCTGCCTGGTCCAAACATTTCTCCATCTCGAGAGGCGAATCCACGGCTGTGTATGGCATGCCCATCCGTCGCGCTGAACCACATATGGCCAGCGGATGATTTCGTTATTTCTCCAGACTGGGGATCACCGGATACACCCTGACTCGAGTAACCGCTTAACGCGCCCGAAACCTTATAAGTCACTTTGTACTGCTTATCCAAGTCCAACCCTCCATTAATCCATTAATATTTTCTATTATACGAGACTAACCCTACGTAAACCTCTTCACTTTGAAATTCCATTAGCTCAACTAGCGTGTTAATTTCAAACCTGTAGTGCCCAGGTGTAAATGTGAAGTGCTTGATTAGTCTTATTCCAGTATTTTTGATAACACCGCAATACCTGGTTACCTGAAAACCTTCCAACCCAACCGAGGTTACGACCTTGTCAAAAATAATCATCCCATCCTTGATGACTTTTAGTTGAATCGGAATACCAGCACCAAGCTCGGCATGACGACGCCCCCATACATCGCGTACGCGCAACTCCTCTTCACTCCCACGCAATGCATAATATAGCTCTACTCGATATCCCCCCTTGTCCCTGATCCTGAGCTCTAACGTAGCCCGCTGGTCTTTTTTTGATACATCAAGCGGCTTGATAATTTCCACTGGACTCGAACAAGAGGTTAGCGTTATCTGTAGTACACAGAAAACATACCAGTGCCTCAGTACACGACCACGCCTGAGCTGCAAGCGAAGACTTTTGCCTATCCCTAAAGTAAACATAGAGCACCTTTAACTATACGCATCACGTATAAGCAGCGACTCCAGATATGGATAGCTTATCTGTGACGGTCACTCAACAAAGGCTTCAAAAAAGCCACAAACTTTCGACCTATGAAAAATGAACAGATCATTTCTACTATAGAGGCTACCAAAAGATAGACAGCCCATATTCTTGCAAGGCGATCTTCGAATTCGCTAGAACTTAGAAAGACCACCAGAATAATGACAAGCAAAGTCTGGTATATAAATCCATTCCTTGCCATTAAATAGACCCTCTTCAGAAAAATGAGAGAGCACAAGTACCTTATCGCACCAACGGCAGCAGGTACGGCCATATGCGCGACATCCGACCCACCCTGCAGAAACATGTATAAGACAAATAAAATAGCCAAATCAACCCAGCCAGGATACGCAAATATTTTCATACCAACCCTATTCAAAAATAGCGCGAGCGGTCAACGGCATAAGTGATAGAAACCTCACCACCAGAACCAACGGCCCTTCATTTACCGCTCCCGCAAACTCTCCACCGCATACTGCTGCAACGGACTCAAGAAATAATCAATCACCTTGCGCTTATCCGTCTTGACTTCCACCGTGACCGACATCCCCGGCGACAACTTCACCTGTTCGCCCTGCTCTTCGATGGCGTTCTTCAATAAGCGCACTCGGCTGCTGTAGATCAGCCCGCGTTTCTCATCGTCGATGGCGTCGTTGGAAAGGCTGGTGATTTCCCCTTCCACAGTGCCGTAACTTGGTAAACGTGAAAGTCTCGACTTTCACCGTGGCCATTTGTCCTGCTCGAACAAACCCCACATCCTTGTTTTCCAGAAAGGCCTCGACTCCCACGGGTTGGTCGCTGGGCACGATCACCTCAGTGGCTGCGCGGCAGTGACGACACCACCTACGGTGTGGATGGCGAGTTGCTGTACTGTCCCGTCCCACTGGGGCAGTCAAGCTCATCAGTCTGTCTCGCTGCTCGGCCTTGTTCAGTTCCTGGGTGAGCGCAAGCCCAGCCAGTGAATGGAGCGCAAATATACTCACTATGGAAATTATTAAAACAACCTATTTATTACTAACCTTGTAATAAGCGGAAAGATTCTTGGGGCAGTTCAGAACGGCAGTATGTGACTGTAAGAAAATTCAGCCAATCCACAATATCAGGCCCCAACATTGAGAACTCGCCTTACACTGCAGACATCAAATGTCGGACATTTGAAACTTTACAACCCACCGCCACCGCCCGTTCTGTCGTACCCCCGTTGAATCCGCCCGCAATGCCCTCGCCGCTACCACCGTCAACAACAACCCCTCCTCACTGCGCTGAATGCGCCAGGTCACCGGCTTGCCGTCCACCAGCAACCGCCCGCTGGCCGGCGCACCCGTGGCGTCGAACAGCATTGCCACCGTTCCTCCGACCACCTCGGCATGCACCTTCGGCTCGTCGTTGAACCACAGCACCAACTGGTCGCGGTGCACTTCGATGTTGTCCAGGCGAGCAGGCTCGGGATTGGTCAGGCGGCCGATCATCAGGCCGATCAGCAGGCCGAACAGGGCCAGCGAGCCCAAGACCCGTGGCCACAGTTGCGAACGCTCGCTCGGATCAGGAGTAGAATGCTGCCCGTCCTTCAGTTCGGTGCCGCGCATGTTTCACGTGATCCTTTTTCAACCAGAGATTCCACCCAATACGGGCAACATTATCAGGCTGTGTGCCAACAGCGGGTGTGCCCTGCACCTGATAGAGCCGATCGGCTTCGAGCTGGACGACAAGCGCTTGCGTCGGGCCGGCCTGGATTATCACGAATATGCCACGCTGCAGCGCCATGCCGATCTGGCCAGTTGCCTGGAAAGCCTGGGGCAGCCACGGGTGTTCGCGTTCACCACCAAGGGTTCGCGACCGTTTCATGATGCCAGCTTCGAGAAGGGCGATGCGTTCCTGTTCGGTCCGGAAAGCCGTGGGCTGCCGGCCGAGGTGCTGGACGCGCTGGACAGCCAGCACAAGTTGCGCCTGCCGATGCGCGAGGGGTGCCGCAGTTTGAATCTGTCCAATACGGTGGCAGTGGCGGTGTATGAGGCGTGGCGGCAGCTGGGCTTTGAGTAGGGCTTGAGGGCCTCTTCGCGGGCAGAGGGCTCGCGAAAGAGGCAGCACGCACACACAAAAAAGCGCCCCGAAAGGCGCTTTTTGTTCACAGCACGGCTATGCTTACTGGGCCGAAGGGGCTTCGCCCGATTCCTGCATGCGTTGCAGTTCCTGCGCGTAAAGCATGTCGAAGTTCACCGGAGCGAGCATCAGCGCCGGGAACGAACCGCGGGTTACCAGGCTGTCCAGGGTCTCGCGGGCATACGGGAACAGGATGTTGGGGCAGAAAGCACCCAGGGTGTGGCTCATCGAGCCTTCGTCCAGACCCTTGATCAGGAAGATACCGGCCTGTTGCACTTCGGCGATGAACGCGACTTCTTCGCCGTTCTTGACCGTGACCGACAGGGTCAGCACGACTTCGTGGAAGTCGCCTTCCAGGCCTTTCTGGCGGGTGTTCAGGTCCAGGGAGACGCTGGGTTCCCACTGCTGGCGGAAGATCGCCGGGCTTTTCGGGGCTTCGAACGACAGGTCACGCACGTAGATGCGCTGCAGCGAGAACTGCGGTTCGTTTTCGGCGGCAGCGCCATTGTTCGCTTGATCGGTCATCGCTGATCCTTGTGATCTTCAGAGGTGTGGGGGTAAAGGGGACCGCGTCAGGCCCCCAGCAACGCGTCCAGCTTGCCGGCGCGCTCGAGGGCGAACAGGTCGTCGCAGCCGCCGACGTGCAAGTCGCCGATCCAGATCTGCGGCACCGAGGTGCGGCCGGCCTTGGCGGCCATTTCGCGGCGCAGCTCGGACTTGCCGTCGACCTTGATCTCGGTGAACTTCGCTTTCTTGCTTTCCAGCAGGTACTTGGCGCGCGAGCAGTACGGGCAATAGTCACTGGAGTAGACGACGATCGGCTTCATGTCACTTCACCACGGGCAGGTTGTCGGCACGCCAGCTCGATACGCCACCGGCCAGCTTGGCGGCGGTGTGGCCGGCCTTGACCAGCTCGGCACAGGCAGTACCGGCGTGCTGGCCGATGGCGTCGACCACGATCAGGGTCTTGCCCTTGTACTTTTCCAGCTCGCCGATGCGGCTGGCCAGCTTGTCCTGAGGAATGCTCAAGGCACCGACGATGTGGCCGGCGGCGTATTCCTTCTTGTTGCGGATGTCCACGACCACGCCCTGCTCGCTGTTGACCAGCGCAGTCAGCTCGCGGGGGCTGAGGCTTTTGGCACCCTTGCTCATTTCCAGCATGATCAGCATGACCAGCAGGACCACGAACGCGGTCACGAGCAGATAGTGATTTGTGGCGAATTCAATCAGGTGAGCAACCATCAGCGGGTTCCAGGGCGTTAAAATGTCGGCCAGTATACACAGCCGCCAAGTCCGGCCAAAGCCCGCCGGACGGAACCGCTCGGCCTCATTGCGGGTCTGTGCTTGTTGTTCTTGCGTCCGCGATGAAATAAACCGCCATGATTCGTCACACAGCCCTGCAATGCCCTAAAATGCCGGGCTTCTCCTGAATGCTCTTCTGACATAGCGAGTGGGATCCATGACAACCACGCCCAAACCCCTGGTCCTGATCATCCTCGATGGTTTCGGTCACAGTGAAAACCACGAGTACAACGCGGTCTATTCGGCGCGCAAGCCGGTGCTCGATGCACTCACGGCAAGCCAGCCCAACGGCTTGATCTCGGGCTCGGGCATGGATGTTGGCCTGCCCGACGGGCAGATGGGCAACTCGGAAGTCGGCCACATGAACCTGGGCGCCGGGCGTGTGGTGTATCAGGACTTCACTCGCGTGACCAAGGCCATCCGCGATGGCGAGTTCTTCACCAACCCCACCATCTGCGCGGCCGTGGACAAGGCCGTCGCAGCCGGCAAGGCGGTGCACTTCATGGGGCTGCTGTCCGATGGTGGCGTGCACAGCCATCAGGACCACCTGGTCGCCATGGCCGAGCTGGCCGCCGGGCGCGGCGCGCAGAAGCTCTACCTGCATGCTTTCCTCGACGGTCGCGACACACCGCCCAAGAGCGCGCAGGCCTCGCTGGAACTGATGGACGCGACCTTCGCCCGTCTCGGCCACGGTCGCACCGCCAGCCTGATCGGGCGTTACTTCGCCATGGATCGCGACAACCGCTGGGATCGCGTCAGCGCCGCGTACAACCTGATCGTCGACGGCGCGTCGCAATTCCATGCCGCCACTGCCGTGCAAGGCTTGCAGGCCGCCTACGAGCGTGGCGAGAGCGACGAATTCGTCAAGGCCACCACGGTAGGCGAGCCCGTCCGTGTCGAAGACGGCGACGCCGTGATCTTCATGAACTTCCGCGCCGACCGCGCGCGCGAGCTCAGCCGCGTATTCGTCGAAGACGACTTCAACGATTTCCCGCGCGCGCGCCAGCCCAAGCTGGCCGGCTATGTCGGCCTGACCCAATACTCGGCGAAGATCCCGGCACCGGCGGCATTTGCCGCTACCGGCCTGAACAACGTGCTGGGCGAGTACCTGGCGAAGAACGGCAAGACCCAGCTGCGCATCGCCGAAACCGAAAAGTACGCCCACGTGACGTTCTTCTTTTCCGGCGGCCGCGAAGAAGAGTTCCCCGGCGAAGAACGCATTCTGGTGCCTTCGCCGAAGGTTGCAACCTACGACCTGCAGCCGGAAATGAGCGCGCCGGAAGTGACCGACCGCATCGTCGAAGCCATCGAGCAGCAGCGCTATGACGTCATCGTGGTCAACTACGCGAACGGCGACATGGTTGGCCACAGCGGCATCATGGCCGCCGCGATCCAGGCGGTGGAGTGCCTGGACACCTGCGTAGGCCGTATCACCGCCGCACTCGACAAGGTCGGTGGCGAAGCGTTGATCACCGCCGACCACGGCAACTGCGAGCAGATGGAAGACGTCTGCACCGGTCAGGCACATACCGCGCACACCACCGAGCCGGTGCCCTTCATCTACGTCGGCAAGCGCGACGTCAAGGTTCGCGAAGGCGGCGTGCTGGCCGACGTGGCGCCGACCATGCTCTGGTTGATTGGCCTGCCCAAGCCCGAAGAAATGACCGGCACCTCGATCCTGGTACAAGGCTGACCCATGCTCCGCGCCCTGACGTTCCTGACCCTGACCTGCCTGCTCGGCCCGGCCTTCGCCGACGAGCGCGCGCAAACCCAGCAGCAGATCGATGCCACCCGCAAGGACATCGCCGAGCTGCAGAAAACCCTTGGCACGCTGCAGGCAGAAAGATCCGGGGTGCAGAAAGAGCTGCGCACGACCGAAACCGAGATGGGCAAGCTGGAAAAGCAGGTGGAGGCCCTGCAGAAAGAACTAAAAAAGACTGAGGGCGAGCTGGAGCGTCTCGATGGCGAGAAAGCCAAGCTCCAGGCCGCCCGGGTTGAACAGCAGCGCCTCATTGCCATCCAGGCCCGCGCGGCCTATCAGAGCGGGCGTCAGGAATACCTCAAGCTTCTGCTCAACCAGCAGAACCCGGAGAAGTTCGCCCGCACCCTGACCTATTACGACTACCTGAGCCAGGCCCGCCTGGAACAGTTGAAACGCTTCAACCAGACCCTGCAGAAGCTGGCCGGTGTGGAAAAGGACATCAACCTGCAGCAGGCGCAGCTGTTGGTGCAGCAAGGCAACCTGGACAGCCAGCGCGAAGACCTCGACAAGGTGCGCAAGGAGCGCCAGGTCGCCCTGGCCAAGCTCAACGACCAGTACAAGCAGGGCGATCAGAAACTGCAGGCCCGCCAGCAGGATCAGGAAGACCTGGCCAAGGTGCTCAAGACCATCGAGGAAACCCTGGCCCGCCAGGCACGCGAGGCCGAGGAAGCGCGGCAGAAGGCCCTGCTCGCCGCTCAGGAGGCCGAACAGCGTCGCCAGCGTGAAGCGGCTGCAGCCGCCGCCCGAGAGGCACCGGCACCCGCGCCCCAGGCGCCTCGTGCGCCGACGGGCCCGATGGTGTCCAGCAGCGGCGAGAGCTTCGGTGGTGCATTTGCCTCGGCGCGGGGAAAACTTCCATGGCCTGTCGATGGTCGACTGTTGGCACGCTTCGGGGAAACCCGCGGTGACGACGTTCGTACCAAGTGGGATGGGGTGATGATCAGTGCCTCGGCCGGCAGCCAGGTGCATGCGGTGCATGGTGGCCGCGTGGTCTTCGCCGACTGGTTGCGCGGCGCCGGGCTTCTGGTCATTCTCGACCATGGCAATGGTTACCTCAGCCTGTACGGTCACAACCAGACCCTGCTCAAATCGGCCGGCGACGTGGTCAAGGCCGGTGATGCCATCGCCACCGTAGGAACCAGCGGCGGGCAGAGCACGCCAGCGCTGTATTTTGCAATACGCCAGCAAGGCAAACCGACCGACCCTTCGCAGTGGTGTCGCGGTTGACTGGCGCAGTCGTTCAAAAGCAGCCCTCAAAGGCGCGAACCCGTATCAGGAGTCTGTTAGACATGCCGCATCTGTCCCGCCTTACCTCGCTGGCCCTGACGATCGCCGTGGCCACCGCCGCCCCTGCGGTGGTCGCTGCCGATCTGTCCCCCCAGCCCGCCCGGGCAGCGAGTGCGGCCCCGGCCGCAGCGCCTTTGCCGCTGGACGAGCTGCGGACCTTTGCCGAGGTGATGGACCGCATCAAGGCGGCCTATGTCGAGCCTGTGGATGACAAGACCCTGCTGGAGAACGCCATCAAGGGCATGCTCAGTAACCTGGATCCCCACTCGGCCTACCTGGGCCCCGAGGACTTCCAGGAGCTGCAGGAAAGCACCAGTGGCGAGTTCGGCGGCCTGGGCATCGAAGTGGGCAGCGACAACGGCATGATCAAGGTCGTCTCGCCCATCGATGACACGCCAGCGTCCAAGGCCGGCATCGAGGCGGGCGACCTGATCGTCAAGATCAACAACCAGCCCACCCAGGGCCTGAGCATGACCGAGGCTGTCGACCTGATGCGCGGCAAGCTCGGCGAGAAGATCACCCTGACCCTGGTGCGCGACGGTGGCACGCCCTTCGACGTGACGCTTGCGCGCGCCACCATCCAGGTCAAGAGCGTCAAGGCGCAATTGCTGGAAAACGGCTACGGCTACCTGCGCATCACCCAGTTCCAGGTGAAAACCGGCGAAGAAGTCGGCAAGGCCCTGGCGAAGCTGCGCAAGGACAACAACGGCAAGCTCAAGGGGCTGATCCTCGACCTGCGCAACAACCCCGGCGGCGTGCTGCAAAGCGCGGTGGAGGTGGCCGACCACTTCCTGACCAAGGGCCTGATCGTGTACACCAAGGGCCGTATCGCCAACTCGGAACTGCGCTTCTCCGCCGACCCGGCAGACGCCAGCGAGCGCGTGCCTCTGGTCGTGTTGATCAACGGCGGCAGCGCCTCGGCGGCTGAAATCGTCGCCGGTGCGCTGCAGGACCAGAAGCGCGGCATCCTCATGGGCACCGACAGCTTCGGCAAGGGCTCGGTGCAGACCGTGCTGCCGCTCAACAACGACCGCGCCCTGAAGATCACCACGGCGCTGTATTACACGCCCAATGGCCGCTCGATCCAGGCCCAGGGCATCGTGCCGGACGTCGAAGTGCGCCAAGGCAAGGTCACCCGCGACGCCGATACCGAAAGTTTCAAGGAAGCCGACCTGCAGGGTCACCTCGGCAACGGCAACGGTGGCGCCGACCGGCCCTCGGGCAAGACAGCGATCGGCGCCCGCAAGACGCGGCCGCAGGACGATGACTTCCAGATCAGCCAGGCGCTCAGCCTGCTCAAGGGCCTGAGCGTGACGCGCGGCAACTGACATGCGCCGCATTCTGTTGCTGGCCATGTTGCTGCTGACGGCCGGACCGGCCTTCGCCGGTCCGGCCTACCTGAGCCTGATCATCGACGACCTTGGCCAGTCACCTGCCCGAGATAGTCGCACCCTGGCCCTGCCCGGTCCGGTGACCCTGGCGATCATGCCCGATACCCCGCATGCGGCCGATTTCGCTCGTCAGGCGCACAAAGCCGGCAAGACCGTGATGGTGCACATGCCCATGGACCCCGCGACCGGCCCGTTCGCCTGGCGTCCCGACATGCCTGCCAGTGAGTTGCTCGGCCGCCTGCAGGCTGCCTTGCGGGCCGTGCCCTATGCCGCCGGCCTGAACAACCACGAGGGCAGCCGCATGACGTCGCAGCCCGAGGCCATGGCCCTGCTGATGAACGAATTGCAGCAGCACGGCATGTTCTTCGTCGACAGCCGTACCGGCGCAGCCACCGTGGCCGCCGCCAAGGCGCAGAGCATTGGCCTGGCCAGCCTGTCGCGGGATGTCTTCCTGGACGACACGCGCACCGTCGAGGCCATCGCTGGCCAGCTCGAGAAAGCCATTGCCCTGGCGCACAAGCAGGGCACGGTGGTGATCATCGGCCACCCTTATCCACAGACCCTGGAAGTGCTGGAGCGCGAGTTACCGCGCTTGAAGGCCAAGGGAGTAGAGTGGATACCGGTCCGGCAGATGATCGGCGAGCGCGGCAACCGCGCGACGGCCGCTCACGGCAAGGGTGGGATCTACCACTGATCCACCCTTGCCGAATGTCATAGATACTTGGCGAAGACCCGATCGACCACGCCTTCGCGACGCATGTCATCGAGCGCTCGCTGCAGGCGCTCGACCACCTCCTGCGGCGTCTCCTTGTTCAGCGCCAGAAACAGCTCGGCACTGTTGAAACGCAGCACCGTCTTGAGCCCACTGATCCCTTCCAGACGAGCCAGGTATCGACCCGCCGGATCACCCGTGGCCCACAGATCGATCTGCCCGTCGTGCAGTTTTCGCGCATTGTCCTGGTCGCGCAGCGCGAGGATCGGACGCATGTCCCGCTCGGCCAGGCTTTGCGCGATGGCATCGCCCTTGTAGGCGCCGATCCGATACGGCCGGGCCTGGTCGAGATTCTCCAGGGTGATCGGGCTGTCTGCCCGGGCCAGCATGATCCAGTCATCCGGCCCCAGAGGACCGACCCACTTGAAGGCCTGTTCGCGCTCGGGCAGACGGGCGGTGACGAATACCCCATACCCGGGATTGTTCAGGGCCAGCTTGTAGATACGGTCCCAGGGAAAGCGCAGGGTCATGCTGTAGGGAATGCCGGCACGCCGATACATTTCCCGCACCAGCTCGGTCGCGATGCCGCGAATGTTGTCTTCCTGGGCGAAGTTCTTGTCGTTGCTGGCCATGTTGTAGGGCGGAAAGTTCTCGGTCAGCAACACCATCGAATAGCCCGTCGGAACTTCGGCGCGCACGGCACTGCCACTGAACAGCGCAGCACAGAGGGCGAAGGCGAGAAAGGTGCGGTGGAGCATTACGAGGTCCCTGCAACAATGACAATGGCCAGAGTGCCGGGCGCGCCGACCGCTGTAAAGCGCTGCAACGATTACGCGACAATGTGTCTACAACGCGCTGTGCAGCAGGTTTTCCAGAGCAGCCAGGTCCGGTACTCGGGCCACGGTTTCACCGACCTGCACGGCGGCCATTTCCAGCGGCTTGAGCGGCACGTCCACGTAGCTCAACTGACTGTCGACCCGGCACGAGCGAGGCACATGCTGGATCAATACGGCGATGAAACGCATCGAGGTTTCTCCCAAGGCGTTGAGCACGACGATGCGTGCGCGCTCGCCGATCACCGCCTCGCCGCCGCTGGCAGCCTCGAAGCTGACCAGCGGCAGGCGCAGGTTGCGCCACTCGATCATCCCCAGGTGCCAACGCGGGGCTCCGAGCACCGGCTCACCGGGCAGGTAGTCGATCAGCTCGGCCACCGCCACGTTGGGCAGCAGCAGATTGCGGTCGGCAAGGGGCAGCAACAGCGCGGTGAGGCTGTCGCGGCGGCCAATCGCCCGGTCAAGCATGGGGCTCACCCCAGCGTTCGATGCATTCGAGCAACTGATTCTCCTGATAGGGCTTGCCCAGGTATTCGTTGACGCCAATGGCCATCGCCCGCTCACGATGCTTCTGCCCGGTGCGCGAAGTGATCATGATGATCGGCAGATGCCTGAGCGTGGGATGCCGGCGGACCCGGCGTGCCACTTCGAAACCGTCCATGCGCGGCATCTCGATGTCCAGCAGGAGAATATCGGGGCTGTATTCCTGCAACAGCGCCATGGCATCGACCCCGTCCTTGGCCGTCAGCACCTGCATGCCGTGGCGCTCCAGCAGGCGGCTGGTGACCTTGCGCACGGTCACCGAGTCGTCCACCACCAGTACCTGCAAGCGCCGCACCTGCGCGCCGTGCTGGTAGCCGGTACGGGGCACGTGCACCCCCTGGCGGGCCCGCAGCTGCGCCAGCAGATCGAGAATCAGGACCACGCTGCCATCGCCGAGAATGGTCGCCCCACCCAGGCCTGGTACCGCTGCAAACTGAGTGCCCAGGCTCTTCACCACGATTTCGCGGGAGCCGGCCAGGGCATCGACCTGTACCGCCACCTGCTGATCGAAGGCGCGCACCAGCAGTACCGGCAAAGGCTGGCTTTGCGCGGTCAGCGAGGGCACGGCAAGCCCATGCAGCAAGGTACCCAGGTAGCGCAGGTCGTAGACCCGCCCGGCGTAGCCGTAGCGCGGTGGAGCGGATTGGTAGGCGTCGTGCAACTCGCCGGGCAAGACCCGCACGATGCCCTCGATGCTGTTCAGCGGGATCGCGTACTGTTCCTCACCGCACTGCACCATCAAGGCACGATTGACCGAAACGGTGAACGGCAGGCGAATCTGGAACCGTGCGCCCTGCCCTGGCCGCGAGTCGATACTCATGGCGCCGCCCAACTGCTTGACCTCTTCATGGACCACATCCATGCCCAGGCCCCGGCCGGAAATCTGCGTGACCTTGGTGGCCGTGGAGAAGCCGGGTTGCAGGATGAACTGCAGCACGTCGTGATCGCTGAGCTCGCTGTGCGGATCCAGCAAGCCGCGCTTGATCGCCTTGGCCCGCACCGCAGTCAGGGGCACCCCGGCACCGTCATCACTCATTTCGATGACGATGTCGCCGCCCTGGTGCAGCAAGGCCAGGCGAATGTGCCCCACGGCGGGCTTGCCAGCCGCCACCCGCACCTCGACCGGCTCCAGGCCATGGTCGACGGCGTTGCGCAGCATGTGTTCGAGCGGCGCGATCATGCGCTCCAGCACACTGCGGTCCATCTCGCCCTGGGCCTCGCTGACTTCGAACTCGACCTCCTTGCCCAATTCCTCGGCGACCTGCCGCACCACCCGCTGCAAGCGCGGCACCAGGCGCTCGAACGGCACCATGCGCGTTCGCATCAGGCCCTCCTGCAACTGGCTGTCGACCCGCGCCTGCTGCTGCAGCAAGGTCTGCGCCTCCAGGTTGCGTCCGGCCAGGGTTTCCTTGAGGTCGAGCAGGTCCGATGCCGACTCGAACAAGGCGCGTGACAGCTGCTGCAACTGCGAATGACGATCCATTTCCAGTGGATCGAAATCTTCGTAACCCTGGCCTTCCACCTGATGCCGGCTGAGGATGCGGCTTTGGGTTTCGGTATCCAGGCGGCGCAACTGGTCGCGCATGCGTTCGATGGTGGTTTCCATTTCCTGCAACGCCGCCTGAGCGTCATTGACCTGCTGTTCGATGCGCCCGCGAAAGATGGACGTCTCGCCGGCCAGGTTGCCCAACTCGTCGAGCAGCTCGGCGCCGACCTTGATCACATCGACCGGACCACGCTCCGCCGCCACCGGTTCGGCAGCCGCAGGCTTGGGCAGGTTGGCAGGCGCTGGCTCACTGCCCGTAGCGAACTCGGCGATCGCGGCAATCAGCTTCCCGGCCGCCGGCAAGGGTTGCCCGGAGCGAACCGCATCGAGCATCTGCGCCAGACGGTCGTGACCTTTGTGCAGCAAGCCGAACAACTGCGTCGAGGCCTGCAGCTGGCCTTGAGAGATGCGTTCGTAGACCGATTCCAGCTCATGGGCCAGATCGCCCAGCGGACCGATCTCCACCATCCGCGCACCGCCCTTGAGCGTGTGCAGGTCGCGCAGCAGGTTCTCCGCTTCGAGGTGGTTGGCAGGTTCGGCCTGCCAGCGCAAAAGCGCAGCGCCAGCGCTTTCGACGATGTCCAGGCCTTCTTCGATGAAGATATTCAACAACTCGCCGTCGTCGGCGTCCTCGGCCTCGCTGTCAGCGTCCGACTCGCTCAGCCAGCGCCGCTGAGTCTGTTCAATCGGTTCTTCGTCGCCAGCGTTGGCAACCCCGCTGCCAAGCCGGGCGAGATCGATCATCGCCCCGCCGTCGCGCTGCACCACGCCCATGGCGTGCGGGTCCAGAGACCCCTGCAGCAATGTGCGCAGGGCGCGCACGTGGATGGGCTGCGCCTTGACCTCCTGGCCTGCGGCCAATTGGTCGAGCATGCCGATCATGGCTTCCTGGGCCTGCTCGGCTTCCTGGAAAAAGCCGGGACTGACGCTCAGGCTGCTTTCTTCGACCGCACCGTAGAGGTCGAGCAAGGCCTCGCACAGCTCGTCGAGCGCCTGCACATCGGTCAATTGCGCCTGTTCGCCCAGCAGCGTCAGTTGGTCGAGCAGAATCGGCAACTCCTGACGGCTGTCCGGGTGCTGCTGCCAGCGCTGCAGCAGACGCTCGGCATCCAGGAGGATATCCATGCCCTCGTCCAGCAGCCGCTCGATCAGTTGCGGCGCCTGGACCTGCCGGGCATCACCTTGCGCCTGCACGCCCTGCAGACGCTCGGCGGTGCGTTCCTGCACACGCTGGATCAACTCGACAGCGCCTGGGATGGGCGTCAACGGCTGCGCGGGCAACTGCAGCAGCTTCTGCCGCATCAGATAGTGGGCGTCGCCCAGCAGGCTCAATTCCTGGCCCTGGAACGGCAGCCGGTGGGCACGCAGCTCGCGGGCCATGACGTCGAACGCGGTGGCCAACTCGGCCAACGGCGTGACCCCGGCCACCAGCGCGCTGCCCTTGAGCGTATGCAGGGCCCGCTGCAACTCATCGGTGACCGCGACATCGTTGCCCTGCTCGTCCAGCGCGAGAAACCGCTCGACACCGCTCAGGTGGCTCAGGGCTTCACTGTGAAAGATCTCCAGCAGTTGCGTATCCAGCGGCTCGGGCTCCAGGCCTCGCTCGGTTGCTGGCGTGGCAAGTGGCTCGGCTTGCGGAGCCGTCATTGCCAACGCCGCCTCAGCCACTTCCAACACAGGCTCGTGGGCGAGCTGCGGTGCCTCGCTGGTGCGCTGCAGATAGTCCTCGACGGCCGCCAGTCCGGTCACGACCCGTTCCCAGGAAGCCTGCGGGCCGGCCAGCGGGCTGTCTTGAACGGCCTGGTTGCAGGCTTGCAGCACGGCAGCCGCCCGGGGCAGCGCCAGCATGACCAGGGCGCCCCGCAACTGCGTCAGCAGCGGGGCCAGTGTCCGCAGGCGTGGCAGATCCCATTGCCCGTCGGTGGAGTCGGTCAGCACGTCCCTGGCCTCCTGCAGCCCGAAGCGGGTTTCGCGCATCACCACCTGGCGAATCTGCATCAGGTCGGTGCTGGACGCCTGCGGCTCGTCGCGACCGGGCGCATCGCTGGGGCCGGCCATGCCGGCCAGTGTGGACTCGACGTAGAGCAGGGCTCCGGCGACGTCCATCAACACCGCATCGTTGGGTTCGCGCGTGCCCTGCACCAGACCCTGAATGACTGCCAACTGATCGATGATCACCTTGCGCGGCTGACCGAAACCCAGCACCGCCAAGGCGTCGGCAATCTGCCGCAACGGTGCCATCAGGGCGTTCAGTTCCTGGGTGTACTCGCGCCCGCCGCGCACGAACAGGTCCAGTTGAGCCTTGACCTTGAGCAACTCCTCGCACAAGGCCGGGAGTACGTATTCGTGCCGTTCAGCCATGATCACTCCGGGTTCGCATCGGGGCTGGGCGCAGGCAGGGTGAAGCCAGACACCGAACGGCGCATCTCGCTGGCCATCTGCGCCAGGTTGCCGATGCTTTCAGCCGTGGCACTGGAGCCTGAGGACGTCTGCTCGGTGATCTGCTGGATCACCGACATGGTGTGCGAGATCTGCCCTGCCGAGCTGGTCTGCTGCTGGGCCGCGCTGGAAATGATCTGGATCAGCTCGGCCAGATCCTGGGATACGCCTTCGATCTCTTCCAGGGCAATGCCGGCATCGTGGGCCAGGCGTGCACCGCGCACCACTTCGAAGGTGGTCTGCTCCATGGAAGTGACCGCCTCATTGGTGTCGGCCTGGATCGCCCGCACCAGCGTCTCGATCTGCCGGGTCGCAGAGGACGACCGCTCGGCCAGGCGCTGCA
>Ga0308156_1002249_pt1 | contig 17934 bp, 20 predicted proteins | sample PhyAR2_FD_201041 | JGI IMG/M metagenome (GOLD analysis project Ga0308156, IMG submission 201041) | Phyllosphere microbial communities from UC Gill Tract Community Farm, Albany, California, United States - DLSL A.R2 | ecosystem: Host-associated > Plants > Phyllosphere > Unclassified | place: USA... | reverse complement strand
TGCGCCATCTGCTGTTGGTGCACCTGGTCTTGCTGGGCGCGCTGTTGGGCCATCTGTTGCTGGCGTGTTTGCTCTTGTTGCGCGCGCTGCTGTGCGATCTGCTGCTGGTGCGCCTGGTCTTGCTGTGCGCGCTGTTGCGCCATCTGCTGCTGGCGTGCTTGCTCTTGTTGGGCGTGCTGCTGTGCGATCTGCTGTTGGTGCATCGGGTCTTGCTGTGCGCGCTGTTGCGCCATCTGCTGCTGGCGTGCTTGCTCCTGTTGCGCATGCTGCTGCGCCATCTGCTGTTGGTGCATCGGGTCTTGCTGCGCGCGCTGCTGTGCCATCTGTTGCTGGCGTGTTTGCGCTTGCTGTGCTTGCATGGGTTGGCCGTGTGCGGGCGGTTGGGCGATGGTCAACCCGCCTGGCTGTTGATGGGCTGCTGCCGGGGCCCTCTGGACATGGGGGTCTGGAAGCGGCTGCATGGGTGCCACGGCGCTGGGGCGTACCATAGGCTGCATGCCCGCGCTGCTCGGCGTCTTGGGCGTGTCACCCGCCTGGCGCTGGCTGAATGCGTAGGCGCCTGCTGCTGCCGCTGCCGTCGCTGCGCCGGCAGCCAAGGCAGGTCCGTGGCCGCCGGGGAACACGCCCGTGGTCATCGCGGGTCTGGCTGACTCGGCCGCTGGCGCGTTGTTGACGACATGCACATGGGTGGTGTTGTGGATATTTTCCACAACGGTGCGGGAGTTGGAGATGTAGGTTTGGTTGTTGTAGACAACGGCTGGCCGTGCCAACGGTGGGGGTGGTCGGTTACCTCGGACCCAGTTGCCAGGCTGACCAGGCTCGCCCCAATGGACATGCCATGCATTCCAGCCCCAGGGGCGGCTGATGACCTCGGTTACGGCAACGCCGACGCCAAAGCCCATGAGCCCGCTGACCGCTGGCGTCGCGAAACCTCCCACTACGACGGGTGGTGGGGGAGGCGGAGCCACGGCATAGCTGTAGCCACTGTAGACCGGCATCGATGTGCCGTAGACCACGCTGGGGTTGTACTGCGGGACGTAGACGGTAGAGGGCTCAGCAGGGGCGATTTCGATGAATTGCTGTGGTGGCTCGATGACCGGCGCACTCACCAGCACTTCAGGCGCTGCATCGCTGGGGGTATAGCTTTTGGGGGGCGCGGCGTCGGTCACCAGCTTGACCTTCAGATGGCTGGAGTCCTTGAGTGAGCCTGCCTTGTAGGCGCGGCCACGCATCACCTGGATGGCGTTCATCACATCGGCCGGATCGTTGTAATAGGCCTTGCCGAGCGCGGTCGTCCAGGGCAGGTTCGATGCCATTTGCCCCAGTACGTTAGGAAAAAGCGTGAGCGATTTGATCGATGGATCCCAAGGCTGGGTATGGGCTGCATTGCTCAGCGCACCCGCCTTGAGGCCGGGGTTCTGTGCCAGCCAGGCTTCCGCCGCGCTGACCTGATCGGGATAGGTGGAGCCTGCCAGGATTTGCGCGACCAGCTTGTCCGGGTACAGCGCGATGGGGGCCACCATCTGGTAGAGGATGTCTGCCGATGGCGGCGTGTAGGCAGCTTGCACCTCGGCGGGCTGCGCGGCCGGCGCTGGGTTGGCAGCAGAGTTCTCGGCAGAGGCGCTGGCCGCCTTGTGGGCATCGCCATCATCGTTGCATCCCGCCAAGGCCAGTGCTGCGGCCAGCGCCACCAGCCCCGTCCGGAAGCCTGCGGCCAGCAAACGCGGCGGCAACACGGGTGAATGAACGGGGTCGAGACGGTCAACGGCATGGAACATGGTGCTCTCCTGAAGGGCGGCGGTGGTTCCAAGGGGCCCTGTGCATACCAGTCGCTGCACAGCCCACCGCATGTCTGCACAACGCAATGGTGCGGGCGCCGTTGACGGCCGGGCGTCCGCCAGGCGCTTTTTCAGCCAAGCCATGCCTTTCTTTAAGTTTGGCCTCAGTTTCGGTGACGCAATGGCGATCACCCCGCCATCCTTTTTTCAGAAATCTGCGATTCTTCCCGAGACCCTCAAATTGCCTGCTATAATTTCAGCTTCGGCGCTGCGGAGAGGTGGCAGAGTGGTCGAATGTACCTGACTCGAAATCAGGCGTACGTGCAAACGTACCGAGGGTTCGAATCCCTCCCTCCTAGTTAAGAATTCATGAAATACGGGCCCATGTGGCCCGTTTTGCATTTCTACCTTCCCGCTTACCCACTGTGATGCTGGGCACATACCCCGCGTTAGCGGTATGTGCTGGTATGGCCTTCGCGATATTTGCTCTTAATATCGCAGCGCTTTCGCACTGTCCTGGGCTACCTTCTAGGCTATCTTGCTAGCTCTTAGCGAATATTGGCTACCGACTTCTTCCGCGTCCAGGTGCGCTTCGGGTGTGCCCGCTCACGTAGGTTCCGTTTGACTTGGTATACCCTCGGACATGAACGTCTGATCCTGCGGAACTGCTCTTGTAAGCCCTGCTGGCGTAGGGCCCGCTCGTTGAGTACCCGGTATAGCCTACGGACTCTGATGGCTTAGGTTGGCACGGCTCGGTAAGTTCGTTCGAATATCTTATCGGCTGTGCCCCTCCCTGGATGCAGGCCACCTGCTGTTTGACTGTTGCGCAAGGCTTGTCTTGATACTCGGTTCTTCCATCTACTTCGCATTTGTAGAGTGGATTAGCGTTGACTCCGGAGGATAGGATGAGAGCGATACCAGCGACACATCGCAGCAGTCTATTGAGGTTGTTGACCATGACGTTGCTCTCTAAATTTGGGTTCGAGCTGCGAGTGTGGAGCGCTGACAGAATTGACTACAGTATGTTATCCAAATACCGAGCAGAATTTTTGCACATCATGGTGTGGCTTTTACATTATATATACTTCATCTCTGCAGGATAATGATCGCATTAGGTGGTATCCTTGGGCAGATAGTCATACGCTCTGATCTGCTTTTTCCTATTGCGGCGCGTCGGTTGTTTATTGCTGATTACCATTCGATGATTCAGTTCGTCGCGCCATTGTCTGATATGCTGTCGATGCGCGGAATTATTTATTGCAAATTGCAATAAATATTCGAAGCTATCAATTCCTAGTGCGTATGCCCTCTGACTGATCGCGTTAGCTGTTTCAATATGCCATAGGTCAGATATGTCGATATCTAGAATAATCGCAGTCTCTCTTACTCTTAGGTCGATTTGAATCTTGACCTCGGGATGTTCTTCAAGGAATCGCTGGTAGCCGAACTCAATCTGCTCTTTAGTCAATAGTTCGTAAATCATTGATCTTGCTCAGGTGGCTGATATAAGTTCAGACGAAAGGTAATTGCATTTCATCCTTTAAGTGGCGAATGGCGACACCTCCTTTGAGCATTTATTATCCTGATCTTGATCTGTTTCGGGGTGTTTCAGCCTGCTCCTGAGATTAGTTAACAATTCATCCAGCAGCGAGACATTCCCGACGCGCATCCAGCTCCTTGATCGCGTAGCAGTTACTTCGCGTCCCCTTGATCTCTGCCATACACTGGTTGCGCTTGTCGCCATCCTTGATGTGATGGCAGTACCCGTAGTCCCGCTTGACCACCGCCAGGCAATACGTCCGTTTGTCCCCATCTTTGATCGCGTAGCAATCTGAGGATGCAGCCATGACCTCCCCCATGGCCAGTATCGCGGCGGCACACGGGAGGGCCAGGAGGGCACTTCTCGCCATATTTTGGATAGTCATGCCCATACCCCTGTCAATAGTCCCGCAGCAGGTGGCCGCTTGGCATCTGTTTGAGCATTGCTCCGTATAGCGTAATAGTCCGGTCATCAGCCCACAGGTGGAAGGCCCTGTATTTGCGCGCTTCAGCCAGTTCACCCGCGCTCCATTCGAACTTACCCATAGGCATATCCTCTTTGATGGGATTGCCGTACTGGTCCCTTACCCCTGCGCTAGACATGACGAACTCCATGCGCACCGATTGCAGCTGTGGCTTTCGCTGAGCGAGGTCATACACGTCGTGCAGTGCCCGCTGTGCAATAGCTCTGGCTCCATTGGACGTGGTCAATACCTGGCGCGTCACCACCTCCGTATCTGAGGATACGAGCGTTCCATCCGTAGGCATTCTTTTCTCGCCTAGCAGGATGGCTGCGCAGAGCATGATGACCATGTACCACAGTACGATGATCTTAGCTTTTCCCATCCATCCTGCGCTCCAGGTTCGTGCATGCCATGCCTTGAACCTTGCGAGCTTGCTGAGTGATTGTTGGTCCATGATGTAACTCCTAATTGGTTAATTGGATTGGTCGATTTTTGGGTTTGAGTTGTCAGTTGCGGCGGCAGGTTTTATTGCTGCAGGTTGCCCGCGGGTATGACCGTCGGTCATGGCGTAGCTGCCCCAGTCCTGCATGAGTGCGTGGCGCTTTTCCAGCATGTCTCCGCGGCGATATGCGGCTTCCACCTTGCTCGCGACGGTGTGTGCGAGGGCCATCTCCGCGACCTCATTGGCGTACTGCGTTTTCTCGGCACACCAGTCGCGGAACGTAGAGCGAAATCCATGCGGCACGGCGTCCACATTCAGGCGGCGGAGGACTGCAGTTAGCGTCATGTTCGATAGCGGCGCTCCCGTCTCTGGATCGGCACTTGCCCGGTAGCCCGGGAACACATAGAGACACGATGCGGGTACAACCTCGCGTTGGTTCTTGAGGATCGCAATCGCTGCATCCGACAGGGGTACTCGGTGCTCCTTATGGGCTTTCATCCGCTCCGCTGGGATCGTCCATACGCGGTTGGCAATATCGATCTCATCCCACCTCGCTCCCCGCACTTCTCCTGACCGGGTTGCCGTCAGGATCAGGAACTGCAGCGCCAGCGCTCCATTGCCTTCTTGGCTTCGCAGCTGCACCATGAACGCGGGTAGATCGGCATAGGGCATGGCACGGTGATGCACGGTCTTGGTGACCTTTGCTGGTGCCGGTAGTAGCTTGTCCAGGAGTCCCTTCCAGCGCGCCGGGTTGGCATCCTTGCGATAGCCGCGGGCCACCGCCCAGTCCAGCACCGATTCGATCCGGCCTCGCACCCGATTGGCTGTTTCCGTCTTAGTGGCCCACATGGGCTCGATCACCCGCAGCACCATCTCTACATCGACTGCTGCCACTGGCACCTTGCCCAGGACAGGATTGGCGTAGGTAGCCAGGGATGAACGCCACTGCGCCACATGCTTGACGTTCTTCCAGCCTTTCTCGTGGGCGTCGATGTACTTGGTAGCGGCGTCTGCGAACGTGATGGCTCGCTGCATCTCTTGGGCCAGTTGGGTACGCAGGCGCTGTGCGTCGGCTACTGGATCGATACCGCGTGCCAGTTTGAGGCGAGCTTCGCGTGCCAGGTCCCTGGCTTGGGCGAGGGTGACCGAGGGATAGGACCCCAGACCCAGGTCCCGGCGGCGGCCGCCCACCTGGTAGCGCAGCAGCCAGCTACGCGATCCGTACATGGTGACGTTCAGCACCAGGCCGCGCACGCCTCCGACGTGTGTCGATCCGCGCCGCCAGATGTTGGCCACCTGCTGGGCTCCTAGTTCCTTAGCGGCCATAGGTACCACCTCCGGATCGGATGTTTGCAATCTCAATGGGCATGTCCTGCTTGTCCTTCTCGTGTGCTGTGATGGGTAGATGGACAAAATTTTCAGCAGCGTTGGCAGAGGTCGGAAGGGGGTAGCCGCGGGCGTGCCGAGCCCTATGCGGACGATGACACTGCAGGAGTTTTCTTGTGAGGATTCGGTACGAGGCCGACCAGTGATGCAGGGCGTGTGCTGCGGACTAGTCCAGCGTGTAGGGTTGGAACTTCCAGTCGTAGTTGAGGCGGCTGGGGTGTCTTGGATGGCCGCTGGCGGTGGGATCGCCGAACATGCGCCACTGCGGCGAGTACTTTGCGATCCGCGCATACAGCTCATCCCGCGCCCTCAGGAAGTACGAGCGCTGCACCACAGTCTCACCCCACGCAGCCCATAGCGTTGGCGTCTCGAACTGCGCAATCAATTTCTCCATCTCATCGAGATTGCGAGCATAGGCTTCGGCATCAGCTCGGGTGGGCAGGGCACTCCAGTCCGTGGCTCGCACGGGGTAGAGGTTGAGCATCACGAATCCGTCGTATCCGTTGAGGGTCGCGACCTTCTGCACCCTGGCTACGGTGGGGTCAGATTTTTCCTGTGTTGCCGTGCTGGGGTTGAGGCCGATGGTGATCAATGGACGTTTGCCTGATGTGCCCAGGGTGAAGCGCCATTGGTCGTTTTGGTCTGCGTGGTAGAGGTTGTACATAGGTTGCCTATCGGATTTCCGCTGTCCAGGGATGTGGACGCAACGGTCAATTGATTACAACTTATTTTGTACCATATATGCGGGTGCGTAAATGCGGTTGGCTATCGATAGTCTCGGACATGGAGCGAGACGAGTCATTGATAGTTGCTTTTGCGGACGAACTGAGGGCTCGGCGGAGTGCGTTAGAGCTGTCTCAGGAAGAATTGGCGCACATGGTTGGAGTCAATCGGACCTACATGGCCAAGCTAGAGCTAGCTCAGAACCAACCCACACTCACGGTGCTACAGGCGATCGCTAATGCCTTGGCCGTTCCCTTGTCAGAGCTTTTGGGTGCTGTGGCTGTAAGACAGCGCAGGCGTTCTGCCACCACTCGATCGAGAAAGTGAGTATCTAGCTTGGCTGTGGAGTTTGACTAGGCTGAGTAGGTTCTGATTCGCTCTTCAATCGATTTGCCCTAATCCCGTCCGGCTGCCCCGAAATTCGGGAGGGTATGTTCCCGTTTTAGCGTGGTGCCAGGCCTCGCTCGCTGGCTTCCAGCCATCCCATGGTCTGTGCCCGATACCCCTGCGCCCCGCCCGCCACGACGCCCCCGTAGGGGGCTGTCGGGCGGGGCGCGGGTATTGGCCACGGGATTGGAGTTGCTTCTCCGGGATTTGGGATTGGCTTGCGGATGCTGGGCGCCTGCTTCCTAGCTTCGGCATGCGACGTGGTACCGAGGTGAGCTTCGTGGTCGCTTGGACTATGGGGGTAGCGGCTAGTTTTTCCGTGCAGCGCCTTGGTACCACTCCGTGCCACTTCGGCACTATCGCGGGTCGATGGCTCCTATGCTGGGGCCTTTGATCTGAGCTTGGGTTCCTGCTGCTACCCGTTCGCATTCCTGCATGGTAGCTACCTATCCGGTAGACACCGCCCCTTCCCGAGCCCCCCCGCCCACCCCTTTTAGGGGTGGAGGGCGGGGGGGAGTTCGGGTCGTGGGTTTCGAGTAGGCTGCTTTGCTCGTGGTTGAGCTTCGGCATGCGAGGTGGTACCTAGGCAGGTTTCTTGGGTGTTTAGACTATGGGGTTAGCAGCCAGGTCTTTTGTGCTGCGCCTCGGTACCTCCCTGTGCAGCTTCGGAGCCATCGCAGGTTGATGACTACCTTGCTGGGGCTATGATCTTGTCGGATGTGCGGGGCACGCACCAATGCAGGTCTGCTTGCTGGCCTCGGATATGCTAGCCTGCATGGATGTGTCTGCAACACCCACCCACCCGGCCTTATTGAGGCTCTGTTCGGGCGGGTGTGGCTGCCATCAAAACTTATGCACGGCGGCGATCAGGTTTGCTGAAATACTGCAATACGGTTGCCACCTCGGTTTGGTGAAGCTCCTTCTGCCACTGGGCGCTTGCAACCGGCATTGGAAACGTAGCGCTGCGCCAGTAGCCACTTCCTGGGCTTTCGGTACCGGCGTCCACCACCAACGCCGACAGGCGTGGAGTGTCGTTGCGTTGGGCGATCTCATCGAGTTGCGCCAATGCCTCTATGATGGGCTTCAGCCATTCCCGAAAGAAGCAATTGGTATTCAAGCCTGCTGACTGGGCCAGACTAATGTACGTAATGGTCCCAAGCTTTGATGAGGCACGGGAGCAGAGAATTTCATTGACCTTGCGCAAGACAGTGGCGGATGACATTGTCATGATGGATTCCTGTTGAAATCTGTTGAAGATGGGGGATACCCGCCCGCACGGAGCCATGTGGGATTGCAACGGGCGCGGGTGCCTGGTTGGTGAATTTACTGAGGCAAGAGGTAGTGCTCGTTGGTTTCGAGCACTAACCCATGTTTGATAAGCGCTTGGAATGCTTCCCGGGTGCGCGTTGAGCGGTGCTTGGTATCGTTGACTTGCACCACCATGCGGCATGCCTGCACGCAATCTTCCGCAGCGATGCCAATATCCCAGATGGATTCGCCCCTATCAGTGGCTTGCCGCTCATGATCGTCCAGTAGCAGCTTGAACTGCTCCAAGACTGCGCTCTGGTTGTGCGTCAGACTGTCTGTCCTACGGGTGGGCGTATCGTTACTGGGCCCACCTTCCAGATGCCTGACCACCACTGAATTTTTTGGTGTGCCGTCTGCATCCGAGGCGCTGACGGGGACAAGTTCGAACCTGCCACCAATACCGTCCACTCCATCACGGGCCTTAACGATCTCCCAAGATCGCTCATTCCCTGAGCGCGCCAGCCTAATCGAGACGTCGACATTGGCGCGCAGCGAGTAGGCGCCGCGTTCGGACGCCTGTAGCGGATTGCGCCCGGTGTGATGCGTAATCAATACCGCGCAGCCCGTCATCATTGCCAGCAGCTTGGCATGGTGTGTCAACAGCGTCATATCGCGGTTGGAGTTCTCGTCTGCCACCCCAGCTAGCGATGCCGCCAGCGTATCAACAACAATTAAACGGGCCTTATGGGTTACCGAGGTTTTGGCTAGATCAATCACATCTTGTTCCCGGATCAGATTGACCGGGTCAAAGATAAAATGCAAATCATCACCGACATCCAACCCGCGGTGCTCCAAGGCAGCCAACACCCTGCGGCGAAACCCGGCAGCGCCCTCAAGCGCACAGTACACAACAGGCCCTTTCTGCACATTGCGTCCTGACCATGGGGTGCCGCAAGCCAAGGCCAGCACCATATCGATCAGTAGCGCTGTTTTGCCTACGCCCGAACCGCCCCATAGCAGGATGACTGACATTGAATGGAAGACATCTTCCACCATCCAGGCATGTGTGGGAAGAGTGCTAAATTGATCCGGCGTGTGCGTTGCCAACATGCGAGCATGGTCTGGCACAGGGGTTGTAGGGCAAGGTGCCTGAAGCTTTATGGAATTGCAAAGCATAGGAATCTTAAGTAGTTAAGAAGCCTAGATGTTCCGCAATTACGTACTTGTGCTCGATGCGAGCCATTGGCCGAAATTTTTGCAGTTCGCCTTGACTATGTCTTTTTTTTGTGCTTGCGTAGGATGCCCTTGATCTTGTCCTCAGTTACATCGAGATCGAGCACGTAAATTCTCATGATGTCTGCGATAACGCTTGACCAAGCACGCCCAGACCGTCCGGCAGGCTTGTATTTCAACAGTAACTGTTGGACGGTTAGAACAAACTCAGCGGTAGTTCGAGGCGTCCTTGGAAACTCGGTCTGGGTGTCAGCCAGCAGTTTCTTTTGCACCGCAAGCGACAAGAGCTGCACGGTTGCCAGATCGCCTGCTAGTTTGTGCCTCCACGTTGCCCAATTAGGCAGTTCTAATCGATTGTCTACTTTGCTCTTAATATCCATGTAGTGTAAAAACTCCATGTCCATGAACTCATGCAAATAAGGTGAGAAAATAGGACGCTTCTCATCCATATGCACGGTGAGCATGTCATGTAGTTTTCGGGCAGTTTGCTGTAACACTTCGGCATCATGTAAGGCCGAATTTATCCAGGCGGAACTATCTGGATGCGATAGATTCTTCACGAAGTATAGATGTGAGAAATCTTTATGCAGATCGGCAATTTGATCAGCGCTTAGACCTTCAGCTCGAAGGGTGGACTTCAACTGAGTCAGTTGGACTTTTAAGCCAAAAATATTAGAGGCTGTAGAGTTTATGGTCACCTCGGATGAGGTACCTCGATTGGGTTTTTTTATCTTCATGGTTAAGCGGTTGCGAAAAATTACTTAATTCATGAAATGAACAACCCTACCGTAGGCGCGCCTATGAGGTGCGGGTGGGCGGGTTCAGTGGGTAGATGGGTGGGTAGAGAGTTTAGTGTGAGCAAGAAATCATTTAAGGCATACGCTCTGACCGGTAATGATGGAGTTTAAGATAAATTCCCACCTCGGAATAATCCTAGCTGCTTTATGTTACAAAACAAGTCGGCGCTTTGTATTCTGCGGAATATTAAGGCTGGTGGCCATTCGTAAATATCTAGAAATAGCCTCATGATAATTGCGCATTGCAAAATAAAATCATAAGGCTTGAATTCTCGATTATTATTTAGTCGCTATGATCGACTTATTACTCTGGCTCGATGTCAGAATCGCTTTCTGTAACTGATATTTCTTGAGCGGAGAGGCGTCGTTCATATTTAATTACCATTCTCGTAATATCAGGATCGCCAAGTCTGCTCTCTGCTTTTCGCAGCACGGCCATGGCTTCGTCAAAAATTTTGTGAGAACCAGTTATTTTAAATGCATGTACACCTACTTCACAGTAGGCGCCTAAGATATGCTTATTCCCATCATAACGCTCGGCAGAAGCTGCTGCCAGTTCTCGGGCTTGCTCAAGAATAACGTTCCTGTCGCTAGGTTGTAGGCCTTTTGTTTCAGTTGCGCGGGCGATAAGTAATAATATCTTATACCGCTCTACTGGTGCTTCGCGTTTAAAATCTTTTTGATAGATGCGAATTTCTGTCTCAGCTTTTTCAAACTCCCCGAGTGAGATTAGATTTCGGATTAAACGGTGACGAGGAACACGCTCTCCAGGTGCGATAGATAACATTCTTCGCAAAAGAATGTTCTGCACATTTTTATCAGGAATTCGAGGTAGACCAGTCTCTATATTGCAAAGCTCACGAATTGTACGAACTTCAATATCGTAGGTGGGTGAGATATTATCAATAACCTTGGTGAATAGTTCGATTTGCTGCTCAAGCGCAAAGAATTTGTAGCGGGCAATAATTGCTGCAATTACATCATGTCGCACTTTCCATCCATAGATTCCTTCTTTTGAATTAATTTGATATTCAGAGACAATCCCGACAAGCCCAGCAAGAATAGAGGGTATCGCATCAGCGGAGATGCCAAGAAGTCGAACCACTAACTGGCGATGGACACGAATTCCTGCGCTTTCCATCGCGGCAACATAGCGATACACATCGCTATAGTTTGGGTCTAGCTCGCTGAATTCGCGAAGAATAATATCATCAAATTTTTCTGACGCAAATACATTCTTTAGGCAAACAAACATATCTGCCTCACATCTTTGAACCAAGCGACGTCTGCGCTCTGCCCGAGAAAATCCACTAAACCCAGCTTCAACTAGCTGTTGTAACTCTGAATTTGTATTGACCAAATGCAATAATCCATCAATTTCACTTGAGCTAAGTTTAGATAAATTGAATTCTTTGCCTATTTTGTAAATATTTGGGCTCTTTATGCGTGGTGCCCAGTGATTTCGTGCGGCAGTGCACACGATTCGAAGGCTCTTTTGGCCACTCGCAACCAACTCGTCAATAAGATGATTTAATTCGAATAAATGGGTGTGAGCATCATCAATAAAAAGAACTCCTTTTTTATCCTTTGCTGCTAATTGCTTGGACACATCAGTCCACAGACTATTATGGAGTGGAAAGTCAGATTTGTGTTCCCAGACAAAATATCCGCGTCCCTTAAGGCGTAGCATTACTTGCCGAGCAGCTGTTGTTTTACCAACGCCACTAACTCCAAGCAGGCACGCCATTCCGGCCTCTTCATCAACGAATTTGACTACTTCATCTACACAAGAACGGTCGAACGTTAATCCGCCCACTATGTCCGGATACCGTGCAGGCCATCCATTAAAGATGCCACTAGCATTTGGTGCTACCGTCTCGATTTCATCATTAATGTCCAGAGTTACTGGACGTAGTGCTTGAAACGTATCTAAAGGGCTGTCGGTATCGCGAAAGGCAGTAGTGGTTGTCGGTAGCCTATTATCCATTTCAGCCATAAATGTGTCAAGGCTTCCGAATGCCACACGTAATCCTCGCTGTTCATAGAGAAGCGCACGAGTTTCATTTCTCTCGTAAAGTAGTAAGAAGATTCTTCCGCCTGCGCCTACCTTCTGATTTGTTGCTATCACCGTCTCAACCAATTCGCGTAGATGTGCATCATTTAGTGATTGACCAATCACAACTACTTGCGCTCCAGGATTCATATCAGATCTCAGTCGTGAATAGAGCGCTTCACGGTAATCCGCAGTACTGTCATAGTCAGACTGGGTTAGAATCATGTTGAACACATGTCCGTCTACGGAGTCTTTGTTAATCGTTCCGTGGATCTTGAAATATTTAGTGGCTGTCGGGTCTAGTTGAACTTTAAAGTCGAAATCTGAAGCGAATACTTGTAACGGCTTCTGCGCTCGGCGGTACGTATCCTCGACCAGTTCATCGTAGTTCGTTGTATAGATAGATTTCCAGTCATGCCTGGGAAGGTTGAGAAGCGAGCCTTTCGCCTTGAGGCCTTTGAACCGTTTCCTAATAAGAGTGATTAGGTCGGAACGGTTGCGTTTCATTTCTGCAACGGCTGCGATCTCCGCAAGATTTAATCCATCAGGTTCGATATTGAAATCTTTGCTTATGTCGCTGATTAATTCTCCAACACTGGGTGCGCCAGATGGCAAGGATGCACCTGCACCAAAAATGAGAACTGTGTTGACCGGCGTCAATTGCTCGACCAGCTCCCGAAGTTCAATCGGCATCTTTTCTCCTAGAAGTAGTAGTTCTCGCTTTGTATCGCCAACCTAGTTACAAAGAATAGGCTGCGACTGTTGATTATGCCGACGAATTGAGCCCAAAGCACCTGTCTCCGAACCGTAAGCGCGGTAGATTTCCGAGGTGCGTTGACCAGCTTTCTGGGGGCAGCACGTCTTGGGGAGATCAAGGTGTCTCGAACGGTGAAATTCGCTGCCTGTGCCATCACCTCAGACATGGCGCTCGTGCCACAAGCGCGGGTCATGGTCTTTGTGGAGCGCCACCTGAGGGGCAGTTTGGTTACGGACACTGGGCTTGCGCTGACTAGGGGAAGTTATTTCACGTAATCCGTCATGAACTGCCAATCCATCATTTCTTGCCTGCTTGCTGGCCTAATGGCCGCACCACCGCGCTGTTGATGCATATCAGTGTAAACATTGGTCCAATGGCAGCTAGTACTGTTGTCGGCGATGAGGGTTGACTGTTACGGGAGTGCGCTGATGAATCGCCCCCACTTTTCTAGACACCGTTGAGCCGTTGGGAATGTTGCTTTTCAAACGCTACAGGCGATAGCCCCGCTGCCGATGAATTTCGGCGCTGCGAGTTGTAGAACATCTCAATATAGTTGAAGACATCTGCTCGTGCATCGCTTCGGGACGTATAAATCCGACGACAGATACGCTCGCGCTTTAGCAGTTGGAAGAAGCTCTCTGCTACCGCGTTATCGTGGCAGTTGCCACGCCGGCTCATGCTGCTAACCAGATTGTGCTCACGCGGGAAGCTCTGCCACTCGTGTCCAGTAAATTGACAGCCCTGATCGGAGTGAACCAGAACAGGCCCTTGTGGCTGGCGGCGCCAAAGCGCCATCAGCAGCGCATCAAGAACCAGGCTGGTATCGATGCGGCTACCCATTGACCACCCCACAACCTGCCTATAGAACAGGTCAACTACCACTGCCAGGTAGAGCCAGCCTTCGTGGGTTCGAATATAGGTGATGTCGGTGACCCATGACTGGTTGGGTTCGGCCACATTGAACTGCCGCTGCAGGTGATTGGGCGCAACCATTGCCGCTTTACCTCCCTGCATCCCCGGCCTGCGCCCATAGCCCGTCTGTGAGCGCAGGCCTTCACCCTTGAGCAATCGTGCAACCCGATGCTTGCCGCAGCTCTCTCCTAGATCGCGCATATCCAGCGTCAGCTTGCGGTAGCCGTAGACGCCGCCGCTCTCCAGCCACGCTTGCTTGAGCAGGCCCAGCAGGCGCTCATCGTCCTTTGCCCGTGGACTCTGAGGTTGCGCCTTCCAGGCGTAGTAGCCGCTGGGGTGGATCTGCATCACTTTGCACATGCGCCGCACGCTGTACTCCTGCTCGTGCTGCTTGACGAACGCGTACCTCACCCGAACTGCCTGGCAAAGTACGCGGCGGCTTTTTTAAGATATCGCGCTCCTCCGTCACACGCTTGAGCTCGGCCTTCAAGCGCCGCACCTCTTCGGTTTGGGTCGACTGCGTCTGCCGTTCATGCGCAGGCATGGCGTAAACCTTGATCCACTTGTACAGACTGTGCCGGCTCACACCGATCCGGGCCGATACATCGCCCACCCTGTGGCCTCGCTCCGTAATCTGCTTGACCACTTCGATCTTGAATTCTTCGGGGTATGGCTGCTTTTTTGTCATGGCACCTCCTATTGGGCCTCAAGTTTGAGGCTCTAAGGTGTCTAGTACAGCCGGGGCGATTCAGACATTCGCTCTACGGGCACAATGGAGCCAACAGCGGTCCTTCGTCAATCTGAATAGGCTTCACTAATGGTTCATCTCGAACGGTCTGTGGCAACGTTGCGCATCATGGGTGACGAACTAGTGCCTGAGGAAATTTCGAGGCTACTCAGTGCAATGCCGACGTCAGCTCATGTGAAAGGGCCGCAGATTCCTTCGAGCCCATCGGGCCGCATTGGCACGAAGAAATCTGGCATGTGGCGTCTAAGGGCGAAGGAGACCGAGCCAGAAGACTTGGATGGTCAGGTCTCGGAGTTGCTTGGTCAAGTCACGTCGGACCTAGCGGTTTAGGGTGACATCGTGACTCGGTTTCGTGTTGACCTGTTCTGCGGATGGTTCATGGACAGTAATAGCAAGGGCGTGGAGCTTTCACCCGAGAACATGCTTGCACCAGCGCAGCGCGGCATCAAGTTGTCGTTTGACACCTACGGGCCGGAAGCTTCGGATGGCCTTGAGCGTGTGTCGCAGACTTAGGTTAACCCGCCATTCCGGCAATTGAAAGAACGCTAAGCCCGCTTTAGGGCGGTTACCCCCTACAGGCTCGACCTTTACCAGACAATCGTGGTAAATCTGACAAACCGTGTAAACCGTGGACGCCATTCATCTCACCATAGGAGCAGTCGCCAAGCGTGCGGGTATCACTGTACGTACTCTGCATCATTACGACCATATCGGATTGGTATGCCCCAGTGCTCGAAGCGAGTCGGGGTATCGCCTCTACAGTGCCAACGACATCGAGCGATTGCATGCCGTTCAGTCCCTCAAACAACTAGGACTCAGCCTCGAAGCGATTGCGGCAACATTGACTGGAGGTGAAGTCACACCTCAAGTGTTACTGCGTCGCCAGGTAAAAGATGCTACGCGCAAGCTGGTGGAAATCCAGGAGCTCAAAGAAAAGCTGCTGTTTCTGGAGCACGCTGTCTCTCGCCAAAACCCATCGGCCGGTGATTTGCTCGACGGCATTCGCCTCCTTGAGACTCATCAGTTGTACCTTCCCTCAGAGGACGTACGGCGGCTGCTTGCGCGCTGGCGTCGCGCCAAGGCCCGATGGCAGCCAGTTGCCGGAAAATTGCTTGCATGCCGAAGCGGCGCTGTTCCGGTCGATGCAGCGCAAACGCAGTTGCTCGCACAACGGTGGATGAACATCGCAATGTCTGTTTTCGGAGGACGGCTGGGCGCCATCCTTGATTGGGCGCGAATGCATCGGGAAGCGCCTGAGACGGCGCGGCACGCTGGACTTGAGCCAGAGCTCATGCAATACCTTGAACAAGCCATCGAGTTGCGCCTGGAAGCATTGCGCCGTCATCTCTCGCCAGACGAACTTAACAGACTGGATGGCTCTACAGGGCCTGAGTGGGAAACATTTGCGGCTCAAGGAGAGAGGCTGCTCGCCAATAGAGTCTCTCCAAAGACAAAGGCTGCGCGCGAGTTGGTGGCGCGATATCGCGAACTCTCGCTTAGAACCGTAGCGCAGGATATGTCGCTTGCGGTCAAGCTGAAGCAGGCCTATACCTCGGAGCCCATATTGGCGCTCGGTCACTTTGTTGGTCCACAGCTGAGGGCATACCTCGAAGCTGCTGCCTCTTGACCCTGACGTTACGTCAGGCCTGAAAGTACTCCTTTCGTTGAACTAACAACAGGAGTATTCCAATGAATGTCACTGGCTGTCCAAGCCCCTCGGCCATGCGTGTCGCCACTTCACGAGCAGCGCACCAGATTCTCGAAGGCGACCTGGTATTCAAGGACCCCTTCGCCATAGCGTCTTTGGGAAGTGCCAATGCTGCATCACTGATGCGCGAACCAATGGTGCAAAACGATGTCCCGTCACGCTCGATGCGGGCGGGCATCGTAGCCCGCTCACGATTCGCGGAAGACCATTTGCTGAAAGCCATTGCCAACGGGACTGTGCAATACGGCGTAGTCGGGGCAGGTCTGGATACATGGGCACTGCGCAGTGCGTCCACGCTTCCTGCCGTCACCACGTTTGAACTGGACCAGCCTTCAATGCAGAAATGGAAGACAGATCTTTATACAGACAACGGATGGGCTCAGCCCGCAAGCCTGCGCTATGTAGCCACCGATTTGCGGGAGATGACCAGTGTTGATGGTCTTCTCGCAGGTGGAGCAGACCTTGCCAAGCCTGTCAGCCTGTCTGTGCTGGGGGTGCTCGTCTACCTTTGCAACGATGTGGTTGAGCGCGAGATTGCTGCGTTACAGCAACTTGCTCCAGGCTCCACCGTTACGCTGGACTACCGCCTGGATGAGGCCCAACTGCATCCTGTGGAGCGAGTCATGATGCAGTTCACGGCCAGCATGATGGCTGCGGGAGGCGAGCCGTGGCAATCATCTTGCACGCCGGAGCGCATGCGTGAACTGCTGTCATTTGCGGGCTTTGAAGTCGATGAAGACTTGGGGCCGGCAGAACTCAACGCCCGCTATTTCGCGGGCCGCAGAGATGGCTTGCAGATTGCAGGCGGCGGCTTCCGTTATCTGAGTGCGGTCAAGCGATAGACTGACCAAGAGCATCTGTACAGTTTGCGTGCAGATGCTACCCCACAATCGTTGTGGAGGACTGCACCTCACTAAAGTGCCTGGTTCACTGGCGCGGGTGCAGCCTTCCAATTGACCGGTCATTTCCGCCCACATGTTCATTCGTGTTGCCACCCTTGAGGACGCGGCATATTTGCCGAGAATCGAAAAGTCCGCCAGCGAGCTCTATCGAGCTATCCCCCATTTGGATTGGCTGGCAGCTGGCCAGGTCATCGCGCGGGCTGAACATGAGCGGCTCATTCTCAAGAGAAGCGTTTGGGTCGCTGAGACATCGCAGGACAACCTGGTCGGATTTTTGAATGCCGAAGTTTTGAATCATGAGCTTCACATTTTGGAGCTTTCTGTTCATGGCGATTGGCAACGACAAGGTGTTGGCACGGGACTGCTTCGCAGCGCTTACCAATATGCGGTGGAGACCGGCTTGGCTGCGCTGACGCTGACGACTTTTAAAGATGTTCCGTGGTGTGCGCCGGCGTATGCAAAATTCGGGTTCAAACCCGTGATGAACCCCGTCCTGCATCTTCGAGATGCGCTGAATGCCGAGGCTGCTCACGGCCTCCCAGTCGAGCGGCGAGTGGCAATGCGTTTGCCCATAACGAGGCCAGAACAATAACTTGGACGTAGGCAGTCTTCATGCCGGAGGCGGCTAAGTTCACCATGAGTGCCCACAGTGGTACAGACTTAAAGCATTAACGTGACAGCGGCTGTGGAGGTTCCTGCAACTCCCACACCGGTGCCGCTGTTTGGCGAACTGTGGGAGCGGCTGCTGTTGTCGGTGATGGTGCTGGGCTTTGCAGCGCTCGGCCTGTACATGCGCCGCTAGTGATGGCGTGACGATTGCAATGCAGCGAAAGCTGCGCCTATAGCTGGCGGTAATT
>Ga0308156_1002243_pt1 | contig 17966 bp, 17 predicted proteins | sample PhyAR2_FD_201041 | JGI IMG/M metagenome (GOLD analysis project Ga0308156, IMG submission 201041) | Phyllosphere microbial communities from UC Gill Tract Community Farm, Albany, California, United States - DLSL A.R2 | ecosystem: Host-associated > Plants > Phyllosphere > Unclassified | place: USA... | reverse complement strand
TGATCCTGCTCCACTTCAATTCTATGCGCCAATGGCAGGTGCTGCTATCGGCGAATTTTTCCGTGATACAGGCCGTCCGGCATTGATCGTTTATGATGATTTGTCTAAACAAGCTGTAGCTTACCGTGAGGTTTCATTATTGTTGCGTCGTCCACCGGGCCGCGAAGCCTACCCTGGTGACGTATTTTATCTACACAGCCGTTTGTTGGAGCGTGCAGCGAAAATCAACTCTTCGGATGATATCGCACGCAACATGAACGATTTACCAGAATCAATCAAACATTTGGTTAAAGGTGGTGGTTCATTGACTGCACTTCCAATCATCGAAACACAAGCGGGTGACGTTTCTGCTTATATCCCAACCAACGTAATTTCAATTACAGATGGTCAGATCTTCTTGGAGTCTAACTTGTTTAACGCAGGTATCCGTCCAGCGATCAACGTAGGTATCTCTGTATCTCGTGTAGGTGGTAACGCACAGATCAAACCGATGAAGAAAGTATCGGGTACTTTAAAGTTAGATCAAGCGCAGTACCGTGAATTGGAAGCTTTTGCTAAGTTTGGTTCTGATTTAGATGCTGCTACAAAAGCTGTGTTAGACAAAGGGGTTCGTAATGTTGAAATCTTAAAACAAGGTCAATACTCTCCAGTTTCCGTAGAGAAACAAGTTGCGATCATATACATCGGAACTAAGGGTTTATTGCGTAATGTTCCTGTAAATAAGGTTAGAGAATTTGAAGAGGAGTTCTTAACACAATTGGAACAACGTCATCCAGAAGTGTTGGCAGCATTTAAAGCTGGTAAGTTCTCTGATGAATTAACTGCAGTATTAGAAACAGTAGCTAAGGATTTAGCATCAAAATATTAATAGTAATGAGTATTTAGTATTGAGTCTATTGACAAGGCTCGATACTCAATACTAGGTACTTAATACTTAAAACAAATATGGCAAATTTAAAAGAAGTAAGAAACCGGATTACCTCCGTATCATCAACGCAGCAGATTACAAAAGCTATGAAGATGGTTTCGGCTGCTAAATTGAAGCGCGCTACTAACGCTATCTTACAATTGCGCCCATATGCGAATAAACTAAGAGATATTTTGGCGGATGTTTCTGCAAGCGTGGAGGGAAGTAATTCTCCGTTTACTGTAGATCGCGAGCCAAATAAGGTGTTGATCGTTGTTGTTTCTTCTAACAGAGGTTTGGCTGGAGCATTCAACGCAAATGTTATCAAAGCAACTAATAACTTGATCGCTAACAAATATGCCGAGCAACATGCAAAAGGAAATTTGAGTATCATTGGTATTGGTAAAAAGGGTTATGATTTCTTTTCGAAGCGTAACTTTAATGTGGTAGCTAATCACTCTGATTTGTTTTCTGATTTAAATTTTGGTGGGGTATCCGTGGTGACTGAATTTATCATGGAACAATATAAAGAAGGTAATTTTGACCGTGTTGAAGTGGTGTACAACCAGTTTAAAAATGCTGCAGTTCAAGAGCTGACAGCGGAACAGATTTTACCTTTAATACCACCAGCCCAGGAAGACAAACAACATACGCATAAAGCAAAAATAGAAGCTGAGGTGGATTATATCATCGAGCCTTCCAAAGAGAAGATTATCGAAGAGTTGATTCCTAAAGCAATCAAAATTCAATTATACAAAGCTGTTTTGGATTCAAATGCTTCTGAACATGGAGCACGTATGACAGCGATGGATAAAGCGACAGAAAATGCAGGTGATTTATTAAAATCATTGAAGCTATCGTACAACCAGGCACGTCAAGCAGCAATTACAACAGAATTGACAGAGATCGTATCAGGGGCAGCTGCTTTATCAAACGGATAGTTATTCATTCGGAAGAACGTACAAAGGGTGCTGATCATAGGATTAGCACCCTTTTTTTATTGGTTGTATGTTCTACCATCGAATTAAGGCTGATCCCCATGTAAATCCTGCTCCAAAGGCGGCCAGACAGATAAGATCACCGTTTTTAATTTTTCCTTCTTCCCAAGCCTCGCATAGTGCTATCGGCACAGAGGCTGCAGTGGTATTGCCATATTTCTGAATATTGTTGAATACCTGATCTTCCCTTAATCCAAGTGTTTTCTGTACAAATTGAGAAATTCGAAGATTGGCCTGATGCGGAATCAATAAATCGATATCATTGGTTTTTAAATTATTTTTTTCCAATGCCTCTTGAATTACTTCAGGAAATTTGACAACAGCTTTCTTGAAAACAGCCTGTCCATCCATATTTGGAAATGCTGTCCCGTCTTCGAGCATCTCTTTGGTCATCAATAATCCTCCTAATTCCTGCTCGGGCCATTTGGGCATTTCATCCAGCCATATTCCGCTGGATGCCCCCGGGTAATACATAGCTAGCTTTTCGGCTTCTGCTCCATCCGAATGTAAATGTGTACTCAGTATACCTTTGCCATCTTCCGCTGTTGGTTGCACGACGACCGCTCCTGCACCATCGCCAAAAATTACGGAAACAGCTCGTCCCCTGGTTGAAAAGTCGAGGGCAAAAGAATGTTTTTCTGAGCCGACGACCAGCACATTTTTATACATACCTGTTTTTACAAATTGGTCGGCTATAGAGAGGGCATATATAAATCCCGAACATTGGTTTCTCACATCCAGTGCGCCAACCTCATTCATCCCCATTTCCCTTTGTAGTAAAACCGCACAGCCCGGGAAATAATAATCTGGGGATAGTGTTGCGAAGATGATAAAATCAACATCCTGAGGGGTAATTTGGGCATGTTCTATAGCAATTTTAGCCGCTTCGACTCCCATTGTTGTGGTGGTCTCACCGATTCTGTCAGCATATCTACGTTCTTTAATTCCTGTTCGTTCCTGAATCCATTCGTCACTGGTATCCATAAAGCGTGTAAGATCATTATTGGTATAAACGTTTTTTGGAACGTAATAGCCGATTCCGGCAATTTTTGACTGTAACATAATAAATTCTGCTAATTGATTGTATTCTTCCCTTTTATAATGTCGTTAATTTAGAAAAAAATATTCTATTTTTGCAGCATGGGTACCCAAACTGCTGAAGAAACCTTTACGTTAGAAGAGATTTTAGCCTCTGTCAAAGAGTCTAATCGACTCATTTTATGGAATGATGAAACCAATACGTTTGAACATGTGATTCACTGCTTGATTTATCATTTGCAATATACCGAAAAGCAAGCCGAGAAGATTGCCTGGAAAGTACATACCGAAGGAAAATGTGCTGTATTGGAAGGGAGTTATACGGAGATGGAAATTTATCGCAAAATTTTGAAAGCCGAAGGATTAACTGTCTCTGTAGAGTAACTTGCCATTCTTTTGTTACCGTAATAATCTGGTTACGCTTCTGTTTTGTCTATAAGTTTTAGTTTTCTTTGTAGATCATAACTATAAACTAAGCTGAAGCTCTCATGTTGTTTAACGCTAAATCGTTTAAATCTTTTTTATTTTTATTGTTTTCACCTGTTTTTCTTTTTGCTCAAACGGGTCAAATTAAAGCTATTTTGGTTGATAGCGCGACCGCTAAGCCTATATTATCCGCAAGTGCCACACTCCTGGATGCGAAAAATAATACTTTTGTGAAAGGTGGACAGTCTGTAGACCAAGGATTTCTCTTGTTATCTGATATTAAACCCGGTAAATACAATATACGTTTTTCCTATGTCGGCTATGAAGCAAAATCTATTGATGCTGTAGAGGTCTTAGGAGGAAAGAGTAAAGATTTAGGCCGAATTGCTTTGAAGTCCATAGGTAATATCTTGAATGAGGTGGTTGTTGAAGGTAGGGTTCCAGCCATGCAAATTGGTATAGACCGTAAAACGTTCAATGTAGGTGAGAGTTTGGTAAGTGCTGGCGGAACTGCAACTGATGTATTAGCTAATGTCCCAACCCTACAGGTTGATCAGGACGGATCTGTCAGTTTGCGTGGGTCGAGTAGCGTGAAAATTTTAATCGATGGCCGAGAGTCCGCTTTAGCCGGAAGTGATGTGACTTCGTTGCTTCAAAGCCTACCTGCTAATTCAATCGATAAAGTTGAGGTCATTACCAATCCTTCTTCCAAATACGACGCTGAGGGACAGACTGGGATCATCAATATTGTTTTAAAGAGGAATATCAGAACCGGATTAAATGGTTCTATCAATACTTCTGCCGGGTCTTATGATAACTACATGGCAGGACTGACCTTGAATTATAGGGATAAAAAGTTTAATTATTTTGGATCTTATAATTTCAACAAACGCCATATGGTTGGAAGCGGTGCCGTTGATAATATCTTTAAAAATAACAATAGCCAGATATCAAATAATTCGGAATCATCAAGAAAAGGTAATAGTCATACGATAAAAGCTGGAGTGGACTATAGTCTTTCTGATAAAACTTCCTTGAGCCTTTCTGGTAATGTGAGCATAAGGGATAATAACCGTGTTGAGGACTTATGGTACCGTTATTTTAATCACCCAACCTTATCCGGCACGAGCACTAGAACTTCTCGCCAACTCGAGGATGATCTGGGCTATGAATTTACAATGGATTTTAGACATCAATTTAAGAGATCTGGTGAAGAACTGACCGCTAATGCCAGCTATGGCCGCGATAAGGAAGATGGCACAAATGTTTTTTTACAGGAGTTTACCTCTGGAACACCTAGTACAGGCCGAAATAATGTCAGTTCGGAAGACGGTAAAAATATCAATATACAAGCGGATTATGTGCTCCCTTTTTCAGAAGAGAGTAAATTTGAGGCAGGTTATCGTTCGCAAATCAGAAAGTCATTTGATACTCAATTCTCGGATACGTTGTCGGTAGCTAATGGTAGCTATCTGCCAGACTATGGCATCAGCAATGATTTTGATTTTACGTCTACTGTTCATGCCTTATATGCCAACTACCAAGGGAAACTATCGGATAGAATAGGTTATCAAGTAGGTTTGCGTGCTGAGCAATTTAACCTAAATTCTACTTACTTTTCAAAAGACCCAACTGTTATTGACAAGGAAACTAAGGCCAGTCAAGACTTCTTTCGTCTATATCCAACCTTATTTTTAACATACAATGTTGGTGATGACGGTGATAAAATTCAATTCAGTTATTCTAGAAGAGTTCAGCGAGCGAGAGGTTGGCAAGTCAATCCATTCTTGAATGTTTCAGATGACATGAACAGACGGCAGGGGAATCCCAATCTGAAGCCTGAAGATGTTCACGGCTTTGAGCTGAGTTTTGCCAAAACCTTCGGTAAGGTGAATTTGATTTCTTCTGCGTACTTCAATCATACCAATGAGGTGATGCAGCCTTATGTTTATTTTGTGGACACCTTGAGCAGTGTGACCTACAGCCGATGGGAGAACTTGACAAGTAGAAATCTCTCCGGATTTGAATTTATCTCTAAAGTCAATGCGACTAAGGATTTTGATTTTACATTCAATCTTAATCTGATCAATATCAATTTTAAGGCGAATGAGGCTTATAATGTTAAAGCATCCAATGGTTTTGCATACAATACCAACTTAACGGCTAATTACCGTTTTACGCCAACGTTTTCCGCTCAAGTTCGTGGTGAATATAACTCTTCGCGGGTGATGGCACAAGGAAAGATGAACGCTATGAAAGGTGTTGATGTGGCATTGAAAAAAGATGTGCTAAATAAGAAGGCATCTATTATGTTCAATGTTAGAGATGTATTTAATACACGGAAAATGCAGGGCTTTACTGAGACACCACAATTGAGTTCTAATTTTGAACACCGCTGGATGAAGAGAATGTTTACTTTGTCGCTTTCCTACCGGTTTGGTAGCCAAGATTTAAACAAATCAAAGAAGAAGGTGTCAAACACAAATGAAGTAGGGGAAGGAGAGGAATATTAAAAAATATTGCTCTTTGTAATCCCAAATGCTTAAATTTAATTTTAAAACAAACCTAAAACTAAAAAGAATGAAGGTATTAAAAACAGTTCTTGCGGTATCGGTGATTGCTTTTTCAGCACACTTAAATACTGCCATAGGGCAAACAAAGAAAGAAGTTCTTGCTTACAAAATTTTAGATTTACCACGTGTAGATATCAAGAAATTTAAAAAAAATAAGGCTGGAGCTTATGTTATTTTTGATGGTACTTCTATGGACGGCTGGAGAGGCTATGATAAGACTGTCGTTCCTAAACGATGGGTGATTAATGAAGGTGCAATCAAATTTGATAGCCAAGCTAATCTTGGAAAGGAAGATGGGGGAGATTTAATTTTTGCTCATGATTTCAAAAATTTCGAATTAGAAATGGAATGGAAAGTTGCCAAAGGAGCAAATTCGGGAATTTTCTTTTTAGCCAAGGAGGTTGAGGGACAACCGATATATATATCGTCTCCAGAATGTCAGGTTTTAGACAATGAAAACCATCCTGATGCAAAAATGGGTGTTGACGGAAACCGAAAATCGACATCACTATATGATATGATCCCGGCCAAACCACAGAATGGTAAACCATATGGCGAGTGGAATAAGGTTAAGATCAGGGTCAACAATGGAAAGGTAGAGCATTTTCAGAATGGTGTAAAAGTTGTAGAATATACATTGTGGGATAAGTCATGGATTGATTTATTGCAAAAGAGTAAATTCAGTGAAGAAAAGTGGCCTTTGGCTTTTGAATTGTTGAGCAATGTTGGTGGCGATAGTAAGTCAGGGCTTATTGGTCTCCAAGACCATGGAAACGATGTATGGTTTAAGAATATTACCGTAAAGGTATTAAAATAAAAAAAGCAGCTTTAAGCTGCTTTTTTTATTTATTATAGTATCGATTGTAATTCTTTTAAATCGATAATCATATGGGCGACATCCTCCGGCTTTTCGGCGCTAGTAGGGTTAAAGAAAATGGCGTCCATCCCAACATTTACCGCACCACGGATATCGGCATCAAGGTTATCTCCAATCATCAATGACAGCTGAGGTTGCGCAAAGGCTGTCGCCATGGCAAATTGAAATATTCTAGGATCCGGTTTGTTTACGCCGACTACCTCTGAAATAAAAATATGTTTGAAATATTTTCTTAAGTCGCTTTTTTCCAATTTTGTTTCACACGCTTCTTTAAAACCATTGGATATTAAGTGAAGATTATATCTGTCACCTAAATAGGTCAGCGTTTCATGAGCATTGGGGAACAGATTTGTTTTTTGGGGACAGATGGCAAGATATTCTAATTCGAATTCCTCAGGAAACAATTCGGGATCCACACCGAGTTCTGTAAAGGTATCGGCAAACCGTGCTGTCCTGAGTTCCGGTTTTGAGATCTTTCCGTGATGATAAAGTCCCCAAAGCCGATGATTGTTGATCGTATAAGTTTCTATAAAACGGGTGGACGACTCTTGATTAAACAAGCGATCAAACTTGTATTTAAAATATAACTCGTGAAGACTTTCTTCGGCATTTTTATCAAAATCCCAAATCGTATGATCCAGATCGAAGAAAATGTCTTTTTTTCCCTGATTAAACATATGCAAAACTAAAATAAAATCGTCTGAAATACGAAAGAGTATCCGTTATTTGATTGTTAAATTGGTAGAAAGCATGTTGCAGTGAAGATATATCAGGGATATTGTAATGAATTATTAATGTTGCGACTCCGTTAATTTTCTTCTTTGTGTCATAATCCTTCGGATATTTCCGAATACCTAGTTGAATACCTATTTTTGTCACATGAAGAAAGCGCTGTTACTCTTTTATTTTCTATTGTTTTATGCGGTTATGCAATTGATCTGGTGGGGGGTGATGTTCGTTCGATTTGACCCCAGTAAGCAGAACATGATCATTGGAGAAGGGATTTTCTTCCTAATTATTTTCCTATGGGGAGCATGGCGACTAAAACGACTGGTGGAAAGAGAGCAGAAATTATTGCAGCAACAGCAAAACTTTCTTTTAGCCATTACACATGAACTGAAATCACCCTTGGCTTCTGTCAAACTGTATATTCAAACGATTTTGAGGCGCGATTTGGATAAGGAACAACAGCAGACATTCTTGCGTAATTCACTAAAGGATATCGAGCGTTTGGATGATTTAGTGGAAAATGTGCTAATGACCACCAAATTGGATAGCCGCAATTATAGTATGCCGAAAGAGGATTTTAATTTTACTTCTTTGGTAGAACAGATCGTTGACAGGCTGCAAAAGAATTCGTGTAGTTCACAAGTTTTGAAACCTTATTTGGAAGCGGATATTATTATTCATGCTGATAAGTTTGCGATTAGTAATGTGGTGACTAACCTGATTGAAAATGCTATTAAGTATTCACCCGCATGTGCTATGGTGGATGTGAAATTATATACGGAGAATAGTAAAATAATTTTTTCTGTTGCTGACCATGGTATTGGTATCAGCGATGAAGAGAAAAAGCTTATCTTTAATAAGTTTTATCGGGTGGGCAGTGAGGCTACACGGAAAACCAAAGGCACAGGTTTGGGGTTATATATCGTGAAAACCGTGTTGCAGAAACACGACGCGACCATTAAAGTTAAAGATAACACTCCTAAAGGGAGTATTTTTGAAGTAACATTTGAAAGAAATGCAAAGTAAACAAAGAATATTACTTGTCGAAGATGAAGAACACTTGTTAGAAGCTATCAAGTTGAATCTCGAAATGGAAGGTTACCGTGTCACTACGGCTACCGATGGAAAAAAAGCACTAAAAGTCTTCAAGGAGGAGCGTTTCAACTTGGTTGTCTTGGATGTGATGATTCCGGAAATTGATGGATTTCAAGTTGCTGAAACTATTCGACTGCAAAATACAGAAGTTCCTATTATGTTTTTAACTGCCAAAAATAGCAGTGAGGATCGGATTACCGGCCTTAAGAAAGGAGCAGATGACTATTTGGTGAAACCTTTCAACTTAGAAGAGTTGATTCTGCGTGTTGGAAATCTAGTTCGCCGTGGCATGAAGCCTGATGATCTCAAAGAACTAAATTCTTATCAAATAGGAGATAAAACGATCTATTTCAATTCGTACGAACTGCATCATGCGGATGGTACGATAACTTCTTTGACAAAAAAGGAAACGATGTTGTTAAAGCTGTTGATTGAAAGACGTAATGAGGCGGTATCGAGGGAGCAAATATTGGAAACCGTGTGGAACTATGATGTTTACCCATCTACTCGGACAATCGATAATTTTATCCTGACCTTCCGGAAATATTTCGAGCCGGATCAAAAACACCCAATTTACTTTCATTCTATCCGCGGTGTTGGTTATAAGTTTACCGACAATAATGCCTAGGTAATAAGAGATGATGACAATTAAGGCTAGGATAGCCGTTATTTTTATCGCCGCGTTATTTTTGGGCTATGGCATATATCAAGGTCATTATCAGACTGCTGTACTGATAGCTGGTGGAATAGGCTATTTGATTTGGAGCCATTTCAGAGAAGGGTCTGTTTTTTTGGCTACACAGGCTTTTCATAGGCAAGATTATGAGAAAGCAAAAAAATTGTTGGCTGAAATTAAGAACCCCGACGCGCTGCGGAAAGGTAGACGTAATTTCTATGAATTTATGATGGGAAATATTGCGCTGAAAGAAGAACGTGTCGATGAGGCGGAATATCATTTCCAGTTAGCATCACGTCTGCCTTGGAAAAAAGATAATGAAAAGGGCATGGTTATGATTAATCTAGCAAACATAGCACTTCGAAAGTTTGATTACCAAAGAGCCAGAGCGTATGCAGATGTGGCCAATAAATTGCATCTGACGGCTAGACAGAACAGTATTATTACAAAAATAGAAAACGAAATTTCAAAACATTTATAGTGAGTACTACTTTACAAAACGACTTATTGATTAGGGCTGCATTCTCGCAGCAGACAGAGAGACCTCCTGTGTGGATGATGCGCCAAGCTGGGCGCTTTATGAAAGAATATTGGGATATCAAGAATAAATATTCCTTTCTGGAAATGTGCAAAACACCCGAAATCGCCGCTGATGTCACTATGCTTCCGGTTGATTTATTGGGTATTGATGCTGCTATTTTATTTTCCGATATTTTAGTAACCGCCGAAGCAATGGGCGGCGATCTTTCTTTTGAACAAGGTGTAGGACCTCGTTTTTCTAATCCTATTCGTTCTGTAAAGGATGCCGAAGCTTTATCCGTTAACTGTTTGGATAGATTGCAATATGTAGCTGATGCCATAAAGGTGATTCAGCAACGTCTTGATAGGCGTATTCCTTTGATTGGATTTGCAGGAGCACCGTTCACAATTTTAAGTTATTTGGTCGAAGGTGGATCTTCAAAAGATTTTAAGTTAACAAAATTGATGTTGAATAATCAGCCGGAGCTGGCCCATATGATTCTTCAAAAGATCGCCGATGTTACTGTTGACTATCTGAACATGCAGATCGAAGCTGGTGTTAATGCGATTCAATTATTTGATAGTTGGGCTTTAGCCTTATCATGGAATGATTACCGTGATTTCTCACATTATTATAATAAACAGATTATTTCAAGATTAAACCGTCAAGACATTCCAGTTATTTCATTTTGCAAGGGATCGTCTGTTTTTGCACCGATGATGGTCGAAGCGCAGCCTGATGTGATATCTATTGATTGGAATGCAGATTTAAAAAATATAAAGCAATCCCTACCACAGGGGATCGCTGTACAAGGAAATTTAGATCCATTTGTTTTGTATGCTGATAAGGCTGTAATCAAAAGGAAGATTACAGAACTCTTTGAACGTATGCGAGGTGAAAATGGGTTTATCTTTAACTTGGGGCATGGTATAATGCCAGATATTCCATTTGACAATGTAAAATATGCCATTGAAGTAGTGAAAGAATTTCGCTATTAATTGTGGTCTCTTAAAATATACAGAACGACTTGCGAAAGCAAGTCGTTTTTTTTTTACCAGGTCGGAAACTGATGATATTCGATTTTTGTATATTGGATGTAAGATTTATACAAATCATAGTTGCTGGTGACAATTGCTCCTAACTTTTCTTAATTTTGTAATTATGATCTATTTATATGCAAAAGCTGTTCACATTATCTTTGTAGTGTGTTGGATGGCTGGATTGTTCTATATTGTCCGACTATTCATCTACCATACGGAAGCTAAATCTAGGCCTGCAGAAGAATATGGCATTTTGCATAGGCAGTTTACTGTAATGGAAAGCAAATTGTGGTGGATTATAACCACTCCAGCAATGTACCTCACGGTAGTCGCAGCACTTGTTATGCTTTATATGAATCCGGGTTTGCTGAAGATGGGCTGGATGCATGTTAAACTCACCTTCGTTTTAGGATTGATACTTTATCATTTCTCCTGCCAGCGGATTATGTTTCAATTACAAAGTGAGTCTTCCAATTGGTCTTCGACAAAATTGAGGCTATGGAACGAACTCGCTACAGTTTTACTATTCGCGATTGTTTTTACAGTAGTTTTAAAATCGGCCTTGAATTGGATATTTGGCGTTTTGGGACTGTTAATTTTATCGATTGCGCTGATGATGGCTGTAAAGCTTTATAAAAAATATCGGAACAAGAGTGTTGGGCGAAAGCGTTAAATTCTATGCTTTCTTAATCCTTTGTGATTCTTTATAGTCGAAAGATTATAAATAGAATAGGATTATGTATAGAAAAATTCTAAGTATGTTCTTGTTGCTGACTGTAGCAGCAGCTGGTTTTGCGCAACGATACAGACCTTTGGGTGGTACATTAAGTATCTACTCTACAGATGTACCTTTTTTTCTTTATATTAATGACATTTTGTATAATAATAGAGCTTCAAGGGGTGTCAAAGTATCTCATTTGAAGAATAGGCGTTATGATTTGCGTATCGTGTTTGCCGATCGTCAGCACCTCACATTAAATGGTTCCGGAATACAACTTGTCGATAGAAATGGGCAATTCATGGACGTTGTGTTTTCTGTTAGTAACAGAAGAGGAAATAAGGGGATTATTTTAGAATCCATAAATCCTATTGATCGTTATGGCAATGGTAATTATCGTAACGACTTACTTTATGATAATCAGGATATATATAGGGATGAACAGTATGATGAGCCATATAGCCAATTGGAAAGTCGTGGCGATTCACCGGCCTATAATCGGAATGGCTATGATCATGACAGGAACAATAATCAACACAGGCAGCCGGAGGAATCCGAAATTTATCGTAATGGTGTAGATCGTCCTCATGGAAATGCTAAAGATGAAGGAAATGGTCAACTGGATAAAGAAGTATTCCTTAAAACAGATTCTAACCGATTGAATGACCTGTTGAATCAGAAAGAAAATGATCAGGATAAACTCGCGTTAGCTGCTCAGGAGTTACAAAATATGCAACTTCGTGTTTCTGAAATTGCCGATTTAATGGAATTGTTTATACGGGATGATAATAAGCTCACCTTTGCTAAATATGCTTATCCAACTTGTGTGGACAAACAGAATTATGAGAAAGTAGGGGATGCCTTATCATTTAGCTCAACCCGGGAAAAGCTTTTGGATTTTCTAAAGAAATAAAAAAGGAGCAATTTGCTCCTTTTTTATTCTCCGCCGAAGCAGATATATTTTAATTCCATATATTCATCTAAGCCATGTTTTGATCCTTCTCGACCAACTCCTGATTGTTTTACCCCACCAAAAGGTGCGGCTGCATTTGAAATAAGACCGGTATTGACACCGACCATGCCGGCTTCAAGTTGCTCAGCTACCCGGAAACAGCGATTGATATTTGTACTATAAAAATAGGAGGCGAGACCAAATTCAGTATTGTTGGCCATCGCTATGCCATCTTCTTCTGTTTTAAAGCTGAAAAGGGCGCAGATTGGGCCAAAGGTCTCCTCCCTAAATATAAGTGCTTCTTTTGGAATGTTCGTCAGAACAGTAGGCTGGAAAAATAGGCCTTTGATTACGTTACCTCCAGCAGCCAATTCGGCACCGTGATTTAAGGCATCTTGCACATGATGTTTTACTTTTTCTAAGCCTTTTGTATTAATAAGTGGGCCGACCTGGACACCTTTATCAAGCCCATTGCCAACCTTTAGTTTACTAACGGCTTGGGTAAGTTTCATTGAAAACTCATCGTAAACATCTTCTTGAACAAGAAATCTATTAATTGATACACATGTCTGCCCGGAATTTCTAAATTTACCAGCGATAGCACCTTCTACAGCTGCATCAATATCGGCATCGTTAAAAACTAGGAATGGGGCATTACCGCCAAGCTCCATTGATACTTTTTTGATGTTCGAGGCTGATTGTTCTATAAGTGTTTTTCCTACTTCGGTAGATCCTGTGAAAGAAAGCTTTCTCACCAGATCGTTCGTCGCTAACTCTCTTCCTATTCCGCTGCTATCTCTTCCTGTAATGACATTGAGCACCCCCTTGGGAACGCCTGCCTCTTCAGCAAGTTTCGCTAGTGCGATCGCTGAAAACGGGGTCTGTGAAGCTGGTTTGAGTACCACTGTACAACCAGCGGCCAATGCAGGAGCTACTTTTCGGGTCACCATCGCTATGGGAAAATTCCAGGGTGTAATTGCCGCGACGACACCTATACCTTGTTTAATTGTCATCATCCTGCTACCTTTATTCTGGGAAGGTATCGTTTCACCATAGGCTCTTTTTCCTTCTTCTGAAAACCACGCTACAAAAGAACTACCATAATCCACTTCTACCATAGATTCACTTAGTGGTTTCCCACTTTCCAAAGTCATGATTTCTGCAAGATCGTCCTTATGCTCTTGAATAAGATTGTACCATTTACGGAGGATATCGGAACGTTCCACTACAGTTGTGTTTTTCCAGCTTTTCCACGCTTTGTCAGCAAAATCTATCGCTTTACTGCAATCGGCCACTTTCAAATCAGGTAATGAAGCGATAACTTTTCCTGTAGCAGGATTTATGACGTCAAAAGTGTGTTTTGATGTAATAAATTTCCCATTGATATAAGCACTCTCAATTAAAAGTTTATTTTTCATCGATGTAAATTTTATTGTTACAAGTATAGTTTAAACACCTCAAATTGAAATTCTGTTCAATAATTTATTTCTCGTTCAAATGAACCTCTCTCTTTCAGCTTTTGAAGGTATCTTACAAGACTCATTTTTTCCAAACCATTGATAACGGTTTTTAGCAAAATAGTCATAAAGCGCATCTCTCCATGCAATGGGTAAAATCTTCAGTAAATAACATATGGTGTAGGGAAAACCCAATTGCTTAATGATTTTGAGCACAGCTTCACTTTTGATAAAGCTGCCTTCAGGAGATAAATAAACGATTGAATCAATGTTTTTGGGAATATTTTTCAGCGTGGCCCTACTAAATTCGGACTGCAGGGAACTAAATAAGAATTTTTTCTTACGATCTATTCTTAATAGTTTTTGAACAAACCGATTACAAATCAAGCAATCCCCATCAAAAAAAATGATATGTTTTCTTTGTTGTTCCATACGCTGAAGTTACTGCTATTTATTGAGAGTACTGCCATGAAAGGATCATAAAAAAGGAAGGAATTACTATGGCGGGGGGCATATGAGTGAAAAAAGCGGCGCTTTTTGAGACACCGCTTTTTCGAAATCGTCCTTATAAATTTTTCATGATCGTATGACCCATACGATCCCGTTTGGTTTTTAGATATTCTTCGTTAAATGGATTTGCTGTTATTTCAATAGGTACATTTTCTACAATTTCAAGACCATAGCCCACCAAACCAGCACGTTTTGTAGGATTGTTTGACATGAGGCGCATTTTTGTGACCCCCAGATTTCTTAGGATCTGTGCACCTACGCCATAGTCTCTTAAATCTGCCTTAAATCCTAATTGTACATTGGCATCTACTGTGTCTAATCCATTTTCTTGCAACTTGTATGCGTGTAGTTTATTGATCAGTCCAATACCTCGTCCTTCTTGATTCATGTACACGATGACACCTTTACCTTCCTGCTGGATCATTTCCATTGCCTTGTGCAGCTGAGGGCCACAATCGCATCGGCAAGACCCAAAAATATCTCCTGTAACACAAGAACTATGCACACGAACTAAAATAGGCTCGTCTTCATTCCAGTCACCTTTGTAAAGAGCTAAATGCTGTTCGCCAGTATCTTTCTGCGTAAAAGCTTTCATTTTAAAATCACCATATTGTGTTGGCATATTAACGGTGACTTCTTCATTGATTAAAGAGTCGTGTTTAAGGCGGTACTCGATCAGATCTTCAATACTTACGATCTTTAAATCGAATTTTTTAGCAACATCCATGAGTTCGGGAAGCCTAGCCATTTCGCCGTCCTCTTTTAAAATCTCAACCAATACACCTGCAGGTTCAAATCCTGCTAATCGAGCCAGGTCAACTGTAGCCTCAGTATGACCAGTACGACGTAGCACGCCGCCATCTTTTGCTATTAAAGGGAAAATATGACCTGGTCTACCTAATTCTTCGTAGTGAATATTAGGATCAATCATTGCTTTAATTGTTTTCGAACGGTCTGACGCAGAAATTCCTGTTGTACAGCCATATCCCTGAAGGTCAATGGAAACAGTAAAGTTCGTTTCATATACCGCTGTATTCTGCCCCACCATGAGATCAAGGTGTAATGCATCTGCTCTTTCTTTCGTTATCGGAGCACATACCAAACCACGCCCGTGAGTGGCCATAAAGTTTATGATTTCAGGAGTGGCATTGCGAGCAGCAGTGACAAAGTCTCCTTCATTCTCGCGGTCTTCGTCATCCACTACGATTACTACTTTTCCTGCTTGTATATCAGCGATCGCTTCTTCGATCGTGTTTAATTTGAAATCCATTTATTGATATATTGTAATTGGTACAAAGTTAGTGTAGAATCTAAATTTATTTATAATAGCCCTGTCACAATCTAATGTGATTCTTTTAAATTATTCTTTTTTAAAAACTTTTCTTTCACCCATTTCCATGCGGCTTCTACTTTTAACTTATATTGATCAATATCAAATAAAGCGGAGTCTGTTGTCGATTTATACGTTAGAAAAGCAGCAAGTGGTGTTAAGACAATGATTGCCATCCACATCCCCACACCCGATGATATCGCGCCGTCTTTAGCCGTTTTTTCAGCTACCGTAGAAATAATATGATAAATCAGAAAGAATATAATGGCCATAACTACAGGAAGACCAAGCCCTCCCTTTCTGATAATGGCCCCAAGCGGAGCTCCGATGGCAAACAACAAAAGACAGGAGACAGCAAGGGTAAACTTGCGATGCCACTCAATGCGATAGCGGATATCTTTCGATTTATAATCTTTAAACTCAAGCGTACGGCCATTCAGATCTTCCTTCAGATAATTCAACTGGTTTAGTGCATTCATAGTAACCTGTGAACGTTGTTCTTGAGGTACAAGATCGGTAATCAGATTTTTAAAAGGCTTGATTTTAGCTTCTTTGACCTTGGGCTGTCCAGGTTGATTGGCACTAAAATATTTCGAGTAGATATTATATCGCGTATCTAATGTCCGGGAAATTGCTTTTCCCATACTATCTAACTTAATATGATTCGAGTCGATATACATGTCCAACTGTTTCAAATTTAACATTGCATGGTGGCTCTTGAAGAGGTTTTCATCTGTTTTACCCTGTTGAAAGCTTCCCATATCAAACTTTTGCTCAGTTTCTTTGAATTTAAATCGCGTAAATTGCTGACGTGGATCGTAGGTTTTGGAGTTTTTAGTTCGGGCCTCCTCGTAACGTATACCATCCTTAAGTTTAAGAATCATATAATTGTTGTCGGGAGAATTGTAGATATAGCCTTCTTTTGCCATAAGTACATTATTGGCCGTATTGCCACCGCGGTGATCGTAGATCATCAAGTCGTAGAGAATTGTTCCCGCTTTGTTTTTTCCTCGGGCGCGGATGGAGTAGCCTGGGATCGTATTGTTAAATATTCCGGGTTTAATAAGGAAATCGGCCTTTTTATTACGTACATCTGTAAGTAATGTCCCCATTTTCAGATTAACTACAGGAAGGATATAGTCGGAGAAAAGAAAAGAACTTGTTGCGAAAATTGCGACGAGTACGAATAGCGGAGTCATCGCTTTGCGCAAAGATACGCCGGCAGCCTTAATTGCAACCAATTCATAGCTTTCACCCAGATTTCCAAATGTCATAATGGAGGAGAGTAACATGGATAAGGGCATTGCCATTTGAATTTGAACAACGCATTGATAGCCAATTAACTCCATGATTGTGTACCATTCGAAGCCTTTTCCAATCAAATCATCTATATACTTGAATAGAAAAAGCATCAATAGCACAAACATCACAATAAAAAATGTGACAATAAATGGTTTTATGAAAGCTTGAAGAATAAGTAAATGAACTTTTTTCATCCGTGACGCTAAGCAAATTGATGCCTTTGCATTAAGGCATCTCTACACCAAAGAACTCCCCTAGGAGTTCTTGGTGGATTATATTGCAAAGATAGGCTTTTTTATGCACCTATAACACTCTGAAGGTAGACTATTGAATTTTTCCAAATTAATTTTCTGTTTTCAAGATCTTCTTCTTTAGCGAAATCAGTTATTTTAAGAGCAACATCATTTGTTAGTTCATCTTGGTCGATCTCCAGATCGAAATAATAGGGATCATCATCGAGCCATTTAAAGCGTACGGATTTATTTTCTTTCGATGCTACAATTTTTGCTCGGTGTGGTTCATCATCCCAAATGAAAGTATAAACGGTGTCTTTATAGTTTACATCATCTGCAAACCATTGTGCCAATTCGTTTGGTTCTTGCAAATACGGAAATAAAATTCTAGGTGAAGAGTTGATGATATATTCTAGTTGGAATTTTATTTTATCTGCCATATAAATGTTTTTTTAAATATTAGTTTGTTTAAATCAAAAATAAGCTATATTTGCATTCCCAAAATGGCGGGGTAGCTCAGATGGTTAGAGCGTTGGATTCATAACCCAAAGGTCGGCAGTTCGATTCTGCTCCCCGCTACAAATC
>Ga0308156_1002241_pt1 | contig 17972 bp, 14 predicted proteins | sample PhyAR2_FD_201041 | JGI IMG/M metagenome (GOLD analysis project Ga0308156, IMG submission 201041) | Phyllosphere microbial communities from UC Gill Tract Community Farm, Albany, California, United States - DLSL A.R2 | ecosystem: Host-associated > Plants > Phyllosphere > Unclassified | place: USA... | reverse complement strand
GCGCGTAGGGCCTGCCGGTGAGCAGCAGCAGGACCACGGGGGTGCCCGTCGCGAGCACGGCCTCGACGAGCTCGGCCTGCACGCCGGGCAGCCGCAGGTCGGTCGCGTCGCAGCCCTCGCCCGAGGTGCCGCGGCCGAAGAGCCCGGCGCGGTCGCCGACGGCGACCACGCACACGTCGGCGTCGCGGGCACGCTCGACGGCCTCGGCGATGCCACTGGTGTCGGGGTCGATCACGTCGCAGCCGCGGGCGTAGGTCACGTCGTGGTGCTCGGCGAGGGCCGTGCGGACGGACGGGATGTCGATCCCGACGGCGTGGTCGGGGTGGTGGACCCCGACGTGCGCGGGGAAGGAGTAGCAGCCGAGCATCGCCATCGGCTGGTCGGCGAGCGGGCCGACGAGCGCGACCCTGGCGCCGGGTGCGAGGGGGAGCGTCGCGTCGCGGTTGGTGAGCAGGACGACGGCCTCGCGGGCGAGCCGCAGCGCGACGTCCTGCCGCTCGGCGTCGTCGAGGGTGAGGGTCTCGACGTCCGTGGGCAGGGCCTGCCAGCCGGGGTCGAGGAGGCCGAGCTCGGCCTTCTGGGTGAGCACCCTGTCCAGCGCCCTGTCGACGAGGGCCTCGGGGACGTCGCCGCGTCGGACGGCCTCGACGAGGGCCGGGCCGTAGGCGTCGACCGTGGGGAGCTCGACGTCGACCCCGGCGCGCAGCGCGAGGTGCGCGGCCTGGGTCGCGTCGGCCGCGACCTTGTGGAGCGTCTCGAGGAACTTCACGCCGAAGTAGTCGGCGACCACGATCCCGTCGAAGCCCCAGGTGTCGCGGAGCAGCGTGGTGAGCAGCCCCTCGTCGGCGGCGGCCGGGACGCCGTCGACCTCGGGGTAGGAGTGCATGACCGAGCGGGCCCCGCCGAGGCGCAGCGCCATCTCGAAGGGCGGCAGGATCACGTCGCCGAGCTCGCGCGGTCCCATCGACGCCGGTGCGAGGTTGCGTCCCGAGCGTGAGGCGGAGTACCCGGCGAAGTGCTTGAGGGTCGCCACGACCCCGGAGTCCTCGAGGCCGCGCACGTAGGCCGCGCCGACGGTCCCCACGAGGTAGGGGTCTTCGCCGATGGTCTCTTCGGTGCGGCCCCAGCGGTAGTCGCGGGTGACGTCGAGGACCGGGGCGAGCCCCTGGTGGACCCCGGCGGCGCGCATGGACTCACCGATCTGCCGGGACATCTCGGCGACGAGCGCGGGGTCGAAGGACGCGCCCCACGACAACGGCACCGGATAGGCGGTCGCCTGCCAGGCTGCGAAGCCGGCGAGGCACTCTTCGTGGACCTGCGCGGGGATGCCGAAGCGGCTGGCCGCCATGATCTGCTCCTGCGAGGCGGCGAGCGACCGGGCTCCGGAGACCGGGTCCACGGGGACCGTGCCGAAGGGCCGGGTCAGCTGGCCGAGGCCGTGCTGGACGAGCGTGTCCCACGGCGGGACGTCCTGCGTCAGGTCGGCCTGGTGCGGTGCGACGCCTCCGCCCGAGGCGTCGGCCCCGACCCAGACGCCCACGAGCTGCGCGATCTTCTCTTCGAGGGTCATCACGGCGACGAGCGCCGCGGCCCTCTCGGCCGGTGCGAGCCGGGTGTCCCTCCACGGGGCGTCCAGCTCGGGGGTGCCTGTGGCTGCCCCGGATGTCTGCGTGGTCATGCGACCCCTCGTCGTCGGTCACGTCGTCGTGCCGTCGCCCGGCGTCGTCGCCGGGCGCACCACTCCGTCGTGGTCTCGAAAGTATCGGCCGAAAGGGCGATACCTGTTGAGACGTGACAGTAGGGTGAAGTCTCGACGGGCGTCAAGGGTTTCGTGGAACAGGCTTTCCCGCTGTCGAGCGCGGGGGAGCGGGTGCTATGGTCGCTCGAAAGTTGCGACCGGACGACAGGTGAGAGCCGCATGGCAGCACGCACGACCAGGGGTGACGCCCCGACCGAGGCCGGGGTGCCGGGCGCGCCTGCGGTCGCCGCTGCCCAGGCCGGGACGGGCGCCCCCGCGACCATCGCGTCGATCGCCGCCGAGGCCGGGGTGTCGATCCCGACGGTCTCGAAGGTCCTCAACGGTCGCCCGGACGTCGCGCCCGAGACGCGGTCGCGGATCGAGGAGATGCTCGAGCGTCACCAGTACAGGCGGCGTCGTCAGCGGCCGACCTCGGCCGGGCAGCCGCTCATCGACCTCGCCTTCCACGAGCTCGACTCGGCCTGGTCGATCGAGATCATCCGGGGTGTCGAGGACGCCGCAGCGGCCGCCGGGGTCGGCGTCGTGCTGTCCGAGCTCGGGGGCGTGCACAGGCCTCCCCAGGAGTGGCTCGACGCGGCGCTGGCCCGCAGGCCTCTCGGTGTGCTGCTCGTGCTCTCCAACCTCGACGCCTCGCAGCGCCACCAGCTCGAGAGCCGGTCGATCCCCTTCGTCGTCGTCGACACCGCGGGCGAGCCGCCCGAGGACGTGCCGACGGTCGGGTCGAACAACTGGAACGGCGGGCTCTCCGCGACCCGGCACCTGCTGGCCCTCGGTCACCGGCGTGTCGCCGTGATCTCCGGCCCGAGCGACGTCTTGTGCTCACGAGCGCGGGTCGACGGCTACCGCAGCGCGCACGACGAGGCCGGCGTCCCGCTCGACCCGAGCCTGACCCGCTACGGCGACTTCTACGTCGACGGCGGCTACGAGCACGGCCTCGCGCTGCTCTCGCGGCCGGACCGGCCGAGCGCGATCTTCGCGGGGTCGGACATGCAGGCCCTCGGGGTGCTCCGCGCCGCCCGCGAGCTCGGCCTGCGCGTCCCCGAAGACCTCTCGGTGGTCGGCTACGACAACCTGCCGCTCACCGAGTGGATCGGACCCGCGCTGACCACGGTCAACCAGCCCCTCAAGGAGATGGCCGGGACCGCGACGCGCATGCTCATCTCGCTCGCGCGGGGCGAGAGCATCCCCAACCGGCGCATCGACCTGGCGACGTCCCTCGTCGTCAGGGAGAGCACGGCGCGCTGGGAGGGGTGAGCAGCTGCACGACCTGTACGACCTTCACCGCTCCGGGCGACGGCGCCCGGGGCCAGACATGACCGACGACGAGGACGGCACATGGCCCTGTTCGACCTGCCCCTGGACCAGCTCGAGACCTACCGCCCGGAGGTGCCCGAGCCCGACGACCTCGACGCCTTCTGGCGCAGGACCCTCGACGAGGCGCGGGCGCGGCCGGCGCTCGTCGACGCGGTCCGCGTCGACACCGGGCTCACGCTCGTCGACACCTGGGACGTGACCTTCGCCGGGCACGGCGGTGACCCGGTCAAGGCCTGGTTCTCCCGCCCCGCCGGGACGGACGGCACGCTGCTGCCGGCCGTCGTCGAGTACGCGGGCTACGGGCGCGGGCGCGGGTTCCCGCACGAGCGGCTGACCTGGGTCGCGGCCGGCTACGCGAGCCTCGTCATGGACACCCGTGGACAGGGCAGCCAGCACGGCAGCGGGGGAGACACCCCGGATCCTGTCGGCAGCGGTCCCGCGGCGCCGGGCTTCGTCACGCGGGGGATCGACGACCCTGCCACGTACTACTACACGCGGCTCATCACCGACGCGGTCCGGGCCGTCGACGCCGTGCGCGAGCTCCCCGGGGTCGACCCGGCGCGGGTGGTCGCGGCGGGGAACAGCCAGGGCGGAGGGCTCTCGCTCGCCGTCGCCGGGCTGGTCCCCGACCTCGCGGCGCTGCTGACGAGCGTGCCGTTCCTGTGCCACGTGGGACGGGCGCTCGGCATCACCGACCAGCACCCCTACGGCGAGGTCGTCACCTACCTGGCGGTCCAGCGGGAGAAGGTCGACCAGGTCATGCGGACCCTCTCCTACGTCGACGGGGTCAACCTCGGCCGTCGGGCGACGGCCCCCGCGCACTTCGCCGTCGCGCTGCGCGACAGCATCTGCCCTCCGTCGACGGTCTTCGCGGCGTACAACCACTACGGCAGCCGCGGTGGGTCGCCTGTCGTCGAGACGGAGATCTGCGTCTACCCCTTCAACCACCACGAGGGCGGCGACGCCCTCCACGTCCGCCGCCAGCTCGAGTGGCTCCGCGAGCGCGTGCCGGTGTGAGGGCTCGGCGCGATCCACTCACGAGGTCGTGGGTCCCGCGCCGAGGTCGGCACCGCTCACCGCTCGGCCCGGCCTAGGTCTCGACCGACACCAGGTCGCACTCCCACCGCCGAGGTCGTACGGACACGCCGGCTGAAGGACCTGGGAGACCGGTTCTGGCGTGTCCGGACGACCTCGAGGCGAGGGGTGCGACCTCGCGGAGAGCGCCAGGGGTGAGTGGGAGAGACCGGGGTGGGGAGAACCTGCCTGTCGGTCTCTGCGTCAGCATGGCCGTGGCTGCTCGTCAGCGGCTGTGCTGGGACGCGACCACGAGGTCGATGATCGTCCCGCCGATCGTCAGGTACAGCAGCGCGATGAAGATCGTGTGGACGAGCGTGAAACCGAGGAAGGTCTTCACAGCACCGGTCTGCGAGAAGTGGTCGCGCACCTTGCGGACGAAGGACGCCGGGTGGGTCACGTCCCAGCTGTTCAGACGCAGGTACCGCCCGAGGTACACGCCGACGGCGCTGAGCATGATGATCGCGATCGCGACCAGCCGGGTGTCGGGCCGCGTCAGCCCGGCGACGTCGTCTGTCGGGTGCATGGCGACGCCGTACATCACCTGCACCACGAGGACGTTGACCACGAGGTTGAGCACCCCGGACATCGCGAGGGTGATGACCAGGACGATGTCGTACCAGAGCGGCGTCGGGTCGTCGTCGGTGCGGTGGCTCAGGTTGAGCTCGGTGATGAGGTAGCTCGCGTTCGGCAGCAGCAGCAACCAGACGAGCGCGCTCACCACGGCGATGGTGATCGCGACAGGGTGCAAGGCCCCCTCGGTCGAGTCGCTGCGCGCGCCGGCGAGCGCGACGAAGGTCGCCACCAGGCCGACGAGCAGCACGAAGACCGGCAGGATGGACAGGCCGATGTTGAGCAGCATCGGCCTGTACAGCGGCTGGTGGAAGGCGCGGGCGCGGGCGACGACGAGCACGACGGCGAAGACGTTCATGCCGATGACGCCGAGGACGAGACTGGGGATGACGGGCTCCTAGGGCTGTCGGTGCCGGTTGCGGCGTGTTGGCGTGGGGTCCGGACCGGCCTCAGTGGTCGCACCCCCGGTGAGCGAGGAGCCCGTGCCGAGAGGCATGCCCGAGCGCCGGTACTGGGTGCTGGCGGCCAGCCCGGCGAGCGCGAGGGCCGAGCCGATGCCCGCTGTGACCACGGCCGCGGTGGTGCTCCCGAGGAACCAGGGCAGCGGGACGACGCCGAGGAGCAGCCCGCCGAGCGCGACGAGCCAGACGTCTGCGCGCCAGTAGTAGGTGAAGGTCCACCAGCCCGGTGACCTCGTCCCGGGGTCGGGCGGGCCGAGCCGCCGCTCCGTGCGCAGGTACCAGGCCTTCTTGACCCAGGAGCCGACGAGGGCCCCGGTGATCGCACCGACCAGCCCGCCGTAGACGCCTAGGAGGAAGACGACGTCAGACCCGCTGTCGAGGTTCGACAGCGTCGGGCTCGCCGCCTGGTCGACCGAGGCCTTCGACAGGGTCAGCGGCACGATCGCGACCCACACGGCGAGCGAGACCACGATCCACGAGGCGTGCGTCACCAGACCGAGCGGCCTGAACAGCGCGATGTTGTTCCCGTACCCGCGGACGATCGCCCCGCGTCGCTGCAGCTCGCCGACGAAGGTCAGGCAGCCGCCGACGAGGAAGGCGCCGAAGGGTGGGAGGAGCACGTCTGTCGTCGTCGGGTAGGCGTCGACGAAGGGCAACGACAGGCCGCCGGAGGTCTCACCCCGCTGCACGAAGGCGAGGGAGTAGGTCACGGCCATCACTGCGCCGAGGACGAGCAGGATCACACCGGCACCGAGCAGCAGAGCCCACCACCGCCTGGGGAGGACCTGGGTGCCGGGTCGAGTCATGCCCTGACCTTAGGGGAGGATGCCTGCACACGAGCGCCGCACCCCGCCCGCTCGGCCTCCACGCTGGCCGTCTACGGTCGAGCCGTGCAGCACTCGTGGTCACGGGCCAGAGCCCCTCAGGTCGTCGGCGTCGTCACGCTCGTGCTCGCCGCGGCCTTCGTCGTGTGCGTCGTGCAACGCTACGGGCACCACTCCCGGCACATGTCTCCTGCCGGCTCGACACCTGCGACGCCGCTCGAGCGTGCGGTCGGCTGGTCGGCTCTGCTGGGTGCAGCGGCGTGGTCGGTTGCTGCGGTCGACAGCCTGCGGCACCACCCGTCCTCGGCACGTCGGCTCAGTGCGGCCACCAGGTCCGCCGTGGTCGCCGCGTCGTCCGCGGTGCTGACTGGCGTCGCGCTCGTGCAGCGGCTGCTGGTGCACCGGGACTCGACAGGGACCCTCGACGCGGTCGACAACCTCACCCCGTTCGACAAGGTGCTCATGGCGATGTCGCTGACCGCGTGCGCGGTCGCGGCGATCTTCTTCGTGGTGGGACGGCTACGCGCGAGGTCTCGGTTTGGCGCGCGAGCCGGTGGCGCGGTGTGAGTCTGGTGAACGCTTCGGGGCGACTGCTCCCGTGACCCGCAGCCGCCCCTAGGCTCCCAGCACAGGCAGACCAGGGGGAAGAAGGCGCACATGACCACGACACGACGACGAGCCGCCGGGGTAGGTCTGGGGCTCGTGCTCCTCACGACGGCCTGCAGCGAGAGCGGCGGCCTGACGATCAGCAACGAGAGCCCAGACTCCGTCACGGTGCGGCTCGGGGACGAGGAGGTCGTCGTGCCCTCCATGGGAGGCGCTCTGCTGCACCGCTACGGCTGCTCACCAGGTGACGTCGCGGTGATCTCGGCCTCAGCCTCGGGGGACTCGACCATGCTCGAGGGCCCCGTCTGCTCCGACCAGCAGATCGTGGTCGACCGTGCAGGCCACGTCACCGTGGCTCCTGAGGCGACCGACGGCTAGGAGCAGGGAGCTCTTGGGGCCTCGACTTTCCGCGCGCCCAGCTCCTCAGCGCCCCAGCACGAAGGTCTGGATCGCCACGACAGCTGCGCCGCGGGCCCAGTGGGCGAGCTCGGGGCTCTGCAGGCGGATGTCGAGGGGGCGTGTCCGGGGGTCGCGGTCACCGTGCAGGCCGTGCTGGACGGCGTCGGCGGCGACCTCAGCGAGGCGGACGCCTTCGCCGCCGAGCACGACGCGCTCGGGCATCGTGAAGTTCGCGACCGCGGCGATGAGGCGGCCGAGGGCGCGTCCGCTCGCGTCGACGAGGTTGCGGGCCACGGGGTCGCCTGCGGCCGCGAGGTCGAGCAGCTGGTCGTACGTGACGTCCCGGCCGAGGTGTCGGGAGGCCTGGGTGACGAGCGCCCCGGTCGTGAGCATCGCCGTCGCGCACCCGGCGTGCCCGCACGGCCCGACGGGCCCGTCGGGGGCGAGCCCGAAGTGCGACAGCAGGCTCAGCCCGGCCTCGGGGCTCTCGACGGCCTCGTCGTGCACGACGAGGCCGTAGCCGATCCCGGCACCGATCGTCACGAGCGCGAAGCGGGAGCAGCCGTGCCCCTCGCCGAACCAGTGCGTGGCCTCGGTGACCGCGACGATGTCGTTCTCGACGACGGTCCGCAGGCCTGTGCGCTCTGCGAGCAGCGCGGCGAGGGGCAGGTCGCGCCAGCCGAGGTGGTCAGCGAGGGTCACGTCGGTGCGTCGCTCGACGTGCCCGCCGAGGCTGACGCCGAGCCCGGTGACGGATGCTGACGGCCGGACCGTCGCGAGGGTCGCGACGAGCTCGTCGACGAGGGTCGCGACGACGTCGACCACGTGCTCAGGATCGGTGGCGTCGAGCGGTGCGTCGGTCGCGGCGACGACGCCTGCGCGCAGGTCGGTCAGCGCGGCGTAGGCGTGGTCGCCGGTCAGCTTGACACCGATGAAGTGGTGGGAGGACGGGTCGACGTCGAGGGGCTGGGCCGGCCGCCCGAGACGGGGCGCGTCCTCGGCCTCTGCCGGAGTGGGCGCCTCGACGAGCAGCCCGGCATCGAGCAACGGCTTGGTGAGCCGGGTGAGGCTGCCGGGGGAGAGGCCCAGCCGCTGCGACAGGGCGCTGCGCGACAGCGGCCCGTCGAGGAGGACCTCGAGGGCGATCTGGCGCGTCGGCCCGGACAGCGGTGTCCAGGCTGTCGGCGCGGACGGCGCCGACACCATCGGCTGGTGTGGGAAGGTCATGGTGTGGATGAGTTTATTCCACCCGTCAACTATCTGTCGCCCGCTCCCTGCCCCGGTCCCGCCCAGGTCGTCCCATCGAGTCCGAGGTCGCACGAACACGGCAGATTCGCGGGTTCTCGACGATATCTGGCGTGTCCGTGCGACCTCGCGCGACGACGTGCGACTTCGGGACCCCGCCCTTGACAGTCGTTTAAGTTTTGACGTAGAAATAATGCCGACGGGCGTCAGCAGCCGACGACGCTCGGCGGATGCCGACACCGCCGTAACCGGCAGCAGCACCCCAGCAGCACCCCGCGACGACGCCCTGACGAAGGAGTCACCCCTGTGACGACTGCAGCACCCGACCTCCTGCACCTGCGCGCGGCCGGGGTCAGCCTCGTCCTCGACGTCTCCGGTGACCTCCTCCCGCGCGTCCTGCACTGGGGGGCCGACCTCGGGGACGTCTCCCAGGCCGAGCTCGTCGAGCTGCGCCGCGCGAGCGTCCCGCAGGTCGCCGGGTCGAGCTTCGACCAGCCCGCAGCCCTGACCGTCGTCCCTGAGGCCTCCGCAGGCTGGCTCGGGACCCCGGGCATCAGCGGCCACCGCGCCGGAGCCGACTTCACGACGGCCCTGCGCACCACCGGGCCCGAGGCGATCACCCTCGGCGCGGGGGAGCGTCCAGGCTCGCAGCGCGTGACGGTCCAGGCCGAAGACACCGCCGCCGCCCTCGCGCTCACCCTCGAGATCGAGCTCACCGCCGCAGGCGTCGTCCGCACCCGCTCCTCGGTCACCAGCACCGCGGCGCCAGACCGCGCTCCCTACACGCTGTCCTCCCTCGACGTCTCGCTGCCGGTCCCGACCGAGGCCGACGAGATCCTCGACTTCACAGGGCGCTGGATCCGCGAGCGCTCGGCGCAGCGCAAGCCCTTCACCTACGGCACGCACGTCCGAGAGGTGCGCAAGGCCCGTGGCCTCGACGCGTCGTTCCTCGTCGCGGCAGGGCGCACGGGCTTCGGCTACCGCTCGGGCGAGGTGTGGGCCGTGCACGTCGCGTGGTCGGGCAACTCGCGGGTCGTCGCCGAGAAGGTGATGAACGGAGCCCGCCAGCTCGCGGCCGGCGAGCTGCTGCTGCCGGGCGAGATCATCCTGGCGGCCGGCAAGACGTACACCTCTCCGTGGGTCCACGCCTCCTACGGCGACGGCCTCGACGAGGTCTCCGGCCGCTTCCACACCGACCTGCGCGCCCGCCCGCAGCACCCCTCGGTCGCGAACGGACGCCCCGAGCGCCCGGTCCTCATCAACGTGTGGGAGGCCGTGTACTTCGACCACCGCCTCGACAAGCTCAAGGCCCTCGCCGACGAGGCCGCGGCGATCGGCGTCGAGCGCTACGTCCTCGACGACGGCTGGTTCCGGCACCGCCGCGACGACAAGGCGGGCCTGGGCGACTGGTTCGTCGACGAGGGCGTGTGGCCCGACGGTCTCGGGCCGCTCGTCGACCACGTGCACGGCCTGGGCATGCAGTTCGGCCTGTGGTTCGAGCCCGAGATGGTCAACCCCGACTCCGACCTCGCGCGGGCACACCCGGAGTGGATCTTGCGGCCCGGGGACAGGCTGCCGCTCGAGGCCCGCTGGCAGCAGGTCCTCGACCTCGGGCACCCGGGCGCCTACGACTACGTCCTCGAGCGTGTCGACTCGATCGTCTCCGAGTACGGCGTCGACTACGTCAAGTGGGACTTCAACCGTGACGTCGTCGAGGCCGGGCACACCTCGACGGGCCAGGCCGGTGTGCACGAGCAGACGCTCGCGGTCTACAGGCTCATGGACGAGCTGCGCCGCAGGCACCCCGGTCTCGAGATCGAGAGCTGTTCGAGCGGCGGGGGGCGCGTCGACCTCGGCATCCTCGAGCGCACGGACCGCGTGTGGGCCTCGGACTGCATCGACGCCCTCGAGCGGCAGAGCATCGAGGCCGGGACGGGTCTGCTGGTCCCGCCCGAGCTCATGGGCTCGCACATCGGCTCGCCGCACTGCCACACCACGGGACGCCGCCACGACCTGAGCTTCCGGGCGGGGACTGCGTTCTTCAGCCACCTCGGCATCGAGTGGGACCTCACGTCGGCCTCCGTCGAGGACAAGGCGCAGCTGGCCCGCTGGATCGCCCTGCACAAGCAGCACCGCGGTCTGCTGCACACCGGGACCGTCGTCCGCGCCGACCACCCGCAGCCCACCACCTGGGTGCACGGCGTGGTCTCGACCGAGCAGGACGAGGCGATCTTCGCCGTCGTGCAGCTCGGGTCGGGCGCGGACGAGTACCCCGGTCGCGTCCGCCTGCCCGGCCTCGACCCGGCGCGCCAGTACCGCGTCACGCCGATCGACCCTGCTGACGCGATGGGAACGCGCTCCGGTGCCGCCCGCCTCGCGTGGTGGGACGAGGGCGTCCAGCTCTCGGGCCGCACGCTCGACCGCGTCGGTGTCCAGGGACCGACCCAGAATCCGGAGCACCTGGTGCTCCTGCACGTCGAGGCCGTCTGACCGGCCACCGAGAGACCTGCTCCACCCGTTCGACCACCCACCCCGCACCACCCGAACCAGAGGCCATCATGACCACGGACTCCTCCGCACCTCTCGTGCGCCGCACGGCGACGACCCTCGCCGACGGCCGCGACCTCTTCTACTTCGACGACTCCGAGCCCTACGTCTCGGGTGAGCAGACGCGCCGTCTCGACGACCCGCGCCCGCTTCCCGGGCGCTACGAGCCCGTCGTGACGATCGGTGCGGACGGCGTCGAGACCGTCCAGCCCGTCACCGGACCGACGATGCGCTACGACGTGCTGACAGGCGAGTGGATCCCGCACGCCGCACACCGCATGAACCGCACCCACCTGCCCCCCGCCGACGCGAACCCCCTGGCCCCCGCCAAGCCGGGTGCCGCGTACTCCGACGGTGAGATCCCGGCCGAGGACTACGACGTCGTCGTCTTCGAGAACCGCTTCTCCTCGCTCATGCGCGTCCCCGGGACCGTCGACGAGATCACCCACGTCGACGGCGAGGACCTGTGGCAGCAGCGCCCGGCCGTCGGCCGCTGCGAGGTCATCTGCTTCTCGCCCGACTCGACGAAGTCCCTCGCCCAGGTGAGCCCTCGTCGCATGCGCACCATCATCGAGGCGTGGGCCGACCGCACGACCGAGCTCGGCAAGGTCGACGGCGTCGAGCAGGTCTTCTGCTTCGAGAACCGCGGCCAGGAGATCGGCGTGACGCTCCACCACCCGCACGGGCAGATCTACGCCTACCCGTACCTCATGCCCAAGACCGAGACGATGCTGCGCCAGGCGCGCGCGCACCGCGAGAGGACCGGCCGCAACCTGCTCGCCGACGTCCTCGCCGCCGAGCTGCGCTCGGGCCGTCGCATCGTGCTCGAGTCCGAGCACTGGGTCGCGTACGTGCCGATGGCCGCCCGCTGGCCCATCGAGATCCACCTCGCGCCGCGCCGCGACGTCGCCGACCTGCCTGCTCTGACCGACGCCGAGCGTGAAGACCTCGCGACCGTGTACCTCGAGCTGCTCGGGCGCATGGACAGGTTCTTCCCGGCGGCCGAGGACGGCACGCCGACCAAGGCCCCGTACATCTCCGCCTGGCACCAGGCCCCGGTCCGCGAGGGCCGCGACGACCTGCGCCTGCACCTGCAGATCTTCTCGATCTTGCGGGCCCCCGGAAAGCTCAAGTACCTCGCCGGCTCCGAGTCCGGCGGTGGCGCGTGGATCTCCGACACGACTCCTGAGCGCATCGCCGACCGCCTGGTCCAGGTGGCGTCATGACGAGCATCGACGTGGACTGGCTCGACGCCTGGGACGTCGAGGACGGCAGCGCGCAGGCGCGTGCCCTCTTCACCGAGGTCTTCGACGCAGCGCCCGACGGCGTGTGGTCCGCTCCGGGCCGCGGGAACCTCATCGGTGAGCACACCGACTACAACGGCGGTCTCGTGCTGCCCTTCGCGCTGCCGCACCGCACCTACGCGGCCATCACGCGCCGCGCAGACCGTACGGTCCGCCTCGTCTCGGCGCAGGAGGCCGGCACCGTCGTCACGGTCGACCTCGACACCGTCGCCCCGGGCACGGTCACCGGGTGGGTCGCGTACGTCGTGGGTGTCGCGTGGGCGCTCGAGCAGGCCGGTGCGACGCTCGGCGGCTTCGACGTGGCGATCACCTCGTGCGTGCCCTACGGCGCCGGGCTGTCGTCGTCGGCTGCCCTCGAGGGGTCGGTCGCGATCGGTCTCGACACGCTCTTCGGCCTCGGGCACGGGGCTGACGACGCAGGCCGCCAGCACCTCGTCGCTGCGTGCATCCGCGCGGAGAACGAGATCGCCGGTGCACCGACGGGTGGCATGGACCAGGCCGCTGCGCTCCGCTCGCAGGAGGGCCACGCGCTGCTGCTCGACTGCCGCAGCCTCGAGGTCCGCCAGATCCCCTTCGACCTCGCCTCCGACGGGCTCGCGCTGCTCGTCGTCGACACGCGTGCCCCCCACGCGCTCGTCGACGGTCAGTACGCCGCGCGCCGGGACACCTGCGAGGCGGCCGCGGCCGTCCTCGGCGTCGAGACGCTGCGCGAGGTCACCGACCTCGACGCGGCTCTCGCGACTCTCGCGGCCCCCGGTGCGCTGGATGCCTCTGGGCAGGACCCCGAGGTGACCGCGCGACGCGTGAAGCACGTGGTCACCGAGATCGCCCGTGTCGGCGAGGTCGTGTCCTTGCTCGACTCCGGACGGACGTCCGAGGTCGGTGCCGTGCTGTCCGCGGCCCACGCCTCGCTGCGCGACGACTACGAGGTCAGCTGCCACGAGCTCGACGTCGCGGTCGACGCGGCCGTGCAGGCCGGTGCCCTCGGCGGACGGATGATCGGCGGCGGCTTCGGTGGCTCCGCGATCGCCCTGGTCCGCGTCGAGGACGCCGAGCAGGTGGCAGGCGAGATCGCCGCAGCCTTCGAGTCCGAAGGGCTCAGCGCTCCCGGGTTCCTGGTCGCGGTCGCGGGTGGGCCCGCGAGCTGAGTTGGAGTCCTGAGCGGGTTCTTTCAAGGTTTAGCCGGCTTTTGCAGATCTCCCTAGAGACCTCAGGAACACGACTGGCGACCCGCAGGCCTGATGCCTGCGGGTCGTCGTCTACGGCGCCTCGAAGAAGCTACCCACCGTCCAGATGTACTCCGTGCAGTAGCTGTTCGCACTGGTCCTGATGTCGACCCTGGTGAAGTCTTCGTCGACGATGTCTCCGGCCCGGTCGGCGACCATGTGATCGTCGTACCCCTCCCGCAGCGCCTGGCACGCCGCGCGACCCGCGACGATCCAGCGCGCCGCCTCCCTGTCGCTCAGCTCGGGCCGGGTCAGTCGGAGCGACGTCACAAAGGTCGAGTCCTCGTCCGACCACTGCTCCGGCGGCGGTCCCAGCTGGTACGGGTCAGGTGGCCCGCACGCGGCCAGGACTGCTGTGGCGGCCACGCCTGCGACCAGCTGGATGCTCACGGACCGCCTGCGCTCGCGCCTTCGTGCGCCCCCTGCGTTCATCGACCAAGGCTAGGACGTCGCTGCCGCTCAGATGTGTGTGTTCGACGAGGATCTCGCACCTGTGTGTGCATCGACGCCCGAGGCGTCCCAGCCTCGCCGCAGCTGTCAGCTGCGCTTGGCGACCGTCAGCAGCACGACCGAGTCTTCGTCGGCCTCGAGGGAGTGCCGGGCGTCGGGGATGACCAGCAGCGCACCTGGCGCCCCGTCCCAGCTGTCCTCGCCGCAGACGAGGCGGACCCGTCCCTGCAGCACCTGCAGGGTCGCCTCCCCGGGGCTGTCGTGCTCCGCGAGACCTTCACCGGCGGTCAGGGCGATGATCGTCTGCCGCAGCGTCTGCTCGTGCCCCCCGTAGACGGTGTGCGCGCTGCGTCCGTTCGAGGACATCCGGGCCTCGTCGAGGGTGGTGCGGGCCTTGGCTGTGAGCGAGAGCTTCTCCATCTCTCGAGCCTCCCAGCCGAGAGTCCGCAGCACACGTGACCTAGGCCCTGGATCACAAGACCTCACTGCCCTCCAGCGAGGCGGTGAGTCCGTTTGGCGGACCGCGTCCCGCCTGTCGGACTGGGCCCTAGGGCCCCGGAGAGCCTCGGGAAGTCGTCGGACGATAGTGGTACCGGCGTACCCGCCCGGCCCCCCACCCCGAAGAGAAGATCACATGAGCTCCCTTCCTCACGGCCGCATCGTCGTGGTCGGCGGCGGCATGGTCGCGCACCGCTTCGCCGAGCACCTGTGCCAGCGCTCGCCCGAAGGCGACTGGACCCTCACCGTCATCGGCGACGAGCCCCACGCCCCCTACGACCGCGTGCACCTCTCCGAGTTCTTCGCAGGGCGCACCCCGGACGACCTCGTGCTCGACGCCGGACCCTGGTCGGACCCGCGGGTCACCCTCGTCACCGGCGACGCCGTCGCCGATCTCGACCTCGCGGGGCAGACCGTCACCACCCGTTCCGGCCGCGTCGAGGCCTACGACGACCTCGTGCTCGCGACGGGCTCGTGGGCCTGGACCCCGCGCACCGACGGCACGGACCTGCCGGGCGTCTTCACCTACAGGACGATGGCCGACGTGGTCGCCCTCGACGAGTGGGTCCGGCTGCGTTCGGAGAAGCTCGGCCGCCCGCTCGCCGGAGCCGTCGTCGGCGGGGGAGTCCTCGGCCTCGAGGCCGCCGCCGCCCTGCAGACCCTCGGCACGAGCGCGACCGTCGTCGAGTTCTCCGACAGGCTCATGAGCGTCCAGCTCGACCCGGGCGGTGGCGAGGCGCTCCGCGTCCTGGTGACCGACCTCGGCTTCGACGTCCGGACCTCGACAGGCGCGACCCGCCTGGGCGCAGCCGGTGACGGAGCCGTCGCGACCATGGAGCTCTCCGACGGGTCGAGCGTCCCCGCCGACGTCGTCGTCTTCTCGACGGGCGTCCGCCCCCGCGACAGGGTCGCCCGCGAGGCCGGCCTCGCGGTCGGCGAGCGCGGCGGCGTCGTCGTCGGTCCGACGTGCCGCACCTCCGACCCCTCCGTGTGGGCGATCGGTGAGTGCGCCTCCTACGAGGGCGAGTGCACGGGCCTCGTGGCACCGGGCAACAAGATGGCCGAGGTGGTCGTCGACCAGCTGCTCGGCGGGACCGCGACCTACGAGACCTTCCCCGAGGGCACCCGTCTCAAGGGCGTCGGAGTCGAGGCCGCGAGCTTCGGCGACGTCTTCGCCCTGACCCCCGGCGCGCTCGAGGTGACCTTCGCCGACCCCGTCGCCAAGACGTACAAGAAGCTCGTCGTCTCCGACGACGCGAAGGTCCTGCTCGGTGGGGTCTTCGTCGGCGACGTCGCGCTCTACCCCTCGCTGCGACCGATGCTCGGACGGCCGCTCGGAGCCGACCCGTCGGCCTTCCTCGCCCCGGAGGGCGGCGCCGGTGTGCCGTCCCTCGAGGTGCCCGACGACGTGGTCGTCTGCTCCTGCGCGAACGTCACGGCAGGCACCGTCCGTGGTGCAGTGACCGAGCACGGGTGCACGAGCGTCGGCGAGGTCAAGACCTGCACCAAGGCCGGGACCGTCTGCGGGTCCTGCGTCCCGCTGCTCACCAAGATCGTCAACACGACCCTCGAGAAGTCCGGCATCGAGGTGTCCCGCGCGATGTGCGAGCACTTCTCGATGGCCCGCGCCGAGCTCTACGACCTCGTGCGCCGCGAGGGGCTGCGGACCTTCTCCGAGATCGTCGGGGCCCACGGGACCGGCCGCGGCTGCTCGGTCTGCAAGCCTGTCGTCGCCTCGATCTTGTCCTCCCTCGGCCCCGGCCACGTGCTCGAGCCCGAGCAGGCAGCCCTCCAGGACACCAACGACCACGTCATGGCGAACATGCAGAAGGACGGCACCTACTCGGTCGTCCCGCGCGTCCCCGGGGGCGAGATCACCCCGGAGAAGCTCCTGGTGATCGGCGAGGTCGCGCAGGAGTTCGGCCTCTACACGCGCATCACCGGTGCCCAGCGCATCGGGATGTTCGGGGCGCGGATCGACCAGCTCCCCGCGATCTGGACCCGCCTGGTCGACGCCGGCTTCGAGTCCGGTCAGGCCTACGGCAAGGCGCTGCGCAACGTGAAGTCCTGCGTCGGGCAGGCCTGGTGCCGCTTCGGGGTCAAGGACTCCGTCGGCATGGGGGTCCAGATCGAGATGCGCTACCGAGGGCTGCGAGCGCCGCACAAGTTCAAGATGGGAGTCTCCGGCTGCGCCCGCGAGTGCGCGGAGGCCCGGGCCAAGGACGTGGGCATCATCGCGACCGAGAAGGGCTGGAACGTCTACGTCGGCGGCAACGGCGGCTTCACCCCGCGCCACGCCGACCTGCTCGCCGAAGACCTCGACGACGAGCGCCTCATCCAGGTGATCGACAGGTTCCTCGCCCTCTACGTCCGCAGCGCGGACAGGCTCCAGCGCACGGCGCCGTGGGTCGCGGACTACCCGGGTGGGATCGCGGAGCTGCGGCGTGTGGTCGTCGACGACATCCTCGGTATCGGCGCGGAGCTCGAGGCCTTCATGGCCCACCACGTCGAGAGCTACCGTGACGAGTGGGCCGAGACCCTCGCGGACCCGGAGAAGCTCAGCCGCTTCGTGTCCTTCGTCAACGCTCCCGACCAGCACGACCCCGACCTCTCGTACACGTCCGAGCGCGGTCAGGTCCGGCCTGCTCGGGCCGGAGAGGTCGCCGACCCCAACCCCGTGATCGCTCGCACGCTGGAGGTACGACGGTGAACGCCACGACTGATCGCTGGACGCGGGTCTGCTCGCTGACCGACCTCGTCCCCGAGCGTGGGGCGGCTGCCCTCGTCGACGGAGTGCAGGTCGCGCTGTTCAGGCTCGAGGACGACAGCGTCCTGGCCGTGCAGCAGCACGACCCCTTCTCCGGCGCGAACGTCCTGTGCCGCGGCCTCGTCGGGTCCGTCGGCGACGTCACTGTGCTCTCCTCGCCGATGTTCAAGCAGGTGTGGTCGCTGCGCACGGGTGAGTGCCTCGACGCCGGTGGCAAGGAGCCGCAGGACCTCGCGACCTTCCCGGTGCAGGTCGACGGCGGCGACGTCTTCGTCGGACCGGCGGTCGTGCGGTGACCGGGCCCGCGCTGCCGAGCAGCGTCCCTGGTCCGGCCGACGAGGCCTCGGCTGCGGCGGCACCCGTCCCGCCGACGATGCTCGGGCTCGACCTGCGCGGTCGCCGGGTCCTGGTCGCGGGCGGCGGACCTGTCGCGACCCGACGCGTCGCCGCCATGCTCGACGGCGGAGCCGACGTCCTCGTGGTCGCACCCGAGACGGGCGACGAGCTGCGGACGCTCTCCGCGACGGGCCGCGTCTCGCTCGCCGAGCGGACCGTGGAGCCTGCAGACGTCGACGGCTGCTGGCTGGTCCACGCCTGCACCGGTGACGCCGCAGCGGACGCGATGCTCGCCGCGCGCGCCGACGCCGACAGGGTGTTCTGCGTCGTCTCCTCCGACGTCTCGGTCGGTTCCGCGCGCACCCCGGCCACGGCCGCGGTCGCCGGCATGGTGCTCGCCGTGACCTCGACGGGTACGGCCGACCCTCGGCGGGTCGTCGCCGTGCGGGACAGCCTGGTCGCGCTGGTGCGCGGCGGGCAGGTCGACGTCGGCGCTGCGCGTCGAGTAGCGGCTGGTCTACCGGGTGGTCCTGGAGGTGCCCTGAGCACCGAGGGTCTCGACGGCTGGGCCGCGGCGGCCGCTGGCGTG
>Ga0308156_1002222_pt1 | contig 18117 bp, 14 predicted proteins | sample PhyAR2_FD_201041 | JGI IMG/M metagenome (GOLD analysis project Ga0308156, IMG submission 201041) | Phyllosphere microbial communities from UC Gill Tract Community Farm, Albany, California, United States - DLSL A.R2 | ecosystem: Host-associated > Plants > Phyllosphere > Unclassified | place: USA... | reverse complement strand
ATGTGCCCGCCTGCCCTGCCGGTCGTGCCCGCCCGCCCTGCCGGTCGTGCGACCCGCTCGGTCTGTCGTGCGACCCGCCCGACCGGTCGTGCGACCCGCGCACCGTGTGTGAGACTCGGAGCATGCACGACGTCACGTCCGGAACAGACCAGCTCGCCCTCGTCCCGCTCTTCATCGCCGTGGAACCTCGTGACCCGCGAGGCGAGGCCGACCTCCCGCTCGAGGCCATCGAGCACGTGCCCGCCGCGACCGTCGGCGAGGTCGCCGACGTGCTCGGTCAGCTCGGCGTCCCGGCCGACCTCATGGACGGTGCTGTGCTCGGCGCTCCCGGGTGGGTCGTCGCACGCACCGTCGGCTGGAGCGACGGACGCATCGTCCGATGGGCCCCCGACGAGAACCCCGTCGACGGCCCGTACCCCACGCTGTCGAGCGACGACGTCGCCGCCTACCTCGCGCGTGCCCTCGACGTCGCCTGCCGGATCGCGACCGACCTCGAGATCCCGGGTGAGACCCCCGGGGACGATGCCGTCGGCCTGGTGATCGAGGCGCGCGCCGGAGCTGTCGTCGGGCGCATCCGCTCGACCGACGTGCCCCGTCTCGCCTACCTCACAGGAGCCGACCTCTGGTTCGCGCAGGTCGACGGCATCTCCGTGATCGCCGGTGTCGAGCCTGCAGCAGACCTCGAGGCCGTCGTCACCAGCCCCACGAGCACCCCGACCATCGGGCTCGAGCGCAACGGTCCGTGGCGTCGCATGGGCCTGGTCCGTGGCGGGCAGATGGTCACCGCCCACGAGTGGGGTCCACGCTGGTTCCGTGTCGACCCCTCGGGCGGCGCCGACCCGGCCTCGGGCGTGCTGAGCCTCGTCGACGACTACTTCAGCGTCCCCACCGCTGACGCCGACGAGATCGTGCAGCAGTTCGACCTGAGCCCGGCGCAGACCGACAGGCTCACCACCCTGCTCGACGACGCCGACGCGGACGACCCCTTCACGGCGCTCATGCGGCTCCTCGGGCTGCCCGTCGAGGCTGCCGAGGTCGCCGAAGGATGGCTCCCCCCGGCAGACCTGCCCGACGTCCGCCGCATCGAGTCCCAGCCGCTCGTCCGCGCGCTGTGGTCCTCGGTGACGACGGTCCCCACCGAACCCGGGCATCTCAACGACCTCCAGCGGTTGTGGATCGAGCGGCCGACCGCGTACTGGGTCCTCGCCGGAGCCGAGACCGTGCTCTGCGCGGTCGGTGCCGCGGTCGCCCTGCGCGGAGCCGGGGCGCCTGGCTCCCACGGGCGACGGGTGCTCGGACGCGCGCTCGTCGCGCTGACCCTCGTCAACGTCGTCGACCTCGCCGTCCCCCGTCGCCTGCGCGGCCTCGGCCGCTGATCGCACCTCGCGCGGCTGCGGCGTAGGGAGCGCGACCTCGGGGTCGGCCGCGGACAGGGGCTGGCACTGCCAGGACGGGCCTCGTCAGCCGCCGTAGGCTGGTCGCATGGACCTCCGCATCTTCACCGAACCGCAGCAGGGCGCGACCTACGACGACATCCTCGCGGTGGCCAAGGCCACCGAGGACCTCGGCTTCGACGCGTTCTTCCGCTCCGACCACTTCCTCACGATGGGCGGCGACGGCCTGCCCGGGCCGACCGACGCGTGGTTGACGCTCGCGGCGCTGGCCCGTGAGACGAGCCGGATCAAGCTGGGCACCCTCGTCACCTCCGCGACCTTCCGTCACCCCGGGCTCCTCGCCGTCCAGGTGGCCCAGGTCGACCAGATGAGCGGCGGGCGCGTCGAGCTCGGTCTCGGCACCGGATGGTTCGCGGAGGAGCACGCCGCCTACGGCGTGCCGTTCCCGGCCAAGCGCTTCGGCATGCTCGAAGAACAGCTCGAGATCATCACGGGCCTCTGGTCCACACCTGTCGGCGAGAAGTACTCCTTCGACGGCACCCACTACACGCTGACCGACTCGCCAGCGCTGCCCAAGCCCGTGCAGAGCCCGGTCCCCGTGATCGTCGGCGGCAACGGTCCCAGGCGCACACCGGCCCTCGCCGCGCGCTTCGGCACCGAGTTCAACGCGGCCTTCCCCGAGATCGACGACATCCCGCAGATGTTCGCGCGCGTGCGCGCGGCCTGCGAGGAGGCCGGTCGCCCGGCCGACGACCTCACCTACTCCGCCGCCCTGGTCATGTGCGTCGGCGCTGACGAGGCCGAGTTCTCCCGCCGGGCCGCCGCGATCGGCCGCGGGCCCGCCGAGCTCCGCGAGCACGGTGTCGCGGGCACCGTGAGCGAGGTCGTCGACCGTCTCGGGACGCTCGCCGAGCACGGAGCCTCACGCGTCTACCTGCAGGTCCTCGACATGGCCGACCTCGAGCACCTCGACCTCGTCGCCCGCGAGGTCGCACCGCAGATCGGCTGACGCCTCCAGATCGGGTGACGCCCCAGACCGGCTCGCGCCTGCAGACACGTCGGCTCCGGCAGAGCGGCTGACACCTGCGAGAGGGCCGAGACGGCTGCGGGGGTCCCAGGACCCCCGCAGTAGTCTGCTCCGTGGACCGGCACCAGCCGGCGAGTCACGGACGCGGGAGACACACGGTGAGCTTTGGTTGGACGATCCACGGTGACGGCAAGCACATGGGCCCGACGGACGTCGTCGCCCCCGGCGAGCGGCTGGCCTGGCCGCTGACGATCGGCATCGGTCTGCAGCACATCGTCGCGATGTTCGGCGCGACCTTCCTCGTCCCGATCCTCACGGGCTTCTCCCCGGCGACCACGCTGTTCTTCTCGGCCGTCGGCACCGTCGTCTTCCTGCTGATCACCGGCAACCGGCTGCCGAGCTATCTCGGGTCGAGCTTCGCCTTCATCGCGCCCATCGGTGCCGCGACAGCCTCGGGCGGCCAGTCTGTCGCCGTCGGCGGCATCCTCGTCGCGGGGCTCACGCTCACCGTCGTCGGCGTGATCGTCCACTTCGCCGGGGCGCGCTGGATCAACTCGCTCATGCCGCCTGTCGTCAACGGCACGATCGTCGCGCTCATCGGCTTCAACCTGGCACCTGCTGCCAAGGCGAACTTCGAGCAGGCGCCCGTCACAGCCCTCGTGACCCTCGGTGCGATCATCCTCGCCACGGTGCTGTTCCGCGGGATCCTCGGACGGCTCGCGATCCTGCTCGGTGTCGCGGTCGGCTACGTGACAGCCGTGGTCCGCGGCGAGGTCGACTTCAGCAAGGTCGAGACGGCCTCGTGGGTCGGGTTCCCCGAGTTCACCACGCCGACCTTCCAGGTGTCGGTCCTCGGTCTGTTCGTCCCTGTGGTCCTCGTGCTGATCGCCGAGAACATCGGCCACGTGAAGTCCGTCGCCGCCATGACAGGGCAGGACTTCGACCACCTGGCCGGGCGCGCGCTGCTCGCCGACGGCATCGCGACCAGCCTCGCCGGTGTCGGTGGCGGCTCGGGGACGACCACCTACGCCGAGAACATCGGTGTCATGGCCGCAACCCGCGTCTACTCGACCGCCGCATACTGGGTCGCCGCCGCGGGCGCGCTCCTGCTGAGCCTCTCGCCGAAGTTCGGCGAGGCCATCGCCTCGGTCCCCGCAGGGGTCCTCGGCGGTGCCTCGACCCTGCTCTACGGCATGATCGGCATGCTGGGTGCCCGCATCTGGGTGCAGAACAAGGTCAACTTCTCCGACCCCGTGAACCTCACCACCGCCGCCGTCGCGCTCGTGGTCGGCATCGCGAACTTCAGCTGGACGCCGGGCGACCTCGCCTTCGAGGGCATCGCGATCGGCACCGCGGTCACGCTCGTCGTCTACCACCTCATGCGAGCGCTGGCGCGGTGGCGGGGGACCAGCCAGGAAGCCGCGTCGCCCGCGTCGGCTCCGGCAGGGGTCGAGCTCGAGAAGAGCTGAGGTAGGGCTCGGGAGGAACCGAGCACGGATTCGGGACGGACCGAGACAGCTCCGGGCTGGGCACAGGCGCACTGCGCCCGTGCCCAGCCCGGAGCTCTTCCCTCAGACGATCAGTCGATCGGCCGGTCACGCCATCAGGCGTCAGCCTGCAGCCGGTGCCTCTTCGGCGGGCGCGTCCTCGGCGGGTGCGCCCTCCTCTGCTGGCGGGGTGGGCACGACGACAGGCTCGGGGGTGAGGCTGTCGAGGGAGCGGCACCCGTCGACCGACGCCATGGGGGAGTCGGCCGCGAGGCCGACCTCTTCGGCCGGGACGAGCTCGGTGAACGACTCTCCGAGCGCCACGTCGACGCTCGCGTCCTCACGGGCGTCGTAGAACAGGTTGGCCGTGGGGAACTGCGCTGCGAGGGTGTAGGCGGAGGCCAGGCCCTGGGTGCCGAAGGAGATGCGCACGTCGTTGAGCTTCGCCTCCTGCGTCTCGGTCGCACTGATGACAAAGCTGCGGCTGGCGAGCGCGTCGGACACCTGACCGGCGAGGCCGGAGCGGTTCGTCGCGTTGAGGACCTTCACGGTGATCTGCTGGTACGGCACGGGCAGCGTCCCGTCGGGCAGGCAGGGCTGGGCCGCCACCTGGTCCCGGACGACCTCTTCTTCGCTGAAGCCGCGGTCGAAGGGCGCGTCGACGGCTCCCGTGTAGACGGCGGCCGCGGCGAGCCCGGACACGGCCAAGAAGGCGATGAGCAGGCCGAAGACGAGCGCCTGTCGCTCGTGCTTGCGCCGTCGGCGCTGCGTGCGGGCGCGCTGGACGTCATCCGGCGTAGTCATCTGTCAAGCCTCTCTGAGTGCGGGTCAGTCCAGGACGAGGACACGTGCGTGCAGCAGCGCACGTTGCTGGAGGGCGGCTCGCACCGCGCGGTGCAGGCCGTCCTCGAGGTACATGATGCCCTTGTACTGGACGACGTGGGCGAACAGATCGCCGTAGAACGTGGAGTCTTCTGCGAGGAGATTGTCGAGATTCAGCTCGCGCTTGGTGGTGACGAGCTCTTCGAGGCGGACCTGCCGGGGAGGGACCGCAGCCCAGTCCTTGGTGCTCACCAGACCGTGGTCGGGGTAGGGGCGACCGTCGCCCACGCCTTTGAAGATCATGGCGCCACTGTAGTGGGCGAGCGCTCCTCGGCGGCGCGACGCCGTTCCTCGGCGTGGGCGATCAGGGTCTCGCGCAGCTCTTCGCGGGCCTCGAGGACGTGGTCGAGCCTGCGTAGCACCTCCGGGGCGGCGGGGAGGTCGTAGACGGCGCTGACGAACCGGAGGAGGTCGGGCCTGTAGTCGTGCGCCCAGGCGCGGTAGGGGCCCGGCGCCTGGGCGTTCTTCATGTCGACGAGCGTCTGGAAGAAGGTCGTGACGGGGCGCCAGCGGGCCCACGGGGGTGTCCCGCGCGGACTGACCGGGACGTCCGACGAGACAGGCGCAGGCCGGGGCGTGCGGGCCTCGGGGCTCAGCCAGTCGGGCCTGGAGAAGGCGACGTCGGGGGCGAGCCGTGTCACGCCGTCGTTGTCGTGGCTGACCAGCACGTACCGCAGCCTGGCGCGCCGCTCCGGCCCGAGCTCCTCCAGCTGCGGGTAGTCGTTGACGACGACCACGGTGTCGGGGTCGACCTCGAGCCTGTCGGGCGTCGTGACCTCGGTCATCCACCGGCTCGTGCGAGGCGTGCCGACCCACAGCGCCCGCTCGATCCCGAGGGCCGCCGGGCCGATCGTGCCCCAGTCAACGAAGACGTCCTGGCTCGTCAGCGCCCCGAGGCTCTCGCCGAACACGACGACCCGAGGCCTGCGGTGCTCGGGCATCTCGCGCAGCCGCACGACGATGCGCATCCACAGGCGCCGGTTCTGCTCGCGGGCGACGGACACCTTGCCGAGGGAGAGCGGAGACGGACGCTTCGAGTACTGCATGGTCACTGTCGCGACGTCACCGAGCGCGAGGTACTGCACGGCCGCGAGCGCGACGTAGTTGACGTAGCCGGTCCCGGTCGGTGACACCAGCACGAGCAGCGAGCGGTCGAAGGCGCCGAGCCGTTCCATCTCGGCGAGCGCGAGGTCGACCCTGTCCCGCGGGGTCGGTGCGCTGTCGAGCCCGACGTACACCTGGACAGGCTCGGCGACGGCGGGGCGGCCCATGACGGTCTCGATCGAGAAGTCGGGCGAGTCCGTGGCCGGACCGACGAGGGCGTCGACGAAGGGCCGCGGCGGTGCGCCGACGTCCTCGGGCGCGTCGACCGTGCCCCCCGCGGCGGCTGGCCGGGTCGGGACCCGCGACAGCACGTGACGGCGTCCTTCTCGTCCGAGCGTGGCCCACGGGACGAGGCTGCGGCCCGAGCCGCTGACGGTCGAGGTGGTGACCGTCGTCGGGTCGAGCCCGGCGGTCCTGGCCTCGTCGGTGAGCGTGGCGGTCTCGATGCGCTGTATGGCGCGGTCCCACAGGGCGACCCCCGCTGTGCTGACCGCGCCCAGGCTCGCGCCCCGCGCCACCACCCGCCAGAATCCGGTGGTGCCGGGCAGCACCTGGTGCAGGGCGTCGCCGAGCCTGCGGGTGAGCAGCTCCTCCGCGGCTGCAAAACCGCTGAGCCCGACGACGACCCCGCCCGCCACGAGGACCGAGACGAGACGGGAGTTCGAGCTGACTGACCCGAGGTCTGGGGTGGGCAGCTGCTGGTGCGACCTGTTGCGCTCGACGACGTAGGCCACGCCTGCACCCAGCGGGACGGAGAGCGGGACACGCGCGAAGGTGCCGCTCAGCCCGAGGGCACGGTCGAGGTGCACTGCGCCGGCGTGGCCGAGGTCGAGCGACGCGCCGGCAGCACCGGAGAGCGCGACCCGGCACGCGGCGAACCGTGCCAGTGCGCGGACCGTGCGTTCTCGGGGTGCTGCGGGGACGAGCAGGGCGAGACTGGTCCCGACGGGGACGGCGAGCAGGTCGACGGAGATCTCGAGGACCCGGGTGCGGTGCTGCTCGGGGAGCCACGGTGCTCCGACGAGGAAGGTCGAGCCGACCAGGCGCTCGGCGAGGCCGGAGAGGGCGTCCTGCGCGGCGACCGCGACGAGATAGTGCGAGGCGACCGAGAGGCCTGTCACGAGGCCCTGGTCGACGGCGCTGCGCGGGGCGAGCGAGGGGGCGAAGGTCTCGGAGGTCAGCGCCGACGCGATGAGCAGGCCGGTCTGGGCCGAGCTCGGGCGCGAGCCGCCCCAGATGTCAGGGGATGCCTCGTGTGCGGCCACGTCTCATTGAACCACCGGGGGCTCGTGAGGGGCAGAGGGGGAACCGCGGGAGTCGTGGGCGTCGAGACGGCAGGCGGCAGAGACGTCCTGGAACGACGAAGCCCCCTCCCGGATCCCGGGAGGGGGCTTCGTCTGCTGCGGAGGATGGGGGATTCGAACCCCCGAGGGCGTTAACCCAACCGCCTTTCCAAGACGGCGCCATAGGCCACTAGGCGAATCCTCCAGCACGCACCGGCCGAGGCCAGCGTCACGAGAGTACCGGACGATCAGCCGTCGGGCCGAATCGTGAGGTCCCGACGGGGTCGGACGTGGCGGGGGTCACTCCCGACGAGGTCTGTCGAGGTCTCGTCTCGGCCTCGTCACGGTCTGGGGCGCGGCCGATTTACCTCCCGGCGGGCGGCTGGGTTAACCTGGGGGCTGACCCCTCGTGCGGCGTCATCTCACTGAACTCCCCCAGGGCCGGAAGGCAGCAAGGGCAGGTGAGCTCTGATGGGTGTGCGGGGGGTCTTTTGCGCGCCCGATCGGGCATTTTGCGAGCTTGGCCCGGGTTCATCTCAGCAGGCGATTGCTCCAGCGTTCGCATCGTGAGATTTATGGTCCAGCAATTGGTGCTGCCCGCATCTGCCGCCCCATCATGGAGGCATGTTCACGTCGACCTACGCCACCGTCACCCGGGCCTGCGCACCGCGCCGCCCGATGATGTGCTGTCGTAGCGCGTCGATGTCGTCGATGCCCGGTGGGTGCTGTCGCTGACCTGGCGACCCACCCGGACCGGGGACGACCCCGGTGACCAGCCGTGCGACACGCACGCCCCGCTCTCCCTGTCCACGCCCTGCGCGTGACGACGGCCCGCCCCGCGGCGCCTGACGACAGCGACCACGCACGACCCGGGCCCCGCGCCCGTGACGACGCGCCCCCACACCTCACAGCACACGCTCGCAGCCGCCGGCTGCTCCTCGATGCGCACAGACCTGCGCACCACCCGGAAGGACCACCATGTCTCGCTCCACCCGTACGGCCCGCACCCTCGGCGCCGCCAGCCTCGTCGCAGCACTGACCTTCGGCCTCGCCGCCTGCGGCTCGGACGAGTCCTCGGACGCCGCGAAGGGCGACGAGTCCAACCCTGTGGTCATCGGGGTCGTCAACGCCGCGGCCGACGACCAGTGGTCGGTCTTCGAGGAGCAGGCCGAGGCCGCTGGCATCTCCGTCGAGATCAAGGACCTGGGCAGCTACGACCTCCCCAACGCCGCGCTGACGTCGGAGGAGATCGACCTCAACCAGTTCCAGCACCTCCAGTACCTCGCGGAGTACAACACCAACACCGGTGAGGACCTCACGCCGATCGGTGCGACGGCCGTCTACCCGCTGAGCCTCTACTCCTCCAAGTACTCCTCGGTCGAGGAGATCCCGGCCGGCGCCGAGATCGCGATCCCGAACGACCCGACCAACCTGGCCCGTGCGCTCCTCGTCCTCCAGGACGCCGGCCTGCTCAAGCTCAAGGACGGCGGCTCGTCCGTCTCGACCGAGCTCGACGTCCTCGCCGACGAGTCGACCGTGACCGTCACCCCTGTCGACGCGACGCAGACCGCTGTGAACCTCGACAGCATCGACGGTGCCGTCGTGAACAACGACTTCATCAAGGACGCCGGCCTCGCCGCGGACGACGCGCTCTACCAGGACTCGGCCGAGGCCGAGGGCGCCCGTCCGTACATCAACGTGTGGGTGTCCCGCGCGGCTGACAAGGACGACGAGACCTTCCTCAAGCTCATCGAGATCTCGCACTCGCCCGAGGTCCAGGACGCTCTCCTCGAGGCGTCGGGCGGCAGCGCCGTCATCGCCGACCAGGACGGCGCGACGCTCCAGGGCTACCTCGACGAGATCGAGTCGAACCTCACGGGCTGACGCCTGAGAGCACCGAGGGTGGACCGGCCAGCGCCGGTCCACCCTCGGTGCGTTCCACGCCTCGCCCCACAGGTCCGCACCGCGCACCGCGCGCGAGACGCGTCCACGTGCCACGATCGACCGTCCCCATCCCTGCCGAACGGAGCAGCGCATGAGCGCTAGCCACACCGCCATGGTGAGGTTCACCGACGTCACCAAGACCTTCAAGGGCAGCTCAGGCCCCTTCAACGCCGTCGACGGCGTGACCCTCGAGATCCGCAAGGGCGAGATCTTCGGGGTGATCGGCTACTCCGGTGCGGGCAAGTCGACCCTCGTGCGCCTGATCAACGCCCTCGAGACCGTGTCGGGCGGGACCGTCGAGGTCGACGGCACCGTGCTGACGGGGCGGTCCGAGAGTCAGCTGCGCACTGTCCGTGCGGGCATCGGGATGATCTTCCAGCAGTTCAACCTGCTGTCCTCCCGGACCGTCGCGGGCAACATCGCCTACCCGCTCAAGGTGGCGGGCTGGGACCGCGCGAAGCGGAAGGCCCGTGTCGCCGAGCTCCTCGAGTTCGTCGGTATCGCGGACAAGGCCAAGCAGTACCCCAACAAGCTGTCGGGCGGCCAGAAGCAGCGCGTCGGGATCGCCCGCGCCCTCGCGACCAACCCGAGCATCTTGCTGGCCGACGAGGCGACGAGCGCCCTCGACCCCGAGACCACCCAGGACGTCCTCGCCCTCCTGAAGAAGGTCAACCGGGAGCTCGGGATCACCGTCGTGGTCATCACCCACGAGATGGACGTCGTGAAGTCGATCTGCGACAGGGTCGCGGTCATGGAGCAGGGCAAGGTCGTCGAGTCCGGCGACGTGTACCCGGTCTTCGCCGACCCCCAGCACCGCGCCACGCGCCGGTTCGTCGGGGCGACGGTCAAGGACCGGCCGAGCACTCAGGTGCTCGAGCGGCTGCGCCACCGCCACCCGCACAGGCTGGTCACCGTGGCCGTCCACGAGGACGGCTCGTCCGGCGGGCGGATCACCGACGTGCTGCGCGACAACGACGTGCAGGGGACCGTCGTCTTCGGCGGGATCTCCGAGGTCAGCGAGCGCCCCTTCGGCTCGCTCACCTGGGAGCTGGTCGGCGACGAGGCGGCGATCGAGCAGTGCGTCGCCACGCTGCGCGGCTACACGCACGTGACCGACCTCGGGACGGCAGCCCACCCGCTCGTCGACCCGCGGGCCGCCGACGCCGCGGCCGCGCCGGCCCCGGAGGCTGACGGCGGGACAGGCAGCGCTGACGCCTCGTCACCGCACGACCCGACGCTCGACGTCGCCTACCCGGCGCCCGGCGCGACCTTCGCAGGAGCCTCGGACTCCGGGGCGCTGAGCCCCGGCGCCCCGAGGTTCGACAAGCCCCGCACCCAGCGACCGACCACCGAGGGAGACCCGCGATGACCGACTGGTCTGTGCTCGGCCCACGCCTGTGGTCAGCCCTCGGCGAGACCCTCCAGATGGTCTCGGCGACGATGCTCCTCGGTGGGCTCGTCGGGCTCCTCATCGGCCTCGGCCTCTACACGACGCGCAAGGGCAACCTGCTGTCGAACCCCGTCGTGTTCAACGTGCTCAACGTGATCGTGAACTTCGTGCGGCCGATCCCGTTCATCATCTTCGTCACGGCGATCCGTCCGGTCACCTACGAGGTCACCGGCGCGACGATCGGCGTCCAGGCCGTGATCCTGCCGATGACCCTCATGGCGGCCGTGGCCTTCGCGCGGATCGTCGAGCAGAACCTCGTCGCCCTCGACCCGGGCGTCGTCGAGGCGGCCCGCGCGATGGGCGCCTCACGGTTCCGCATCATCTGGTCGGTGCTCATCCCCGAGGCCCTCGCGCCGCTGATCCTCGGCTACACCTTCCTGTTCGTCGGGGTCATCGACATGTCGGCGATGGCCGGTGCGATCGGCGGTGGTGGTCTCGGAGACTTCGCGCTGCGCTTCGGGTACCAGAAGTTCAACGACGAGGTCACCTGGGCTGCGGTGCTCGTCATCGTGGCGATCGTCCAGGTCGCCCAGTACTTCGGCAACTGGCTCGCCAAGAGGGCTCTGCACCGCTGAGCCCGGCAGCACCCAGGACGACGGCCGGTCGTCCCTCGTGCGGGGGAGGACCGGCCGTCGTCGTGCCGGAGGCTGCTGGTGGCGTCTGGACCGCGGCTCGGACCTGTCAGGTGCACCGTCTAAGGTGGCGGGGTGAGCACAGCCCTGTACCGCCGCTACCGTCCCGAGAACTTCGCCGAGGTCATCGGTCAGGAGCACGTGACGGACCCGCTCCGGCAGGCTCTGCGCTCCGACCGCGTGAACCACGCCTATCTCTTCTCGGGGCCGCGAGGCTGCGGCAAGACGACCTCTGCCCGCATCCTCGCCCGCATCCTCAACTGCGCGAAGAACACCCCCGAGACCCCGACCGACACGCCGTGCGGCGAGTGCGAGTCCTGCGTCGAGCTCGCCCGCGGCGGCCCCGGGAGCCTTGACGTCGTCGAGATCGACGCGGCCAGCCACGGTGGTGTCGACGACGCCCGTGAGCTGCGCGAGCGCGCGACCTTCTCGCCGTCCCGCGACCGCTTCAAGATCTTCATCCTCGACGAGGCCCACATGGTCACCGCGCAGGGCTTCAACGCCCTGCTGAAGATCGTCGAAGAGCCGCCGGAGTACCTGAAGTTCATCTTCGCCACGACCGAGCCCGACAAGGTGATCGGCACCATCCGCTCGCGGACCCACCACTACCCCTTCAGGCTCGTGGCGCCCGAGACTCTCCAGACGTACCTCGGCGAGCTCTGCACGAGCGAGAACATCGCTGTGGGCGGGGGAGTGCTGCCGCTCGTCGTGCGTGCCGGCGGCGGCTCGGTCCGTGACTCGCTGTCCGTGCTCGACCAGCTCATGGCCGGCGCCGAGGGCGGCGTGCTCGACTACGAGCGTGCGGTCTCGCTGCTCGGCTTCACGCACGTCACCCTGCTCGACGACGTCGTCGAGGCGCTCGCCGCCCGCGACGGCGCGAGCATGTTCCGCGTGGTCGACCACGTCGTCGCGACAGGGCACGAGCCCCGCCGATTCGTCGAAGACCTGCTCGAGCGCCTGCGCGACCTCATCGTGCTGTCGGTCTCGGGCGAGGCCGCCCAGGCGGTGCTGCGCAGCGTCCCGGCCGACCAGCTGGCCCGCATGCAGGCCCAGGCCACCAACCTCGGCGCCGCAGAGCTCTCGCGCTCGGCCGACGTGGTCAACGCCGCGCTCACCGAGATGAGCGGCGCCACCTCGCCGCGCCTGCACCTCGAGCTGCTCTGCGCGCGTCTGCTGCTGCCGGCCGTCGACGACACCGCGACAGGGATCGCGGCGCGTCTCGACCGCCTCGAGCGGGGCGCGGCTGCCGGAGCGCCCGTCGGGCTGAGCACCCCTGCTCCTGCGCGTGTCTCCGCTCCTGTCCAGGCCCCGCAGGTGGCTGCACCGCCGGTCGCGGTCACCCCTCCCGCAGCGGTCGCACCGCCGGCTGTACCGCAGGTCAGCGCCGGACCGGCGGTCGGTGCACCTGTGACCAGCGCGCCGGGCGTACCGGCTGCTGGCGCGCAGGAGCACGGGCCCTCGCAGACGACCCCGGCCTCGACTGCGGCTGCCGACCCTGCCCCCGCTCGCCCGGTGAGCGTCCCGCCGTGGGAAGACCTCCCGACGGTCCCGGCCTCGCAGGAGCAGGTGGCAGGGGCTCCGGTCGAGTCCTCCGCACCGGCTGAGACCGCCGGGCCAGCCTCGGCGACGGCCGAGCACGGCTCGGACGAGCCCGGCCCGGCTGCGTCTGCTCCTCAGGCAGAGCCCCGGCCGCAGTCCGCTGCCGCCCCTGCAGCAGCCGCAGCTCCGGCGCAGCCCGCGCCGGCCGTACCCCAGCAGCAGGCCGCCCGGCCGGCCCAGGTACAGCACCAGCCGGCGCCGCAGCAGCCCACGCACCACCAGCCTGTCCAGCACGCGTCGGAGCCTGCCGCCGCAGCCGGTGGTCAGTCCGCGCAGTCGGCCGAGATGCTCCGTCGCCGGTGGCCCGAGGTGCTCGACACCCTGAGCCGGATGCGGAAGTCGACGTGGGCGCTCATCGCGCAGAACGCGCAGGTCGCCGAGCTCACCGACACGACGCTCAGGCTCACCTTCGCCTCGACAGGCCTTGCCACCACCTTCCGCAACGGCCCCGGCGCCGAGCTCGTCCAGCGCGCCGTGCGCGAGACCCTCGGCTTCGACGTCCGTGTCGAGGGCGGGATCGAGGAGCCCGGCCGTGCTGCAGCAGCACCGGCCGCGGGTTCGGCTGCTCCCGTGCAGACACCGGCAGGACCGGCGGGCGTCGACCCGGCCGCAGCGGCGGCCTCGTGGGACGTTCCCGTCGCGACGGTCTCTGTCCCGGCCGCTGCACCGGTCCAGCAGGGTGCTCCGGCAGCTCAAGGTGCCCAGGATTCCGCCCCGGCGGCGTCGACAGATCCGGCCGCCTCCAGCAGCCCGTCGAGCCCGTCGGCCCAGCACGACGGCCCAGGGCGCGGCGCCGTCCCGGCCGAGCGGCGCGGGACCGCCGAAGAGCCCCCACCCGGCTACGGCGAAGAGCCGCCGGAGGACTACGACCACGGACCCGAGCCCGTCCGGGACCGTCAGCCCGACCGTGGTGCGCGCCCCGCGTCCGACGCCCGCCAGACGAGCGCCGCCGGTGCCCAGCAGGCTGCGCAGCCCACGACGCAGACCGGCGGCGACGCGCTCCCTGGGGAGACCCCGCGACAGGCCGCGGAGCGTCGGGTCGCCGAGAGCCGTGCTGCTGAGCAGGCCCGCGCACAGGTGGTCGACGACCCGCAGCCCGACGACGAAGACCTCGTGTCGTCCGGTCTGGTCGGCGTCCCGCTCGTCACGCAGATCCTCGGCGGGACCATCGTCGACGAGATCGTCGACGGCCAGGTCTGAGCCGTCGCGCGACGCAGGTCCGCGCCGGGCTCGCGCGCACGTAGGCTAGGGGTGTGTATGAAGGCGCAGTCCAAGACCTGATCGACGAGCTCGGCCGGCTTCCCGGCATCGGGCCCAAGAGCGCGCAGCGGATCGCGTTCCACCTCCTCGCAGCCGACGCCGAAGACGCGCGCCGGCTCGCCGAGGCCCTGACCGAGGTCAAGCTCAAGGTCCGCTTCTGCGAGATCTGCGGCAACGTGGCCGAGTCCGAGCAGTGCCGCATCTGCCAGGACCCTCGTCGGTCTGTCGCCGTGATCTGCGTCGTCGAAGAGGCCAAGGACGTCGTGGCCATCGAGCGGACCCGCGAGTTTCGTGGCAAGTACCACGTGCTCGGCGGCGCGATCAACCCCATCGACAACGTCGGCCCCGACGACCTGCGCATCAAAGAGCTGCTCACGCGGCTCGCCGACGGCGCCGTGCAAGAGGTCATCCTCGCGATGGACCCCAACGTCGAGGGCGAGGCCACGGCCACCTACCTCGCCCGCATGCTCGGCCCGATGGGCCTGCGCGTCACGCGCCTGGCCTCGGGCCTGCCCGTCGGAGGTGACCTCGAGTACGCCGACGAGGTGACGCTCGGACGTGCCTTCGAAGGACGGAGGGTCGTCGGTGCCTGACCAGACCCAGCCCCCAGCAGCACCCCTCGCCGGCTCGACGCCCGGCACGGACGTCCGCGAGGTCGCCGCGGCTTTCGCGCCGCAGGCCGAGCGGTTCCTGCAGACCTGCGTCGACGTCGCGACTGGCGTCGCGCCCGAGGCCGCCATCCCGCTCCTGCTGCTCGCGACCTCCGACGTGCTCGGCGCCGGCGCACGGCTCGGTGCGATGGTCGACGTCGTGCCGCCGACGCGGTCCGAGCCCGACGACGGCGAGGAGACGGACGTCGACCCGCTGCGGATCGGCCTCGCGCTCGTGCTCGAGGGCATCGACGGGTACACCGAGGTCGTCGACCCCGTGCTGAGCGACGCGACGGGCGACGCCGAGCTCTCGGCCGACCTCGCGACCGTCGCCGCCGCCCTCGGCCAGGGGCTCCAGCACTACGAGGCCGGCCACGTGGTCGAGGCGCTCTGGTGGTGGCAGTTCTCCTACCTCACGTCCTGGGGAGACCGCGGCGCGAGCGCGGTCCGCGTCCTCGCGCTCATCCTCGGGCACCTGCGGACCGACGTCCTCGACGACCCCGTCGTCCAGGCGGAGCTCGAGGCGCTCGAGGACTGACCCCGGCGCCGGCTCGGGTCGGGTTGCTGAGCGGCCCCGGACCGGTCAGTCTCCGGCCTGCCCGCCCCTCCCGGGTGGCGCAGTGCGACCCACGGTGCCCTGTCGTCTCCCCGTCGTGCGCGGTGCGGACGGCTGTCGTGGACCGCGGCTGGACGCCGTCGCCCCGCGTCGTACACTCGAACCGTTCGGACAGCACCTGGTGGACGTTTAGATCGACGGGACCAGCTACGTAACGGAGCAGCACAGTGGCACTCATCGTGCAGAAGTACGGCGGATCGTCGGTCGCCGACGCAGAGAGCATCAAGCGCGTGGCCAAGCGCATCAGCGAGGCCCGCAAGGCAGGGCACGACGTCGTCGTCGTGGTCTCGGCCATGGGGGACACGACCGACGAGCTCATCGACCTCGCCCGGCAGATCACCCCGATCCCGCCCTCGCGCGAGATGGACATCCTCCTCACCGCGGGCGAGCGCATCTCGATGTCGCTCCTCGCGATGGCGATCAACAACCTCGGCGTCAAGGCCAAGTCCTTCACCGGCCAGCAGGCCGGCGTCATCACCGATGCCGTGCACGGCAAGGCGCGCATCGTCGACGTCGTCCCCGGGCGCATCCGCGAGACGATCGAGAAGGGCTCCGTCGCGATCGTCGCCGGGTTCCAGGGCGTCACGCAGAGCACGAACGACGTCACCACCCTCGGACGCGGAGGCTCGGACACCACGGCCGTGGCCCTCGCCGCCGGCCTCGGTGCCGACGTCTGCGAGATCTACACCGACGTGGACGGCGTCTTCACGGCCGACCCGCGGATCGTCCCGAGCGCCCGCAAGATCGACCGCATCACCTACGAGGAGATGCTCGAGATGGCGGCCAGCGGCGCGAAGATCCTCGCCCTGCGCTGCGTCGAGTACGCCCGTCGCTACGAGGTCCCGGTCCACGTCAGGTCGTCCTTCTCCGGGGCCCCCGGGACCCTGGTCACCAACATTCCCGTCGCCGTCGTCGACGCCGCAGCACCGAACGAGGAAGAGGTCGTCATGGAAGCACCGATCATCTCCGGGGTCGCCCACGACCGCAGCGAGGCCAAGATCACCGTCGTCGGTGTGCCCGACGTCCCGGGCACCGCGGCACGCATCTTCGAGGTCGTCGCGGGCGCTGGTGCGAACATCGACATGATCGTCCAGAACATCTCGGTCGCCTCGACCGGGCGGACGGACATCTCCTTCACGCTCCCGGAGGAGGACGGGCCGATCGCGACCACGGCGCTCAACGCCGTCCGCGAGGCCATCGGCTTCGAGTCGATCCAGCTCGACGACCAGATCGGCAAGCTCTCGCTCATCGGCGCGGGCATGAAGTCCCACCCCGGGGTCTCGGCCAAGCTCTTCGGTGCGCTGCGCGACGCGGGCGTCAACATCGAGATGATCTCGACCTCGGAGATCCGCATCTCGGTCGTCACGCGCGAGGACAACCTCGACGCGGCCGTCCGCGCCGTCCACACGGCCTTCGAGCTCGACACCGAGGCCGAGGCTGTCGTCTACGGCGGCACCGGCCGCTGAGCCGCGCACTGCTCGCCCGGCCTGGACGACCTGCGAGATGCCGGTCGGTCGGGCCTGCCCTGTCTGACCGCACCGGCCCTCGCCGGAGGACACGCCTGACACCCATACGCTTCGTAGAACCCGCCCGGGCCTAGAGCCCGCGGCACAGACGAGAGGTCTGAACCCATGAGCCACCCCGGTCTGCACGTCGCCGTCGTCGGAGCCACCGGGCAGGTGGGCGCCGTGATGCGCCAGCTGCTCGAGGAGCGCGACTTCCCGATCGCCTCCATCCGCTACTTCGCGTCGGCGCGGTCCGCCGGCACGACCCTCCCGTGGAAGGGCCAGGACGTCGTCGTCGAAGACACCGCTACCGCCGACCTCAGCGGGATCGACATCGCCCTGTTCTCGGCAGGCGGGTCGACGTCGACCGCCCAGGCCCCGCGCTTCGCGGCTGCCGGTGCGGTCGTCATCGACAACTCCTCCGCCTGGCGCCTCGACCCCGAGGTCCCGCTCGTCGTCGCGGAGGTGAACCCCGAGGCGGTCGCCGACGCACCCAAGGGGATCATCGCGAACCCCAACTGCACCACGATGGCCGCGATGCCCGTGCTCAAGCCGCTCGCAGACGCCGCGGGCCTCGAGCGCCTCATCGTCTCGACCTACCAGGCGGTCTCGGGCTCCGGTCTCGCCGGGGCGACCGAGCTCGACTCGCAGGTCCGGGCCGCCGTCGAGCAGGACACCGTCGGCCTCGTGCGCGACGGCTCCTCGGTGACCTTCCCGGACCCCGTGAAGTACGTGAAGAACATCGCCTTCAACGTCATCCCGCTCGCCGGGTCGCTCGTCGACGACGGCTCGGAGGAGACCGACGAAGAGCAGAAGCTCCGCAACGAGTCCCGCAAGATCCTCGGGCTGCCCGACCTCGCCGTCGCAGGCACCTGCGTGCGCGTGCCGGTGTTCACAGGGCACTCGCTCTCGATCAACGCCGAGTTCGGACGTGCGATCACCTCCGAGGAGGCGCGCACGCTGCTCGCCGCCGCGCCGGGTGTCGAGCTCGCGGACGTGCCCAACCCGCTGGCTGCTGCCGGTGCGGACCCGAGCCTTGTCGGCCGCATCCGCCAGGACCAGTCGGTCCCGGGCGGCCGTGGGCTGGTCCTCTTCGTCAGCAACGACAACCTGCGCAAGGGTGCGGCCCTCAACGCCGTCCAGGTCGCCGAGCTCGTCGCGGAGCGTCTCGCCGCACGCTGACGACGCCCTCTCGCGATGCCGTCTCCCGGCGCTGACGGGCGGACACGCGTCTCGACACCCCTGCACCTGCTTCAGCAGCTGCAGGGGTGTCGTGCGTCTGGG
>Ga0308156_1002221_pt1 | contig 18120 bp, 13 predicted proteins | sample PhyAR2_FD_201041 | JGI IMG/M metagenome (GOLD analysis project Ga0308156, IMG submission 201041) | Phyllosphere microbial communities from UC Gill Tract Community Farm, Albany, California, United States - DLSL A.R2 | ecosystem: Host-associated > Plants > Phyllosphere > Unclassified | place: USA... | reverse complement strand
AGCGTGACGCCGGGGCCGTTGAGGTAGATCGCGGTCGAGCCGTAGACGTCGTTGAGCGATCTGATGCCGAGGCGGCCCTGGAAGTCGAGGGTCACCGGAGCCGTCGCCACGAAGTACGCGCCCAGGTCGCCGAGCGGCGTGAGCGCACCCGAGTACATCCAGCCCGCGGACGTCGTCGCGTGCCCGACGATCGTCCCCGAGGTCTGCACCCCGGGGGTGCTCGCGTCGACGTCCTCGGCGGGAGCGATGGTCACGGTGTCGGTCGTGCCGATCGCGTTGGACTCCTGGAGCGCCGCGCGGAGGGTGCACGCCCCTGCGGCCGTGGCGCAGACCCCGTCACCGACGGTCGCGTCGTCGCCGACCGCGCTCAGGCTGTCGACGAGGAAGGTGCGGTCCGCAGCCGAGGCCGTGGTCGCGGGGAGGACGGCGAGGAGCGACGCCAGCATCGCCGTGACCGCGACGGCGCCGGCAGACCGGACCCAGGCCCGACGGGTGCGGGCAGGTCTGGGACCAAGGTCCGAGTCGCGCGTGTTCATGTGTCCCCTCCGGACGAGGTCTACTGACCTCTTGGCGACCGCCCCCGTTGGTAAGGCGAGTCTCGTCTTGGGGGGAAGCGGCAGCAATGCTAGGGTCAGATTTCACCCGCTCGACGTTCTCAAGCCCCGCGGGCCTTGAAATCTGCCCATTCTGAGTGCCATATGAGGGCTCGAGGCCGGCGTTTGGGTGGAGCTCGAAGTGGACGGGACGAAACGTCTAGGTGTATGTGCGCACTTCTAGACCTGAGCACCGCTACGCGAGCGCACCTCGAGACGGCACCAGCAGGCCCCGCGTCTGCGGTCTGAGACACGCCGACGACAGGTCGGGGTCCGGTGCGGCACCATGTCCTCATGACAGCCGACCTCGCGCAGATCTCCGCAGCCCTGACGAACCAGTGGTCCCTCCTGCGTGCGTGGGTCGCACCTCTCGGTGACGACCTCTTGGGCACACGGGACCGACCGTCGAGCCTGGACGGCTGGACGAACGGTGAGCTCGTGGCACACCTCGGCCGGGCGATGGAGGCCTTGGCTGTGTGCACGCCGGCCCCCGCGGGCACGGTGCCTCTGACCCTCGCCGAGTACCTCGGGACCTACCCTGAGCGCGCCGCAGACATCGACGAGGTCACCCGTGCGCTCGCCGCGGAGATCGCGCACGCACCGCTCGTCGAGGTCGAGGCGCGAGCCCAGAAGGCCTTCGCCGCCCTGGACGCTCTCGGCCCCGACGGGCACAGGGTCGTCCAGGCCCGCCGCGGCCCCATCCGGCTGCGAGACATGGCGATGTCGCGCCTCGTCGAGCTCGTGGTCCACGCCGAGGACCTCGTCGCGTCGCTCGCGGGGGTCGTCGGCTCGGCGGGCTCGGCGAACCCGATCGACCGGACGGCGCAGCGGATCGTCGCCGAAGAGCTGCTCGACATCGTCGTGCGGCGCGGCGCCGGTTCGCTCGAGGTGACCGACCCGGGCCTGTGGATCAGGCTGGCCACAGGCCGGACCCCCTACGACGTCGACGACCTCGCCCGCGCGCTCGCCTCGCAGGACACCGCCGGCGGCGTGCCCGACCTCGGACGGATGCTGCCGATCCTCTGACCAGGGCGTCGACCTTGGTCCCCGTCGCGCCGAGCCCGTGCGCTGTACGTTGGGTCCATGCTTGCCGCATCCGTGACGCGCTTCTCGCCCGACTCGCCCGCAGACGGCCTCGAGGTCGGTGACAGGCCTGAGCCGGAGAGCCGCGACGCGTGGACGACCGTCGACGTGAGGGCCGCGAGCCTCAACCACCACGACCTCTGGTCGCTGCGCGGCGTCGGTCTGCGGGCCGAGCAGCTCCCGATGATCCTCGGCACCGACGCCGCGGGCTACGCACCCGACGGGTCCGCTGTCGTCGTGCACGCGGTGATCGGCGCGGACGGCCACGGCGTCGGTCCGGACGAGCCGCGCACCCTGCTCTCGGAGAGGTACGACGGCACCCTGGCCGAGCAGGTGAGCGTGCCGACCCACAACCTGGTGCCCATGCCCTCGGACATCTCCTTCGAGGAGGCCGCGTGCATCCCGACGGCGTGGCTCACCGCGTACAGGATGCTGTTCAGGTCGGCCCGGCTCACCCCGGGTCAGAGCGTCCTGGTGCAGGGGGCCGGCGGTGGTCTCGCGACGGCGGCGGTCGCGCTCGGTGCTGCGGCCGGTCTCGAGGTGATCGTCACCAGCCGGTCCGGGACGAAGCGTGCAGCTGCCGCAGCCCTCGGGGCCGCGCACGTGCTCGAGAGCGGTGCTCGGCTCCCGCACCGGGTCGACGCGGTGATCGAGTCGGTCGGCGCGGCGACCTGGTCGCACTCGGTCCGCTCCGTCCGGCCCGGCGGGACCATCGTGGTCGCCGGGGCCACCTCCGGGGACCCCACGGCCGCTGAGCTCACGCGGATCTTCTTCAACGAGATCTCGGTGCTCGGCGCCACCATGGGCACCCGTGACGAGCTGTCTGACCTGCTGGCCTTCATGGTGCGCACCGACCTGCGCCCCCGCATCGACCGGACCTACCCGCTCAGCGGGGCGCGCGACGCCGTGACCCGGCTCGCCGGCGGGGAGCACGTCGGCAAGATCGTCCTGACGCCATGACGGACCGGGTCCCGCTGCCGAGGTTCTTGTCCCGCGCCGAGACCCCCGAGGGTGTCGTGCCGGCCCTCGACGCGCACATCTCCGACGTGGTCGCGCACGAGCTCGCCCGCCGGACGCGGGCCGCGTCGCCGCGCACGCGCGGCGCGGGCTGGGAGCAGGACGTCCTCGGCGAGCCCTACGAGGTGCGGACCCTCGAGCTCACCCCTGACGACGAGGGACCCGTCGTCGCCTCCCTGGTGCGGTACCGTCCGCCGGACGCCGTGCGCTCGGCCCGCGCCGTCCTCTACGTGCACGGGTGGTCCGACTACTTCTTCCAGACCGAGACCGCAGAGTTCTGGCACCGGCAGGGTGTCGCCTTCTACGCCCTCGACCTGCGCAAGTACGGCCGGAGCCTGCGCCCCGGCCAGACTCCCGGCTACGTGACGACGCTGCGCACCTACGACGAAGATCTCGCCGCAGCCCTGGCCGAGATCCGGGTCGACCTCGGTCCGCACACGGCCGTCATGCTGCACGGCCACTCGACAGGTGGGCTCACGGCCGTGCTGTGGGCAGACCGGCACCCCGGCCAGACCTCTGGCCTGGTCCTCAACAGCCCGTGGCTGGAGCTGCAGGGCTCGTCCGTGGTCCGCACGGTCTCGACGCCCGCGATCACGCAGCTCGCCAGGTTCCAGGCGAAGGCCCCGCTGCCCAACATCGACACCGGGAACTATGCACGCACCATCCGCAGGTCCGACGGCGGGGAGTGGGAGTTCGACGAGCGCTGGCGGCCCACCCCGACCTTCCCCGTCCGTGCCGGGTGGCTGCGGGCGATCATCGCCGGCCACGCCGAGGTGGCCCGGGGGCTGCGCATCGCACAGCCTGTCCTGATGATGGCGTCGTCGAAGACCGTGATCTCGCCGCGGTGGTCTGAGGACATGCGCTCGGCCGACTCCGTGCTCGACGTGGAGGCCATCGTCCGGCGGGCCGTCCAGCTCGGGCCGACAGTCACGGTGGCCCGGATCGCCGGGGCTGTCCACGACCTCGCCCTGTCGGCCCTGCCTGTGCGCAGCATGTACTACGCGCAGATCCAGCGGTGGGCGAGCGCCTACGGCTGGTCGGACTCCTGAGCCTCTGAGACGAGCTCGTCGAGGCTCGGTCCTGCCTCGCCCGCGCGCCAGACCCGCCAGCCGTTCGAGGACGCCGAGCCGGTCAGGGCCTGCACGGCTGCGTCCGGGTCGCCGAAGCTCACGCCGTCCGGGGCGTGCAGCAGACCGTCGAGGCCCAGGACCACCTCGAGACGCTCGCCGCGGCGGTGCCGGACCCACACGAGGTCGAGCGGTGCCTGGAGGGAGCGCGCGACGAGGGCGAGCCGGGCGTCCGCGGGGGGCGCGGCGCTCGTCTCGACGGGCTCACCGTCCTGCGGGGGCGAGTCGTAGACCGGGTAGGAACGTTCACGCCGGGGCGCTGGACCCGGCCCTGCTGGCTGCGGGCCGCTGCGTCCGAAGGCCTGGAGAGGCTGCGCCTCGGCGGGGCTCTGGCCAGGCGCGGACGTCGTCTCGGCTGGCGCCTGCGGGCTGATGTCTGGATCGGCATCAGGAGTGCTCAGGTCGAGCGAGACCGTCTGACGGGCCCCGAGCTCTCCGGGCCGCAAGGACGACACGTCGAGCAGGCGGCGACCGTTCGCCCCCTCGACGACCCCGACCGTGAGGACCTGTACCCGCGCGGCGTCGACCGAGAGGAACGAGACCGCCTCGACGGCGTCGTCGTCGATCTCCGAGCAGACCAGGACCAGGCGGGCCGTGCGGCCTGATCCCGTCGCGCGCGGTGCGCCGTCCCGGTCGAAGAACGCGGCGAGGTCACGGTGGAACCTGTCGGGCCCCTGGGCATAGGACGCGGCGAAGGCTCGCCGGGTGATCCCCGAGGCCCGTCCGGCACCTCGGAGCGCGACGACGAGATGCTGGGCGGCGAGCAGCGGCACGGCCTGGACGACCACCGGGTCGCCTGCGGCGTCGATCGCGAGCACCGTCGCGGCACCGTCACCGAGGGCGGCCGGAGCCGCCTCACGCTCGAGTGTCATGAAGAGCCGCTCACCGAGGAGCGTCGGGAGGTGCTCGAGGACGACCGAGAGGACCTGCCCGAACGAGGCGTCGTCAGGGCGCATCGTCGTCACGGGCTCGGCGCGCGCGCCACCCTCGAGGTCGAACAGGGGCATCCCCACAGGGTAGCGATCCCGACCTCACGGCGACAGGGTCGTAGGACCGTCGTGGGTGGAGCACGACCAGACCTGCGCGGCGGAGGTCCATGTCACACGCGGTCGGACCGCGTCCCGCTGTCTGTCGCGCTGCCCGTCGAGGCCGCGAGCCGTGCCTCGACGCGCTCGACCTTGCCGTCGAGCTCGCCGGTGTGCCCGGGGCGGATGTCAGCCTTCACCACGAGCGAGACCCTGTGACCACCGGCACCGACCGCTTCGGTCGCGCGCTTGATGACGTCCATGCACTCGTCCCACTCCCCCTCGATGGTCGTGAACATCGAGTCGGTGCGGTTGGGCAGACCGGACTCGCGGACGATGCGGACGGCCTCGGCGACGGAGTCCGTGACGGACTCCCCAGCACCGAGCGGGGCGACAGAGAAGGCGAAGAGCATCCGCCCATCGTGCCACCGCCCGGCGCGGGGCGACAGAGGAGACCGCCGGGCGAGCCGGTAGACCCACCCACGAGACCGGCCCGAGGTCACACGGCCCGGCCCCGCGGTCGCAGATCAGTCGAAGAGGTCGCTGATCGGGGTCGGACCTGAGTTGAACTGGATCGTGCGGCCGACCGAGGCCGGGGCCTCGATGACGGCTGCGGCGACAGCAGCGACGTCGTCGCGCGGGACAGAGCCGGACTCGAGGTCGTCGCCGACCTCGATGGACCCGGTGCCCGGGTCGTCCGTGAGGCTGCTCGGGCCGAGGATCGTCCAGCCGAGCGAGGACTGGCGCAGGTGCTCGTCGGCCGCGGCCTTGGACTCGGCGTAGGTGAAGAAGGAGTTGTCCTCGGGCACCCCGTGGTCGGTCTTCGCACCCATGTACGAGACCATCACGTAGCGCGGGACGCCTGATGCGACGGCTGCGTCGATCGAGCGGATCGCCGCGTCGCGGTCGACCGCGTAGGTGCGCTCGGGCGAGCCCCCGCCGGCTCCCGCGGACCAGACGACTACGTCGTGCCCGGCGATCACGTCGCCGATCGACGAGGTGCTGAGCTTCTCGACGTCGGCGACGACGGGCGCAGCGCCCGTGGCGGCGACGTCGTCGCGGTGGTCCGGGTTGCGCACGAGCGAGGTGACCTCGTGGCCGGCGGTGGTGAGCAGCGTGGCCAGCTTGAGCGCGATCTTGCCGTGCCCTCCGACGATGACGATGCGGGTCATGGTGCTCCTCTCAGGCAGTGGGGTGACGGCCGTGACGACGACCTGCGACGTCTGCCGTCCGACGGTTCAGAGCCTGTCGGCGAGGAGCTCGGCGAGCGCCTTGCCCTTCACCCCGGCGAGGTCGTCGGCCTGGGTGCGGCAGGAGAATCCGTCGGCGAGGAAGACGTCGCCCTCCTCAGCCTCTCGCAGAGCGGGCAGGAGCGCATTCTCAGCCACGGCGACCGAGACGTCGTAGTGGCCCTTCTCCATGCCGAAGTTCCCGGCGAGGCCGCAGCAGCCGGCGAGGGTGCGGATCTTCGCGCCGGCCCCGACGAGCAGGGCCTCGTCGGTCTTGTAACCCATGACCGAGTACTGGTGGCAGTGCGGCTGCACGACGGCCGTGACGTCGGAGAGGTCGGGCATGGCCCAGCCGGAGTCCTCGGCCGGGCGCGTCTGCGGGTCGGTGAGCAGCTCGGCGAGGGTGTGGGCGGCTGTCGAGACGGCGTGGGCGCGCGGGTCGTCGGGGAAGAGGTCGAGCAGGTCCGAGCGCAGCACGGCTGTGCACGACGGCTCGAGGCCGACGATGGGCACGCCGTTGACGGCGAAGGGACCGAGGGTGTCGAGGAGCGTCGACAGCTTCTTCTTGGCGCCGTCGAGCTGGCCCGTGCTGATCCAGGTGAGACCGCAGCAGGCCTCGCCCTCGGGGACGACGACGTCATAACCAGCGGCGAGCAGGACCTTGACGGCGGCCTCGGGGACCGACGGGGCGAGGGAGTCGCTGAAGGAGTCCGTCCACAGGACGACCTTGGGCTTGCGGCGCTCGGTCGTCGTACCCGCGCCTCGCGAGCCCGCGGCGAGCTGGGTGCCCTGACGCTTCCACCACGTGCGGAAGGGGACCTCGGCGAAAGACGGGATCGAGCGCCGGGTGTCCATGCCGCCGATCGTGAGGGACAGCTTCGCGAGCGGCTTGACGCTCAGCGCGAGGTTGACCAGGCGCGGCATGCGGCTCGCCAGGCGCGCCCAGCGGGGCAGCCAGCCGAGCACGTAGTGGTTCATCGGACGCAGCCGGCCCTTGTAGGACTCGTGCAGCACCTGCGACTTGTACTGGGCCATGTCGACCCCGGCCGGGCAGTCGCTCGAGCAGGCCTTGCAGGACAGGCAGAGGTCGAGGGCCTCGTGCACCTCGGGCGAGCGCCAGCCCCCGGTGACGAGCGTGCCGTTGGCCATCTCCTGGAGCACGCGGGCGCGGCCGCGGGTCGAGTCCTTCTCGTCCTTGGTCGCGAGGTACGAGGGGCACATGAAACCGCCCGCGGCGGTCGAGTCCGCGCGGCACTTGCCGACGCCGACGCAGCGGTGGACCGAGGTGGTGAAGTCACCGCCGTCGTGCCCGAAGCCGAAGCCGCCCGAGAGCGCGACAGGCTTGGCGGCCGGGCGGCGCAGGTGCGCGTCGACGGCGTCGGGACGCACGAGCACGCCGGGGTTGAGCAGGTCGTGGGGGTCGAAGAGCGCCTTGAACTGCTCGAAGACGCTGATGGCCTCGGCCGAGTACATCGAGGGCAGCAGCTCCGAGCGGGCGCGGCCGTCGCCGTGCTCACCCGAGAGCGACCCCCCGTAGGTGCCGACGAGAGCGGCGGCCTCGGTCATGAAGGACCTCAGGACGTCGCCCGAGGCCTCGAGCGGGATGTCGATGCGCAGGTGCACGCAGCCGTCGCCGAAGTGGCCGTAGGGCAGACCGTCGACGCCGTACCGCGCCATGAGCGCGTCGAGGTCGCGCAGGTACGCGCCGAGGTGGACGGGCGGGACTGCGGAGTCCTCCCAGCCGGGCCAGGCCTGCGCGCCAGACGGCGTGCGGCCGGCGAGCCCGGCGCCGTCGGCACGGATCTGCCACATGGCCGTGGCCTCCGGGCCTGCCGGGAGGATGCGCGTCGCGGTCGTGCCGGAGTCTCGGACGATGGCCTGCGCATTGGCGAGGGCCTCCTGGGCGGTGGTCCCGCCGACCTCGACCATGAGCCAGCCGCCGCCCGGCGGGAGCTCGGGGACCGAGCCTGCGCCCTTGGCGCGGCGCACGACGTCGACGAGCCGGGCGTCGAGACCTTCGACGGCGAGCGGCGAGTGCGCGAGGAGCGCGGGGACGGCGTCGGCCGCGCTCGGCATGTCCGGGTAGCCGAGGACCACGAGGGTCGGTGCACCGGCGATCGGCACGAGGTTCACCGTCGCACCGAGGATCGACATGACGGTGCCCTCGGTCCCCACGAGGGCCTTGGCGAGATTCGTGCCGTTCTCTGGCAGGAGGTGCTCGAGGGAGTAGCCGGACACCTGGCGGCCGAAGCGGCCGAGCTCGGTGCGCAGCAGAGCCATGTTGGTGGTGACGAGCTCGCCGAGCCCGGGCACCCTGTCGACGCCCTGACCGTCGGCCCCCGCTGTGAAGCGGCGGCCCAGGCCGTCGACGACGTCGAGCTCGACGACGTTGTCGGCCGTGCGCCCGTAGGCGACGGCGTGCGGACCGCAGGCGTTGTTGCCGATCATGCCGCCGAGGGTCGCGCGGTTCTGGGTCGACGGGTCGGGGCCGAAGCGCAGTCCGTGCGGCGCGGCGACCTTCTGCAAGGAGGACATGACCACGCCGGGGTCGATGCGCGCGGTGCGGTTCTCGACGTCGAGGTGGTGGATCGTGTTGACGTGGCGGGAGAAGTCGATCACCACGCCCGGGCCCACAGAGTTGCCGGCGCACGAGGTGCCCGCCCCGCGGGTGGTCAGCGGGACACCGGCCTCACGGGTGACGGTGATGGCCGCGAGCGCGTCGTCGACGTCCTTGGGCACCACGACGACCTGCGGCACGACGCGGTAGTTGGAGGCGTCCGAGGAGTACTCGGCACGGCGGAGCGTCGAGTCGGAGACCTCGCCGTCGACGGCTCTGCGGAGCGACGCGACGAGGTCTGCGTGCGCGTCTGCGGACCGGACGGTGCGCGGGGTGCCGTCGGGACCGTTGATCTCAACCTCTACCGGGGTAGCCACACGCGCATTCTTCCACCGCCCGCGCGGGACCTCGCGCGCCAACCACTCTCCGGACGCCTGCGCGGGCCGGGGTCGCGTCCTGGTGCGCGAGCATCTGAGTGGCGCACAGGTGCCGGGCTGGCGTGTGGGAATCTTGTCCGCATGTCTGCCGAAGAGATCATCGGGTTCGTCACCGGTGCCGTGTGCGTGTACCTGGCCGTACGACAGAACGTCTGGACCTTCCCCGTCGGCATCGTCAACAACGGTGTCTACATCATCTTGTTCGCCTCGACGGGGCTCTACGCCGGGGCGGGGCTCCAGGTCGTGTACCTCGTGCTGGCCAGCCTCGGCTGGTACTGGTGGCTCCGGGGAGGGACCGGTGGCGGCACGCTCGCCGTGCGCCGGACCCCGCGATGGGTGTGGCCTGCAGCCGCGGTGACCGTGGTCGTCCTCGTCGGGCTGCTCGCCTGGGTGCTGAGCACCTGGACCGACGCGTCGAGCCCGTGGCTCGACTCGGTGACCACCTCGTTGAGCCTCGTCGCGCAGCTCATGCTCGGTCGCAAGTGGATCGGCAACTGGGTGGTGTGGATCGTCGCCGACGTGATCTTCGTCTGGCTCTACCTGTCCTCGGGTCTGTACCTGACCGCCGTGCTCTACGCAGGATTCATCGGGCTCTGCCTGCTGGGGCTGCGGGACTGGAAGGCTGCGCTGCTCAGGTCGGAGGCTGCGGACGACGCGCTCCTCGCCGAGCCTCGACCTGGTGCTCCGGCTCCGGGGTCGTCACGGTGACCGGCGGGCGGAGCACGAGCAGCGTGGGAGGGACGCGCGGTGCTGACAGCGCTGACAGGGCTGACAGGGCTGACGGGGTGTCCGTCGAGGAGCAGGGGCTGCGGCAGCGGTTCCGGCACGGCCTCGTCATCGGCAAGTTCTACCCCGTCCACGCCGGGCACCTGAACCTCGTGCGCACGGCGCTGGCGCAGTGCGAGCACGTCACCGTGCAGGTGCTGTGGTCGTCGCAGGAGTCGATCCCGGCAGACCTGCGAGCACAGTGGTTGCGTGACGAGCTCCCGGGCGCGCACGTCGTCACCGGGCTCGACGACGCGCCCGTCGACTACGAGTCCCACGACGCGTGGCAGGCGCACGTCCAGGTGATGAAGGACCTGCTCGACGCCGGCTGCGTGCCCGGGTGCTCGGTCAGCGCCCCCGTCGACGCCGTCTTCACCTCGGACGTCTACGGAGCCGAGATGGCACGCCGCTTCGACGCGGCGTGGGTCCAGGTCGACCCGGGCCGTGCCGCTGTGAGCGTGAGCGGCTCGGCGGTCCGGGCCGACCCCGGGGCGCACTGGTGGGCGCTGCCGCCGGCCGTGCGGGCCTGGTTCGCGCGGCGCGTGGTGGTGGTCGGGGCGGAGTCGACGGGCACGACGACCCTCGCTGACGCCCTGCAGGCGCACTACGGGCTGCCCGCGGTCCCGGAGTTCGGGCGGGAGTGGTCCGAGGTCCGTCCGGGCGGGCTCGAGACCCCGTGGCACACGGCCGAGTTCGACCTGATCGCCATGGAGCAGAGCCGGGTGGAGGACCATGCCGCGGCGACCACCCCGCTCCCCCTCGTGGTCTGCGACACCGACGCATTCGCGACGACCCTGTGGCACGAGCGGTACATGGGGACGCCCTCTCCGTCCGTGCAGGAGCTCGCGGCCTCACGCGTCCCCGACCTCTACCTGCTGACCGGCGACGAGATCCCCTTCGTGCAGGACGGTCTGCGCGACGGCGAGCACATCCGGCACGGCATGCAGCAGCGCTTCCGCGAGGAGCTCGCCGCGCAGGAGGACGGCGGCGCCCCGTGGGTCGAGCTCCGTGGGACCCGGGAGGAGCGGCTCGCCGAGGCGGTCCGCCTGGTCGACGCCCTCGTCGCGGTGCCGCGGTGGGTGGCCCCGCCGATGGACCAGCAGGGCCAAGAGGTCGGCGCCCCGCTGCCCGACCCGACAGCCCCGGCGCCGGCTGGCTCGGACCGCGGGGTCTGAGCCAGCCAGCCGGACAGACGCGCGGCGGCTCGGGCTCGGGCTCGGGCTCGGGCTCGGGCTCGGGCTCGGGCTCGGGCTCGGGCTCGGGCTCGGGCTCGGGCTCGGGCTCGGGCTGAGGTTCTCAGCCCTGGTGCTCGTCCACAGGGAGCGGCGATGGGGCCTTCTCCCCAGCGGCCCTGCGACGGCCTGACGGGCCGGTGCCCCCGTGGCAGACTCGCCCGTGTGACAGAGCACACCAGCAGCCCCGCGTCAGCGACCTCGTCCGGACCGTCTCCAGCATCGCCCCTCGGGCACGTCTCGGACGCGCCGACCCGGCCGGCTCCCGGCGGGACGTCCAGCACGCAGGGCGACTACGACCTCGACGTCGCGGACCTCTTCGGCACGGCGACCCCCACCGAGGGCTCGCAGGACGCAGACCTCGCGGAGAAGCTGCGGCAGGCGTACTTCTGGGTCGTCAACCACGCGATCATCTCCCCGCACTACGACGTCGAGTTCTCCGCGGGACCGGGGACCCCGGAGACGAGCTTCAGGCTCGGCGACTCGAAGGCGCTGCTCACGCTGCCCTCCGACCAGTCCTACTCGAGCTTCGTGCTGCTGCCGCTGCTCACCTTCGCCGTGCGAGGACGCTGCCTGCTCATCGGCGGACCGGGTCGCGGGAAGACCGCGAGCGCCGTGCTCATGGGCGTGCTGGCCGGGTACCCGATCCAGGACGTGCGCCGCGCGATGCAGCACGGTCACCCACAGCTCACGGTCTCCGACATGTTCGGCACACCGCTGCCCAAGGACCTCGTGCAGGCGGACTCGCTCGCCGACGTCGACGTCGCCTGGCGGTCGTGGCTGGGCATGCGCGTGAAGATCGTCGACGAGTACAACCGCATCCCGACGCGCACGCAGTCGGCGCTGCTGACGGTCCTCGCGGACGGGTACGTCGAGGTCTTCGACCAGTTCTACGAGACGGGCGAGTCAGCCTGGTACCTCACCGCCAACGACGACGCCGGCGGTGGCACGTACCAGGTGGTCGAGGCGCTGCGGGACCGTATCGACGTGGTGGTGCACGCGCTGCCCTTCAACAACAGGTTCCTCGGCGAGCTCGTGGCACGGGCCGAGCAGGGCATCCACCCCGAGCGGGCCGTGCCCGAGTCGATCGTCTTCGACGACGCGCAGCACGAGCGCCTGCACCGAGAGGTCACCGCCGTGCAGATCGAGCGACCCGTCCGACGACGGCTCGAGTTCTTCGCGAGCCAGCTCGAGCTGCTCGAGGGGTCGGCGTGGCAGTTCGAGTACCGCACGAAGGACACCGCGCGCCTCGCCGGGATCGACCCGCACCTCGTGGCGAGCTCAGACACCGGGCGCGACAAGCTCTCGGACATCGGCGCCCAGACCCTCAACGGGCTCTCCGTCCGGGCGCTGCAGTCCCTCGTGGCGTACGCGAAGGCGATGGCCTACTTCCGTGGTCGCGCGAGCGTCGGCCTCGACGACCTGCGCGCCGTCCTGCCCTTCGTGCTGCACGACAAGCTGGTTCCCGACCAGCAGTCGACGGTCTTCGACGACGCCGACCGCGAGCCGCTGCGCTCGGACCGCGTGTCGTGGATCCGGACGATGTTCGACGACGCGTGCGCCCAGTACGACGCGTACGGGCTGGACCAGGACGACCCCGTCGGCGAGGTCCTCGAGCAGGTGCAGGCCGGGCTCGACTCCCTGGGTGAGGACGTCGTGCTCGACAGGATGCGCCGGATCGAGCAGATCCTCGCCGGGTGGGAGGGCGCTGGCAAGCTGCACGGCCACATCTACGAGGACGCCCTCGTGCTCAAGTACGCGCACCAGCGGTACACCAACTACCTCACGTGGCTGCGCTGGTACCGCTGATGGCCCCGTCCACCACGACAGTCCCCACGTGGCAGGGCGAGCTGGTCGCGCAGCGCGACGTCCTCAACTCCCGCGTCGCCGCCGCTCGGTCCGCCGGCGCGTCGGCCGACGCGCTGCGCACCGCCCTGCTCGAGATGGGTCCGGGGGCCGACCACCTCGCGCGGACCATGGGCGACCCGTCAGCCTTCGCAGCGGTCGTGCCCGTCCTCGTCGACGCTGCGAGCGCCCTCGTCGTGCGTCGCGCGTGGCACGAGTCCTCGGCCGACCGCTGGGCGCTCCTCGGGGTCGTCCCCTTCCTGCCCCGTGCCATGGGCCGCTCGCCGAAGGTGACCGTCGACGTCGTCGTCCAGGGAGCCGGACGGGTCGTCCGAGGGGCCGACCTCGGTGAGTGGGGCCGACGGTTCTGCGCAGCCGACGCGCACCTCGACGACGACGACGCCCTGCGTGCGGCGGCTGCGGTCGCCGCCTGGAGGTCAGGGTTCGTGAGGCTGCGCGGCGCAGCGCTCGCTGCTGCAGGATCGCTCCCCGATGCTGCTCTCGTCCGGCTCCTCGACCTGGCCGGTGCCGTCGACGAGAGCTCCTCTGCAGACGGTGCTGGAGATGGAGTCGCTGGAGTCGGTGAGAGCTTGGGCGCGGGCGGCGCAGGCAGTGCAGGCGGTGCTAGCGGCGCCGACGGCGAGACCTCCGGCGCAGCCGGGACCCGTGGTGCAGGTGCCGCGCTGCCCGGCTCACGGGGCTCGGTACAAGGCCCGGGCAGTCCGCGGGACGTCCTGGCGCGCAGCGCTGCAGACCCCTTCTGGTGGCCGGGTGCCCCGGCGGCTGGTCGGACCGGACAGGTCGGCGGCTTCCGTGGGAGCGGCGGGCCGTGGGTCGGTGTCCCCGTCGTCCTGGGTGCCGTCGACGCAGCCACACCGACATGGCGGGTCGCGGCTGACGACCAGGTGTGGGTGGTCGTCGCCGACGTCCACGGGACCGCTGTCCTGCGCGAGAGCGCGGGACGCTCGACCTCGGCTGCCGAGCTCGACAGCCTGCTGGCGGCCGTGCAGCCAGACCCCGCGCTCGTCGACGCCGTCGCACCCCACCTAGGCGCTCAGGACACCGTCACCGGGGCGGGCACCACCAGTGCAGGGGTGGTCCTGGTGAGCCGCGCGACGTCGTACAGGCTCGACCTCGTCCGGACCGGCGCAGGCGCGGACCGTGCCCGTGCCGCCTCGCACCACGTCCCCCAGGACCAGCCGTGAGGGGCGGTCGTCGTCGCGGGACGGGGACCTCTGCCGACCAGGCTCCTGCGGTCCCGGCGGCGCTCCCGCTCCCCGTCACCCGCGCGCCCCGCCCAGACGATGCACGGTATGCAGCGCTCAGGGCCGCCTGGACGGCCGCCTGGCCCGAGGCGCTCGGCGCGTGGGGCCGCTTCACCCGTCTGCGGCCACCGCGGCTCCACGGCGCTGGCGAGGTGAGCGGGGCGACGAGCTTCGCGTGGTTCAGCCTCGGCGACGTCGAGGTGTCGATCGATCTCGAGCAGGTGCTCGCAGAGGGGATCGAAGACCACGCCGTGGCTGTCCTCGCGCACGAGATCGGCCACCACGTCTACTCCCCGGCCGACATGCTCACGGCTGGCCGGATGACGGCGCAGGTCCGCCTGGGGCTGGTCGACCTGGACCACCGGGCCGGCCTGGTGACCAACCTGTGGTCAGACATGCTCATCAACGACAGGCTGCAGACCCGTGCCGGGATCGACATGGTCGGGCTGTGGCGCAGGCTCGGTCCGCCGCAGGGAGAGGTCATGACTCTCCTGCTGCGCACGGACGAGATCTTGTGGTCGCTCCCCGCGGGGACGCTCAGCGGACCCGGGCCGCACGCTGACGCCGAGGCACAGGTGCTCGCCAGGCTCGTCCGGACCTACGCCGACGACCCCGCAGCCGGCGCCGGCGGCTTCGCCATGGTCCTGCGTCCGTTCCTGGCACGGGACACCGGGAGCGGCGGCGGGCAGACCGTCGTCGACCTGCCCTGCGCCCAGCACGAGCACCCAGGGACGCCGGTCCCCGGGCTGGCGACAGCCGCGGACGCCCTCCGCCCGCCCGTCCACCCGGCGCTCGACCCGCGCGTCGTCGGCACCCTCGCAGCACCCGAGGACTCGACCTCGCCGACCCCTGGACCGCAGACTGGGCTGCAGCGCGACCCCGTCGCGTCCCAGAGCGCCGGGAGCACGCTCACCCCGGCCGACTACTCGGCCGTGCTGCAGTCGCTCGGGGTCGCGACCTCGCCCGAGTCCGCGGCGATCGCCTGGTACCGGGAGCACGCAGCCCGCCACCTCGTCCCCTTCCCGACGACAGCCACACCCGCGGCTCCCGAGACGCTGCTCGGCGGCCTCGACCCGTGGGAGACGGGCGACGACCTCGCCGACGTCGACTGGACCGCGACGATGCTCGCCTCACCCGTCGTCGTGCCCGGGATGACGACGGTCCAGCGCCACCTCGACTCGACCACCTCGACCGAGACCGACGACCAGCCCGTCGACCTCGACCTGTACCTGGACTCCTCAGGCTCGATGCCCGACCCCCGCCACCAGCCTGCCCCGATCGCGCTGGCCGGCGCGGTCCTCGCTCTCTCTGCCCTGCGCAGCGGCGCGCGCGTGCAGGCGACCACCTGGAGCGGTCCCGGGCAGATCGCCGGGACCGACGGCTTCACCCGGGACGCGACAGCCGTGATGTCAGCCGTCGTCGCGTACTTCGGCGGGAGCACGTCCTTCCCCATCCCGCTGCTCGAGCAGACGCACCTCGACGAGGCCGACCGCACCCCGAGCACCGGGAGCACCGCGAGCGCAGGGAACGCCGCGAGTGCGGGCAGCCCTGCCCGGAGCAGGCGTCGGCGTCGGCACATCGCGGTGATCTCGGACAGCGGGGTCGTGAGCATGTTCGCCGACGGCGCCTGGAGCCTCCCCGAGGACTTCGAGCCGCTCACCACGAGCGCGGTCCGAGCGGTCCGGGCCGCCGGCGGCGGAGGATCGCTCGTGCTCAACGTCGCAGGACCACCCGACCGCTACGTCGACATGGCTCCCGGCTACGCCGTCTACACGGTGTCGGCCTGGGAAGATGTCGTCCCCTTCGCGAGAGACCTCGCCCGGACCCTCTGGGGGCAGAACGCATGACCGTACGAGACGGGCTCGTCGACCCCGCGCAGCCGCTGCGCCCCGGCCCGACGCTCGCGACCGTGATGCAGCGGATCGCCCAGACCCCCGCCGACAGGCTGCCAGCCGTCGGTGCCCTCGGCGACGGCAGCCCACGACCCGGCCGCGCGCACGTCGACGCCGCCGCGGTCGTCTCCGACACCCTCGCCGACCTCGCACCGGGGGGTGTGCGGACCCAGCAGCAGATCGCCTGGCTGCGGACCTTCTTCTCGGCCCCGGGCGGCTTCGGCGACCAGCGCGCACGCGCCGCGCTGATCACCTCCTGGGTGCTGGCCGACCCCGCTCTGCGGCGCACCCCGGTCCTCGCAGACGTGCTCACGGGACCAGAGGCGACGACCGACTGGGCCCTCACGGCGATCTCGCGCCTGTCGACGGTCCTCGCCCCGGTCCTCGAGCCCTCCACGTGGCCGAGCACGACGGCCACCCGCGAAGAGGCCGCGCGCGCCGTGCTGCGTGCCTGCGGTCTGCACCCCGGCGACGAGACCGCCGTCGACGCCGAGGCCCGGTGGCAGACCGTCAGCACAGCGATCCAGAGCCTCGTCCTCGCCCAGCTCGCCGAAGAGGCCCGCCGCACCGAAGAGCTCAACAGGGCGCTCGCCGAGAAGCGCGCCCGCGAGGCCGCGGCGCAGGTGAGCCATGTCTGAGGAGCAGGACATCACCGGCGCGCACGCCAACGGCCCGTCAGCGGCCCCTCCCCAGCGCACCTCCCCAGCCGGGCCCGACCTGAAGGCCCTCCCCCGCGGTGTCCCCGACCCCGCGCTCGCCGAGTACGAGGCCTTCTCGGCCGTCGCGCTCACCGACACGGAACGGTGGCCGTCGCTCTCGGCCGAGGGCTTCGCGGGGATGCAGGCCCTGCGGGACCACCCGCACGCCCCCGCGTGGGTGCACGTCTGCGGCGACAGGGTGATGCCCGACGACCTCCCGGTGCTGCGAGAGCGCGCCGCCGACGCAGCACAGAGGTCCTGGGAGTCTCGGGGTGAGGTGTGGGCGCGCCCCGGGTGGGTCGACGAGCTGGTGCAGCGGGTCTCGACGACAGTCCCGCACTACAGGTCGCTCGCCCGCCGTGAGGGCCGAGCACCCCGCAGCCTGGACGACGTGGCACCCGTCTCCCGCGACGACCTGGGGCGCGGGGTCGCGGACTTCGTCCCCGTCGACGTCCCCCTCGACAGGGTGCTCGAGGGGTCGAGCTCGGGCAGCACCGGGGCCGCGCTCGTCGTGCCGCTGCACCCGCTCTCGACCGCCGCCGAGGTCGTCTATCTCACCGACATCGCCGCCCGGGCTGGAGTGACCTGGGAGGCCGAGCCTGGACGCACGTGCCTGCTCAACGTCGTCGACCAGCGCACGGCCTTCACCTACGCCTCTGCCCTGACGGCCAAGGGTGGCGCGCCGATGGCCCGCGTCAACGTGCACCCTGACGGCTGGCGTGCACCCGGTGACCGCGAGGCCTTCTTCGCCGACGCCGACGCCCAGGTGCTCAGCGGCAACCCCTTGTCGCTCCTCGCCCTCGCCGACCTCGACGTCGAGCTGCACCCTCTCGTCGTCTTCTCCGGCGCCGCCCACCTGGCACCGGGGGCACGGCGACGGCTCGAGCAGCGGTGGGGAGTGCCCGTCGTCGACGTCTACGGCACCCGCGAGGCCGGGCTCGTCGCCGCAGACCTCACCGGGGACCGCACGACGGACGGCCAGACGCGCCACACTGTGCTGCCCCGCCGCGTCCACGTGGAGATCCTCGACGAGCACGGGACGCCGGTCCACGACGGCGAGCGGGGCGACGTGGTCGTCACGGTCGACGACAACCCGTACCTCCCGCTGCTGCGGTACCGCACCGGGGACACCGCGGCCCTCGTCCGCGAGCGCGACGCCGAGGGGACCTGGGCGACGGTCCTCGTCGGGCTCGAGGGTCGGGCGGCCGTCCGCTTCCAGACGGCCGACGGCCGCTGGGTCCCGTCGGTCGACACCACCCAGCTGCTGCAGGCCTACGGGCTCGCCGCCTGGCACCTGCACCAGGCAGCGGACGGCACGATCCACCTCACCGCGCTGCCGACCCGGGCCACGCCTG
>Ga0308156_1002220_pt1 | contig 18133 bp, 15 predicted proteins | sample PhyAR2_FD_201041 | JGI IMG/M metagenome (GOLD analysis project Ga0308156, IMG submission 201041) | Phyllosphere microbial communities from UC Gill Tract Community Farm, Albany, California, United States - DLSL A.R2 | ecosystem: Host-associated > Plants > Phyllosphere > Unclassified | place: USA... | reverse complement strand
TTATATGAATTACGACATCATTGTAATCGGTAGTGGTCCAGGCGGGTATGTTGCTGCCATTAGAGCCGCTCAGTTAGGGTTCAAAACAGCGATTATTGAACGCGAATCATTAGGCGGAATCTGTCTAAACTGGGGCTGTATCCCTACAAAAGCATTATTGAAAAGTGCTCAGGTATTTGAATATTTAAACCATGCCGCTGATTACGGCATCAATGTTCAAGGTGGTGAGGCCGATTTTGAAGCTATCGTCAAAAGAAGTCGCGGAGTTGCTGAAGGAATGAGTAAAGGTATACAGTTTTTGATGAAAAAGAATAAAATCGACGTTATCAATGGTACTGCAAAAATTAAAAAAGGTGGTAAAATCGATGTTAAAGGAGCAGACGGTTCTACTAAAGAATATTCGGCAAAACATACGATCCTTGCGACTGGTGCACGCTCGCGTGAATTGCCTAATTTACCTCAAGATGGTAAAAAGATAATTGGTTACCGTCAGGCAATGACACTACCTAAACAACCAAAATCTTTGGTTGTTGTAGGGTCTGGTGCTATCGGTGTCGAATTTGCTTATTTCTATAATGCAATTGGAACGAAAGTGACTATCGTCGAATTTATGGATAGAATAGTTCCTGTTGAAGATGAAGAAATTTCAAAACAATTAGAGAAAAGTTTGAAGAAACAAGGCATCTCTGTTTTAACAAAGTCAGAAGTTCAATCTGTTGATACATCAGGTGAGTTGAGCAAAGTTTCAATCAAAACCGAAAAAGGTATAGAAGTGATCGAAGCAGAGATTGTATTATCTGCTGTTGGTATTGCTCCAAATATCGAAAATATAGGATTGGAAGAAGTTGGTGTAAAAACTGAGCGTGGACGTGTTGTAGTAGATGATTTCTACAAAACAAACATCGAAGGCGTGTATGCTATCGGAGATATCGTTAAAGGTCAAGCCTTGGCTCACGTTGCGTCAGCAGAAGGGATCACTTGTGTTGAAAAAATCAAAGGTCTACATGTTGAACCGATCGATTACAACAACATCCCCGGCTGTACATATTGTTCACCAGAAATTGCATCTGTAGGTTATACCGAAAAAGCTGCTAAAGAAGCTGGTTATGAAATAAAAGTTGGTAAGTTCCCTTTCTCCGCTTCTGGAAAAGCTTCAGCTGCTGGTGCAAAAGATGGGTTTGTAAAAGTTATCTTTGACGCTAAATACGGTGAATTCCTAGGTGCACACCTCATTGGAGCCAATGTGACAGAGATGATTGCGGAAGTTGTTGTTGCCCGTAAATTGGAAACAACAGGTCACGAAATGATTAAAACTATCCATCCTCATCCTACCATGAGTGAAGCAATTATGGAAGCTTGTGCTGATGCCTACGGAGAAGTAATCCACTTATAGCATTCGGAAAATAAAATTTAAAAAGGGGAAAATCTAGCGATTTTCCCCTTTTTAAATTTTATTTTCCGAATGAATAAAGAAGCTACATAACCAGTCTTGACTTAAAGACGATCTGTTGGTCTGGCGCTTCAGGATTATCTATTCGATCGAATAGAATTTCTGCTGCTTTGCGCGCTTGCATTCCCGGAAACTGTTCAATACGTCCCATTGGTGGATTTTCCATATATTGCCATAAAGGATAGTTCGCATAGCTGATGAAAAATATATCCTGATTCAATACAAGACCTTTCTGCCGTGCTGCTTTCATCAAGTCAAGCGTTACAAAATCATTAAAAGAAATTATCGCTGAGGGTCGCGCAGACATCGCAAATATACTATCCATAGCGCTTTCATTTCCTTCCGTACTCAAATCCGTTTCGATGATATTCTTATCAAGAATATCCATACCATTTCTCTTCATAGCAGATAGATAGGCAACTTTTCTGTCTTCACTAGCTGGCAATGTTTTCGGTCCATTTACAAGAGCAATAATTTTGTGACCACAGGCCACGAAAGCATCAACGGCTTCGTTCATACCAGTAGAAAGGTCACTTTGTACTTTATTGATATGAGGCAAACTTGGTACACAGTCAAAAAAGACAACCGGGATATCCGAAGCACCCAATTTTTCGATAAACTCCAAATTAGTAGTCTTTTTACCGATAGACATTAAAATTCCATCGACACGATGGTTTTTAAATGTTTTTAAGATCTGCTCTTCACGATCGGGATCATCCAATGATTGTCCCATTAGAACAGTGTATCGGTGCTCAGATGCAACATTTTCAATTTCACTGATAGCAAAGGAAAAAAACGGTTCAGACAGACTCGGCAAGATAACAGCAATGGTAAATGTTTTGCGCTGTTTGAAGAATATGGCTGTTTGATTGGGTTCGTAATTCAATTCTTCGGCCATTTTTTTTACCCGCATTGTTGTTACCAATCCAATACTCGGATGATCATTCAATGCTCTAGAAACTGTTGAAGGACTGATTTTCAGCTTCTTGGCAATTTCTTTAATCGTGGCAGGCTTGTTCACTTTGTTCATAAATCCAAGGGCTTTATATAAAAATAGGGCTTTTATATCCCTAATCATAATTTTTTCCAACAATATTGACTACGATTCTAATGACAATATCGTCTTGGTAGATTAAACAAATATACTTACTGTAAACTTAGTCTACAAATTGAATTGCGCTTGGTTCAACAGTAAACTCATTCGCAAGGAAGTCCAAAGGCACGATCCCCCTAAAAATAAGTTCATCCAAAAAGTAAACTTTTACCTCATCCTCATATTCGCCCCAGTCCACAAATTTCACTTTATTAAGCTGTTCAAGAGGATTTCCTTTTGTTAAGATACAAATATGCTTACCTTCAGCTTTTAACGCTTTAAATAGCATATTAATGTGATCAAACAACTGTAATCTCAGTGGCAAAATAGCATTCACATGAAGTCGCTCAAAATTCTCCTTATATTTTTGGTCCAATCCGAAGGCTTGTTGCGCATGTTCAAACAATAAATCTTCTCCTTGACGCTCGAGGTGATCTTTCATAAATTGAATCAAATCTGCTTGAGCTGGAACCGTCTCAGTAAATTCTATAAAATTAGCGAAAAGGTAATAGACCTGTAGTAGGTAATCTTTTTTAGAAAAAATAACATCATCTAATTCAAAAACATAAACCTTTTTTTCTTCTGGAAACGTCATCTATGAATAAAGCTTAAAATTATGGACAGTGCCTACATCGATAAAACAAAAACAATAGCGCTGGCAGTAAAAATAAGAGGCTATTTGGATACACAAATTAGTGCTAAATCCTCTCCAGAATCAGAGGCAGCAAACAAGCCGTCCAATGATCTTTCGATAGTCGTCGAGTCCAATAAATCGTTACCCTTAGAAAGAAGTCTATAAGGCAGGTCTGTCGGAGGGTTTTCCATAAGAGGGATTGTTTCGAGCAGATCTTTATCCGGAACAAGAACTGAGATTTGATATTCCTCAAATAAAACTTTGGCTACAGACAGGGGTTCAAGTTCGAAGCCGCCCAAAGGCAATACATAATCCACCTGTTGATCTAGACATAATTTAAGCACCTCGTGTGCAAAAGTAGGAAGAAGACCTTTCGGAATTCTGGCGTATTTATCGGACTTTAAAAGCAATCCGGGGATTTCTTCTGAACTTGCAAATAATACTTCGAAATCAGCGCCAAGCTTTTTTGCTATACGCATCGCCAAAGGCCTAGTCCCGAAAGTTATGAGTATTTTTTTCATTAAAACCTATTTATAATCCCAATATTTCAGGATGTTGTGGATCTGTTAAACGACTACACCATCACGCATATGAATCGTTCGATCCGAAATTCGAGCAAGCTCTTCATTGTGCGTAACGATAATAAATGTCTGCTGAAATTTATCTCTAAGATCAAAAAACAATTGATGTAAAGCGGCTGCATTTTCAGAGTCGAGATTACCGGAAGGTTCATCTGCCAAAATGATAGAAGGATCATTGATCAGCGCACGAGCCACAGAAACACGTTGCTGTTCACCTCCAGACATTTCAGCAGGCTTATGGTCAATACGATGAGAAACCCCCAATAACTCCAACAATTTCTTCGCCTTTTCTTCCGCCTCAAATCTTCCCTTTCCGTGAATAAAAGCAGGAATACATACATTTTCTAAAGCAGTGAATTCAGGCAGCAAATGGTGAAATTGAAATACAAAACCGATATGTTCGTTGCGAAAAGCACTTAACTTTTTAGCACTCAATTTTTGGACATCAACACCATTGATCAAAACCGATCCCTGATCGGGTTTATCTAAGGTACCGATGATGTGCAGCAACGTGCTTTTTCCAGCCCCCGATGCACCTACAATACTAACGATTTCGCCCTTTTCAACAGCGATATCAACACCTTTCAAAATCGGTAATGACCCATAAGCTTTGTGAATTCCTTTGGCATGTAACATCATAAGACAAAGATAAATAAATTTACGATACAACGCGTTTGAATAAATAAGCTGTTATTTCTCAATTCCAGCCATTTTATTTTGTCTAAATGTCAAAAAATAGATAAAAGAGCAATTTATCACTTGTCTTATCCCCCAAAAAATTATATTTTTACGCCAAATATTTTTGCAAATGAACATTCACGAATATCAAGGAAAACAAATACTAAAGAGCTTTGGTGTGCGCGTACAGGAAGGTATCGTAGCCGATACTCCAGAGCAAGCTGTGGAAGCGGCCAAAAAAATGAAAGAAGACTACAACTCTGATTGGGTTGTTGTCAAAGCTCAAATTCACGCTGGTGGCCGTGGTAAAGGTGGTGGTGTCAAGTTAGCTAAGAACTTAGATGAAGTCAAACAAAGAGCAACTGACATCATTGGTATGCAATTAGTAACGCCTCAAACTGGACCTGAAGGTAAAAAAGTAAACAAAGTTTTGGTAGCTCAAGACGTTTACTATCCAGGCGAGAGCGAAACAAAAGAATTCTACATGTCCGTATTATTGGACCGTGCTAAAGGACGTAACATCGTTATGTACTCTACAGAAGGTGGTATGGATATCGAAGAAGTTGCAGAAAAAACACCGCACTTGATTTTCAAAGAAGAAATCGATCCAAAAGTAGGCTTACAAGGATTCCAAGCACGTAAAATTGCTTTCAATCTTGGTCTTTCTGGTGCTGCCCACAAAGAAATGGTAAAATTTGTTGCTGCCCTTTACAAAGCATACGATTCTACAGATTCTTCCATGTTTGAGATCAATCCTGTATTGAAAACTTCTGACGATAAGATCTTAGCCGTTGATGCTAAAGTAAATCTTGATGAGAACGCTTTATACCGTCACGCAGATTACGCAGCTATGCGCGACGTAACTGAGGAGGATCCAACAGAAGTGGAAGCTGGTGAATCAAACCTAAACTACGTTAAATTAGATGGTAACGTAGGTTGTATGGTAAATGGTGCTGGCTTGGCAATGGCTACCATGGATATCATTAAAATAGCTGGCGGTGAACCTGCCAACTTCTTAGATGTAGGTGGTACGGCAAATGCTGAAACTGTGAAAGCTGGTTTCAATATCATCTTAAAAGACCCTAATGTAAAAGCGATCTTAATTAATATCTTCGGTGGTATTGTTCGTTGTGACCGCGTAGCTCAAGGTGTAATTGATGCGTATAGCGAAATTGGCAACATTCCAGTTCCTATTATTGTTCGCCTTCAAGGTACTAATGCTGAAGAAGCGAAAAAATTAATTGATGAATCCGGTTTACAAGTCTATTCTGCAATCTTATTGAAAGAAGCTGCTGAATTAGTAACGAAAGTATTGAAAGGATAATTCCTTGAATCATCATAACAAAAAGCGCGAATTACAAATAATTCGCGCTTTTTGTTATTACACCTCATCTTATGAAGCCCCTCTTATCAAAGTTATGTCTCCTATAGAAATAGGACATATTTCACTCCCTAATCTTGCAATTTCCACCTGTCTTGATTTCTATAAAATATTTGCCCCATGACCTAGAATGCCCCGTCGTGAATTGAATTAAATCAACATTTATAGCCAATAAACCAACAGAATAGCGTATTTTTGTATTGCTTTTTTAACAAAGCATCTTTTACAAGTCAATCTCCAAAAATTAAGATGGAACACACAAGAATAAAGGAACTATTGAATGCCACAGAATTTGGCAAAGAGGTCGTTGTTAAAGGTTGGGTTAGAACTTTCCGTAACAATCAGTTTATAGCAATCAATGACGGTTCGTCAATCAATAATATTCAAGCAGTTGTCGATTTTGAAAATACACCTGAGGATATCTTAAAACGTATCACCACTGGAGCAGCAGTTCGCGTAAAAGGTCAGTTGATAGCATCGCTGGGTAAAGGTCAAAAAGTTGAGGTTAAAGCTACTGAGGTAAGCATTATTGGTGATTCTGACCCCGAAAAATATCCATTACAACCCAAAAAGCATAGCTTAGAATTTTTACGTGAAATTGCGCATTTACGTTTCCGTACCGGTACTTTCAATGCTGTATTTAAAGTGCGTAATGCTTTGGCATTTGCTGTCCATAAGTTTTTTCAGGAAAACGATTTTGTCTACATGCACACACCGATCATCACAGGTTCGGATGCGGAAGGTGCTGGAGAAATGTTTCAGGTTACAACCCTGGATTTAAAAAACCCGCCACGCAAAGAAAATGGAGATATCGATTTCAAGGAAGACTTCTTTGGAAAATCGACGAACCTTACGGTATCGGGCCAATTGGAAGGTGAGCTTGGTGCCATGGCATTTGGAAACATCTATACATTCGGTCCGACATTTAGAGCTGAAAACTCCAATACAACACGTCACTTAGCCGAATTTTGGATGATCGAACCCGAAATGGCTTTCTATGAATTAGAGGACAATATGGACTTGGCCGAAGCTTTGCTGAAATATGTGATTAAATATGCATTGGAAACCTGCCCAGAAGAAATTGAGTTCTTAACCAATCGTTTGTTGGAGGAAGAGAAATCTAAGCCTGCTGCAGAACGCTCAGAATTAAATCTTATTGAGAAATTAAACTTCGTATTAACAAACGATTTTGAACGCGTTACGTATACCGATGCTGTTGAAATATTAAAGCGTAGCAAACCAAACCAGAAGAAACAATTCAAATATTTAATTGATGATTGGGGTGCTGATTTACAATCGGAACACGAACGCTATTTGGTTGAAAAACACTTCAAGAAACCTGTTATCTTAACAGACTATCCACGCGAAATCAAGTCCTTCTATATGAAGCAAAATGAGCCGGATGCGCAAGGAAGAAACACCGTCCGTGCCATGGATATTCTTTTCCCAGGTATTGGTGAAATGGTCGGTGGTTCGCAGCGTGAAGAAAATCTTGATCGTTTACTTAATCGTATGGCTGAAGTCGGTATTCCCGCAGAAGAAATGGAGTGGTTCTTGGATACACGCCGTTTTGGATCGGTACCGCATTCTGGATTTGGCGTAGGTTTTGAACGCCTCGTTTTATTCACGACAGGAATGACCAATATCCGCGACGTCATTCCATTCCCACGTACGCCGAAAAACGCAGAATTTTAATATAAAGAACAACAGCCAAAACAAAATATTTTGGCTGTTGTTCTTTTAGATATAGCGTATCTGAATGCAGCTAATAACCATCTCCCTATTGACATCCTTCAACAGGGACTAAGATTTAACCTAATTCAGGTACTTAACAAAAATAGAAAATGCTAATTAAGATATATAACGACAATCCCAACCCCAAGGCAATAGAACAGGCGGTTGATATTCTTCGACGTGGTGGTGTAATCATCTACCCTACCGATACCGTATATGGTATTGGCTGTGATATCACGCAACAAAAAGCCATAGAACGCGTATGTGAAATAAGAGGACTAAAGCCTGAAAAAGCAAATCTATCATTTATATGCTATGATTTAACAGATATTTCGCAATACACAAAATCCTTCGATACCTCCGTTTTCCGTGTATTAAAAAAAGCCTTACCCGGACCTTTTACTTTTATTTTTAATGCAACAACTAAAGTACCTAAGCTCCTAAGTTCCAAAAAGAAGACTGTGGGTATCCGTGTTCCAGACAATAATATTGTTCGTGAAATTGTCAAACAATTAGGCAACCCTATTGTGACAGCCTCCATTCACGATGAAGATGAAATTATTGAATATTCTACTGATCCTGAATTAATTCACGAGAAATATGAAGATCTAGTTGATGCTGTTATAGATGGCGGCTATGGCGATAATGTCGCATCTACCGTGATCGATGTTACCGAAGGGACTTTTGATGTGATTCGTGAAGGAAAAGGTGATTTAGAGCAATTCCTATAAAAAACAACCTGCAATAAAAACTCCCCTTACTAACCTATTTGCAAAATCCCCGACAGCAGCATTGTTGGTAATTTGTGCATAAAATACTTCCATCAACATACTTATCAACAAAACAAGATACTTATTAACACAATAAATGTTAATAAGCAGCTTGTCGACATTTAGGTATTAACATAAAATGTGCATAAGTAGCCATTTATCAACATCGGATTGTTAATAACAAAAATCAAAAGGATTCGAAAAAGTAACAAAGTGTGTAAAACTAGGGGGTTATACACATAAAAATGTGCATAAGATAACATTCGTCGACAAATTCATTAAATATCGTGTTTATAAATAAACTATACTAACAGATGGCTGTGGAAAGTTAAGAACGATACTCCACCCGCCTTTTTATCGCTATGTTGAAAAGTTCAAATCCGCGCTTTGTTTCTATCAGTAGTTTTCCCAGAAAAGGAACCAACAATCCAGAAAATAATTCGCCTTGGACAAATCTAACTCGTGAAGCTCCCACTTGTTCTAACCTAAAATAATGCTCGCCATCAAAAATACCTGGAAAGAATAGCTCTCCTTTCCAGCGCAGTTCGTTATGCTGTCCAATAGACAGGAATTTTGGATTCATTTTGATCTTGAATCCGTTTGGTTGTTCTAAAAGCACTTTGCAGCGTTTTCCGACTACCGGTTGCTTTTCAAACTGTTTGATTGTTGGGCTCCATTGGGAATAAGCCTTAAATTCACTTAATACCTGCCAAACCTCTTCTACTGTTGCATCAATGAGAATATTCGTTTCAATCTTTTTCATTTTGCTCTTTTTATCGCTGAAATGACAAAATAGCTCAAGCTTCTTCACCTATCTTCAAATAACGATAAAGCGTATGTGATGCTATTCTAGTTTCGTCTTAATCTCAATTATTACAGCTGCAAACAAACTATTCCAAGCTTATTATGAACATTATAAATACACAAAATTTTGCTTATGTGTTTGATTAAGCAAGCTATTCGTTAACAGCTACAGGACAAAACTAGAAAAAGACAGGCAGCTCGCTCTTGACTTTTATCAAGAACTTATTTTTGTTCGAATACGACTCAAGGTTTCTGGGCTCATACCCAACACGGAGGCGATATATTGAAGAGGAACTTGATGGAATAATGATTTATGCTGTTCAAAGTATTGGACATATCTTTCTTCCGCTGTTAGACAAATAAAATCCGAGATTCGCTGCTCCATGGTACAAAAGCATTTTGCTAAAAAAGCCTTCTCAAATTTATTCCATTCCACAATTTCGGATTCCATTTTATGGTAATCGGATTTTGACAAACGGTATACCGTACAATCGCTTATACATTGGAAGTTCCATATGGAAGGTTTGTCAAAAATAAATGAAGCAAGATCGGTCACAAAATGGTTTGCAGTACCTATCCATTGCGTAAACTCTCCTTTATTTGACCAGGCGTATTGACGAATCAATCCAGATTCAATAACAAACAAATGAGAAGAATAATCAGCCTCTTTGATCAGATATTCACCGCGCTTTAATTCAACACGTTCGAAGTTGGGAACAAGTTTTAGGGCGTTAGCATCAGAAATGGAAAAAAAGTCTTTAAAGAGTTGATCTAACATAAAACCAGCCTTTACAAAATGACGACTTCTTCAATAATGACGTGACCAACATATTCATTTACCCGTCCTAGAATTTGTCTTCGCATAAGTGCTAATTCATTCTTAATAACCGCGGATTCTACTCGTACAAATAACTTTTTATCACGAACATATAGCTGCTGTGTGCGGTTAGCGATTGCTTTGCCGATCAATTGGGGCCAAACGGAAGCAATCGATGTTTCGTCAAATTTCCTTCGCAATTTATAAGCCTCAAGAAGACGTTCAACTCCCTCCTTAATCGTCATATCATCGCTTGACCGAATAAATTCTAGGCTTTTCTTAACTTGCTTCTTATACATTGACTTGTCCTCCTACAATATCAAATATACGAACAGGACGGTTGATTTCCTCAAATATTCGCTCAATTCTTTTTGAATCTGTATCGGTCAGGAAAATCTGTCCAAAATCATCTTCGGAAACCATTTGCATCAATTTGTGTGTTCTACGATCATCTAGTTTATCGAAAATATCATCCAGAAGAAGCAGAGGTTTAAAACCCTTTTTATGTTGCAAATAAGAATATTGAGCAAGTTTTAGCGCAATTAGAAAAGATTTCTGTTGCCCTTGAGAACCAAATTTCTTCAAAGGCATTCCACCGTGAATTGTAAATATCAGATCATCCTTATGTATGCCCTGGGTGGTACGCTCTAACATACGGTCACGCTCCAAGTTCTTTTCTAAAATATGTAAAAAAGAATCAGTCATTAAAGGCGATTCATAGTGCAATTGTACGGACTCCGCGTCGTCAGTGAGAAACTGATAATGTCGGTCAAATTCGGGCTGAAATTCTTCCATGAAACAACTTCTCTTTTGGAAAATAATATTTCCTACTTCCTCAAGTTGAAAATTGAGAATTTCAATTAATCCAAGATCAAGTACACTGGTTTGACGCGCTTGTTTGAGAAGGCTATTTCGCTGCGCAAGGAGCTTATTATAGACAATTAACGTATCCAAATATTTATTATCAGTTTGTGAGATAACATTATCCACAAACTTTCTTCGTTCCTCGCTTCCGTCTGTGACGATGATGCTATCGTTTGGCGAAATCATGACCAAAGGAAACAAACCGATATGATCAGCCAATCTAGGATAATCTTTCTTGTTTTTTTTAAACTGTTTTTTTTGATTTTTTTTTAAGCTACAAGATATAAAATCACTGGATGATTCCTTATCAAATTCTCCCTGTACCATAAACCAGTCGTTGCCCGATTTGATGTGCTGTGAATCGATCGGATTAAAATAACTTTTACAAAGGGATAAATAATGAATCGCATCTAAAAGATTAGTTTTTCCAACCCCATTATCACCTGTAAATGCATTTACCTCAGGAAGAAATTCCAAAGATGATTCCGAATAATTTTTGAAATTTAGAACAGAAAGTTGCTTGAGCCACATGGCACAAAGATACGCTATTTGGATTGCTAAAAATTATTTAATTTCCTCAAAATCGACAAACTCACCAGCTGTTTCCGTCCCCTTACGTTCGACACCTTCTTTTGGCGGGATGTAATCTACATGCACCTTACCTTCTGGCTGCGATCTTTTAGCTTGCTCTTGTCGTTGGCCGTTAAATTCATAATAAAAGGTTCCGCCTCGCCCTTGGCTATTATATGCTCCCCCCTGTTGCTGCGCTTTTTTCATTAACTTTTCAGCTGCTTTGCGCATCGCAAAAGGTAAAAATAATTTAAATAAGAATCTTACTACAAAGTAAACAGCGAATGCAATAAGTATAAATTTTAAAAATGCCATAGTTAATTCGTTGTTATTTTATCAAATTTAACCAATAACTCGGAAAATTGATGTCTTTAAAATGTCAGATAAGAATTTATTAACACATTTTAAGACTTTCCTAATTTCTCTTTCGTTTCCATAATAATCCGGTAAAGTTCTTCTTGACGCTGCGTGCCCAAAACATAAGTAAGGCCATTTTTATCTGTCAGAAAAACAGCATTTTTGCCGCCAGCAAAGAATTTAATTCTACCTTTTGTATGAAGATTGTAAACTGGATTATTGAAAAAGAAAGTGCTATATGGCGCCTTTTCTATCTTTGTGATAGAAGCAAGATCTATTTTGACCACTCGGGTAGACCAAAGCCCGCTAATAAGAATATGATCTTGAAAGACCTCCGTACGGAATAACACCATATACATCATTACGATAGATGTGATGATAATACCTACCCCGACAATAAAAAACAATTGACTGGAGATCAAATGATCCAAATTTAGATAAAATGCAGTAAAGCAAAAAAGTACAAGCACCAAACGCACGCTTATCCAAACACGGTCACGACCTAAATATTGATTTTCCGAATAGAGTACACCTTCTTTCATTTATTTAAGATTTAGCTGTCAATTGGGAGACTCAATACCATTGTTTTCGTATATTTAAACTTATCAATAGCATCGCTTTGCTTCTATGGATTCACCATCCACACGATACTGTATTAGATCATAAAAACACATTGTACTCTCTCCAAAAACAGAGTTTTTTGTCATAATCAGCGTCAGCATTTTTCGCTAATCCGTTCTGCAAACTAAAGTAAGGACTTTTTTTGTATTGGAGGTAATTTTATAACGATTGTCTATCCGATAATTTGCTACCCAAAGAATATCTCCGTTTCCGTTCACCACTATAGGAATATTTTCTTTTTCAAATAAACTGATCTTTTTATTGATAAAAAAATCGCTCAGCTTCTTACGCCCTTCCATACCTAAAGGATAAAAGCTATCGCCAACTTTCCACGATCGAATCGTGAGAGGAAAGACCAATAGGTCATAATCCAGTTTCGCAACCTCTGTCGCGTTGATAATAGTTACATCTGTAGAAACCTCAGCATGAAAACAATACTGCTTCCACTCCACGGTCGAAGTTTCAGAGGTAATCAAAACCTCATCAGCAGAAATAAATTCCTTCTCTCGAATAAAAAGTTCATTTCTGTCCAAGAGCATATGGTAGCAATCAGATTGAAAAATACGCCCCGACTCTCTTACCCACGCCTGTTGGAGATCACATAATATCGCCTTTGAGAAATTAAAGGGCGAAAATAGCTCATAGAGCAGTGGAAGATTATCAAGATAAGGCTCTAAATCTTCTTTCCGAACCTCCCACCCTTCGCCAGTAGGATGAAAGAGCTTTCTCCGAATAGGCTCTACGAATTGCTGCAGCAGCTGATAAGACTCCTTAAAATGATTAATATTCTGTTCAAAGACCATTTCGAAATCTGGCTGAAGCTTTTGAAAATGCGGAATGATATCAATCCGTATTTTATTTCGGGCATATTTTGTTGAAAAATTGGATTGATCATCCCGATAAGCAATACCGTACATATTAACAAAATGCTCAATGTCGCTGGCCTTTAGAAAAAGTAAGGGTCGAATGATGCGCTCCCGGAGAGGGAGAATACCTTGAAGTCCCTGAAGACCAGTTCCGCGACAGAGGTTTAATAGTACCGTTTCGATATGATCATTCAGATGATGAGCCACTGCAATTCGATCGAACCCCATTTCATGTCGCAATTTCTCAAACCAGGCGTAACGAAGTTCACGGGCAGCCATTTGAATCGAAATCTGTCGCTCCTTCGCATAGGCTTTTGTATCAAAATGCCGCACAAATATCGGAACATTATTTTCCATTGCGAACTTTCTAACCAATACTTCGTCTTCATCAGAATCCGTCCCCCTCAATTTAAAATTACAATGTGCAATAGCAAGGGTATAACCCGCTTTTACAAATAGATGTGCCATGAGCATTGAATCCTTTCCTCCACTCACTGTAAGCAATACCTTATGATGGGGCATTAATAAATGCTCCTTTTCAATATAGCCCTTTAGTCTTTCCAGCACATTCATAGAACAAAGTTAAGGTATATTTTATGTCAAAGATAAATTCAAGTCTTAAAATTTGTGAAATCCAGTAAAGTAGCAATTAAAATCCATATTTTTGCCCATGTGAAACAATACATTTATACACTTATTGTATTTATTTTAACTGGCTTGTCGGTACAAGCACAGAAACAGGATGAGCTAAAGCTTCTTTCATCATCCCATATTATTACTGGAAAAGATGGCAATATCCTGTTTTACCGTCCAGTCTATGAACATGTAGGCTCAACGCTATCCTCAGATAGTGGCTATTTGCATAAAGACAACATTGGCCGACAATTTTTTGAAGCCTTTGGGAATGTTATCATCACTCAACCCGACGGTACCCAAATATTTTCCAATAAATTACACTATGAAGCTGCCATGCAACTCGCTACACTTACGGGAGCAGTGCGCATGGTCAGCACCAACGGCTCCATACTGACGACCGACCACCTTGTCTATAATATGCGGAGTAAAATCGGTAATTATTACAGTGGTGGGCGTATTCTTTCAGGAAGTGATACGATTACCAGCCAGCGGGCTACTTACTTCGAAAATACAGGCGAGTCCTATTTCAACCAAAAAGTTGTGGTTCGATCAACCAATGTAAAAGTCTACACGGACTCCATGAAATACAATGGCAATACACGTATTACCGAATTCTATGGCCCTACTAATATCAAAGGGAATAAGGGGGAAAACTTATATACTGAAAAAGGCCGATATCACATGGCAACAGGCCAAGCCTATTTTTCTAAAAATAATCTCTACACCGAAGGAACAAAGTTTCTCAAGGGAGATAGTCTATTCTACGATAGGCAGGTGGGAATAGGTAAAGCCGTAAAAAACGTGGTCTTTGTTGACACATTAGACAAATTTTACGCCTACGGCGGATTTGGCTTGTACAATGGGAGGAACGAATCCATCACCATGACAGATAAGCCGTTGATCATTTCGGTTGTCAAAAAAGATTCAACACAAAAAGATTCTGTATCTTCTTTGTCTCCTGCTCCACAAAAACCAAGGCAAGAGCTCAAAAAAGAAACTAAAGAGTTAAAGGAAATTGAGAAAGATCGACAGAAAGATAACCTCAAATCAAATAAGACCGCATCAGAAGGAATTGTCGAAGAAAAGGATCGTTCGGGTAAAAACACAAACAGCGGCAAACAAGAACAGTTACAGTCTAACGCACAAGTAGATTCAGTTTTTATGACGGCCGATACACTGTTCTCGCAAATGATATTCCGCAAAGACTATGTAGCTAAAGATTTCAAATTGGATCGTGAAGGTGGAGCTATTGAAGACGATAATGAGGTCGATTATGGCGAAACAGATTCAACATCAGCACAGATTGACTCTATCGATGCTTTACAAACCGTTGCAGATAGTCTTCAAAAAGACCTCGATAGTCTGCATAAAAAAGACAACAGGAAACCCGTAGTAGAAAAAAACACAAACAAAGTACGCGATAAGCTGACGAATAAAAAGCCGGTTGTTCCGAAAAAAGCACCAATTATCGTTGGTGATCAGAACAAAATAGAAATTGAAAAAAACCTAAAGGCTGATAGTGTATTACGCAAAAAAGCGATTATCCCAAAGGGTGGAGAATCCGATAAACTCATGGGAGCTGCACTAAAAAATGCACAAGAAGGAAAAAGCGATTCCCTTGCGCAGGACACAGCAAAAACGAGGATTATCAAAGCCTACTATAATGCGCGACTGTTTAAATCTGATTTGCAGGCTGTAGCCGATTCCATGTATTATGGTATGCAAGATTCTATGTTCAGACTTATGGGGAAACCAATGATGTGGGCCGAAAACTCACAAATCTCAGGAGATACCATCTTCCTACAAGTAAAGAATCAGAAATTAGACAATTCACTACTCGTAGGGAATGCTTTTATGGTTAATGCAACGAGTGACTCTCTCAAATTTAATCAGATAAAAGGCCGAAAAATCACAAGTTTTTTCACCAATAACCGCATGGAACGCCTTTTCGTTGATGGTAATGCGGAAAACATATTCTACAATATTGATGAGAAGACCAATGTAACCACAGAGCTTGTCCATGACCGCAGCAGTCGTTTCAAGATCTTGATGGAAGACAATAAGTTGAAGGAATATGTGTCCATCCGTAAAGTAGACGGCAAGGTCTATCCTATTGCTGAAGTCACTGCCGATAAGGAATTCCTTCCGAATTTCACTTGGCGACCTGAAGACCGGCCTAAGTCAAAAGACGATTTATTAAATCGAAAAAGAGATCTTTCAAAAGCTTCATTTACGGTTCCTACTGCACCGGAAGGTGAGGAATCAGGGACAATGAAGTCTATAAAAAAAGGGGATAAAACTACTACCAATCAAAAGGATACTGCAAAAAAAGCAGATTCGAACGAGAGTGGCGAGAAAGGGAAAGATTTAAATCCTACATCCGAAAATAATAAAACGAACACTGCAAAGTCAACAGTCAAACCGGTTGAAACGACAGACAAAATGAACGGAGCGCAACCAAATGTAAAAACTGCAGCCGACAAAGCAACTGCAAAGTCCGGCTCAACAACTAATAAACCGGCGATGACACCGGCGCAAGATAGTACACAGACAAAGGTAAAAGCTAAATAACCGCCACTACCAGGTCGCACAAAAAAGCAGCGCAAAACAAATTGTTTTGCGCTGCTTTTTTGATTCAAGACTATCTGCTGCTCCTCTTAGATGCGCTCATTCATTAAATTAAATCAATAAAAATTTCTATTTATAATTAATTCAAACGAGATCGTTATTATAACTTACTTCGTTTTTAAATAAGCAGCAAGTTTACCCACAGCAATCGCACGATGGCTTATGCTGTTTTTCTCCTCGGCAGTCATCTCCGCAAAAGTTTTGTCATAGCCATTAGGGATAAAGATAGGATCATAACCAAAACCATCAACACCTCTACGGTCCGCACTAATTTTACCTTCAATACTTCCCTCAAAAAAGTGCTGCTGCTCATTCAAATATAAGGAAATAACCGTTTTGAATCTCGCCGAGCGGTTAGGGTTATTACCCAATTTCTCCAAGACAAGATCGATGTTCTTTTCCATATCCCTTGACCCAGAATAGCGGGCTGAATAAACTCCCGGTTCACCGTTTAATGCATCGATCTCCAATCCAGAATCATCACCAAAGCAGTAAAGACCATATTTATTCACTAAATAATCTGTTTTCTGTTGTGCATTTTCCTGAAATGTTACGCCTGTTTCTGGAATATCATCCTGACAGTCAATATCGTTTAAACTCTTAATGACAAAAGCATTTCCCACAATTGCTTGGACTTCTTCCAATTTATGGGTATTATTGGTGGCAAACACAAGTTCTAGCATTTTCTATTTATTTTGATATCCCATCAAAAATATGCAATCTTATCCACATTAACATTCCCACACCTATATTTAAGAAAAGACCACTCCACCCAATCTATTGATAAGGAATAGGCAGTTTATACGCTTTTTAGCCATAAAATACACATATCCGATTGATACAATGAAAAAATGGTGTAAATGGATTAGTCTACATCAGGTCTATCCTAAAAAAGATGGTATTCTATCCAATATTAAAATCCAAAAAAGATTTTTTACCAATCCCACTAAATCTAGTATACCCCAGTATCAGCATGAGGTATTTAAGAAAAGTTAAGAGCCAATAAAGGTCTTAAATTCGTTCCAGAATAGTTTCTTTTTATTCACATCGGCAAACATCTCCTCAAAGCTGAAGGTATTAAAAACTGTAGCAATACGACCCTTCATATAGGAATTATGGGCAATAAAAGGCAATTTTAAGGATGCCGGCTCTACACCCAACAGTATAATCTTAATGGGCTGAAAAAACTGCATAATGCGCTTAAAATCATTCGGATTATGTGAATTGGCCAAATTGAGTACCGCAACGGTCTCTTTGGTCAGTTTCAAGGCACCAATTGTCTTCTCAAAGGCATCGAGGGCTGCTGGCGAGAAGTAAGGATAATGCTCATAACGTAAAATAAAGAGTATACCTTGTTCTTTACTTCCCTGATAGATAAACTCACCCCCCAACACTTCAAGATCGTTAACCACATCCTGCCGCCCATTATCAGACCCCATACCCTTAACTGCTTCCTCGGCATCTAATCCTACTGTTAGATACGAGGTGTCCCTCGCCGCTGAAGAGTTGAGCTCAGCAGATAGTATAGGAGTACTATTCCCCTCAGGAATAGGATGAATAGACACATCCTTTTGAAAATCAAAACCATTTGCAAAGATTGTTTCATCCATTAACACCTGAAGCGCTACCGGATTATCTGTTGTAAGATT
>Ga0308156_1002213_pt1 | contig 18171 bp, 15 predicted proteins | sample PhyAR2_FD_201041 | JGI IMG/M metagenome (GOLD analysis project Ga0308156, IMG submission 201041) | Phyllosphere microbial communities from UC Gill Tract Community Farm, Albany, California, United States - DLSL A.R2 | ecosystem: Host-associated > Plants > Phyllosphere > Unclassified | place: USA... | reverse complement strand
TATATGGTCGCGACGTACCTGGGCCTGAGCGGCGGCCAGGTGGTGCTCAGCCTGCAAAGCGGCTTTGACGTCAGCACACTGCTAATCGTGGCGCTCTGCTTCGCCCTCTGCCTGGTGCCGATCGCGCTCACCACCCGCACCCACGTGCAGCCGATGTCGCCAGCACCGATGGAGCTGAGCTACTTCATTCGCACCATTCCGAAACTGCTCGGCACCACTCTGGTGACCGGAATGGTGATTGGTGCATTTTACGGTCTGGCGCCGGTCTACGGCAGCAGCAAAGGCTTTACTACCAGCCAGACCGGCTACTTTATGAGTCTGACCATCTTTGCCGGGCTGGTATCGCAGTTTCCGCTGAGCTGGCTGTCGGATCGTTACGACCGCCAGCGGTTGTTGTTTATCATGGCGCTGCTGTTTGCCGTGGCCTGCGTGCCGCTGGTGTTGCTGCCGCATCTGACGTTCAACTGGATGATTGGCATCGCCTTTGTTGCCAGCATGATGCAGTTCTCGCTCTATCCGTTACAGGTGGCGCTGGCAAACGATCAGGTGGCTCCTGAACGGCGGGTGTCATTAACCGCCTGTCTGCTGATGGCGTTTGGAATCGGGGCCAGTATCGGACCGCTGGTGGTCGGGGCGCTGATACAGCCACTGGGCAGCAATATGCTCTACCTGTTCTTTACCCTCTGCGCACTGATGATTGCCGGACTGAGTTACGTCAAAGCGCCGGGGCCGTTGCCGACCACCGAAGTGCCGTTGCCGCACGTGGTAATGCCGGACAGCCTCGCCACGTCACCGCTGGGTGCTGCGTTGATTCCCACGCTGGAAGAAGAGGTGATTCAGGCATCGATGGGCAGCGGCGAGCCGGAGCCTGAACCGGATCCTGACGATTTACAGCCAGACGACGATCGGCAGCAACCGGAACCGGCGGACAACCGGCCGCCACACTAACGCGAGCGGTGGGCGCCAGTTTATGCCGCCGCTTAAGCTGCCGCATGAACTGGCGCATGCGCTGCCATAGCAACCTGGCCGGATCTGGCTCTCTCTTGTCTGATTGACGTCTCGACAATCCGGCCAGCTCAGGCGAAGCTGGAGCACACCTTCTCTTCAGGACAACCGCTATGCTGGAACTTCGCCCCAACTGTGAGCACTGCGATACCGATCTACCGCCCGCCTCAACCGAAGCACGCATCTGTTCATTTGAATGCACCTTTTGCGCTGACTGCGCAGAGCAGCATCTTCAGCATCTTTGTCCGAACTGTGGCGGTGAGCTGGTACGGCGACCGATTCGGCCGGCTGAAAAACTGATTAACTACCCGGCGAAACGCCGCGCCTGACCGGCGTAAGACAAAAGGGTTGCGCGGGTGACCGGTGCAAACCTCATCAACAGACGTGGCCGGAACAGGTGCATTGTCATGGCCAGCGCGATCAGCCTGCCGGTATGACACCCAGCGCCAGACGACATCGCGTTGATGACGGCCGATCCCTGCCATGGGCCTGCCCAGCCGGTCTGGGCTGAACAGCCAGCTATTCGATCTATACTTCAGCTACCGCCTCAACACGCTGAAGGCCACACCATGCACTATCACTATCTCAACGGTGAAAACTGGGACCGGATCTGGATTGTCGGGGATCTGCACGGCTGTCGTCGCGAACTCGATGCGCTGTTACTGCAGCACCGGTTCAATCCGCAGCAGGATTTACTGATTTCAACCGGCGATTTAATCGATCGTGGGCCAGATAGTCCCGGCTGCCTGGCGCTGATGGATGAGCCCTGGTTTCGCTGTGTGCGTGGCAACCATGAAGAGATGGCGCTGGCGGCGTTACAGGGTCACGAAATGGATCTCTGGCAGATGAATGGGGGAGACTGGTTCTGGCAACTGCGCGGTGCCGCGCTGATCGGCGCCCGGCATGCGCTGCAACGCTGCCAGGAACTGCCGCTAATACTGCATCTGCAGCTCGACCAGCGGATTGTAGTAGTGGCGCATGCTGATTATCCGGCGGCTGGCTATAGCTGGGAAAAATCGCTTAACTGGCAGGATGTGGTGTGGAGCCGCCGCCGACTGCAGGCGATTCAGTCGGGGCAGCGCAGTGCGATCCAGGGCGCAGACGCCTTCTATTTTGGTCATACGCCACTCCCGCAGCCGCTGGAGGTGGAGAACCTGCATTACATTGATACCGGTGCCGTGTTTGGTAATCACCTGACGCTGCGACAACTGCAGTGACTCAGCGGAACAGGCGTCCGTCACGTACCAGTTCGCGCGGATAACTGTTTTTAATCCGGCTGCCGACCTTCTTCGCCAGCCCCAGCGGCTGATGTTGCCAGGTGACAATCATCTCATCACGCGTCGGAGCCGTTTCAGGATAGATATCCCGGCCGCGATACCACTCTTCCGCCTCAGCGGCGCTGAGTTCAAATATCTGTTCCGGCGTTGGCCGGGCCAGCGCGATCACCGCTTCATGCTGCCAGCGATAGCCTTTGGCAAAGGTCTCCGCCAGTTTCAGGCCAATTCGTGAGAAGCGCACTTTGCCTAACAGCGGCGTGACGGCGGCCGGGAACAGCCAGATCTCTTTATCGCGCTGCCACAGCTCCAGTGAATCATCCCACGTCAGTGAAACTGCCGCCGCCGCCTGCCTGATTTCGCTCTCCAGCTTGCGGCTCAGGTGTGAGAACGGCAGCTTGCCCACCTTATACGTCGGGACTGGCAGCGGCTCAACCGACGCCGTTTTACGCAGCCGCGCAACAAAGAAGCCCTCGCTATCGAACAGCTGCGGGAAGACGTGCAGATAACCCTCTGGCGTTGCGGCCTGGGCAGCCCCGTCAAATAACCGATCGAGTGGCTCCACTTCAGCCGCGCCGGGATAGCGCTGCAGCAGCCAGTCAATCACCTGCTGATTCTCGATCTGATTCAGGGTACAGGTCGAATAGACCAGCGTCCCGCCAGGCTTCAGCGCGTGGAAGGCACTGTCAATCAGGTCGCGCTGGGTAGCGGCGATCGCTGCGGTGGTTTCCAGCGTCCAGTTTTTCATGGCGTCGGCATCCTTACGGATCACCCCTTCGCCTGAACAGGGCGCATCCAGCAGTATCGCATCGAACTGCTCCGGCAGTGCCGGGCCAAAAACCCGGGCATCAAAGTGGGTCAGGGCGCTGTTGCTGACGCCACAGCGGCTGATATTGGCATGCAGCACCTTGACCCGGCTGGCGGAAAACTCGTTAGCCAGGATGATCCCCTGGTTATTCATCCGTGCCGCGATCTGGGTGGTTTTAGAGCCCGGCGCAGCGGCCATGTCCATCACCGCTGTCACCTCAGACTGCGCATCAAACAGCGCAGTCACCGGCAGCATCGAGCTGGCTTCCTGAATGTAAAACAGGCCACTCAGGTGCTCAGCTACGCTGCCGAGCGGCAGGCTCTCATCTTCCCGGCTGATCCAGAATCCTTCGTCACACCACGGCACCGGCGTCAGTTGCCAGCCATACTGCGCGGTCTGAGCGAGGAAATCGGCCACGCTGATTTTCAGCGTGTTGACGCGCAGGCTGCGGCGCAGCGGTTGCTGGCTGATGGCGAGAAACGCTTCGAAGCTGGCATCATCTGGCAGGGCCTGGCGCATCAGGGCAAGAAAATCAGCGGGGAAAAACAGAGAGGAGTCTGACACAGGTACATTCCAGTTAAGGCAAAGGCGGCAGTGTAACATGCAGAAAGCAAACGGGCAGCCTGGCTACCCGGATGAGAGAGTTTGTAGCCTGCAGGCTCAGGGCAAATGCGGCTTGCGCAAAGACGCAAAAAGCGCCATCCCTGACAGCTCAGCGCGGGCCATCCGTGGCCCGCGATGCTTTGCTACAGCCACATGTGCCCATCGCTTTATCCCTTTCCACCGTCTGAAGCGGGCAGTCTGGCTGCCCGTTGGCATTCGTTTAGCGCGGAGACGGGATCGCCGTGCCCCAGTTGCGCCACTCTTTCGGCGGTTCATCCTGCAGCAGGAAATGTTTATCCGGATTGGCCTGCGGCGCCAGCGGCACGGTTGGCGGGGTCGCAAACTGAATGCCACCGCGAATAAACTGCTGGAAGGTCCCGGTTTTCACCACGCCGCCAATCAGGCCAAAGTCGAGGTTGTAGCCTGATGCCAGCCAGAACACCGAATTGTTACGCACCAGATGCTGATACTTTTTACTGATGCGCAGCGCAATCTGCACCCGGTCGGCCATATTACCCAGCGAGGTGCCGGTTACGGTACCGACTTCAACCCCACGGAACAGCACCGGCGTACCCAGCGACAGCGAACCGGCTTCGGCGGCATCAACGTAGATATTCAGGCCGTTCAGGTAGCGTGAATCGGTAATGGTGCTCTCCTGCAGTTCAAAGATGCGCGCCGCGCGTCCCTTGCCGGGATCGACGTTGACGTAAGGCTGCAACAGGGTTTCGAGGTGATTCACCCCGGTGGCGGAGATTTCCGGTGACACCACCGAGAAACGGCTGCCGAGACGGGCGAAATCCTCTACGTATTCCGGATAAAGCACCGCTTTCGCCACTACCTGATTGTTATCGCTGCTTAACGACAGCGATTCTACCTGGCCGACGTTAATTCCCAGATAGCGGATCGGCATGCCGGCTGACAGTTTGCTGGCGTCGTAGGTATGCAGCGTGATCTGGCTACCCACGGCGCGGGCGGCGGTTTCCGACGGATAGAGAATGCGCTTATCACCTTTAGCCGACAGCGCGCCGCTCATATTGTCGAAGCTGATAGCGCCTTTCAGCGCGCGGTTGAGCGGGGATGCCTGCACCGTCAGGCCGCTGCCGTTAAGCTGAACCCGCGCGCCGCCTTCGGCCCAGAACACGCTTTCGCTGGTCAGCAATTTGCGGTATTCCGGCTGGATATGCACCGCAATATCAAACGCATCGGCGCGCGGCGTGACTTTGACGATCTCGCCAACCTGATATTTACGGTAGAGCACGATGGAGCCGGCCTGCACATCGGGCAGGCTGGTGGCGGTCAGGGTGAGGGTGGTTGACGGTGCATCGCCAACAATCCCTTCTTCCGCTTTTTCCGCATCGGCAAACAGCGGATAGCTGTTTTTCGGCTGGCCTTTTTTGCCCGGTTCAAGGCGAATGCCGCCATCCACCCACTCACGGGCGCTGGCCCCGAGCACCTGCATACCATCCAGACCGAATTTCACGTCCAGTCGGCTGTTAACGATAAACTTGCTGTCGCCGTGCACCAGTTCGCGGTGTTCCGGATTAACCGCCACCACAAAGTTGACGCCATTTTCATCCAGCGAACGCGACATCACCTGACCAATCTGCATGCCGTGCAGCATCAGCGGCTGGCCCTGATCGATACCATAGCTTTCAGGCGCGCTGAGTTTCACCGTCAGCACGTTGGGTTTTTGCAGCAGAGTTTCATTGGATGCCAGCACGGTGTAGTGCTGCTGCGGCGGACCTTCGCCAGGCACCAGTTCAAGGGTATTGCCGGTCAGCAACGCACTGAGGCTGGTATCGGTCAGGCTGATTTTCGGGCTGCGCATTTCAATGCGGGTACCGCTGCGCATCAGACCGACTACCGACGGATCGATCGTCAGTTCGCCGGTCACCTTGCCGCCATCCTGCAAATTAAGTTTGGTCAGGGTGCCGACTTCCAGTCCCTGATACAACAGCGGCGTGCTGCCCGCTTTGAGGTTTTTACCGTCTGGCAGATCAAGCGCAATCAGCACGCCACGCTGGCTGTGCGCCAGATCGGGATAGAGCCGGTAATTTTGTTCAGCTTTAGCCGGTTCGCCCTCGGCAGGCGAGTCAAACGCCACTGCGCCGTTGACCAGCGCGGCAAGGCTCTCAAGCTGGACTTTGGCTCCGCTCAGGCTGACATCGGCATTCACTCCCGACACGTTCCAGAAGCGGCTGCTGGTTTTCACCAGGTTGGTAAAGCGACGGTCGATCAGCACATCAATCGCCACGCCATCGTTTTTGTTATTGATGCTGTAGTCATAGACCCGACCGACCGGGATTTTGCGATAGTAGACCAGCGATCCGGTGCTCAGCGAACCTAAATCAGGCGCATACAGATGGATCAACAGTTCACCGGTATTGACCCGATATTTGGGTTGGGTATCGAGCGCGGTAAAGGCTTCACTCGGTTTACCTTTGCCTGGCATCATGCCGATGTAGTTACCGCCGACCAGCGCATCCAGTCCCGATACGCCCGCCAGTGAAGCTTTAGGCGTCACCAGCCAGAACTGGGTATCTTCCCGCAGCGCATCACGCATGTCGCTCTTGATGCTGGCCTTAATCTGAATGCTGCGATAGTCATCGCTCAGATTGATGCCCTGCACGGTGCCCACTTCCACGCCCTGATAGCGGATTGGCGTGCGGCCCGGCACGATACCATCCGCCGTCTGGAAATTGATGGTGATGGTGGTGCCGCGCTCCTGATAATTAGTCCACAACAGCCAACAGGCGATCAGCATCGCGATGATCGGCAGCAGCCAGAAGGGCGAAATTTTGCGCTTATTGCGCAGCGTGGCGTTAGTCGGTGTAGTCGGCGTTTCCTGTTGCATGTGCATCCCAGAGCAGGCGGCTGTCCAGCCACTCAACAGACATAATGGTCAGGATCACGGCGGCGCCAAAAAACAGCGCTGCCGGTCCCATGGTAAAAGCCAGCAGCTGATCACGGTTGACCAGCGACATGGTTAACGAAATGACGAACAGATCGAGCATTGACCAGCGGCCAACCCAGGTCACCACCCGCAACAGGCGGATGCGGGTTTTCAGTCCCTGTTCGCAGCGAAAATGGATGCTTAACAGCAGCGTCAGCATCACCAGCACTTTAGTAAACGGCACCAGAATACTGGCGATAAACACGATGGCGGCGATGGGAATATTGCCGGAACCCAACGAGACAATGCCGGAGAAAATAGTGTCTTCGCGCCGCGATCCGTTGAGATAGACGATGGAGATCGGCATCAGATTGGCCGGGATTAACAGCACGATTGAGGCGATCAGCGCTGACCAGGATTTTTGCAGGCTGTGGCGGCGACGGAAGTCGAGCGGGGTGTGGCAGCGCGGACAGCGGCCTCGCGCATCCGGTACGCCGGTATTGTGGCAGTTCAGGCAGACCTGCAGGTCATCACGCGCCATATTGCCGGGGCTTTGCGGATAGAAATGGTCCCACAGCTGCTCAATATTCAGATGGATCAGCGTCAGCACGCTCAGCACCGTCAGCGCGATATAGGCCACCAGTCCATAGCCGAGTTCCAGCGAGGCGTAGTCCTGCACCTTGATTGAGGCGACGGCAATGCCGATCAGGTAGATATCCAGCATCACCCACTCTTTGAGCTTTTCCAGCATCAACAGCACCGGGCGTAAGTTCATTCCCAGCCGATGGCCGATGCCCAGATAGCAGATGCCGGCGACCAGCGTGACCGGCGCGCCAATGGTGCAAAACGCCACCATTGAGGCGGTCAGTACATCACCCTGTTGGGTCATCTGGACAACGCCTTCCAGCACGCTGGCATTAATGCGCATACCGAGCAGCCGGATATCGACCAGCGGCAGGGAAAATGCAAACGGCATTAACACCATCATGGTGGCGGCCATCGCCATTAATCGGGTCATCGGCCAGTCACGACCGCTGAGAATTTGTGCGTTGCAGCGCGGGCAATGAGCCGACTGATGCGATTTCACATCCGGTAAGGAAAAAAGGGTATCGCATTGCGGGCAACGCTGATAACGTGCGTGAGGCAATGTCTGGCTGATAGCGTGAATTTTCATAGGGTGATGCAATATTCGCTCATCGTAAGTAACACATATCGGTCGTTAAGACAGCGCCTGTGTGCCTGTCTCGGGCATCACGCTTCGATCCACAGAATGCTAAGGGTATAGTAACTAACGCTATGATTCACCTTGTGGCTCTGGATATTTAGTGCTTATTTTTAACAAGCGGTGAAATAACCCCGCTCAGATGTCATTGGTAACGGTTAAATAATGAACAAAACTGCCTTTTACGCCGATTTGAATCGCGATATGCGCGCCTTACTGGCGGGAGAAACGGCGTTCCTCGCCGCAATGGGTAACTTTAGCGCGCTGTTGTATGAACGTCTCGAAGGCGTGAACTGGGCAGGTTTTTACCTGCTGACGGAAGCGGATACGCTTGTGCTGGGCCCGTTCCAGGGCAAAATCGCCTGTGTGCGCATTCCGGTCGGTAAAGGGGTGTGCGGTACCGCGCTGGCAGAAGATAAAGTGCAACGCGTTGATGATGTGCATGCTTTCCCCGGTCACATCGCCTGTGACGCGGCCAGTAATGCTGAGATTGTGATTCCTCTGAAAGTGAATGGCACTGTGGTTGGGGTGCTGGACATCGACAGCGTAGAGTACAATCGCTTTGACAGCGACGACGAATCGGGGCTGGTCACACTTACTGATGGGCTTTGTGAAGTGCTTGCGAACAGCGACTTAGAAAAATATCTGCAGCTGACGCGCAGCTAATCGACTGGATCACATGGCATTTAGCGATGTTGTCATTATAATGTCGCCTGTTCATGCCTGCGCTGGTCGGCAAACCCGTTGTAATCAGGAAATTTCATGGAAAATCAACCTAAGTTGAATAGCAGTAAAGAAGTCATCAGCTTTCTGGCGGAGCGCTTTCCGCACTGCTTTAGCGCTGAAGGTGAAGCGCGTCCGCTCAAGATCGGTATCTTTCAGGATCTGGTCGAGCGTGTTCAGGGCGAAATGAATCTGAGCAAAACGCAGTTGCGTTCTGCCTTACGCCTTTATACCTCAAGCTGGCGTTATCTGTACGGCATTAAAGCCGGTGCGACCCGTGTCGATCTCGACGGTAACGCCTGTGGCGTGCTGGACGAGCAGCACGTCGAGCACGCACGCAAGCAACTGGAAGACGCCAAAGCGCGTGTTCAGGCGCAGCGTGATCAGCAGCGTGCCGCCCGTCGTGAAGCAGGCGAAAGCGAAGAGGGCGCGGCACCGCGTCGTCCACGCAAGCCGACTGCGCGTAAACCTGCCGAAGGCGATGCCGCGCGTAAACCGCGTCCGCAGACCGCAGCAGAACGCCCGACCGCCTCACAGCACCGCAAACCGGCCCCACGCCCGGAGCAGCAAGCCCGACCCATCACTGATACCTCAACTTTGCAGCCCGGCCAGAGTATTAAAGTTAAAGCAGGCAAAAGTGCGATGGACGCGACCGTTCTTGAAGTATCTAAAGACGGCGTTCGGGTCCAGCTCGCTTCCGGCATGGCAATGATTGTGCGCGCAGAACACTTGCAGTTCTGAAACGGAGGCTGACCCCGGCATGAACACCCTTTTTAAAATTGGACTTATTGCGGGCCTGCTGTTGTCAGGCCCTTCCTTTGGCGCGGAGAACATTACCCGCGCCGACCAGATTCCCCAGCTCCACGAAGATCCGCAGGACCCGACGGTCAGCGAACGTGTCACCTCACGCTTTACCCGTTCTCACTATCGCCAGTTCGACCTGAATCAGGACTTTTCAGCGAAAATTTTTGATCGCTACCTGAACATGCTCGATTACAGCCATAACGTGCTGCTGGCCTCGGATGTGGCGCAGTTTGCCAGCAAAAAAAACCTCGTCGGCGATGAGCTGCGCAGCGGTAAGCTGGACCTGTTTTACGATCTCTACAATCTGGCGCAGAAGCGCCGTTTTGAGCGCTATCAGTATGCGCTGACGGTGCTGGATCGCCCGATGAATTTTACCGGCAATGACACCATCGACATTGACCGGGCTAAAGCCCCGTGGCCGAAAGATCAGTCTGAACTGAACGCGCTGTGGGATGCCAAGGTCAAATATGACCAGCTGAGCCTGAAACTGGCCGGCAAAGATGAGAAAGAGATCCGCGAAGTGCTGACCAAGCGCTACAACTTCGCCATCCGTCGTCTGGCACAGAGCAACAGCGAAGATGTGTTCCAGCTGGCGATGAACGCTTTTGCGCACGAAATCGATCCGCATACCAACTACCTGTCGCCGCGCAACACCGAGCAGTTCAACACCGAAATGAGCCTGTCACTGGAAGGTATCGGCGCGGTGCTGCAGATGGATGACGATTACACCGTGATCAATTCGATGGTAGCAGGCGGTCCGGCAGCGAAAAGTAAAGCCATTACCGTTGGCGATCGCATCGTCGGCGTCGGTCAGCCAGGCAAGCCAATGGAAGATGTGATTGGCTGGCGTCTGGATGACGTTGTGGCAAAAATCAAAGGGCCGAAAGGCAGCAAAGTCCGACTCGAAGTGTTGCCAGCCGGTAAGGGAACTAAAACCCGCACCGTAACGCTGACGCGTGAGAAGATCCGTCTGGAAGATCGGGCGGTCAAAATGAGCGTCAGAAATGTCGGTAAGCAGAAAGTCGGCGTACTTGATATTCCGGGCTTCTATGTTGGCCTGACCGATGACGTTAAAGTGCAGCTGCAGAAACTGCAAAAGCAGAACGTGGATAGCGTGGTGATCGATCTGCGTACCAATGGCGGCGGCGCGCTGACTGAAGCGGTGTCACTCTCCGGACTGTTTATTCCGAGTGGCCCGGTGGTGCAGGTACGCGACAACAATGGTCGGGTACGCCAGGACAGCGATAACGATGGCGTGGTCTATTACAAAGGTCCGCTGGTGGTGCTGGTCGATCGCTTCAGTGCGTCCGCCTCTGAGATTTTCGCTGCGGCGATGCAGGATTACGGTCGCGCTGTGATTGTCGGTGAGCCGACCTTTGGTAAAGGCACCGTGCAGCAATATCGTTCTCTGAACCGTATCTACGATCAGATGCTGCGCCCGGAATGGCCAGCGCTGGGGTCGGTACAGTACACCATTCAGAAGTTCTATCGCATCAACGGCGGCAGTACGCAGCGTAAAGGCGTCACGCCAGATCTGCTGATGCCAACCGGCGTAGAAGCGGCTGAAACCGGTGAGAAGTTCGAAGACAATGCGCTGCCGTGGGACAGCATCAATGCGGCGACCTACGTCAAATCCGGCGATGTAAAACCGCTGGTGCCGCAGCTGACCCGTCAGCATGCCGATCGCATCGCGCAGGACCGTGAGTTCCAGTACATCATGAAGGACATTGCCCGTTTCAATGCCCTGAAGGATAAGCGCAACATCGTGTCGCTCAACCTCGCCCAGCGTGAGAAAGAGAACCACGAAGATGATGCGTCGCGTCTGGAGCGGATCAATGCCCGCTATCAGGCCGAAGGCAAAAAACCGCTGAAGAACCTGGATGAGCTGCCGAAAGATTATAAAGAACCGGACCCGTATCTTGATGAGACGGTGAAGATTGCTAACGATCTGGCGCAACTCGACAAGTCTCAGCCGGACACCCCTGCGGCTAAATAGATCGCCGACGCGATGAAAAAGCACCGTTCAGCGGTGCTTTTTTTTTGCCAGAAAAGCACCGGCGTTGAGCATTAATAAGCCGCAGTAAACCCGCAGGCGGGCCGGGCAGGCCAGCGGGCGTGACAAAATGTAAAGTTATGTCTTTTTAGGCACTTAAACGTTAAGGTCGCTTGAAAAGCCGCACAATGCTCATAGGATATGTATCCGCGCATAAGCGCGTGAACCACTGAGGAAGATTAACAAATATGATGCGTATTGCTCTTTTCCTGATGACCAACCTGGCTGTGATGTTGGTATTCGGGCTGATTCTCAGCCTGACAGGGATCCAGTCAAGCAGTGTTCAGGGCCTGATGATCATGGCGGGTCTGTTTGGCTTTGGCGGTGCGTTTGTTTCACTGCTGATGTCGAAGTGGATGGCACTGCGCTCGGTTGGCGGTGAAGTGATTGAACAGCCACGCAATGAAACTGAGCGCTGGCTGGTGGATACCATTGGACGTCAGGCGCAGCAGGCCGGGATTGCCATGCCGCAGGTTGCGATCTATCACGCGCCCGACATCAACGCCTTTGCGACCGGTGCCCGGCGTGATGCTTCGCTGGTGGCCGTTTCAACCGGCTTACTGCAGAACATGAGCCGTGACGAAGCGGAAGCGGTACTGGCACACGAAGTGTCGCACATCGCAAACGGCGACATGATCACCATGACGCTGATTCAGGGTATCGTGAACACCTTCGTGATCTTTGTTTCACGTATTCTGGCGCAAATCGCGGCGGGCTTTATGTCCGGCAACCGTGATGGTGAAGAGAGCAGCAACGGCAACCCGCTGGTCTATTTTGCGGTGTCGATGGTGCTGGAGCTGGTGTTTGGTATTCTTGCCAGCATCATCACCATGTGGTTCTCGCGTCACCGCGAATTCCATGCCGACGCAGGCTCTGCGAAGCTGGTGGGTCGTGAGAAGATGATTGCGGCGTTACAGCGGCTGAAAACCAGCTACGAACCGCAGGAACCGAGCAGCATGATGGCGTTCTGTATTAACGGTAAAGGCAAGTCGTTCAGCGAACTGTTTATGTCGCACCCGCCGTTAGACAAACGTATTGAAGCGCTGCGCAGCGGTCAGTATCTGAAGTAAGCGAGATAACAGCAGAAAGGCGACCTCCGGGTCGCCTTTTTTATGTCTGCGATCAGGCCGCCGCGCGGCTGTGGGTCATACGTGACAGGCTGACAATCGCGGCCACCGTCGAGAAGCCGCCCGCCAGCAGCAGCGAGGCGTGGGTGCCGCTCTGATCAAACAGATTGAACATCAGCGCCACCAGCGCCGCACCGACGCTCTGGCCCAGCAGACGGGCGGTGCCGAGCATGCCACTGGCTCCGCCGCTGCGGTGACGCGGCGCAGAGGTGATGATGGTGTGATTATTGGGCGACTGGAACAGACCAAAGCCAGCGCCGCACAGCATCATCCGCCAGATAATATCGCCATCGCCCGGCTGAGCCGGCAACAGCGCCAGCAAAAACAGCCCGGCAGCAAACATCGCCAGACCGATACCGCCCAGCAGCCCGGCATGGACCCGCTCAATTAACCGGCCGGCAATCGGGGCGAATACCATGGTCGCCAGCGGCCAGGGCGTCAGCAGCAGACCGGTGGTGACCTCATCGCGGCCCAGCACGTTCTGCAGGAAGAATGGCAGCGACACCATCGCCAGCATCTGCGCACAGAACGAGCAGACCGAGGTGCCCATCGACAGGCTGAATATCGGAATGCGCAGCAGATCCACCGGCAGCAGCGGCACCGCCATATTGAGCTGACGGCGAATAAAGAACAGGCCGACCACCAGCAACGCCAGCAACTCTGCCAGCACCAGCCAGCCATTCTGACCCTGCGCAAAGCCGCTGAGGGCGGAAATCAGCAGGCCGAAAAACAGCGCATTCATGATGGCGCTGGGAATATCGAACTTCTGGGCGGTCGCTTTTTGTGGGTTGTCCGGCAGGGTTCGCAGCGCCAGCCACAGTGCAATCGCCCCCAGCGGGACGTTGATCAGGAACAGCCATTTCCAGCTGGCCACCGACAGAATCGCCGCCGCCACCGTGGGTCCTGCCGCGGTTGATACCGCCACAATCAGCGAGTTGATCGCCATACCCCGGCCCAGATAACGCTGCGGGTAGATAATGCGTATCAGCGCCGTATTTACGCTCATCAGCGCCGCGCCGCCAAAGCCCTGTAATACCCGGGCGAAGGTCAGCATGTTAAGTGAGGTGGAGAGGGCACAAAACAGCGAGGTGGCGATAAACAGCGCCAGACCGGCCTGATAGACGCGGCGATAACCCAGCATATCGCCCAGAAACGACAGCGACAGCAGCGAGACGATAATAGCAATCTGGTAGGCGTTAACGATCCACACTGACTCTGCCGGGCTGGCATTCAGTTCACGCGCAATAGTCGGCAGCGCCACGTTGGCAATTGCGCCATCCAGCACGGCCATGGTGATGCCGAGAGCGATAGTCAGAATGGCCCAGTAGCGCTGGGCGACCGGCAGTCCGTCCTGCGGAGAAGAGAGTGACATGGTGTATTTGCTAAAGAGGGTGAATATCATCATGCTAATGAAATTGCCGCCAAAAAGCAGCGCGGGCGATGACAAAAAGTTGTCTTAAAATATGTCTTAGCCGCAATCGCCTGCGCTGGCTGGCCGCCTGAAACGGCGCATTGCTGCCGCTGCGTTGTCTGCTTAGCCGTCAGCGCGACGGCGCGCCAGCCGCTCAGACCGGTCTGGCAGGTGCAGCGCTCCACGCTATTCCCGGTCACGATTCAGCGGGATAAACCGCACAGCGCGACGTAAAGCATTGCCGCCGCCGTCAGCCTCGCTCTATACTGACAGTCCGTTCCATTTTTTTTGAAACAGGTTTAACAAGGTGCGCGATGTCCTCTGCTGAAAATGACAAACAGCCCGATTCGGTCTCCTCGGTCCTTAAAGTGTTCGGTATTCTGCAGGCACTGGGCGAAGAGCGCGATCACGGTATTACTGAGCTCGCGCAGCGCGTGATGATGTCAAAAAGTACCGTTTACCGCTTTCTGCAAACCATGAAGTCGCTGGGTTACGTTACCCAGGAAGGGGAGAGTGAAAAGTATTCGCTGACCCTGAAACTGTTTGAGCTTGGCGCGAAAGCGTTGCAGAACGTCGATCTGATCCGCAGCGCGGATGTGCAGATGCGGGAGCTGTCGCGTCTGACCAAAGAGACAATCCATCTCGGCGCGCTGGAAGAGGACAGCATTGTCTACATCCATAAAATCGATTCGCTCTATAACCTGCGCATGTATTCCCGCATCGGGCGACGTAACCCGCTGCACACCACCGCCATTGGTAAAGTGCTGCTCGCCTGGCGCGATCGTCAGGAAGTGAAAGAGATCCTGCGGGACGTTGAATTTAAGCGCAGTACTGCTAATACGCTGGTCAGCGCAGAGGCGCTGCTGGAGGCGCTGGATCAGGTCAAAATTCAGGGTTACGGCGAAGATAACGAAGAGCAGGAAGAGGGATTACGCTGCATCGCGGTACCGGTATTTGACCGCTTTGGCGTGGTGATCGCCGGACTGAGCATCTCATTCCCGACCATTCGATTCTCGGAAGACGCCCGCCAGAATTATGTGGCGATGCTGCACCGCGCAGCGCGTACCCTGTCAGCGGAAATGGGCTTTCATCACTACGAATTCTGAAAACAGCGGGCCACTGCGCCCGCTGGATGAGAATTAATTATCGATCACTTCTCCGCTCTTCTTCAGTAACGGACAATCGGTCACCCCGACCACGCCACTGTCAGTATGCAGGTATTGTGCGCTGATAAGGCCACGTGCCGTAAGGTAACTGCACTGCAGACCCAGCCCCGCGGCATTTTTGGTGCTGCCGGTTAACACGCCGTAGCCGGTAAAAAGCATTGCCAGCCAGATCAGCGCCAGTAACCCAATCGCCCGAATAAACAGTTTCATTTTGTCTCCTTGTGACAGATAACGCAGCGCTCCACGTATTGCTGCTGGCCATGATTGTACCAGCATGCCTCGCTTTTCCGGCGGGATCGATCAGAGATAACTGAAACGGTAAATTCTGCATTGATGCTAACCCCATTATCTTTTGCCAGGGCTAAGGGTAGAATGAGCGGTTACAGCGTTTGGGACATTCCACTAAGGTTTATGAGGCAGTTATGAATGAGTTAGCCGCAAATTCGGGACCACTGGTCAGCTATGGTCTGCTGGTGATTATTTTGATTGTGGCATTTATTGTCTGGTTCTTTGTAAACCGGGCCAGCGTGCGGGCCGGTGAACAGATTCAGTTACTCGAATCGCTACTGGAAGAGCAGAAAAAACAGACTATTCTGTTACGTCGTCTGGTAGATGCGCAGCCTGGCGCAGAGACCAAAAAGAGCGATGAAGATCAGGACAAACGCGATTTTATTCGCCTGATACCGGAACGTTAATCCCCGCATGGAGGCTGGATGGCCTGGAAAAACCCGTGGTACGACAGCAGTAAAACGCATCACACGCCTGAAGGCTTCCGCAATCCTGAACCCGATCTCCGTCGGCCTGGCGATCTGCAACGCTGGCGCCGCGAGCGTAAAGCGCAGGGGCTGCCGTTGCCGCCCCGAGAGGGTTATGCAGCCTTTACCGCGCAGTGGTGGCAACCGGCCGATCTGAGCGGCAGCGATGACCGCGTCTGGTGGCTGGGACATGCTGCTCTACTACTGCGGGTTAACCAGCGCTATATTCTGATCGATCCCGCCTTATCGTCGCGCGCGTCGCCGTTACCCTTTGCCGGCCCGCAGCGTAAAACCCCGTCACCACTGAATATCCGCGATTTGCCGCGGCTCGATCTGGTGCTGGTATCGCACAATCATTACGACCATCTTGACAGGCCGACGGTCAGGCAGATTGTGCGGCACTTTCCCGAGGCGACGTTTATTGTCCCGCTTGGTCTGGCCAGCTGGTTTACCCGTCAGGGCGTCGCCCAGGTGGAGCAACTGGACTGGTGGCAGTCGCTCCGGTTCGACGATCTCTGTATCGATGCGGTGCCGGCCCGTCACTGGAGTATGCGAACCCCGCGCGATCGAAACCGTTCACTGTGGTGCGGCTGGGTGGTGCGATCGCCCACCCTGCGTTTCTGGTTTTCGGGCGATAGTGGCTTCAGCGAGAATTTGCGCGAGGTGGTGACGCGTCTCGGCCCCTTTAATCTTGCTGCCTTACCGATTGGGGCCTGGGCACCCAAATGGTTCATGGCCAGTCAGCATATGGACCCGGATCAGGCGGTCGAATTATGGCGTGAGGCAGGCAGGCCGCTGACGGTACCGATCCACTGGGGCGTGTTTGAACTGGCGGATGAGTCACTGGACGCGCCGCCAGCCGAACTTGAGCATGCGCTCCAGCGGGCAGGGCAGGATAACCAACGGTTTTCTGCCTGGCGAATAGGGGAAAGTCGGGGGCTGGATAATATCGACCAGGAATAATCCTAAAGCGAGCGAAATGATTTAAATCAGAATCTGTTTTATCTGACATCAATTTTTCAGCTCAAAAGCAAAATTTTTAATAAGCAAATTCCTAACCACTGCTTTTATTTGGAGCAACCCTGACCGGGGGCTCCTGTTTTTGGTGCAAAGTGCTTTTATATTTGTACTTAATAAAGCGGTTTGTACAGGATTGGCGCTGCGTTAATCATCCTCAGCTGATTACCGCTTCGTTTATTCTTTTAGCTTTTGCCATATTTGTGAAATATTAATTTCTTATGGTATCCATTGGTTTAATGGCGGCGCGGTGCAGTAACGCGGGTTGCTGCGACCGCGATCGCAGCGGGCGGAATAGCGAAACGCTTTATTTTATCGGGCAGAAAAGGGCAATTTCTGAACCAGACGGAACATTCATTGTGAGCACTCTGGCAATTGTGTGCAAAGCTTCTCCCCGCGTTTAAAAATGGCTTGCCATTATTTTAAGGATATGTGATAACAATTCGTGGGTTAAACGAGGTACAGTTCTGTTTATGCATGGCATCTTCAGTAAAGAAGTTACGAGTAAAGACGTTGACGTTGAATACCGCTTCCTTGCCGAACCTTAATTAGTGCCTCATTCAGTAACGTCTCTGGTTTCTCTGTAAGTCAGCCTTCGGGCTAAATAAACATTCAAAGGAATTTGCAAAATGGCAAAGATTAAAGGTCAGGTTAAGTGGTTCAACGAGTCTAAAGGTTTTGGCTTCATTACTCCTGCTGACGGTAGCAAAGATGTGTTCGTACACTTCTCCGCTATCCAGGGCAATGGTTTCAAAACCCTGGCCGAAGGCCAAAGCGTTGAGTTCGAAATTCAGGACGGCCAGAAAGGCCCGGCTGCAGTAAACGTTACTGCAATCTGATTCGACTCCGACTCGGTGCACTGCACCTCGACACGGAATCTTAAAGCCCTGGCTAATTAGCCGGGGCTTTCTTTATGCTTCCGATGCGCAAACGTTAAGGGTACACTGCGCCGCGTTAACTGCTGCCGGAGCCCCTCATGTCGTTGATCTGCCCCCTTTGCCATACTCCTCTCGTCCTGAATGCACACAGCTGGTGCTGCGAAAATCGTCATCAGTTTGATCAGGCGAAAGAGGGCTACGTCAATTTGCTGCCCGTTCAGCATAAACGCTCACGGGAGCCGGGTGACAGCGCGGAGATGATGCAGGCACGGCGCGAATTCCTCGAGGCGGGCTATTATCAGCCGCTGCGCGATCGGGTGGTCAGCCTGCTGGACGCGACGCTCTGCCGGCCGGGCAGTCAGATTCTTGATATTGGCTGTGGTGAAGGCTACTACACGGCGGCGCTGGCCGCAGCCAACAGCGAGACGGGAC